>ENA-UOOE01000100-UOOE01000100.1-fermentation-metagenome-genome-assembly--contig:-NODE-100-length-85285-cov-43.838578_pt1 | contig 85285 bp, 74 predicted proteins | sample MGYA00245776_ERZ724021 | MGnify/ENA primary metagenome ERZ724021 (study PRJEB28704, sample SAMN03018321) | fermentation metagenome | biome: anthropogenic terrestrial biome; feature: soil; material... | reverse complement strand
TATCCCAGTGCAGAAATCTTTCCGCGAGGATCATGTGCCCCGTGCTGCTGATGGGAAGCCATTCGGTAATCCCCTCGATGATGCCGATAAGAATTGCCTTTAAAATTTCAGCCATTGTTGTCTCTCCAGTGTCTTACGGATTTTGGTCATGCCATTCCCTCTCCATCGTCCCGCTTCGATACGGACGGGCGCCATAAATTCCTATTGTACTAATTAATTAATACAGCAATACACAATAATACACAATCCCATATTTGTCAAGCGTGTTCTGCAGGCGCCGGGAAGGCAATTGCTATAATTTTGCAAAAATAATTCAGCTTCAGCCCCCCATAATAAAGAGAATGGGAAGTGAAAAAGATGAAAAAAATCATAGCGGTCCTGTTGGCATTTATCCTGCTCATCCTGCCGATATCCTGTGGCAAAGATTCCGATGACGCCGGCTCCGCCGCGGTGTCGGGAAAAGAGTCATCGGCAGTTACCGCTAACACGACGAAAAGCGCTGTATCGCAGGCAAAAAATCAAAGTACAGGCTCCTCCGTGTCCCTGGCCAAGTTGGAAAATCTGGACAATGCCAAGCAGGGCTGGGGGCAGGGAAAGCAGGTAGACCAGAATAACCGTCCGATATCCTGCGCGCAGTTTCAAAACAAATACGGCAAGTACGGTGCCCTGTTCATAAAAGAAAACACCAAAAAAATCTATCTGACCTTTGACGAAGGATATGAAAACGGCTACACTTCAAAAATACTGGACTCGCTAAAAGAAAAGAAAGTCCCCGCCGTGTTTTTCGTCACCTATGATTATGCAAAAAGGAACCCCGGCCTCGTCCAGCGGATGATCAACGAGGGCCATGTGGTCGGGAACCACAGCTATACCCACCCCTCCATGCCCACCCTGAGTCTCTCGAAAGCGTCCGGAGAAATCACAAAGATGCACGAATACGTCAAGGATAATTTCAATTACACGATGACCCTGTTCCGGCCGCCGATGGGCGAATTTTCGGAAAGGACGCTCGCACTGGCACAAAGCCTCGGATATAAATCCGTTTTCTGGAGCTTTGCCTACGCGGACTGGGACCCCAAAAAGCAAATCGGAGCCGACAAAGCCTACAAAAAGATAGTGGGCGGTCTGCATGGCGGGGCCATTTACCTGTTGCATGCCGTATCGAAAGACAACGCGGCGGTTTTAGGCTCTTTTATCGACGAGGCAAAAAAACAGGGCTATGCGTTTGCAAAACTGTCCTGAAACTGAACGCTGAAATGGAAAAGCCCTCTTTTGTTCAAGAAATACGGTCCCTGCAGGGCCGTATGAAAAACAAAAGAGAGCTTTTTGCCTTGACAGGGCTGGACGTGTTTCAAATAAAAGAGGCGGCATTCCGGCCCGTATTTTTACCTTCGGTTCCCGCCCCGCGGGCAGGCACAGTCAGGCTTCCGTTTTGATTTTGCGGATTTCTTCCATCATCACGGGCAGGACCTTCATCACGTCGCCGACGACGCCCACATTGGCTATTTCAAAGATGGGGGCGTCCTCGTCCTTGTTGATTGCCACGATAAAGCGGGAGGAAGTCATGCCGGTGACATGCTGGGTAGCGCCGGAGATGCCGCACGCGATATAAAGGCGGGGCGAAACGATTTTGCCGGACTGCCCGACCTGGTGGGCGCGCGAGATCCACCCGTCCTCGATGACGGGGCGGGTGGCGCCCACCACGCCGCCCAAAAGCGCGGCCAGCTTTTCCACGAGCTTAAAGTTTTCCGCGCTTCCCATGCCGCGGCCTCCCGCCACGACGACATCCGCATCCTCCAGGTTGACGGTTTCGCTGATCTTCTGGACGGTGTCGCGGATTTTCGTGCGCACCGTGTCCGCGGGAACCGCAACCGAGATTTTCTCGACCGGGGCGGCCGTCTTCGACGTCTCCGGCTTGGAAAACGAGCCGGGGCGCACCGTGGCAAACTGCAGGGCGGAATTCGTGATTACCTCGTTGGCCAGGACGGTCCCGCAGTAGCGGGTCGTCAACCAAATCAGGCGGCCGTTTTCCCGGCGGACCGAGGTTACGTCGGCCACGCAGCCGCTTTCAAAGCGGGCAGCCAGACGGGGCGCGAGGCCGATGCTGAGCGACGTGTTCCCGGTCAGGACGACGGCCGGTTCATACCGGCGGATGAGCCGCTCGAGCACGCTTGTGTATTCGTCCTGCCGAAAGGCCGTATAGGCCGGGTCGGTCACGACAATCACTCTGTCGACGCCGGAAGCGGCGACTTTTTTCACCGCTGCGTCCAGCCCGCTGCCTATCAGCACGGCGAGGACTTTTCCCCCCGCGCCGTCGGCAATGCTGCGGGCGCAGGTGAGCAGCTCCAGCCCCACGTTGACCGGTTTTCCGTCGGAGACCTCCACATACGCCAAAACGTCTTTATGTTCTCTATCCACGATTCATTCTCCTTACAGCACTTTTGCTTTGACCATCATGGCAACCAGTTTGCGGGCGGATTCCGCCTGGTCTTTTTCGTTGATTTTGATGCCGGCGGCCTTTTTGGGAGGTTCCGTAAAAGACACCGTGCGGGTGCGGGCCGCCGCAGCGCCCACTTTCGTCCCGTCCATGCCCAACTCTGCGAGGGGGATTGCGTCGATGGGCATTTTCTTCGCGGCCAGCTTGCTCTTGATGGTCGGGTAGCGGGGGTCGTACGCCGGCCTGTTTACGGTGACCACGCAGGGCGCGGCGGTTTCGACCACATTGTAGCCGGAATCGGTCTCCTGCTGGGCGGAGATGACGCCGTCCTTATAGCTGATGTCCACGATTCCGGTGATAAGGCCCGCTCCCAGAATCTCGGCCAGCTCGGCTCCCGTCTGGCCGCTGGGTCTGTCGGTGGCCATCAGGCCGCAGAAAATCAGGTCGAACGGCTTGCCGCTCTTTTTCTCCAGCCACGTCTTTGCCCTGGCCAGCAGCAGCGCCTTGCCCAGGGTGTCGGAACCCGCAAACGCGGGGTCTGTGAGCCGGTACGCGTGGTCGGCGCCCACCGACAGGCAGTTCTTGAGAGCGTCGCGGACGCTGTCTCCGCCCACGCTGACGACGGTGATTTCTCCGCCGACCGCCTCTTTCAGCCGGGTGGCCATCTCAAGGGCATAGGTATCGAAGGCGTTGACCACTTTGTCGATTTTGTCTATGTCCGGGGTCCCGTCGGGTTTGAGATGAACTTCGACCGAATCGTCCGGCACCTGTTTGATACACACTAAAATCTCCATACTTTTCTCCTTGCAAAACAGCATCGCACCGAAATTCCGAATCAGAAGCGGCCGATTGTGTTTCTGGCAATGACGATGCGCTGAATTTCATTGGTTCCCTCGAAAATCTGGAAGATTTTCGCATCTCTCAGGAGCTTTTCAACCGGATACTCGCGGCTGTAGCCGTACCCGCCGAAAATCTGGACCGCGTCGGAGGTCACTTCCATGGCGATGTCCGAGGCATAGCACTTGGCGATGGCCGATTCTTTGGTGTGGGGCAGGTTCCGGTCCATCAGAGTGAGGGCATACGCCACCATCTGGCGCGCCGTCTCGATTTTGATGGCCATGTCGGCAATCTTGAACTTGAGGGCCTGGTTCTTTAAAATGGGCCTGCCGAACTGCACGCGCTGCTTGCCGTAGGCAATCGCCTCGTCCATGGCCCGCTGCGCGATGCCCGTGGCCACGCAGCCCATCCAGGTGCGGGCCTGGTCCAGCGTCTTCATCGCGATGGAAAAGCCCTTGCCCTCTTCGCCGATGAGGTTGGAAGCGGGGATCCGGCAGTCCTCCAGCACCACGTCGCAGGTGTTGGAGGTGCGGATGCCCATCTTGTCCTCCTCATGGCCGGTGGAAAGGCCGGGGGTCCCCTTTTCGACATAGAACATCGACATGCCCCGGGTGCCGGCGGATTTGTCGGTCATCGCCGCAATGCAGTAGAACGAGGCGACGCCGCCGTTGGTGATAAAGCACTTGCGGCCGTTGAGGACATAGCTGTCCCCATCCTTCACGGCCGTGGTCTTGGCGGAACCGGGGTCGGAGCCGGCGCCCGGCTCGGTCAGGCAGAAGGCGGAGAAGCCGCCGTCCACAATGCGCTTGCACGCCCGCTTTTTCTGCTCTTCGGTGCCCGCGATGAGGACCGGCTTCAGGCCGAGCCCGCTGGCGGAAATTGTGGTGGCGAAGCCGGCGTCGGCCATCGCCATCTGCTCGAAGAGCGCGGCCGTGGAAATGCGGTCCAGCCCTATCCCGCCGTATTTCTTCGGCACCTCAAGCATGTGAAGCTGCATCTTGACGGCCTTGTCGTAGATCTTTTTCGGCCATTCGCCGGTCCGGTCGTACTCTTTGCACTGTTCCTTGACTTCTTTGTCGCAGAATTCCTTGACGGTTCCCAGGAGCTCCTGGCCCTCTTCTGAAATCAGATAAGACATTGTGCTTTTCCTCCGTTTCGATTTTGCTGAAATTTGGTAAGTTTGTTTTTTCTTACAGCTTGTAGCATACTTTGCCGGGGTTCAGGACGCCGTTCGGGTCGAAGACCTTCTTGATGTCCCTCATCAGGCGCATGTTGGTCGGGCCCACCATGGCGGAAAGATAGTCTATCTTCCCGAAGCCGATTCCATGTTCACCGGAGATGAGGCCGCCGAACTCCGTCGCCTTGGCGTAGACTTTCTTCATGAAGGCGGCCACCTGGCGCTTGAATTCGCCGACCTCCATGTCGTTCGAGCAGGTATAGATGTGCAGGTTGCCGTCGCCGGCATGGCCGAAACTCTTGATTTTAAAATCGAATTCCGGCTCTATTTTCTTGACGTACTCCACATATTCGGCGATTCTGCTTGCGGGCACGACCACGTCGCATTCGTCGAGCAGCTTGGTGTCCGACTGAATGGCGTCCAGGAAAGAACTGCGCGCCGACCAGGCGTCTCTCTTGAGCGCCGGCGTATCGGCCACCAGCACGTCCACCGCGCCCGCTTCGAGCATCACTTCAGAGGCTTTCTCGATGATTTTGTCGAGCTGGTCGGCGTCTTCCCCGTCGAATGTCATGAGCAGATAGGCGTTGATCTGCTTGCCGTCGTACTTCTGCGGAAAGACGCTTTTGCCAAGGTAGGCCTCCGAGGTCACGACGATTTCGCGTTCCATGAATTCCAGCGCCTGCGGCTGCAGGTGGGCCATCATCAGCTTCGGCACCGTGGCGATGCAGTCGCTCAGGTTTTCGTACATCACGATCAGGCTGACGACCTCTTTGGGCTGAGGGATGAGCCTGAGCGTCATTTCGGTGATGATGCCCAACGTGCCTTCGGAGCCGATCATCAGGTTCAGCAGGCTGTAGCCGCTGCTCGTCTTGGAGACCGAGGCGCCGAAATTGACGATTTCTCCGGTGGGCAGCACCACCGTCATCTGCCGCACATAGTCCCGGGTCGTGCCGTATTTTACGGCACGCATCCCGCCGGCGTTGGTGGCGACGTTCCCGCCCAGGGTGGCCGATTTTTCACCCGGGTCGGGCGGATAGAGAAAGCCCTGCTTCGCCGCATCCTCGGCCAGGTCCTGAAGGAGAACGCCGGCCTGAACGCGGACGTTCATGTTTTCCTTATCATAGCCGAGGATTTTATTCATTTTGGCGGTCGAGAGCACCACGCCGCCGCAGAGCGGCACCGCCCCGCCCACCAGCCCGGTCCCCGCGCCCCTCGGGGTGACCGGAATCCGGTGCTTGTTGCACAGTTTCATCACGCCGGCGACCTCTTCGGTCGTGAGCGCTTCCACCACAACCTCCGGCGACGCCTTGCCGTAAATCGGCATCTCGTCGTGAGTGAAATCGTCGTTGATGTCTCCGTTGACCGAAACCCGTCCCGGCGCAACCGCTTTGAGCTGTTCAATCAGTTCCGGGGACACCTTGTTGTACTGGCTCATGGCGTTTTCTTCCTTCCCTTCATAAAAATGCTTCCCATGCCCGTCCGTAAAGCGAGAATCCCGGCAGGAGATGCAGACTATTTGGATTTCAGAATTGGTAGCACCAATTTACTGCTGAAACAGCTTTCTGCCCCGTCTTTGCACAATGCCCGGCGGCCGGCAGAAAGCACCTCGCCGATAAAAACCGGCGCTATCTACAATATGATATGTTTATATTATACACAATTGCCGGAGGTTTGTAAATGATACAAAGCGAAACGATTAAAGCGGAGAAATTTATTTGCCGGAGAAATCTCCGATATGCTGATTTACGATTTCGTAATGCTCCGCCATCGCGGCGTAGGCGCCACGCCCGTCTTTCGCCTTCAGGCTTTCAAGCATCCTCTGATGGGAGAGCTGCAGCCTGTTCCGGCTTTCCCCATCCGCGAGGATTTTTCTGCGCAGGTCGCTGATAAAAGTATTCACGACGGCGGAAAGCGCCTTCAGTATTTCTATAATCAGCGTGTTGCCCGAGGCTTCCGCAAGCATGGAGTGGAACTTCTGGTCGTATGTGACGCCGTACCGCCCGTCCCTGCCGGCCGTCATGCCGTCGAAAATTTTTGACAGCCGCTCCACCTGGGCGGGCGTGATGCGGTCTGCGGCAAGCACAATCGCCTGCGATTCCAGCGCCTGCCGAAGCTCGCTGATCTGCCTGTAATCCGTTTTCTGCATCGCGAACATCATCGACATGGATTCGACGAGGCTTTTCTTGAAATTGCAGGAGACAAAATTTCCCGCACCCTGCGCGCTTTCTATCACGCCGAGAATCTCGAGAGTACGGAGGGCTTCGCGTACGGAGTTGCGTCCGACCATAAGGCTTTCCGCCAGATTTCGCTCCGGCGGGAGTTTTTGCCCCGGCTGAAGCCTTCCGCACAAAATTTCCCTTTTGATGAACTGGATTACGGATTCATAAGTTCTTTCAGGCACTCTTCCCTCCACGGCTCCTCTCCGTCAGAGATGGCATTGCCGCCGGCAGGCAGAACACGCAGCCGCAAGCTTCCGAGATTCCAACGGCGCTCCCCGTTATTATAACTTTTAGCCGGAATAAAGTAAACCCGGTCCACAGGCAAAAGGAGGCGGGGTGCCTTTGCCTTTTCGGCCTTGGCGGCGCCGCCGGCGATATTCGTTAGACAAAAAAGCGAGGCGGTCCCTCCCATGGGAACGGGCTGCCCCGACCTTTTCAAAGCCGTTTTGCGGGATGCGGGGACACTTCCTTTGCCCCGCTCTTTTTTTTAACAAGGCAGTCTGCCATGATGGAACGGCGGAGGACCTTGTGAAGCGGGCATCGCCTGTCTTCAGGCGACCGCAATCAACGGAAAACCGCAAAGGACTGACCGTGCATGGCAAGCCGACCGCCCGCAAGGACGCTTTCCCCAATCTGGAAAATCGGCTTTCCCTTTTCCTGAAGGGGAATTTCCACCGCGTTTGCCGAGGGGTTCACGGCAATGAGGAAGTCCCCGCGGCGGAAAACAAACGGGTACTTTTTTTTCTCGGCATACACGACCTCAAAGTTCGGTTTCGCCTGCAGCTCCGGATACCGGTGCCGCAGGGCCAGCACCTTCCGTATGGTGTTCAGCAGAGAACCGGCTTTCTTCTCCTGGCCTTCCACAGTCGGCGCGCCGGCGCGCGGATCGATCGGAAGGTATAGCTTCGCTTTTTCCGCGGTGGAAAATCCAAGGTTTTTCCCATGACCCCACTGCATGGGTGTCCGGGACCCGGTGCGGTCGTAGCCGCCTTCCACGCTGGGAAGGCGGAGATAGCGCATCCCGATTTCATCTCCGTAATACAGGAAGGGAACGCCGGGCATCATCAAAATGAAGGCATCGGCGATTTTGCACTCCAGTTCCCCGTAGTTTTCAGTCATGCGATGCGTGTCATGGTTTCCGGTAATCAGGCTGATATAGCCGGAGGATCGGGAAGCCCGGTACTGCGGCAGGTAATCGTCCAGGAACTCCATAATATCGCCGTCCCCTTCCCTGCTGAAAAAGCTCAGGTCCTTCCCGCCGACTTTTTTGCGAAACAGAGAATGGTACCCATTGCCGACGTTGTTCAGGTAAAAATCCATGTGGAACCGCGCTTTGCAAATCGCCTCGAAGGGCATTGACCATTCGGATACCATGGCGGCTTCCGGGTATTCCCGGTCCAGCATTCCCCGCACATTCCGCCAGAGGGCGGCGGTGGCGGAGTGACCTTCGTCATTTTTCACCAGGGACGAGGCCATATCGACGCGAAACCCGTCGCAGCCCGCGTCGAGCCAGAACCGCATCACGTCCTTCACAGCTTCGCGCGTCGCCACGCACGCCGGCTCCGTGTAGCGCATCTGCCAGGAGGCCGTGGTTCGGTTGAACCCGTAATTCAGGGCTGGCTGGGAAGAGAAAAAGTTCAGCAGATAACACCCGTCCCGTTCGGAAGCGCCGCTCATGGAAGGGAAGCCGTTCGGGCGGTCCCAGACGGTGTCAGTCCAGATGTAGCGGTCGCTGTAAGCATTTCTCACCGCTTTCTGGCTTTCCCGGAACCAGGGATGCTGGTCGGACGTATGGCCGGGCACCAAATCCAGCAGAACATGCATCCCGCGCCGGTGGGCTTCCCGGAAACAGCGTTTCAGGTCGTCGTTGGTTCCATAGCGAGGCGCCACCTTTTTGTAGTCGCGCACGTCGTATCCGGCATCCCGAAACGGGGAATCGAAGCAAGGGTTGATCCAGACGGCGTTGCAGCCAAGCGACCGGATGTAATCGAGCTTTCCTGTAATTCCGTTGATGTCGCCGATTCCATCCCCGTTGGAATCATAAAAACTCTGCGGGTAGATTTCATAAAAAACGGCGTCGTTCAACCAGTTCGGCATAGAAATCCTCTCTTTGCTTTTGAATTTGTAGGCCTCTTTGCGACCGCTCTGAAGAATCCCCTGCCCTTACGCGGAGGTCGTCGATGGGTTGACTTTTTAAAGAAACACAAAAGTTACCGTTGGCCGGGCCACAAATATTAGCTTTCATACGGGTTTCTCTACCCTTTCCGGTTATTCGTATTCGATGGTGGCCGGCGGCTTGGAGGTGATGTCGTAGACCACGCGGTTCACATGGGGCACCTCATTGACGATTCGATCGGAAATCCGGGATAGCAGGTCGGGAGAGAGCCTGGCCCAGTCGGCCGTCATGAAGTCCGAAGTCGTCACGGCGCGCAGGGCGACCGTGTGGTCGTACGTGCGGTCGTCGCCCATCACGCCGACGCTCCGGATATTGGTCAGGACCGCGAAATACTGGCTGATTTTTCGGCCCAGGCCGGCTCTGGCGATTTCCTCGCGGAAAACGGCGTCCGCGTCCTGAAGAATGCCGAGCTTTTCGCCGGTGACCTCGCCGAGAATGCGGATGGCAAGGCCCGGGCCGGGGAACGGCTGCCGCCAGACCAGGCTTTCCGGCATGCCGAGCTGCGTGCCCACCTTGCGCACCTCATCCTTGAACAGGTAGCGCAGCGGCTCTATCAGGCCGGTGAAGCCGATGTCTTTGGGCAGACCGCCGACGTTGTGGTGGCTTTTAATCACGGCGGCATTTCCCGTTCCACTCTCCACCACATCCGGGTAAATCGTCCCCTGGCAGAGATAGTCCACTTTCCCGATTTTTCGGGCCTCTTCCTCGAACACCCGGATGAATTCTTCCCCGATGATTTTGCGCTTGCGCTCGGGGTCTGTCACGCCCGCAAGCCTGCTCAGGAAGCGGTCCCTCGCATTGACGCGAATCAGGTTGATGTCGAAGCGATGCCGGAAGACCCGTTCCACCTCGTCGCCTTCGCCCTTGCGCAGAAGGCCGTGATCGACGAAAATGCAGGTCAGGTTCTTCCCCACCGCCCTGTGGACGAGGACGGCGGCCACGGAGGAATCGACTCCGCCGGAAAGTGCGCAGACCACCTTTTTTTCTCCGATAGACTGTTTCAGCCCGGCGACCGTCGTGGCAATGAAGGACTCCATTTTCCAGTCGCCCGTGCAGCCGCAGATTTGGAACAGAAAATTCCGCAGAATCTCCGTGCCGTGCCGGGTATGCTCCACCTCGGGGTGGAACTGGACGGCGTACAGGCGGCGCCTGCCGTCTTCCATGGCCGCGACCGGGCAGGACGCGCTGGAAGCCGTGGCGCGGAATCCTTCCGGGAGGCTGGCGATGCGGTCCGTATGGCTCATCCAGCAGTCGGATTTTTCCGGAAGGCCGGCGAACAGCTCGGAACCGGAAGCGAAAGAAACCGAAGTTTTCCCATATTCCCGCCTGGGGCTGCCCGCGACCGCGCCGCCCAGCGTCTGCGCCATCAGCTGCGCGCCATAGCAGATGCCGAGCACCGGAATCCCAAGTGAAAAAATCCGGGCATCGCAGCGCGGCGCATCTTCAGCGCACACGCTGCTCGGTCCGCCGGAAAGGAGAATCCCGCGGTATTCGCCGGCGGCGATTTTACCCGCGTCGGTCCGGTAGGGCCTGATTTCGCAGTAAACGTTCAGGTCCCGCACCCGGCGCGCAATCAGGCGGCTGTACTGGCCGCCGAAGTCGAGAATCAAAACGGCTTCCCTGTTCTTCATGCAAGCGTTCCCTTCCTTATCCATCTTCCGGCCCGCCTAAAAATTTGCGCGTCCGGCGGGCGGAAAAAACAACAGCAGGCGCCGGCAAAGCCTGCCGGCGCACTCGCGAAAAGCATGTGTAATTACCTGTAAATAATATCGTCCCGCGACGGACCGTTGGAGATGATTTTAATCGGGACGCCGATGCCTTTTTCGGCGAATTCCACATAGCGCCGGGCGTTTTCCGGCAGATCTTCGTACCGCCGGATGCCGCGGATATCGCATTTCCACCCCGGCAGCTTTTTCAGAACCGGCTTGCAGCGTCTGAGCTCCACGGTGGTGGGGAAATCGTCGATTCTCTTCCCGTCCAGCTCATAGGCGACGCAGACCGGGATTTCATCCAGATACCCCAGCGCGTCCAGCACGGTCAGCGCGACGCAGGTTGCCCCCTGCACGCGGCACCCGTACCGGGAAGCCACCAGGTCCAGCCAGCCCATTCTGCGCGGGCGGCCGGTCGTGGCGCCGAACTCGCCGCCGTCGCCGCCCCTGCGGCGGAGCTCGTCCGCTTCGTCCCCGAAAATCTCGCTCACGAACTCCCCTGCGCCGACGGCGCTGGAATACGCCTTGACGACCGCGATGATGTTCTTGATGTCGTAAGGCGGAATCCCCGTGCTGACCGCGCCGTAGGCGGCCAGCGTGTTGGAGGAGGTGACCATGGGATAAATGCCGAAATCCGGGTCCTTCAAGGCGCCGAGCTGGCCTTCCAGCAGGATGTTTTTGCCCTCCCGAACCGCGCGGTACAGAAAATGAAACACATCCCCGACATAGGGGGCAAGCATTTCCTTATATTTCATCAGTTTGCGGTAGACTTCGTCGGCGGAAAGCGCCGGGCGATGGTACAGGTGCTCGAAATACACGTTTTTAAGGGGGAGCACATGGTTGATTTTCTCGCGCAGATAGGCCTCGTCCCCGAACAGCTCGCTGACCTGAAACCCGATTTTGGCGAACTTGTCCGAATAAAACGGCGCGATGCCGGAACGCGTGGAGCCGTAGGAATGGGAAGAGAGCCGCGCCTCTTCGCAGGAATCGAGCAGCACATGGTAGGGCATCAAGATCTGCGTCCGGTTGGAAATCATGATTTTCGGCTTCGGCACGCCATGCTCCACCAAGCCGTTCAGCTCCTGGATGAATTTTTCGGGATTCAGCGCCACGCCGTTGCCGATCACGTTGGTGACGTGGCTGTAAAAAACGCCGGAAGGAAGCTGATGAAGGGCAAACTTGCCGTAGGGGTTCACAATGGTGTGGCCGGCGTTGAATCCGCCCTGAAAGCGGATGACGATATCCGATTTTGCGGCCTCCACATCCGTTATCTTGCCTTTTCCCTCGTCGCCCCAGTCGGCGCCGACAATTGCTGTAACCATAATAAGAAACACTCCGCCCTGCCGCTCCGGGAAAACGAAAAAACTGCCCAGCGGCTGAATTTAGGCAGCCAAAAACAACAATTTTATCATATCATAAAGAAACGAGAAAAACAAATTTTTCCGCGCGCGGTCAGACGCTGATTTCGGGCTTTTCTTCCGCCACGGAGCGGTATTTTTCCAAAACGGGCCGCACTTTTTCTTTCAAAAACTCTTCGGTCTGCTGCGGCGCACGCCCCACGAACCGCTCGGGTCGCACCGCGCGACCCAGCTCCGCGCGCGTCACGCCGAAGACCGGGTCGGCCGCAATCCGGTCGAGGAGGTCGTTCTTCCCGCCCTCCTCCTTGACGATTCTGGCGGCGGCCATCGAGTGGACGCGGATCCGCTCGTGAAGCTTCTGCCGGTCCCCGCCGCGCTTGACGGCGTCCATCAGGATGTTTTCCGTCGCCATGAACGGCAGCTCGCTTTCCAGGTGGCTGCGGATCACGTTCGGATAGACGACGAGGCCGTCGGCCACGTTTGCGTAGAGGTTCAAAATGCCGTCGGTCGCGAGGAACGCCTCCGGGATGCAGAGGCGCCGGTTCGCCGAATCGTCGAGCGTCCGCTCAAGCCACTGGGTCGCTGCGGTGACGCAGGGGTTCAGGCTGTTCACAATCACGTACCGCGCCAGCGAGGCGATGCGCTCGCTGCGCATCGGGTTGCGCTTGTAGGCCATGGCGGAAGAGCCAATCTGATTTTTCTCGAAAGGCTCCTCCACCTCCTTCAGGTGCTGGAGCAGGCGGATGTCGTTGGAAAACTTGGCGGCGCTCTGGGCGATGCCGCTCAGGACCGCGAGCACGCGGCTGTCCAGCTTTCTCGAATACGTCTGGCCGGAGACGGCAAAGCAGCCCTCAAAGCCCATCTTCTCCGCAATCAGGGCGTCCAGGCGGCGGACCTTTTCATGGTCGCCGTCGAACAGCTCCAGAAAGCTCGCCTGCGTGCCGGTCGTCCCTTTGGAGCCCAGCAGCTTCATACCGGAAAGCACGTATTCCAAATCCTCCAGGTCCATCAAAAGGTCCTGAATCCAGAGGGCCGCGCGCTTGCCGACCGTGGTGGGCTGCGCCGGCTGAAAGTGGGTGAACGCCAGCGTCGGCAGGTTCCGGTACCGCTCGGCGAACCGCGACAGAATCCGGACGGTATTGACCAGCTTGCCGCGCAGAAGGCGCAGGGCCTCCCGCATGACGATGACGTCGGTATTGTCGCCGACATAGCAGGAGGTGGCGCCCAGATGGATGATGGGTTCCGCCTTGGGGCACTGGACGCCGTAGGCGTAGACGTGGGACATCACGTCGTGGCGCACGACCTTTTCCCGCGCCTCGGCGACGTCGTAATTGATGTCGTCCCGGTGCGCCTTCATCTCGTCGATCTGCTCCTGCGTGATGGCGAGCCCCAGTTCCTTCTCCGCTTCGGCCAGCGCAATCCACAGGCTGCGCCAGGTGCGGAATTTTTTATCCGGCGAGAAGAGATATTTCATCCTGTCGTCGGCATAGCGGGAAGAAAGCGGGGATTCGTAGCTGTCTTTCAAGTTTCAAGGCCTCCCAATTTTACAGCCGCTGAATCGGCTGGCAGTAGTCGCGCTCGTCTCCCGCGGCGGCCGGGTCGGGAACCTCCGCCGGGTAGTTTCCGGAAAAGCAGGCGTCGCAGTACCCGCCGCACCCTTTCCCCAGCATTTTGGGGAGATTCTCCAGACGCAGAAAGTCGATGGAATCGGCGAAGCTCATCCTGCCGATTTCCGCGACGCTGTACCTGCAGGCAATCAGCTCGTCTTTGGAGGGGATGTCGGTGCCGTAATAGCACGGCCACAGGAACGGCGGCGAGCTGATGCGCAGGTGGACTTCCCGCGCGCCGCTTTCCTTGAGCATGGAGACGATGCGCGCGCTGGTCGTTCCCCGGACGACGGAATCGTCGAGCAGAACCACGCGTTTGCCCCGCACGGCCGTAGAGAGCGCGTTCAGCTTGATGCGGACGCTGCGCTCGCGCTCCGACTGGCTTGGCTTTATGAAGGTCCGGCCGATATAGGCGTTTTTGACGATTCCCTTCTGGAACGGGATGCCGGATTCCTCGCTGTAGCCGATGGCGGCGTCGATGCCGGATTCCGGCACGCCGATGACCATATCCGCCGCGACGGGGCTCTGTTTCGCCAGCAGGCGGCCCGCGCGCTTGCGGGCCTCATAGACGCTGATGCCGTCGATGATGCTGTCCGTCCGCGCAAAATAGATGTACTCGAACACACACAGGGATTTTCTGGCGGAAACCGGCCCCTGCAGGGAGCGCAGGCCGCCCGGCCCGGCCACGACGATTTCGCCGGGGCGCACGTCGCGGACGAACCGCGCCCCGCAGGCGTCCAGCGCGCAGGTCTCGGAAGCGAACACCCACGAATTCTTCAGCCGGCCGATGCACAGCGGGCGGAACCCGTGCGGGTCGCGCACGGCAATCAGCTTCTGCGGGCTCATGACCACGAGCGAGTAGGCGCCGTGGATTTTCGGCATTGCGCGGCGGACGGATTCCTCGATGGAGGGCGCCTGGATGCGCTCGCGCGCAATCATGTAGGCGATGACCTCGGTGTCGATGGTCGTCTGAAAAATGCACCCCTGCCTTGCGAGAAGCTCGTGAAGCTCATGGGCGTTGGTCAGGTTCCCGTTGTGCGCGATGGCGAGGGTGCCCTTCACATAGCGCATCACCAGCGGCTGCGCGTTTTCCCGCACGCTCGCGCCGGAAGTCGAGTACCGCACGTGCCCCACGGCCATCTGCCCTTTCAGCCGGTCCAGCGTCTCGTGGCTGAACACTTCGGTCACAAGGCCCATGCCCTTGGAGTAGGAAATCACGCCGCGGTCGTTCACGGCGATGCCACAGCTTTCCTGCCCGCGGTGCTGAAGGGCCAGCAGCCCGTTGTACGCCGCATAGGCGGGGTCGGCCGAGCCGTCGGAGTAAATCCCGAACACGCCGCATTCTTCGCCGGGGTGCTCCGCTTCCACTGAAGCGGGGCAGACGCTGCGTCCGGTTTTCATCACAGGCCGATCCTTTTCATGACTTCCCGGTATGCGTCCTCCACGCCGCCGAGGTCGCGGCGGAAGCGGTCCTTGTCCAGCTTCTCGTGCGTGTGCACGTCCCAGAAGCGGCAGGTGTCCGGCGAAATCTCGTCCGCCAGGATGATTTTGCCGTGGTACCGGCCGAACTCCAGCTTGAAGTCGATCAGCTCTATATGGATGGACAGGAAGAATTTCTGAAGGATTTCGTTGATTTTCAGCGCCATCCCGCGGATGATGTCGAGCTCTTCCTTCGTGGCGAAGCCGACGGCCAGAATATGGGTTTCGTTGACCATGGGGTCCCCCAGCTTGTCGCTCTTATAGCAGAACTCCAGCACGGGGCATTTCATCGGCGTCCCCTCCGGCAGGCCGAGCCGCTTGGAGAGGCTGCCCGCCGCCTTGTTGCGGACGATGACTTCCAGCGGGACGATCTGGACTTTTTTGACGAGCGTCTCCCGGTCGCTGAGCTGCCGGACAAAGTGCGTGGGGATTCCGTGTTTTTCCAGCAGCCGGAACAGGTAGTTGGACATCTTGTTGTTGATGACGCCCTTGCCGGCGATGGTGCCCTTTTTCAGGCCGTTGAACGCCGTGGCGTCGTCCTTATAGTCCACGATGCAGAAATCCGCGTCGTCCGTTGCAAAGACCTTTTTGGCCTTGCCTTCGTAAAGCTGTTCCTTTTTTTCCATTGCTTTGCCTCCTGATGGCGTCGTTCCGCTTCCTCAGACCCGGTTCAGAAAAGCGGAGACTTTTGTGATGTCGACAACCGAGAGCCGGGTGTTTTCCACATGGCGCGCGCAGGTCAGGAACGCGTTGGCTGTGTCCAGCGAAGTCAGGCACGGGATGCCCGCCTCCACGGCGTTGCGGCGGATTCTGTAGCCGTCGCGGTGGTGCGCCACGCTTTTGGACGGCGTGTTGATGACGAGGTGGATTTTGCCGGAGAGGATGCGGTCGAGGATATCGGGCTTCGCCTCGCCGATTTTGTGCAGGCGGATGGTCGGAATCCCGTTCGCATTGAGGAACTCCGACGTGCCGGCGGTGGCGTAAACGGTCCACCCCAGGTCGTAAAGGCCCTGCGCGATGGGCAGGACCTCCGGCTTGTCGCTGTCCTTGACGGTGATAATCACGTTGCCTTTGTCGATTTTATGGATGCCGGCGCCGTAGAACGCCTTGATGAGGGCCTCGTCGTAGGTTTTGGCGACGCCGAGCACCTCGCCCGTCGATTTCATCTCCGGGCCGAGGCTCACGTCCTGCCCGTACAGCTTCTCAAACGAAAAGACGGGCATCTTGACGGCCACAAGGCTGCGCTCCCGCTGCAGGCCGTAGTGGTAGCCCATCTCCGGCAGCGTTTTGCCGAAGAAGGTCCCGACCGCGAGCGGGACGATTGGAATTCCCGTGACCTTGCTGATATAGGGCACCGTCCTGGAGGAGCGGGGGTTCGCCTCAATCACATAGACCTCCCCGTCCTTCACGATATACTGGACGTTCAGCAGCCCTTTCACGTGCATGGCCCTGGCGAGGCGGCGCGTGTAATCGACGATTTTGTTCTGCATTTCTTTGGCCACGCCGATGGCCGGGTAGACCGAGATGCTGTCGCCGGAATGGATGCCCGCCCGCTCGATATGCTGCATGATGCCGGGAATCATGGTGTCCGTGCCGTCGCAGACGGCGTCGACCTCGACCTCGGTGCCCATGATGTACTTGTCGACCAGAATGGGGTGTTCCTGCGTCACGCGGTTGATGATGCCGATCTGCTCGGCAATGTCCTCGTCGGAATAGGCGATCTGCATCCCCTGCCCGCCGAGCACATAGGAGGGGCGCACCAGCACGGGGTAGCCCAGCTCGTGTGCGGCGCCGATGGCCTCCTCGCAGGTGAACACCGTGCGGCCGGCCGCGCGCGGAATGGCCAGCCGGTTCAGGATGGCGTCAAAGCGCTTGCGGTCCTCCGCGGCGTCGATGCTGTCGGAGGAGCTGCCCAGCAGGGGCACCCCCATGTTCTCGAGGTCCCGCGCCAGGCGGATGGCCGTCTGGCCGCCGAACTGCACCACCGCGCCGTCCGGTTTTTCCTGCTCGACGATATGGAGGACGTCCTCCTCCGTGAGCGGCTCAAAATAGAGTTTGTCCGCCACGTCGAAGTCCGTGCTGACCGTTTCCGGATTGTTGTTGACGATGATGGTCTCGCAGCCGAGTTTCTTCAGCGCCCAGACGCTGTGGACGGAGCAGAAGTCGAACTCGATCCCCTGCCCGATGCGAATCGGCCCGGAGCCGATGACAAGGACCCTTTTGCGGCCCGTTCCGGCGCGGGATTCGTTCTGCGCGCCGTAGCTGGAGTAGTAGTACGGGGTCTCGGCCTCAAACTCCGCGGCGCAGGTGTCCACCATCTTGTAGACCGGGCGGATGGCCCATTTCTTCTCGAGTGCGCGGATTTCCTTCACGCTTTTTCCGGAGAGCTTCGAGATGATCTTGTCGAGGAACTCGGATTCCTTGGCCCTGCGCAGCAGGGGCTCGTCCAGAGGGCCGGCGGCGATTTCTTTCTCCAGCCGGACGATGTTGCGGTATTTCTGAAGGAACCACGGGTCGATTTTCGTGATGTCGTGGATATGCTCCTTCGTCACGCCGCGGCGCAGCGCCTCCGCCACCACCCACAGGCGGCGGTCGTCGGCCACGTGGAGCTTCTCTTCCAGCTCTTCGTCCGAAAGGCCCTTCAGCGTGTCGTCCATCAGGCTGTAGGTGTGCTGTTCCAGGCAGCGGACGGCCTTCATCAGGGCGGCCTCGAAGGTCGGGGCGATGCCCATCACCTCGCCGGTCGCCTTCATCTGGGTGCCGAGCACGCGCCGCGCGTGGATGAACTTGTCGAACGGCCAGCGCGGTATCTTGACCACGCAGTAATCGAGCGTCGGCTCGAAGCAGGCGTAGGTTTTTTTGGTGATGGCGTTGGGGATTTCGTCCAGCGTATAGCCCAGCGCGATTTTGGAGGCGACCTTCGCGATGGGGTACCCCGTCGCCTTGGAGGCCAGCGCGGAGGAGCGGCTCACGCGCGGGTTGACCTCAATCACGTCGTACTCGAAGCTGTCGGGGTTCAGGGCGAACTGCACGTTGCAGCCGCCCTCGACCTTCAGCTCCCGGATGATGGCGAGCGCAGAGCTGCGCAGCATCTGCAGCTCCCTGTCCGCAAGGGTCTGGCACGGCGCGACGACGATGGAGTCGCCGGTGTGGATGCCGACGGGGTCGATGTTCTCCATATTGCAGACGGTGATGCAGTTGCCGTTGCGGTCCCGCATCACTTCGTACTCGATTTCCTTCCAGCCGGCGATGCTGCGCTCAATCAGGACCTGGTGCACGCGGCTGCGGTGCAACCCGACCGCCGCGATGCTCCTCAGAGCCTGCTCGTCGGCCGCGATGCCGCCGCCGCTGCCGCCGAGCGTGTAGGCCGGGCGCACCACCACCGGGTAGCCGATGGTTTTGGCGGCCTTGACGCACTCGTCCAAGCTTTCGGCGATGATGCTCTTCGCCATCGGCTGCCCGATGCGCGCCATCGCCTCTTTAAACAGCTCCCGGTCCTCGGCCATCCGGATGGTTTCGGCCTTGGTGCCGATCATCTCCACGTGATGCTCTTTGAGGAAGCCGGATTCCTCCAGCTCGACGGCGAGGTTCAGGGCGTTCTGGCCGCCGAGCGTCGGCAGGATGCTGTCGGGTTTCTCCTTGAGGATGACCTTCCGCACCGTATCGGTCGTAAGCGGCTCGATATAGACCCTGTCGGCAATCTGCCGGTCGGTCATAATCGTCGCCGGGTTGGAGTTGATGAGGACCGTCTCGACGCCCTCCTCGCGCAGCGCGCGGCAGGCCTGCGTCCCGGCATAGTCGAACTCCGCGGCCTGCCCGATGATAATCGGGCCGGAGCCGATTATCACGACTTTTTTGATATCTTTTCTTCTGCTCACAGCCGGTCACCTCCCATCAGCGAAAGAAAGCGGTCGAACAGAAAGCCCGTGTCGTGCGGGCCGGGCGAGGCCTCCGGGTGGAACTGCACGGAAAAGATTTTGCCGTTTTTATAAGATAATCCCTCAATGCTGCCATCGTTCATGCTGATGAAACTGATGTCCGCAACTGAAGGATTTATGGTCTTTTCGTCCACCACATACCCGTGGTTCTGGGAAGTGATATAGACCCTGTTCTTTTGAAGCTCTTTCACGGGGTGGTTGATTCCCCTGTGCCCGTATTTCAATTTATAAGTATTGCATCCCTGAGCGAGCGCCATCAGCTGATGGCCGAGGCAAATCGCGAAAGTGGGAATTCCGTGCGCATAGACGCGCCGAAGCTCCGCAATCTCTTTTTTACAGTCTTTCGGGTCGCCCGGCCCGTTCGTCAGCATCACGCCGTCCGGCGAAAAGGAGAGCAGGTCTTCCAGCGCGGCGTCGTGCGGAAAGCGCTTGACGGCGCACCCGCGCGAGACGAGGGAGCGGATGATGCTGTTTTTGCACCCGTAATCCACAAGGGAAACCCGGACCGGCCCGTCGCCGTAAACGGCGGGCTCCCTGCAGCTGACCTGCGGAACCGGCGGCTCCTGCCGGTACGCCAGGATTTTCCGCTTCATTGCCTCCCGGTCGGGCGAGTCGCCGTAGCAAATCATGCCGCGCATGGTGCCGCTCTCACGCAGGGTGCGCGTCAGGGCGCGCGTGTCGATGCCCTCCATGCCCGGGATATGGTTGTCCTTCAAAAACGTGTCCAGATAGACGTCGCTGCGGAAGTTGCTCGCCACATCCGAAAGCCGGTGGACGATAAAGGCGGAGAGCCACGGCCGCACGGACTCCGTGTCGTCGTAGCAGACGCCGTAATTCCCAATCAGCGGATAGGTCATCACCACGCCCTGCCCCGCGTAGGACGGGTCGGTCAGCAGCTCGGTATAGCCGCACATCGCGCTGTTGAAGACGACCTCGCAGACGACGTCGTGCTCTTCGCCGAACCCCGTTCCTTCAAAAGTCATTCCGTTTTCCAGCATCAAAAGCGCTTTCAATCCAGTTTCACCAACCATTTCTCTCAGCGGCCCGCGAAGGCCTGCACGATGCGCCCGATGGCTTTTCGGGTGTTTTCATGCGTGTTGAACGACGTCAGGCGAAAATATCCTTCGCCGCAGGAGCCGAAGCCGGAGCCCGGCGTCCCCACGACCCCGGTCTTCTGAAGCAGGGAATCGAAAAACTGCCAGGACGTCATGCCTTCCGGAACCCTGAGCCACACATAGGGCGAATTGACCCCGCCCCAGACGGAAAAGCCGGCCTTCGCCAGGCCCTCCAGCATCATCCGGGCATTTTCCTGATAATAGGCGATGTTCTCGCGCACGCCGCGTTTTCCCGCGTCGCTGAAGACCGCCTGGGCGCCGCGCTGAACGATATAGGACACGCCGTTCATCTTGGTGGACTGCCGCCTCGCCCACAGGCGGTTGAGCGAGACCCCGCCGAACTCCAGCTCCTTCGGAATCACCGTATAGGCGCAGCGGACGCCGGTGAAGCCCGCCGTCTTGGAAAAGCTGCGGAATTCGATCGCGCATTTTTTCGCGCCGTCGATTTCAAAAATGCTGTGGGGCATGTCCGGGTCCGTGATAAAGGCTTCGTATGCCGCGTCGTACAGAAGGACCGAGCCGTTCCGCCGCGCGTAGGCGACCCATTTTTCCAGTTCTTTCCGCGAAATGCCCATGCCCGTCGGATTGTTCGGAAAGCACAGGTAGACCATGTCGGCCCGGCGGCTGGGAATCTCCGGCAGAAAACCGTTCTCCCGCCGGCAGGGCATATAGACGATATTGCTGAATCCGGAGCCTTCCCGGTAGTCTCCGGCGCGGCCAGCCATCACGTTGGTGTCGACATAAACGGGATAAACCGGGTCGCAGACCGCGACGACGTTGTCCGTGCCGAAGATATCGCCGATATTGCCGGTGTCGCTCTTCGCGCCGTCGCTGACGAAAATCTCGTCCGGGGCAATCTCGACGCCGCGGTCCCGGAACTCGTTTTTGCTGATGGCCTCCCGCAGGAACGGGTAGCCGGCTTCCGGCCCATAGCCGCGGAACGTCTCGGCACGCCCCATCTCCCGCGAAGCGGCGGCCATCGCCTCCACAACGGCCGCGGGCAGCGGCCTGGTGACGTCGCCGATTCCCAGCCGGAGGATTTCCGCCTCGGGATGTTCTCGGGAAAAATTCCGGACGCGGTCGGCGATTTCCACGAACAGATAGTTGGCCGGAAGTTTTGCAAAGTTTTGGTTGATTTTCAGCAAATTTTGCACATTCCCTTCCTCAGCGATTCAAAAAACCGCATTCCGAACGTTTATTATATCAGGTTTCGACCGTCCCGTCAAAGACAAATTCAGCCGGCCCCTTCATAAAGACGCGGCCGGTTTTTCCGTCCCACCGGACGGAAAGGTCGCCGCCCCGCAGATGGACCAGCACGGCGCGCCCCGTCCTGCCGTTCAGCGCGCAGGCCACGGCGCAGGCGCAGGCCCCCGTGCCGCACGCGAGCGTTTCCCCGGAACCGCGCTCCCATACGCGCATCCGGATTTCTTCCCGGCTCAGCACCTGCACGAACTCGGTGTTGACCTGTTCCGGGAAAGCCGAGTGGAGCTCGATTTTCGGGCCGAGCGACCCGACCGGCGCGCGGAGGACGTCGTCCACGAACAGCACGCAGTGGGGGTTACCCATTGAAACGCAGGTCACGCGGTACGTCCGTCCCCCGGCTGAAAGCGCCTCGTCCACGACCGGGGTTTTCTCGAACCGGGCCGGAATTTTCGCCGCCTCCAGCACGGGCTTCCCCATGTCGACCTCCACGGCCCGGACCTTCCCGGCCGCGGTCTCGAGGGAAAGGGTCTTGACCCCGCTCAGCGTTTCGACCGTCAGCACGGGTTTGTGCGCGATGCCGCGCTCATAGACGTATTTGCCGACGCAGCGGATGCCATTCCCGCACATCTTCCCGCGGGAGCCGTCCGCATTGTACATATCCATTCTGCAGTCGGCGACTTTCGACGGGGCAATCACGATCAGCCCGTCGGAGCCGATGCCGAAATGCCGGTCGCTCAGCCGCGCGGCGAGCGCCGAAGGGTCTTCCAGGTTTTCCTCAAAGCCGTTGACATAGATATAATCGTTGCCGATTCCCTGCATCTTTGTGAATTTCACGAGGAGCGTCTCCTTTCGTTCAGGAATGCAGCACAATCAGGGCCGTTTCCGCCATTTTGCGGCCGGCGTTCATGCTCTTTTTCTGCAGGAAGCGGTGCGCCTGCTGCTCCGTCATGTTGTTTCTCTCAATCAAAAGGGCCTTCGCCTGCAGAATCGTCTTTTGCGCGTCAAAATTTTCCCCCTCCAGTTCCTTTTTCACGGCCGGAGGGGTCGCGGACGACAGGTTTAAAAGCATGCCGACCGAAGAAATCAGGTTTTTGCGGCTGACGGGAAGCATCAGGCACGCGGAGGAAAGCGAAGCGCACATCCCCGCGAACTGCGGGCCGACCAGAAAGAGAAAATCATAGCCCGGGCCTACGATGCGCGGCAGTCCCACGGCGGGCATATCCCGCAGCTTCACGCTGCAGACGGCCACCCCGCCGTGGTAGTGCTTGCCGGCAAAATGAATCAGCCGGGAGCCGGACGTGCAGACGCAGCTTACAAAAAGCCCGTTTGAATGGAGCACGGCGGCAATCTGCTTGGCATGGTCCGGGTTGAAATTTGCTACCACAATGCTGCTCATACCGACAACTCCAGAAAAAAGGATCGGGCAAAACAAACGCCGGCCGTTCTAAAATTTATCAAGATAGCGGTTCAGTTCCCACTCCGTCACCGTGGCGGAATAGTCGCTCCATTCCTTTTCTTTCGCTTCCACATATTTCCCGAAAATATGGTCGCCGAGCGTCTGCCGCACCAGCGGGTCGGCCTTCATCGCCGCGACGGCGTGGTTCAGGTCGCGCGGAAGGTCCGCGATTCCCTGCGCCTTGCGCTCTTTTCGGCCGATGTCGTAGATATTGGCCGAAACCGGCGGCGGCGGCGTCAGGTCGTGCTCGATTCCGTCCAGCCCGGCGGCCAGCACAAGCGCAAAGGCGAGGTAAGGGTTGCAGGCGGGGTCCGGGTTGCGCAGCTCCGCGCGAAGGCCGGCCCCGCGCGAAGCGGGCACGCGGATCAGGGCGCTGCGGTTGCCCAGGGTCCACGCGATGCTGCAGGGGGCCTCGAAGCCGGGGACCAGGCGCTTGTAGGAATTCACGAGCGGGTTCGTCACGGCGCAGATGCCCGCGATATGCTTCATCACGCCCGCGATGAAATTCAGGGCGGTCCGGCTCAGGCCCGCCTTGCCCTGCGGGTCGTAGAAGGCGTTTTCTCCGCCGCGGAACAGGGACATGTTGATGTGCATCCCCGACCCCGCCCGGTTCTCAATCGGCTTGGGCATGAAAGTCGCGCACAGGCCGTTCGCCTCCGCGCAGTTTTTGACGACCAGCCGGAACGTGATGAGGTTGTCGGCGGCGGAGAGGGCCTCGCTGTACTTGAAGTCGATCTCGTGCTGGGCATAGGCGACCTCGTGATGGGACGCCTCGATTTCAAAGCCCATTTCCTCCAGAGCGACGCAGATGTCCCGCCGGCAGCTTTCCCCCAGGTCCGAGGGACCGAGGTCGAAATACCCGGCCGTGTCGTGCGTCACCGTGGTCGGGTGGCCGAACTCATCCGTGTTGAACAGAAAGAACTCGCACTCCGGCCCCACGGCGAACGCATAGCCAAGCTGCGAAGCGCGCCGGCGCGCCTTGCGCAGCACATACCGCGGGTCGCCTTCAAACGGCGTCCCGTCCGGCTTGTAGATGTCGCAAATCAGCCGTGCGGTCCGGCCGTTCTGCGTGCTCCAGGGAAAGACCAGGAACGTGTCGAGGTCCGGATGCAGGTACATGTCGGACTCTTCAATCCGGACGAAGCCCTCAATGGAAGAGCCGTCGAACATGCATTGATTGTCCAGCGCTCTTTCAATTTGATTCGGCGTAACGGTCACGTTTTTCAGCGTGCCGAAAATATCCGTAAACTGGAGGCGGATAAACCGCACGTCTTCTTTCTCGATTCTCTGGATGATTTTCTGCTTCGTGTCCTCGCTCAAAACGGGCACCCCCTTGCAGTCCCAATCTGCATAACTTGACCTTATTTTATTCTTTTTTTTAAGTTCTGTCAATCGCTTTCAGCCGGAGCAGGCCGCCGCCCTACGTAAAATAGACGAAGACGGGAAAAACGTAGAACAGAAAAGCGACCGCGGCAAACAGCAGGGCAAAGACGGCCGCCGCCGGCTTTTCGAGAAAGCGCAGGCGCCGGTAGCTCCCGGTCCTCCGCGAGCGGAGAAGCAGCAGCAGGCAGACCGCGCCCGCGGCCGAAAGGGCGAGCCCGGCCCGAAAGCCGCGCGGCATAAACGAAAGGCTCACGCGGTTTTCGCCCTGTTGCAGCCTGACCGCCAAAAACGTGTCGCACACGCGGAAGACCTCCGCTTTTTTCCCGTTCACGGTCGCGGTGCAGCTGCCATACTGCACGGGCAGGAACAGAATCTCCCCCGCGGCGTCCGCCCTGGCCGTGCCGGTCAGAGAATTGCCGGACTGGTTCAGCTTCGCCCCGGAGACGCCCTTCAGCGCCGAAGCGAGGACGTCTTCCCGCAGGCCGGCGATTCCAAAAGAGCGTGCCGAAATGCCGCGCAGCACGTCGATTTCGACCGTCACGGTCCGGTCCGTAAATGTGCCGAGGTTCACGATGCCGTTGTCCGGCTGGGTCGGATACTCCATCTTCAGGAGCTTTCCGTCGACGGTGATGGAAAGGCTGGAGTTGATCGGCTCGTACAGTCGGTTCGTAATCTGGTCGAAACAGTCGAAATACAGCGTCTGGGTCCCCCGCACCGGAATCCGGTACACGACGGTCCCCGCGGCGGCGGGGTCTTTGAGGGAAATCCGGTGCTCCGACGCGCCGGAGATGCCGACGTTCCGGAGGCCGGTCGGCTGATAAAATGTGAAAAGCTCCTGCCCCGTATGAAAAAGCTGCTGAAACAGAATCTGCTGCAGGTGGAGCCTGTCGGAATCCGGAAGATATTCCAGCGCGCGGACGTCCCGCGGGTCCGCCACGAAGCCGACGGGCAGGGCGTTCCGATTTTTCACGATGGAATACAGGCCGTTGCCGTAGACGGTGTTTTCATTGCCCGTCAGGTCCTGCGTCCTCTTGATCGTGTATCCGTTGCCGAGAATCGCGTCGGTGAATTCCGTCCCGCCGTTGGAATTGACCTCCATCCAATAGGAGGAATAGCCCAGCTTCTTCATGGCGGAAAGGTAGTCCTTCGCGGTCAGGGACGTATAGTGGCTGAGGGAGCCGTACCCCATGCTGCCCACCAGGTTCACGTCGAAGAATTTCCGGTCCATCTTCACGCGCGCCAGGCTGTCGCCGGGAATTTTTCCGGCGAGGTCCAGAACCGGCGCGTAATACTGGGCGTTGCCTCCGGCCGAGGCGATATAGACGCAGGAATAAAAAGTCCCCTCCACAACGGCGAGGCCGCAGAACAGGATGGAAAACAGCGCGCGGCGCACCAGCCGGCAGCGGTACAGCAGCATCAGAATCAGGTAGGCCAGCGCGGCCGTCAGAAAAAAGAGCCCCAGCATATGCAGGCTTTGCGAGCTTCCCCAGAGCGTCCGGGTGTAGACGGTCACCTCCTGATAGTCCTGCCGGAGGATGGTCACGGCCGAAAAACCGACGGTCGCGGCGGAAAACAGGGCGACTCCCGCGGGCACCGCGCCGGCCGGCGGGGAAAGGGCCGCCTCGGCGTTGGTGTGGGAGACCGCGGCGGCCGCAAGCAGAAGCCCCACGAAAACCGGGATATATCCGTACCGCACCGGGAACGACTGGTAGCTGCCGGTGTGCCACATCTTGTTGACCGGCTCGACCAGCACGGGCACCAGCATGGCCGCCAGCATCAGCAGCGCCCAGCGGACTTCTTTCCGCCGGTCCAGGCCGAAAAAGAAGACCGCCGCGACCGCCGCCGCCGCGGCGCCCGTGCACAAAAGGACCGGCAGGGTGGTGTCCAGCCTGCTCAGAAATCCGCCCGACCGCAGGCTGGAAAGCAGATTCCCGGTCCGTGCGGACGAAAGATACTGGTAGAAACTGGGCAGCCACACCACGCCGGTCATCAGCGCGCCCGTCAGGGTGGAAAGGCCGAAAAGCAGGATTTTTCCGCGGCGCTCTTCCCTTTTGACGCAGAGCAGCAAATAGGCGCCGAACGCGAGGACCAGAAAGGCGGTGACCATGTAGCACAGATAAAAATTCACGGTCAGAACCGCCGCGAACGCCAGCGTATAAAGCAGAATTTTTCCCCTGCGGATCAGCCGGCCGAACCCCAGTAGCAGAAGCGGAAACAGGCTCATCACGTCGAGCCAGACGATGTTCTGGTAGTAGAACATCGTGTAGCCGCAGAAGGCGTACATCACGCCGAGCGCCGTCGTCTGCAGAAAATCCAGCTGCGGGAACCTGCGGACGAAAAATAGGCAGGCACAGACGGAGCAGGTCATCATCTTCAGCAGCAGAAGGATGTTGACGAAATAGTACATCTGCCCTTTTTCCACAAAAGCCGCGAGAAACGAGAAAGGGCTGCTCAGAAAGAACAGGAAAACGCCCCAGAAATTCATCCCAGCGCCGTTCTGCAGGTTCAGGAACAGGCCGGTCTTCCCTCTCAGGATATCCCCGAAGTCCATCAGGAACGGGATGACCTGCTGGTTCATGTCGCACCAGGAAACCGTGTGCGTGCCGAACGGGTACAGCCCGTACGCCGCATAAACCGAAAGCAGCACCGCCGCCGTGAGCGCCGGCGCCGCCCAAAAGGAATGTCTTTTTGACATGGACCGCGTTCCCTCTTTTCTTCCGCCCCGCCGGCCGGGGGCCGGGCCTCAGCCTTTCAGAACGACCCTGTGGTAGACCTTTTTCCCTTTTTTGAGGACGGCGGAAAATCCGCCGTCCTGCGAAAAATCTTCGCGGCTCAGGGCCAGGGAAGGCCGCGTGACTTTTTCGCCGTTCACGGCGATTCCCCCCTGCGCAATCAGGCGCCGGGCCTCCGCCTTCGACGGCGCCAGCTTCGTCCGGACCAGCAGGTCGAGGATGCCGATTTTCCCGCCGGGCATATCTGCGGGGGAAAGCTCCGTGGACGGCATGTCTTCGGAGATTCCGCCCTTTACGAACAGGGCGCGGGAGGCGTCCCGGGCCTTTTCCGCCTCTTCCCGGCCGTGAATCTGCCGCGTGACCTCAAAGGCGAGCAGCTCTTTCGCGCCGTTCAGCTCCTGCCCTTGCAGCGCGGAAATCTCGCGGATCTGCTTCATCGGCACAAAGGTCAGGAACTTCAGGCATTTGACCACGTCGGCGTCCGCCACGTTGCGCCAGTACTGGTAGAAATCGAACGGCCTCATTTTCTCCGGGTCGAGCCAGACCGCGCCCCTTTCCGTTTTGCCCATCTTCTTGCCCTCGCTGTTGGTCAGGAGCGGGACCGTCAGGCCGTAGGCGTCCTGATTTTCTTTTTTGCGGATGAGCTCGACGCCGCCGAGGATGTTGCTCCACTGGTCGTCCCCGCCGACCTCCAGCCGGCAGCCGTAGCGCCGGAAAAGCTCCAGAAAATCATAGCTCTGCATCACCATGTAGTTCATCTCGAAGAACGACAGGCCGCGCTCCAGCCGCTGCTTGTAGCATTCCGCCGCAAGCATCCGGTTGACGGAAAAGCAGACGCCGATGTCGCGCAGAAACTCCACATAGTTCAGGTGAAGCAGCCAGTCGGCGTTGTTGGCCGTAACCGCCCTGCCGCCGGAAAAATCAATCAGCTTCGACATCTGCTTCCGGAAGCAGGCGATGTTGTGCGAAATCTCTTCCTTTGTCAGCATCCGGCGCATCTCCGTCTTGCCGGAGGGGTCGCCGATCATCCCCGTCCCGCCGCCGAACAGCAGGATGGGCGTGTGCCCCGCGCGCTGCAGGTGGGCCGCCACCATGATGGGGATATAATGCCCGACGTGAAGGCTGTCGGCCGTCGGGTCGAAGCCGATGTAGAACGCCGTTTTTCTGTTGTCCAGCAGGTCGCGGACTTTTTCCCTGTCCGTGGTCTGGGCAATCAGTCCTCGCTCTTCCAGTTCCTCAAACACACCCATTTTAAAAATCCTCCAGTTTCACAGGGGGATGAAAAAAGCCCCCTGCCACAATATTGCAGAGGGCGGAATTTTCCGCGGTACCACCTCAGTTTGCCGCAGCCTCACGGCGGCGGCCTCAAGGGTACGGAACCATACCCGCGCGCTGTAACGTGCGCACACGTCCCGGCCTACTGGGGGCAGCCGTTCGGCCGGGCGGCTCCGGGAGGTAGGTTCAGGATGCCGCCGCGCCCGCTTCCACCGGCCGCGGGCTCTCTGCGCCGGGCCGGCACCCCTACTGTTTCCCATCGACGCCGATTTTCCTGTATTATAACTTTTTCCCGCAGGGTTGTCAAGATTTCCGCCGCCCGCGCGCGAGCCGGAGCATCTCCGCGGCGTTTTCGAGCGTGAGGGGCGTGATTTCGGCGCCGCCGATGATGCGCGCCAGCTCCCGCTTCCGGCCTTCCTCGTCCAGCTCCTGCACGCGGGTGAAGGTCCTGCCCCCGCGCACCTGCTTTTCAATCAGGTAGTGCGCGTCCGCAAGGGCGGCGATCTGGGCCAGGTGCGTCACGCAGATCACCTGCCGGTTCCCGGAGACCTCGCGCAGCTTCAGGCCGACTTTCTGGGCGGCGTTGCCGCTGACCCCCGCGTCCACCTCGTCGAAAATCAGCGTGCCGACCTCGTCGCGGCCGGCGAGGACGGTCTTGACCGCGAGCATGATGCGCGAGAGCTCGCCGCCGGACGCGATTTTCGCAATCGGCCTCGGCGGCTCCCCGGCGTTGGCGGAAATCAGAAACTCGACGCTGTCGCCCCCCGTCGGGCCGAGCGGGCAGGGCTTCTGCCGCACCCGGAACGCGACGTTCGGCATATTCAGGAACCGGAGCTCGCGCTCGACCTTTTCGGTAAAATCCGCGGCGGCTTTCCGCCGCCAGCCGGAAATCTCCTTCGCGAGGCGCTGCGCCAGCGCCTCGCTCTTCCGGCACTGCTCCCGAAGGCGGGCCGCGGTCTCGTCCGAGCGGTTGATTTTCTCCAGCTCCGCGCGGCTTCTGTCGAGATACGCCAGCATTTTTTCGACGGTGCCGCCGTATTTGAGGCCGAGCTGATACAGCGCGTCCAGCCGCGCCTCTATCTTCTCCAGCTCGCCGGGGTCGTATTCCAGCCGCGAGTCGTAGCCGCGCAGCTCTTCGCCGCAGTCTTCCAGGTCGTAAGAGATATTCTGCAGACGCTCCGCCAGAGGGCGCAGCTCCGGCAGGTACTGCTCGGCGTCGGCCAGGGCCGCCGCCGCCGTGGAGACCGCCGCCGCAGCGCCGCCCTCCTCCTCGTTCCCCGTGAGCGCCTCTTTCGCCTGCGCCAGCGCGGCCGCGACCTTCTCGCTGTTGCGGTACAGGTTTTTCTGCCGCAGCAGCTCTTCCTGCTCGCCGGGATGGAGGTCCGCGGCCTCCAGCTCGTTGATCTGGTAGGTCAGCAGGTCGGTCTGCCGCGCCTTCTGCTCCTGGTCCATGCTGCAGGCCGCCAGTTCTTTGCGGGCGCGGCGCATCTCCGCATAGGCTTTGCGGTACTGCGCGGCGAGGTCTGCCGGCAGGCCCATGCTGTCTAAGTAAGCGATGTGGTTTTCCGGCGAAAGCAGGCCGTAGTTCTGGTGCTGGCCGTGGATATTGACGAGCAGCGGCCCGATTTTCCTGAGCATGGACACCGTCGCCGGGCGGCCATTGATGCGGCAGGCGGACCTGTCAGCCCCGATCTCGCGCTGGAGCATCAGCGTGCCGTCTTCCTCCGGCGCGTAGCCGAGCTCCTCCAGCGTCTTCACGGCCCGGCCGCCCGGATTTGTGAACACCGCCCCCACGAGGGCGGATTTCGCCCCCGTGCGGATCAGCTCATGGGAAGTCCTTTCGCCGAGGATGGCGTTGATGGAATCGATGAGGATGGACTTCCCCGCGCCGGTTTCTCCGGTCAGGACGTTGAAGCCGGCGTGAAAATCGACCGTCGCCTTTTCGATTACGGCGATATTTTCGATGTAAAGCTGCGACAGCATCGCTCTCACCTCATCATGTCTTTCAGCTTGCCCGCAAGCCGGCCCGCCGCACCTTCGTTTCTCATGAGGATAAAAATCGTGTCGTCGCCGGAAAGGGTGGCGACGGCGTCGTCCCAGTGCAGGGTGTCCATGGCGGCGCACACGGCGTTCGCCATGCCGGTCAGGCATTTTACGGCGACGATGTTCTGCGCGTAGTCCACCGCGACGGCGGAGTCCTGAAACAGGGAGCTGAACTTGACGTCGTTCTGCCTGGCCTTCTCCTCCGCCCGCATGTACCGGTACTTGCCGTCGGGAGAAAGCACCTTGACAAGACGCAGCTCCTTGATGTCGCGGGAAACCGTGGCCTGCGTGACGCGAAAGCCGGATTCCTGCAGCCGGTGGAGCAGCTCCTCCTGCGTGTCGATGGAATAGCGGCTGATGAGCTCGAGGATTCTTTCATGGCGTTTCTTCTTCAAACCTCATTCCTCCCGTTGCCCAGTTTCTGGTTCACGATTTCATAGAAATTATGGTCCTTGAGGCGCACGATTTTCACCGTCTGTTCGGAGCGCCGGAACTCCACCCGCTGCGCCGGGTCCGAAAGCCTGACGGAGATTTCCCCGTCCACCGTGAGAAAAGCGCCTCCTCCCGCCCCGAAGCAGGCCTGAACGCTCAGCTCCGCGTCCGGGCCGAACACGACCGGCCGCGTCAGCAGAGAATGGGAGCAGACGGGCGAAAGCAGGATGCAGGAAAGCTGCGGGTCGATAATCGGCCCGCCCGCGGAAAGGGAATAGGCCGTGGAGCCGGTCGGCGTCGCGACAATCAGACCGTCGCCGCGGTAGTCGCAGACCGTCATGCCCCCGAACGCGACCTTGAAGTCCGGCATCGGGGAAAGCGTCCCGCGGGAAATCACGGCGTCGTTCAGGGCGCTGCAGGTTTTCTCGGCGCCGCCTTCCCGGTAGCGCACCTCCAGCATCATGCGGTTTTCGAGCCGGTACTTCCCGGCCACCAGCCGGTCCAGCAGGTCGAACTCGTCCGTTTCCAGCTCTGCGACGAAGCCGAGCCTGCCGACGTTCACACCGAGGAGGGGCTTGTCGGCCGCCGCGGCATACCGCGCGCAGTGAATGATGGTGCCGTCGCCCCCGACGGCGATCATCATGTCGCATTCCGCAATCATCGTCTCCAAATCCGGGCAGAACCCGGCGCCGCTGCCGCCGAACGCCTCCCGCAGCTTTTCCTGCATCAGCACCCGGGCGCCGAGGCCGCACAGCCGGCGGATCAGCCGCCCGGTATGGTACTGCGCTTTGTTTTTGCTCAGGTTCGGAAGAATCGCGATTTTCAACTCGTTTCACCGCCATTCAAGTCCCGATGGGAGTTTCGCACCACTTCTTCGGCCGCCGGAGCGGTGCAGACCGGGTCGTTCGATTTTTGGAGGAAAACAAGGTACTCGATGTTTCCCTGCGGCCCCTTGACGGGGGAATAGGTCAGTCCGCAGACCGAAAAGCCGTTCTGCAGGCAGAACCCGACGATATCCCGCACCACCTCGACGTGGACCTGCGGGTCCCGCACGACCCCTTTTTTCCCGACCTTTTCGCGCCCCGCCTCAAACTGAGGCTTAATCAGGCAGACCGCGCAGCCGTTTTCCGCAAGAAAGCGGCGGGCGACCGGCAGGACGAGCTTCAGGGAGATAAAGGCGACGTCGGCGCTGAAAAAATCCACCGGTTCCGGCACCTGCTCCCGCGTGAGGTACCGCACGTTTGTGCGCTCCAGACAGACGACGCGGGGGTCGGTGCGCAGCTTCCAGGCGAGCTGGCCGTAGCCGACGTCCACCGCATACACTTTTTTTGCGCCGTTCTGCAGCATGCAGTCCGTAAAGCCCCCCGTGGAAGCGCCGATATCCAGCGCCGTCTTCCCCTTCAGGTCAACGGGAAAGCGCGCCAGCGCCTTTTCGAGCTTCAGCCCGCCGCGGCTGACGTACCTCAGCTTTTCGCCGCGCAGCTCGATCTTCACGGTTTCGGGCAGCATGGTGCCCGGCTTGTCCTGCTTCTGCCCGTCGACGTAGGCGTCGCCCATCATCACGGCGATCTTCGCCTTTTCCCGGCTCTCCGCCAGGCCGCGCTCCGCAATCAGGCAGTCCAGTCTTTTCTTCTTCATTGCGCTCCGCACTCCGTCAAAATTGCCCGTTCCATCCCGGCGTCGTCCAGACCGAGGCCGTTCAGGCTCTCCGCCATCGTCGCGTGGGCGACGAAGCCCTCGATCGCATGCAGGTAGAACCGGCCCCGAAAGCCGCTCTGGCTCAGCAGGAATCCGAACCGCTCCCCGACGCCGCCCTGCCGGATGCCCTCCTCAAAAAAGAAGACCCGCTCCGCGCCCGCCGCGCTGCGGACCGCGCCGTCGTCCACCGGCTTGATGCGGTTCAGCTTGACGATGCGCAGGGAAATGCCGCGCTTTTCCAGCCGCAGGCGGGCAAGGCAGGCAAACGAGAACAGCCTGCCGTACGTCACGACTGCGACCGTCGCCTCCGCCCCGCCGTAGAGGTCGAACGGGCGGCCGCTCAGGCGGAAATCGCAGGGGCGGAAAAGCTGCGCCCCGCGCGGGTACCGCACGGCGGCAAAGCCCGGGGTATGGTACAGGGCCTGCCGCAGGCACTGCTGCAGCTCGTCGTAATACGAGGGGGAAAACACCTTGACGCCGGGGATGGTGTTCAGGTATGCCGCGTCGAAAATGCCCTGGTGCGTCTCGCCGTCTTCCCCGACGATTCCGGCGTGGTCGACGGCCAGCACGACCTTGACGCGCTGAAGGGCCACGTCGTGAATCATCTGGTCGTACCCGCGCTGGAGGAACGTGGAATAGACGGCGAAAACGGGAAGCATGCCGCCGGCGGCCAGGCCCCCGCAGAACGTCACGGCGTGCTCTTCGGCAATGCCGGTGTCGAAAAAGCGCTTCGGGAATTTCTGCGCGAAGCGCACCAGCCCCGTCCCGGACTTCATGGCCGCCGTGACCGCACAGATCCGCCCGTCGCTTTCCGCCAGCCTGCACAGGCAGTCCCCGAACACCCCGGAAAAAGTCTGCCCCGACGGGGCCGCTTTGCCGGTCTGGACGTCGAATCCGGAGGTCCCGTGGAACGCGCCGGGGTTCTGCTCTGCAAACGGGTACCCTTTGCCTTTTTTGGTCAGGACATGCAGCAGGACCGGATGGTCGATGCTCTTGACGTTGTGAAACACCTCAATCAGCTTGTCGAGGTCGTGCCCGTCGAACGGCCCGTAATAATAGAAACCCATATCCTCGAAAAACGTGCTGTTGTACAGAATCTGCTTGAGCAGGGACTTCGCCGAAGTGAGACCGTGGTGCAGCGGGGCGCCGATGAGGGGGATATGGTCCAGCGCGCCCTCCACTCTCCCCTTGATGCGGAAATAGGAAGGCTCCGTGCGGATGCGCGCCAGGTACCGCGCCATGGAGCCGACATTGCGGGAAATGGACATTTTGTTGTCGTTCAGAACGACGATGAACTTTTTTTTGAAGCGCCCGGCGTTGTTCAAGCCCTCGTAGGCGAGGCCGCCCGTGAGCGCCCCGTCGCCGATGACGGCGACCACATGCCCCTTTTCGCCGGAAAGCTCCTTCGCCTTGGCCAGCCCGAGGGCCGCCGAAATCGACGCGCTGCTGTGGCCGGACGTAAACGGGTCGTACGGGCTTTCCCGCCGGTTCGGAAAGCCGGAAAGCCCGCCCTTCGTGCGCAGGGTGGAAATTCTGGCGCCGCGGCCCGTCAGCATCTTGTGCGTATAGGACTGATGGCCGACGTCCCAGACGATTTTATCGTCCGGAGAATTAAAGACGCGGTGCAGGGCCACCGTCAGCTCCACCACACCGAGGTTGGACGCGAGGTGCCCGCCGTTCGCGGCGACGGTGCGGATGATTTTTTCCCGGATTTCACCGCAGAGCTGTTTGAGCTGGGCGGACGACAGCCCCTGCAAATCCTGCGGCGAGCGGATGGAATCAAGCAAGCTCCCCATGGCGGCCCTCAGCGCCCTTCGGGGCGGGAGATTCCGTTCTGGAGCTCCGCCGCCAGAACCGTGTTTTTCAGCAGCATGGCGATGGTCATCGGCCCCACGCCGCCCGGCACCGGCGTGATATGGGAGGCCAGCGGCTCCACCGCGGCGAAATCGACGTCCCCGCACAGGCGGCCGTTCTCGTCGCGGTCCATCCCGACGTCAATCACGACCGCGCCCGGCTTGACCATGTCCGCCGTCACGAATTTCGGCTTTCCGACGGCGACGACGAGGATATCCGCCCTCCGGCAGATTTCCTTCAGGCCGCGCGTTTTGCTGTGGCAGACCGTGACCGTGCCGTCCGCATGCAGCAGCAGCATGGCGGTCGGCTTGCCCACAATGTCGCTGCGGCCGATGACCACGCAGTTTTTGCCCGCCACCGCAATCCGCCTGCGGCGCAGCAGCTCCATAATCCCGGCCGGCGTGCACGGCAGAAAGCGGGGGTTCCCTATCACAATCCGCCCCACGTTGGCCGGGTGGAAAGCGTCCACGTCCTTGAGCGGGTCGATCGCTTCGAGAACGGCCCGGCTGTCGATTCCCGCCGGCAGGGGGAGCTGCACCAGGACCCCGCTCACCTTTTTTTCGCCGTTCAGGCGGCGCACAAGGTCCAGCACTTCTTTCTGGCCGGCCGTTGCGGGCAGAAGGTATTTTTCGGAATGGATTCCGGCCGCGGCGCAGGCTTTTTCCTTGAGCCTGACATAGGTCCGGGAAGCCGGGTCGTCCCCCACCAGAACGACCGCGAGGCCGGGCGTGACGCCCAGCCCTTTCAGCCGCTCGGTCTCACGCGCGGCCTCCGCCCGGATTTCGGCCGAAACGGCTTTTCCGTCGATGATTTCCGCCATTTATTTTTTTCCTCCCGCCGAAGGCTCGGATTTTTCGGAATCGCCCGCGTCCGCTTTCTCTTCCGGCTGCGGACCCGGCTTTTCGTCCGCGGCTTTTTCCGGCTCCGCCCCGCCGCGGACGGGCTCGCCGGCCAGAACCTTCTTCGCTTCTTCCGCGCTGCCGAAAATCGTGCTGGTCCCGTCGCTGTAATCCGGCCCGGCATCCATTCCGGCTTCCGGTTTGATGTCGGTCTCAATCGAATTGAGCTCCATGATTTTCGCGGAGCCGCAGCCCGTCAGGGCCGTGCGGTTGCGGAACACGACCAGCAGCACCGCGGATGCCACAACGGCCGCGGCCGCCACGACCTGCGAAACCCGCAGGGGAACCACCGGCGTAATCAGGCTGTCGGTGCGCAGCCCCTCGATGAAGAACCGCCCGACCCCGTACCAGAGGCTGTAAAGCAGAAAGACCTGCCCGTCGTAGCGGCGGAATTTCCGGCTGAAAATATGTAGCAGCACAAAGCCGAGCACGCACCACAGCGATTCGTAGAGAAAGCACGGGTGCACCCCGGAAGAAGAGACCAGCGCCGTCGCCTCGCTGCTCATCCGCCAGGGAAGGTCCGTCGCCGAGCCGAAAGCCTCCTGGTTCACGAAGTTGCCCCACCGGCCGATCGACTGGCCGATTAAAAAGCCCAGGGAGCCCAGGTCCAGCACGGCCGGGACGCTGATTTTATGCAGCCTGGCCACCAGCGCCCCGCAGAGCAGGCCGCCGATAATCCCGCCGTAGATTGCGAGCCCGCCGTTCCAGATATAGAACACGCTCACGGGATTTTTGATGAACTGGTCGCTGCTGTCGAAGACGACATAGTAGATGCGCGCGCACACGATGCCGCCGACCAGGCCGAGAAGCACCGCGTCGATGAACTTGTCCTCATCGAGGTGAAACTTTTTGCAGCTTTTCAGCGCATAGAGAAACGCAAGCAGAAAGCCGGCCGCAATAATGACCCCGTACCACCGGAACTCATGCCCGCCGACGGAAAACGCGACCGGGTTGACGGTAAAGCTGAGCCCCAGACCGGGAAACTGAACATGATACATAAACGTGCACCACCATTTCTTCCTGCGAAAGATATTTTCGCCTTCAGGGAGCCGGCTGTTTCGGGCGGACGACCGAGAGCGAGGAATACTGCGGCTTCAGCTGCACTTCCAGCCGGCCCAGCACGTCGTCCACGCCCGCCTGAGCGACCGCGTCGATGTAGGAAAACAGCTCCCGCCCCGCGAATTCGAGCGCCACCAGGGAGTTCGCAATGCAGCCCACATTGTTGAGCGCGGCGATGTTGCGCCCGTAGACCGCCCGTTTTGCGCGCTCGAAAGTGTCGCGGTCAAAGCCTTCCGCCCGGACGGAGGCGATTGCCTTTTTGATTTCGTCCGCCGCGGCTTCCGGGTCCCTGGATTCACCCGAAAAGATCACGGAGGCAAACCCCGGCCCCTCGAAATACTCGTGCCCGAACGACGCCTCGTTGATCAGGCCGGCGTCCAGCAGCCTGCGGAAAAGCGGGGATGCGTCGGAGGCCAGCGCCTCCAGCAGGATATCCGTCTCGGCAATCTGCTGGGTCGTCGCCCTTCCGGCAGCGCACGACTCCTTAAAGCCGAGCTCGAACAGCGGAACCGCGACGGCCATTTTCTGCTCCGCCCTCGCTTTCACGATGTGCTCCGGCTCCGGCTCGAAAATCCGCTCCACATGGTACGAGGGGTCCGCGGGCTTCAGCATTTTGTCACACACCTGCAGCACGCGGTCCGGCTCCACGTTCCCCGCGATGCACAGGACCATGTTGTTCAGGTTGTAAAAGGTCCGGTAGCAGCGGTACAGAAGCTCCGGCGTGATTTTGGCGATGCTGTCGGTCGTGCCCGCAATGTCGATTTTGACCGGGTGCGTGTGGTAAAGCGCCCCCAGCAGGTTGAACAGCACGCGCCACTGCGGGTCGTCGTCGTACATCCGGATTTCCTGCCCGATGATGCCCTGTTCCTTCTGCACGGTCTGCTCCGTAAAATAGGGGGACTGGACGAAATCCAGCAGGATTTCGAGCGACTGGTAGACGTTGGCCGTGCAGGAAAACAGAAAGCAGGTCATGTCGAAGGAGGTATAGGCGTTGGCGGAGGCCCCGGTCTTGGCAAAGCGCGCGAACGCGTCGCCCTCGGCGCTCTCGAACAGCTTGTGCTCCAGATAATGGGCGATGCCGTTCGGGACCTTCTGCGGCTCGCCGCCGGGGGAAGTCCGGAAGCAGTTGTCGATGGAGCCGTACTTCGTGCCGAATATCGCATAGGAAGAGCTGTTCTTCGGCTTTGGATAAATCAGGATTTTCAGGCCCGAGGAATGACGGACCTCGTAATAGGCGTCGCCCGCCCGTTCGCTTTTGATTTCCCGAATCCGGTTCACTGAGGCTTCACCCCGCTTCCTGTCAGGCGGTAAACGGTGTCGAGCGTGACCCCGCCCGCTATTTTACGCACTTCGTCGCCCGTCACGGTCTGGACCAGCGCCGCCTCTTCCTCCGGCGGGCGGACCGGATGGGAAAACGTCTGCGAAAGATACCACGCTTCCAGCCCGTCGAGGGAATCGGAGAGCGTGCGGTAGCTGTTGCACAGGCTCAGCTTGGCTGCTTCCAGCTCGGAAGGGGTGAAGTTCCCTTTCTTGATTTCCTCCAGCTGCCTGAGGATCTCGTCCCTGGCGCGGTCGATGTTGCGGCGCTCGACGCCGCTCTGCACGAACAGGATGCCCTTGAGCGGGTGGTACAGCGAGCCGCAGTAATAGCAGAGGCTCAGCTTCTCGCGCACGTTGAGAAACAGCTTCGAGCTCGGCGTCCCGCCGTACAGCGCGCTGAACAGCTTGCAGGCGGGGACGGCCTCGTCCGGCTCCGCGCAGCCGGTGCGGAACCCCAGCACCAGCTTGCACTGCGCGACGTCCATCGTCTCAGAGACGTCGCGGACCTTCTGCGCGGACCGGACGGTGCGGGTCTCGCAGGGGACCGTTTCCGTCCGCCCCAGGTTGTGGAACGCGGCGAAAAAGTCGGAATAGACGGGCTCCGGGTCGCAGTCCCCCAGCACCATAATCTCCGCCCTCGCATGGTGGATCATCCGGTTCCACGCCTGCGTCAGGGACTCGCGCTTCAGGGCCCGCACGTCTTCGCGGCTGCCGAAGCGGCCGATTCCGTACGGCTCCCCGTCGCAGAGGATTTCCTCGCAGCGGCGCATGGCATAGAGACGCTTGTCGTTGAACTCGGAGTCAATCTGCTCCAGCATCTGGCGCTTTTCCTGCTCGAACCCCGCGCGGGGGAACATCCCTTCCTCGAACGGAGGGTCGAACACGATGCTGCAGAGCAGGCGCGACAGCTCGGCCGAAACGCTTTCTCCGTGCAGGGAATAGCGGTCCGCGATGCCGGAGGCGGAGACCGAGAGTACCTGCACGTCCCCCATCTTCTGCACATCGGCGTCGAGCTGGGCGCCGTAAAGCCCCGCAAGGTGCCGGTTGAGCTGCGTCAGGTCCGGATATTTTCTGCTGGCGCGCGTCAGCAGAAAAGGAAGGATTGCGTTGGAAGGCGCGGACTGCTTTTCCAGAGGCAACAAAAAATGAATGGACATGCGCACCGTCTTAAAGCGGCTGTCCCGAACGCTTCTGAAATTGACGCCGTCGCAGACGGAGCGCTGTTCAATTCCCGTCATCCCGATTCTCATCTCCCCAGAAATTCTTGGTGAAATCATGCATCATTATAACACAATCCTCCGCTTTAGAAAAGAACGAATCTTTTTCCGGCGCGGAAGGGGCCGAAACGTTGCGCAGGCATGGGAAAAATGGTACAATAGCGGAGTTTGAGAGATTGGGGTGCTTCGCTTGAGAGCCATCCGAAACCGGACCCCCGCGGCGGAGTTCGGGCTGCTGTTTGTAACGGTCATCTGGGGCGTGTCGTTCGCCGCCACAAAATGTGCCGCGGACCAGGTGACGCCGGCCTGGATCCTGCTCACCCGCTTCGGGCCCGCCGCCGCGCTGCTGGTTCCGTTCGCCCGCAAAAGGCCGAACAGGCTCTGCCGCGCGGATTTGAAGGCCGGGCTGGTGCTCGGCCTGCTGAACTTTCTCGCCTGCGAGCTGCAGACGTGGGGTGCAAAGTACACGACGGCGGGGAACAACGCGTTTCTGACCACCGTGTACTGCGTCGCCGTCCCCTTTCTGGACTGGGCGGTCCGCCGCCGCAGGCCGCGCGCCGCAAACATCGTCTCCGCCTTTCTGTGCATCGCGGGCGTGGGCCTTCTGTCGCTGCGCGGGAATTTTTCCATCCAGCTCGGCGACCTGCTCTCGCTGGGCAGCGGGTTCGCTTTTGCCCTGCAGATTGTCGTAATCGGTATTGTTTCCGAAAAGCGGGACCCTATACTGCTGACCGGCACACAGTGCGCTTTTACGGCGCTGGCGGCGCTGCCGGTTGCCCTGGCGGAGCCTTTCCCGGCGACGATCACACTGCAGGCGGCGCTTTCGCTGGTTTTTCTCTCGCTGTTCGCCACGCTGCTCGCGACGCTGATTCAGATGGTCTGCCAGAAATACGTCGCTTCTTCCAAAGCCTCTCTGATTATGTCGATGGAATCCGTGTTCGGCTGCCTGAGCGGCGTCCTCTTTCTGGGCGAGTCCCTTACGGCCCGGTTTCTGGAGGGGAGCGCGCTGATTTTGACGGCGATCCTGCTCTGCGAGGTCAAGCTGCCGGCGCGCGCCGCTGCCGCGGCTGTGCTTCCGAAAAACAGCGCCAAAAAATAAGCGGGGCGAAGCGGCGTTCTTCCGCTTCCTCCGCTTTAGAATGTGAATGTTTTGATGGAAAGCGCCGCTTTGCCGGCTCTACCAGTGAAAGACGGACCGGAGCCACCCGGTGAGCAGATCCGTTAGCACGGCGACGAGCGCGACCGCCAGCAGGAAAAGAAGGATGGAAAAAATCCGTGCAGCCTTTTGCCCTTTTTCGCCCGTGGAAGAGGGCTTCTGCTTTTCCGGCTCCGCCCGGTCTTCCGGTCCCGGCTTTTCAGACCTTTCCGTTTCCCGTTCCCGCAGCAGGCCGACGCCCCGCAGGACATCCCCGCCCCGCTTCAGCCCGCCGTAAGGCACATACAGGTTTACGCCGGCGCTTCTGGAGCGCCCGAGAAAGACGGAGGACACGCCTCCCGCACCCTCCCGCTGTTCCATGCAGGGGATGCCGGCGTCTTTCAGGGCGCCGGCGGCGATGCCGCTTTCCTGCTCCGAAAGGGACGCGAGAAAGACGGGGTCTTCAGGCCTCACGGGGCGCAGGCGCCTGCCCCCGCACACGGGGCATCGTTTTCGGCCGGCGCACAGAGCCCGGCAGTCGGGGCAATAGTCCATTTTTCCACTTCCGTTTCTTTGGGTATCGTACCATACCCCGGCCCTCCGTGGCAAGGGGGGCGGGGAATCAAAAGGGCGCCGGGCGAAAATTCAGCGCAGAACCGGCTCGATCTGCTTTCCCTGCAGGGCGGCGAGCGCCGTGGGGAGCAGCAGGCTGAAATCGGCGACCAGCGAAAAGGGCTTTTTCTCCGGATTGTCCTGGCGCATGGGGACGAAGTAGACGTTCTTCGTGTTCATCAGCCTGCCGATGTTGGCGGCCGATGCGGCGAGCGCGTCGTTCGTGGCCGGGGCGAGCACGACCGGCAGCCCGATGCGCAGGGTGGATTTGACCGCCATGGTGACGGGCGTGTCCGTAATGCCGTTGGCCAGCTTGGCGAGGGTGTTCCCGGTGCAGGGCATCACAATCATGAGGTCCACCATTCTTTTCGGGCCGATGGGCTCCGCCTCCACAATGCTTTTAATCACTTTTCTGCCGCACAGGTCCTCCACTTCCCAGACAAAGTCCTCGGCCCGGCCGAAGCGGGTATCCGTCTGGAAGGCGTTGTACGACATGACGGGGAGGATGCGGTACCCCTCCCCGCAGAGATGCCGCAGCTCGTCGATCGCCTGCCGAAACGTGCAGAAAGAGCCGCACATCGCGAACCCGAAAGTTTTCTGTTCCATACCGGCTTCACTCCCCTATCATATGGCAGACCGTGTCCCGGATAATCTCCCCCGCCGTTCTGGGCGCAACCCTGCCCGGCAGGGACGGCGCGAGGATGGCCCGGACGCCGATTTTTTCCGCCGCCGCAAAGTCGACTCCGCCCGGCTTGGACGCAAGGTCGATGATGAGCGGGCGCCCGGCCAGCGCGGACAGCACCCGGCGCGTGAAAATCAGCGCGGGAATCGTGTTGAAGATGAGGTCAAAAGTCCCTTCTTTTCCAATCTGCGCGGTCAGGACCGGCGTGTATCCGCAGGCCGCAATCCAGGCAAGGTCGTCCGCCCGGCGGGCGCTGACCGAAACTTTTGCGCCGATTCCCTGCAGCATGCGGGCGAGGACCTTCCCCACCCTGCCGAATCCGGCCACCAGGCAGCGGCTGCCGCTGATGGTCGCCGGGTACTCCCGCATGGCGATGTCGAGCGCCCCCTCCGCGGTGGGCACGGCGTTGCGCACGGCGAACTCCTCCTGCGTATAATAATCGTCCGTCTCGATCTCCCGCCAGATTTTGCTCGTCCGGTACAGCCGCTCCATCATGCCGCCGAAGACCCGCTTGCCGCACATCAGCGTGGCAAAGCGGTCGTCCAGCGTAATTTTTTCGTTGCCGTAATCCATTTTCAGGGTTTTGCCGTCGTCCGTCACGGGCAGCGGAAGAATCACGGTCCCGCACCGCTCGGCGATTTCCTCCAGCGCTGCTTTTTTGACGCCGTTCGCAAACCGGACGGAATCGAACCCGCAGGCGTAAACCGCAAATCCGTCGGAAACGAGGCTCTCGGCCAGGGCGACCTGGCGCCCGTCGCCGCCGACGACCCCCATGGTTTTGGAATCTGACATAGACAAAGCCTCCATAATTCGGAATCATAATCACATTAAAACATAATATGGAACGGAACGGCCGCTTGTGATAAGCGAAAAAGGCGGGATTCCCAATTTTTAATTGCATTTCGCGCCCGGTGCGATTATTATTGAATTGCCGGACAATAGTAAAGATTGGCCGGAGCTTTTCCCGCGGAAAGCCGCGGCCGAATCACAGACTGAGGAGCACAACTATGAGCAGCGATAGCGATATTCTTTCAAAAGTAAAAAGAATCCATTTTGTGGGGATCGGCGGGTCCGGCATGTGCCCGATCGCCGAAATCCTGTTGCATAAAGGGTACCGGCTGACCGGTTCCGATACCAGCGAGTCCGACACCCTCGCCCGAATCCGAAGCTACGGCATCCCCGTCTTCATGGGGCAGCGGGCCGAAAACGTGGAGGGCGCGGAGCTGGTCGTCTACACCGCGGCGGTCAAGCAGGATAATCCGGAGCTGGTCGCGGCGCGCAGGAAAGGAATCCCCGTGGTGGAGCGGTCCGTGATGCTCGGCATGGTGACGCGGCATTTCCCGAAGACCGTCGCCGTCGCCGGAACGCACGGCAAAACCACGACCACCGCGATGGTCACGCAGATTCTTCTGGAAGCCGGGAAGGACCCTTCCGCCATCATCGGGGGAAAGCTCCCGCTGATCGGCGGGAACGGGCGCGCCGGAAAGTCGGATATCATCGTCTGCGAGGCGTGCGAGTACGTCGACACCTTCCTTCAGCTCCATCCGTCCGTCTCCGTCATCCTGAACATTGACAACGACCATCTGGATTACTTCGGGACGGTCGAGAACACCATCCGCTCTTTCCACCAGTTTGCGAAGCAGACCTCCGGGACCATCGTCGTGAACGGCGACAACGCCAACGCCATGAAGTCGGTGGAGGGGATTCGGAACGCGAAAATCATCACCTACGGCTTCGGCGCGCAGAACGATTATTCCGCCGCCGACATCCAGGACACCTACCGCGCGCGCGAGCAGTTCTCCCTGCTGAAGGGCGGCCGGAAAACCGCCGAAATCACCCTGAGCGTGCCGGGCAAGCACAACATCTACAACGCGCTCGCCGCGTTCGCGGTCGCCGAGCTGTTCGGCGTGCCGCCGGCCGGCATCGCCAAGAGCCTGCACGCGTTCACCGGCGTGCACCGCCGCTTTGAAAAGCTCGGCGAATTCGGCGGCATCACCGTGGCCGACGATTTCGCCCACCACCCCACCGAGCTGAAAGCCACGCTGACCGCGGCCAAAAAGATGGGCTTTGCCCGCGTGTGGGCGGTGTTTCAGCCGCACACCTATTCGCGGACTTATCTGCTGCTCGACGATTTCGCAAAAGTGCTTCAGATTGCGGACCGTGTCGTGCTTTCCGAGATTCTGGCCGTGCGGGAAACGAACGTCTACCACATCTACGCCAAAGACCTCGCCGCAAAGATTCCCGGCTGCGTGTGGTTCAAGACCTTTGAGGAAATTGCGGATTACATGGTCAAAAACGCCAGGGAAGGCGACCTGATTCTGACCCTCGGCGGCGGCGACATCTACAAGTGCGCGAACCTGATCGTCGCAAAATACAAGGCGATGGAAGGGCGGAAAAGCTGACCCTTCCTCTACAAAGCCGGCCGGCGGCTGCGGAAAGGACTCCGCAGCCGCCGGATTCATTTCTGCCGATTCACAGGATTCCGGACCGCTTCAAATACCGTTCCAGCTCTTCAGAGCCGGCAAAGCAGTGTCCCTTTATCCCGACTCGCTCCGCCCCTTCGATATTTTCCCGCAGGTCGTCGATGAACAGGCACTCTTCCGCCTTTAAGCGGTACCGGTCCAGAAGCCTGCGGTAGAGCGCGGGGTCCGGCTTCAGGAGCTTTTCCTTCGCGGAAATCACGAAGCCGTCGAAATACCGGAAGACCTCCGCCTTTTTGTAATAGGAGAAAAAGGACAGGCCGGCGTTTGACAGCAGGTACAGCCCGTACCCCTTCGCTTTCAGCCGGGCGACCAGCCCCTGCATCCCCGGCATCGGCACGAAGTGGTTGCTCCACTCGTCCATGGCCCTGCGCACCTGCGCGGCATATCGGGGAATCCGGGCCTGCACCCGGGCGACGGCGGCGTCCTCCGAGATGGTCCCGGCGTCGAGCTGACGCCATTCCGGCCCGCCGAACAGCTCCCGGGTCACCGCGTCGGCCGCCCTCGCATCATCGGTCAGCTTTCGCATGTATTTCTGCGGGTCGTAGACGGAAAGGACGTTGCCCATGTCGAAAATCACGTTTTTAACCATGGGCGGCTCCCTTGGGCGGCTGTTTTGCGAGAATTTTCTTCAGATACTGCCCCGTGTAGGATTCCGGCACCCGGGCCACCTGCTCCGGCGTTCCGGCGGCGACGACCCGGCCGCCCGCGTCGCCGCCCTCGGGGCCGAGGTCGATGATATAATCCGCGGTCTTGATGAGGTCGAGGTTATGCTCGATCACGACGACCGTGTTGCCGCTGTCCACCAGCTTCTGGAGCACGTCTATCAGCTTGTGCACGTCGGCGATATGGAGGCCGGTGGTCGGCTCGTCCAGAATATAGATGGTCCGGCCCGTCGCGCGCTTGCCGAGCTCCGCGGCGAGCTTGACCCGCTGCGCCTCCCCGCCGGAAAGCGTCGTCGCCGGCTGGCCGATTTTGATATACCCGAGGCCGACGTCCTGCAGCGTCTTGAGGCGGCGGGCGATTTTCGGAATATTGGAGAAAAACTCCACGCCCTCCTCCACCGTCATCTCGAGCACGTCGTAGATATTCTTGCCCTTATACTTGATTTCGAGCGTCTCGCGGTTGTACCGCTTGCCCTTGCAGACCTCGCAGGGCACGTAGACGTCCGGCAGGAAGTTCATCTCTATTTTGATGATTCCGCCGCCCTGGCAGGCCTCGCAGCGCCCACCCTTCACGTTGAAGGAAAAGCGGCTCGCCGTGTAGCCGCGCAGCTTGGCCTCCTGCGTGGAGGCGAACAGCGCGCGGATATCCGCGAAGACCCCGGTATAGGTCGCGGGGTTGGAGCGCGGCGTGCGGCCGATGGGCGACTGGTCAATCTGGATGACCTTGTCCAGCGCGGAAAGGCCGGTGATTTTTTGAAACGAGGCGGGGCGCGTCCTCGCGCCGTTCAGCTCCGCCGCGAGGTACTGGTAGAGGATTTCGTTGATCAGGGAGGATTTTCCGGAGCCGGAGACGCCCGTGACGCAGACGAATTCCCCGAGCGGAATCTCCACGTTGATATTTTTCAGGTTGTTCTGCGAGGCGCCGAAAATCTTCAGCTTTTTCCCGTTTCCCTTCCGGCGGGTCGCCGGGATTTCAACCCGCTTCCTGCCGCTCAGGTACTGGCCCGTGATGGATTCCCTGCAGTTGACGATGTCCTGCACCTTTCCGCTGAAGACGACCTTCCCGCCGTGCACGCCCGCGCCCGGGCCGATATCCACGATATGGTCGGAGGCCCACATGGTCTCTTCGTCGTGCTCGACGACGATCACGGTGTTGCCGAGGTCGCGCAGGTGCTTGAGCGTCGCGAGGAGCCTGGCGTTGTCGCGCTGGTGCAGGCCGATGCTCGGCTCGTCGAGAATATACAGCACGCCGGTCAGAGACGAGCCGATCTGCGTCGCCAGCCGAATCCGCTGCGCTTCCCCGCCGGAAAGCGTCCCCGCCGGCCGCGAGAGGGTCAGGTACTCGAGCCCGACGTCCTTTAAAAAACCGAGGCGGCTCTTCAGCTCTTTGAGAATCAGGCGCGCGATGGCGTTTTCGCGCTCGGTGAGTTTCAGGTGCTCCAGAAAATCCAGCGCGCCCGAGATGGACTTGCCGCAGAAATCCGCGATGTTGATGCCGCCGACCGTCACGGCGAGGCTCGTGGGCGACAGGCGTTTCCCGTGGCACGCGTCGCACGGGATGGCCCGCATGTAGGACTGGATTTCGTCCCGAATCCAGCTGCTCTGGGTGTCGCGGTAGCGGCGCTCCAGATTGTTCACGATGCCCTCGAACTCCGTCTCGTACACGCTGCGGCCAAAGCCGTTCTCCCGCTCCACGCGGATTTTTTCGCCCTTTGTGCCGTACAGGAGGATGTCGGTGATTTTTTTCGGCAGCCTGCCGACGGGCGTGTCCAGCGAAAAGCGGTAGTGCTTCGCCAGCGCCTTCAGGTACATGGCCGCGATGGTGTTCCCCTCCATGGCCCAGCCGGCGGCCTTCAGGCCGCCCCGGCTGATGGAGAGGGACGGGTCGGGGAAAATCAGGTCCGGGTCGATTTTCATGAACACGCCGAGGCCCGCGCATTTGGGGCAGGCACCGAACGGGCTGTTGAACGAGAACATGCGGGGCGTCAGCTCCTCGATGCTGATGCCGTGCTCGGGGCAGGCGTAGTTCTGCGAAAACGTGATGTCCTTTCCGCCCACGACGCTGACGATAATCAGCCCGCCGGAAAGCGACGACGCGGTCTCCACGGAATCCGCGAGGCGGGAGCGGATGTCCGGGTGAACGACCAGGCGGTCCACCACAATCTCGAGGGTGTGCTTCCGGTTTTTTTCCAGGTCGACGTCCTCCGAAAGGTCATACAGGATGCCGTCGGCGCGCACGCGCGCAAAGCCGCTGCGGCGCGCGGCGTCCAGCTCTTTCCTGTGGGCGCCCTTCCGCCCGCGCACGACCGGGGAAAGGACCAGGAACCTGGTGCCCTCCGGCATCGCCAGAACCCGGTCGACAATCTGGTCCACCGTCTGCTGGCGGATTTCCCGGCCGCAGATCGGGCAGTGCGGGATGCCGATGCGCGCATACAGCAGGCGCAGGTAATCGTAAATTTCGGTGACCGTGCCCACCGTGGAGCGCGGGTTCTTGGACGTGGTCTTCTGGTCGATGGAAATCGCCGGGGAAAGCCCGTCGATGGAATCGACGTCCGGCTTCTCCGCCTGCCCGAGGAACTGGCGGGCGTAGGCGGAGAGCGACTCCACATACCGGCGCCGGCCCTCGGCGTAGATGGTGTCGAACGCGAGCGAGGATTTACCGGAACCTGAAAGCCCCGTAAAAACAATCAGCTTGTCCCGCGGCAGCTTCAGGTCGATATTTTTCAGGTTGTGCTCCCTGGCGCCCTTGATGACAATGGATTTTGCTGGCATAGATTCCTCCGTGGATGCTGCTATTTCGCTTTGAGCTGTTTGATTTTATCCCGCAGGTAGGCCGCGTGCTCGAACTCCAGCAGCTTGGCTGCGTCCTTCATCTCGCGGGTCAGCTGCGCAACCAGGCGCTTCTTTTCCTCCGGCGAGAGCTTGCGGTGCCTCTTCGGCTTTTCGTCGTTCCTGTGCGTGCTGATTTCGATGATATCCGCGACCGGCTTCACAATCGTTTTGGGCACGATGCCGTGCTCCGCGTTGTGCGCCTTCTGGATGCCGCGGCGGCGCTCGGTCTCGCGGATGGCCGCCTCCATGGACGGCGTGACCGAGTCGGCGTACATGATGACCTTGCCCTCCGCGTTGCGCGCCGCCCGGCCGACTGTCTGAATCAGGGAGCGCTCACTGCGGAGAAAGCCCTCCTTGTCCGCGTCGAGGATGGCGACGAGGGAGACTTCGGGGATGTCCAGCCCCTCGCGCAGCAGGTTGATGCCGACCAGCACGTCGAACTTGCCCAGGCGCAGGTCGCGGATGATCTCCATGCGCTCCACGGTGTCGATGTCGTAGTGCATGTAGCGCACGCGCACGCCCATTCCCTGCAGGTAGGAAGTCAGGTCCTCCGCCATTTTCTTGGTCAGGGTGGTGACCAGCACGCGCTGCTTCTTGGCGGCGCGCAGGTTGATTTCCGAAATCAGGTCGTCAATCTGCCCCTCCGTGGGCTTTACGGTGATTTCGGGGTCCACCAGCCCGGTGGGCCGGATGACCTGCTCCACCACCTGCGCCGACTTTTCCAGCTCGAAATCCCCCGGCGTCGCGCTGACGAAAACGACCTGGTTGATGTGCCGGTAAAACTCGTCGAAGTTCAGCGGGCGGTTGTCGTAGGCCGACGGCAGCCGAAAGCCGTAATTCACCAGCGCGTCCTTGCGGGCCCTGTCGCCCGCGTACATGGAGCGCACCTGCGGCAGCGTGACGTGGGACTCGTCCACAAACATCAGAAAGTCCTTCGGGAAATAATCCAGAAGGGTAAACGGCGAGCTGCCCGGCGCCCGCCCGGAAAGAACGCGGGAATAGTTCTCGATTCCCTTGCAGAAGCCGACCTCCGCGAGCATCTCCATGTCGTAGCGCGTGCGTTCCTCGATGCGCTGCGCCTCAATCAGCTTGTTTTTGCTCTTGAAAAAGCGGACGCGCTCCTCCATCTCGCGCTCGATGTCGCCGATGGCGCGCTTCATCTTTTCCTGGGGGACGATATAGTGGGACGCCGGGTAAATCGCCACGTGCTTCAGGTCGGCCTTGACTTCGCCGGTCAGGGGGTTGATTTCGCGGATGCGGTCGATTTCGTCCCCGAAAAATTCGACCCGGACGGCGCTTTCGGTGGACTGCACGGGAAAAATCTCCACCACGTCGCCGCGCACGCGGAATTTGTTGCGGACGAAGTTGACGTCGTTGCGCTCGTACTGGATTTCGACCAGCTTGCGCAGCAGATCGTCGCGTTTTTTGCGCATGCCGGGGCGCAGCGAGATGACCATGGTGCGGTAGTCGATCGGGTCGCCGAGGCTGTAAATGCAGGAGACGCTCGCCACGATAATCACGTCGCGCCGCTCGGAGAGGGCGGACGTGGCCGAGTGCCGCAGCTTGTCGATCTCGTCGTTGATGGCGGAATCCTTTTCGATATACGTGTCCGTCGTGGGGATATACGCTTCCGGCTGATAATAATCGTAATAGCTGACGAAGTACTCCACCGCGTTTTCCGGGAAAAACTCGCGGAATTCCGAGCAGAGCTGCGCCGCCAGCGTCTTGTTGTGGGCCAGCACGAGCGTCGGCCGGTTCATCCGGGCGATCACGTTCGCCATGGTGAACGTTTTGCCGGACCCCGTCACGCCCAGAAGGGTCTGCTCCCGGTCGCCCTGTTCCAAGCCCTCCACCAGCTGGCGCACGGCCTTGGGCTGGTCCCCGGTCGGCCGGTATTTTGAAATCAGCTTAAAATTCATTCCTGCTCCAAGTCCAGTTCCGGATTGAAAAGCTCCGGCAAGATTCTGCTCTTTGCCATCGAGAGAAAATCGTTTCCGCTGACGATGATATGGTCGATCAGCCGGACCTCCACCGTTCCCAGCGCCTCGTAAATCCAGCGCGTGGTGTCCAGGTCCTGCTTCGACGGCAGGCAGTTCCCGCTCGGGTGGTTGTGGGCCAGAATGGCGTAGACGGCGTCGTACCGCACCGCCAGCCGGACGATTTTTTTGATGTAGATGTTCGCGGCCGTTGCGCTGCCCTCGTTCACGACGTCGCAGTAAAGCATCCGGGTGCGGCTGTCGAGCAGCATCAGGACGACCGTCTCGTCCTGTCTGCCGATGAACCGTTTCGCCAGCTGCCTGCCGGCCTCGTCGTAATTGTAAATCACGGTCCTGCCGCGGTCGAGGTCCTCCTGGTACCGCCTGCAGAGCTGGGGAACCAGCTTGATCAGGGTGGCGGCGGACCGCCCGATGCCCGGAACCCGCATCAGCTCCTCGAACGGCGCGTCGAAGACGCCGGAAAGGGAGCCGAACCGGTTCAGCAGCTCGTGCGCGGTGCGGTTGGTGTCCTTCAGCGGAATCGCATAAAACAGCAGCAGCTCCAGCACGGCGTGCGGGGAAAACGAATCCAGCCCCATTTTGAGGAACAGGTTCCGGACCCGCTCCCGGTGCCCGCTGTGCACGGACTGCGGCGCCGCCCGGCTGCCGGCTGCGGCCGGGCCGGTTTTATTTTTCAAGGCGGCACGACCCCTTTCCGCCGAAATTACAGCCTGCGGCTGCCGGGCTTTACCGGCGCGGACGCGCCCGCTCTGCACAGCGGGCAGTCCTCGGGCGCCCACGACCGCACGTCGAGCGAAGCGACCGCCCGAAACGGCACGCCGAAATCGATTTTGCCGGCCGTGCGGTCCACAACCGCGCCGACGCCGGCCACCATTCCCCCCGCCGCGCGGACCAGCTCCATCACTTCCCGGACGGAGCCGCCCGTGGTCACCACGTCCTCCACCACCAGCACCTTCTGGCCGGGAAGCACGCGGAATCCGCGCCGCAGAGCCATTTTTCCGTCGGCGCCGCGCTCGGTGAAGAAGTTTTCGCACCCCAGCGCGCGGCTGACTTCGTAGGCCATCTGCACGGCCCCCATCGCGGGCCCGATTACGATTTCGATTCCCTGCCGGCGCCAGTTTTCGGCGAGGGCACCGCAGATTTCTTCGCTGTACTTCGGATTGCGGAAAATCTGCGCGCACTGAAGATAGCGGTCACTGTGCCTGCCGGAAGTCAGCAGAAAGTGGCCTTTCATCAGAACGCCCGCCTCCTCGAAAATCTGCAGCGCCCTTTGCTGTGTCATCCTTATCAAAACCCCTTTTTTCGCATTTCAGTCTATTATAACCTAAAAAGGCGGGTTTGAAAAGGCTCCGCGGCCTTTTCCCGGCGGAAGCGGAATGGTATAATAGCCTGGCAACCACCTTTGCAGAAACGGGAGGAAAACCATGAAAACCGTAACCGTAGGACCGAACGACGCCGGGCAGCGCCTGGACAAGTTCCTGACGAAGTCCTTTCCAAACCTGCCGCAGTCGATGATGTATAAAAGCATCCGCAAAAAGGACATCAAGCGCAACGGCAGGCGCTGCGCGATTTCGGAGCGCCTGCAGGAAGGCGACGTCCTGACCCTTTACCTCAAGGACGAATTTTTCCAGACGGAGCCGGAGCAGTTCGATTTTCTCAAGGCGCCGGACCGGCTGAACATCCTGTATGAGGACGCCAACATTCTGATTCTCGACAAGCAGCCCGGGCTGCTCGTGCATCCGGACAAAACCTATCATTTCGACTCGCTGATCGCGCGCGTGCAGCACTATCTTTATTCCCGCGGAGAATACCGCCCCGAAGGGGAAAACAGCTTCGCCCCGGCGCTGGTCAACCGCATCGACCGCAACACCGGCGGCCTCGTGATGGCGGCGAAAAACGCCGAGGCTCTGCGCATCCTGGACGCGAAGGTCCGGGCGCGGGAAGTGAAGAAATGGTACCTGTGCGTCGTATGCGGAACGCTGGAACAAAAAGAAGATACGCTGCAGGCGTATCTCTTTAAAAACGAAAAGCAGAACCGGGCATTTATCTCAGCACGGCCGCAGAAAGGCGCAAAAACCATCCGCACCCGCTACCGCGTGCTGGCGGAGCGCGGCGGCTTCACCCTGCTGGAAGTGGAGCTGCTGACCGGTCGCACCCACCAGATCCGCGCGCACTTCGCGTTCCTCGGGCATCCACTGGCCGGCGACGGAAAATACGGCAGGAACGCGGTCAACAAAAAGACGGGCTTCCCCTACCAGGCGCTGTACTCGTACAAGCTGAAGTTCCAGTTCACGGGCGGCGCCGGGATGCTGGACTACCTGAACGGAAGGGAATTCAAGGCGAAAAACATCTGGTTCCTGGACAAGTTCTACCGGTTTTAAAAAATTTCCCCCACCCCGCGCGCTTCAAAGAAAGCCCGGACCCGGCCGGGTCACGTATTTCTGTCCACCTGATGGAATTTTTTGAGGTTGCCGGTCTTTTGGCTCCGGCGGGCCAGCTCGGCCTCCACGTCTTCGGGCGCAATCCCCTCGTTCGCCATCAGCACGGTCAGGTGGTACAGCAGGTCGCAGAGCTCCGCCACAGTGTCCCCGTTCTTCCCGTTCTTGGCGGCGATAATCACCTCGCTGCACTCCTCGCCGCATTTTTTCAGGATTTTGTCCAGCCCCTGCTCGAACAGGTAGCAGGTGTAGGAGCCCTCCCGCTTCTGGGATTTGCGGCTCAGCACGGTCGCGTACAGTTCCTGTAAAACATCAGGCATCAAAATTCCCCCATATCTTGTGAAAGAAACAGCTGTGGTGGCCGGTGTGGCAGGCCGGCCCCGTCTGCTCCACCGAAAGCAGGAGCGTGTCGTCGTCGCAGTCGCTCCAGACGCGCAGCACTTTCTGAAAATGCCCGGACGTTTCGCCCTTGTTCCAGAGCTTTTTCCGGGAGCGGCTGTAAAACCAGGTATAGCCGGTCGCAAGCGTCCTCCGGAACGATTCCCGGTTCATATAGGCGACCATCAGGACCTGCCCGGTGCCGGCCTCCTGAATCACGGCCGGGACCAGCTCCGATTTTCGGAACAGCCTGTCTGTAAAGCGGTTCATCTTGTCATCTTCGGGCGCCCGCTTTTTTCCGCTCCCGCACAGGGCGACGGCCGCCTTCAGGTCCAGCGTGCCGGCGTACAGCGCCCGGCCGCAGATGGCTCCGTACAGCCCCAGGTCCAGAAGGTTTGCCACGTCTTTGAGGTTCGCCACGCCGCCGCTCGCAGTCACGCGGCAGGGGACGGCCTGGTTCAGCCGGTCCAGCTGCTCCAGATTCGGTCCGGAGAGCATCCCGTCCCGGCCGATGTCTGTAAAAATGATATACTTTACACCAAGCCGCTCCATCCGCTGCGCCAGGTCGATGTAAAAAGCGCCCGACGTCCCCGTCCATCCGTTTCGGGCGGCCATGCCGTCTTTCGCGTCGATGCCGACGGCGATCTTTTCGCCGTGCTTTTCCACGGCCGCGCGGACGAAGTCCGGCGAGTCTATCGCCGCCGTGCCGAGGATTACCCGGGAAATCCCGTTCTGCAGATAGCGGTCCACGGCCTCCATGCTGCGGATGCCCCCGCCGACCTCCACGGCGAGGCCCGAGGACCGCGCAATCCGGAAAATCAGCTCCGATTGGACTGGCGCGCCCTTTTTGGCGCCGTCCAGGTCCACGACGTGCAGCCAGCGGGCGCCCGCCGCGCGGAATGCCCGCGCGGTCTCCAGCGGGTCGCCGGCCACCTGCTCGGCCGTAGAAAAATCGCCGCGCCGCAGGCGGACGCACTTCCCGTCTTTGAGGTCGATTGCCGGCAGAAGAATCATGTCGCTTCCTCCTTCTTTCCGGCTCACAGGGTGCCCTTGGTGGAAAGGGGGCCCGAGCCGGCGGGCGCGGCGGCGGCTTTCACGGCGTGCGCCGCCGCCTTGAACAGGGCTTCCGTCTGGTGGTGGGCGTTGGAGCCGTACAGGCATTTCAGGTGCAGGGTCATCCCGGCGTTGAAGGCGAAGGCGCGGAAGAACTCCTCCGTGAGGCAGGCGTCGTAGTCCCCCACGCGCTCCTGCCCGAAATCCGCCGAAAACACGAGGAACGGGCGGCCGCAGATGTCCACCGCGGCGAAGGCGAGGGACTCGTCCATCGGTGCAAAAAAGCTGCCGAAGCGCGCAATCCCCGACCGGTCGCCGAGCACCTGCGCGAACGCGCGGCCCAGCACGATGCCCGTGTCCTCGACTGTATGGTGCCCGTCCACGTTCAGGTCGCCCGCCGTCTTCACGGCAAGGCCGAAGCCGCCGTGCACGGCAAACGAGGTCAGCATGTGGTCGAAAAAGCCGATGCCCGTCTCTATCCGCACGTCGCCGCCGTCAAGGCTCAGCCGCACGGAAACATCCGTTTCCTTCGTCTTTCGCCGCTGGACAGACGTTCTCATTTTTCAGGCTCCTTTCCCGCAGGCCGCCTGACCTCGATGGAATTGGCGTGGGCGGTCAGCCCCTCCGCACGCGCCAGCGCGACGATGTCCGCGTCCGCGCGTCCGAGGGCCTCTTTCGTGTAATAGAGGAAGCTGGATTTTTTGACGAAGGCGTCCACCGAAAGCGGCGAGGAGAACCGCGCCGTCCCGCCCGTCGGCAGGACGTGGTTCGGCCCCGCGTAGTAGTCGCCGAGCGGCTCCGGGGCGTAATTCCCCAGAAAGACGGAGCCGGCATTGTCGATGCGGCCGAGAAACTCCATCGGGTTTTCGGCGCAGACCTCCAGATGCTCCGGCGCGATTTCGTTCGCAAAATCCACCGCTTCGTCCATGGTGCCGCAGACGACGACCGCCCCGTACCGGTCCAGCGATTTTTCGATGATTTCTTTTCTGGAGAGCCCGCCGATCTGCCGGTCGATTTCCCGGACCGTCGCGGAGGCGATTTCCTCCGACGGGGTCAGCAGAATCGCGGAGGCGAGGGGGTCGTGCTCGGCCTGCGACATCAGGTCGGCGGCGAGAAAACGGGGGTTGGCCGTACCGTCCGCCAGAATCAGGATTTCGCTCGGCCCCGCCACCATGTCGATGCCCACGGTGCCGAAGAGCTGCCTTTTCGCGGTCGCCACGTAGATGTTGCCGGGGCCGACGATTTTATCCACGGCGGGGACGGTTTCGGTTCCGAAGGCGAGCGCCGCGACGGCCTGCGCCCCGCCGATCTGGAACACGCGGTCCACGCCCGCCCGGAGCGCGGCGGCCATGATGGCCGGGTTGGGCCGCCCGCCCGCGGCCGGCGGCGTCGCCATCACAATCTCCCCCACGCCGGCGATTTTGGCCGGAATCGCATTCATCAGCACGGAGGACGGGTACGCCGCCGTGCCGCCGGGCACGTAAATCCCCACGCGCGAAAGGCCGCGGATTCTCTGGCCCATCATCACGCCGTCGGGCCGGGTCACGAACCAGCTCTGCTGTTTCTGCCTTTCGTGGAAGCGGCGGATGTTTTCGGCCGCGCGGCCCAGGGCGTCCAGAAAATCCCGCCCGCATTCGGCCGCGCTCCGCCGCATGTCTTCCGGGGAAAGCTCCGTCTTTTCCGGCAGGGCCCCGTCGAACTTCAGCGTATCGTCCCGCACGGCGGCGTCCCCTCTGCGGCGGACGCCTTCGATGATGCCCGCGACGGCGGCCTCCACCCGCGGGTCCGCTTTTCTGCCCCGCTCTTTCAGCCGGGACGCCAGCTCCCGCCCGGCGCCGTCCTTCAGTTTCCATATCCGTATCATGGCTGTGCCTTCCTTTCCGGTCCCTCCGCCTGCGCGGCGCGCTCCAGCCGGGACGCGAGGGCCTCGATCTCCTGCCGGCGGAATTTCAGGCTGGAGGCGCCGACGATGAACCGCGCCGAAACGCCGCAGAGGGTCTCGATGACCTGCAGGCCGTTTTCCCTAAGCGTCGTGCCGGTCTCCACCAAGTCCACAATCGCGTCGGCAAGGCCGAGCAGGGGCGCCAGCTCCACAGAACCTTCGATTTTGATGATGCGCACGTCCATCGCCTTGCCGGCGAAATAATTCGCCGCCACGTTCGGGTATTTGGAGGCGACGGTCCGCGCGGAATATCCGCTGAAAAAATCGGTTCCCTTCGGGCCGGCAAGGGCAAAGCGGCATCTGCCGAAGCCGAGGTCGAGCATCTCGTAAAAAGTGCCGCCCTTCTCCAAAATGGTGTCCTTGCCGACGACGCCGGCGTCGCACACGCCGTGCTCCACATAGGTTATCACGTCCGGCGCCTTGCAGAGCACCGCCTCCATTCCGCCGCCCGCGAGGGGCAGAATCAGCCGCCGCCCCTTGTTCCGGAGGGCGGAGCAGTCGTACCCGGCGCGCTCGAACAGCGACACGGCCTTTTCTTCGAGCCGGCCCTTCGTCAGGGCGATTCTGAGCGGCCTCATGCTTTCGCCTCCCCGAACCGCACGGTCCGAATGCCGCTGCCCACCACGTCCATCCGGCGGATTCCGCAGGCACGGGCGTAGGCGGCGGCGTCTTCTTCCGTCGGAAAGACGCTGGTTTCGCACCGCAGGCCCTTCGCAATCAGCTCCGCGGCATGTTTCAGCGCCGCAAGCTCGTAGCCGTCCCCGCCGTGCACCAGCACGTCCGCCCGCGAAGGCGTCCGCGCCGCGCGGCGCTCGAGCGCCGCCCTCGTCAGGGCGTCCACGTCGACACCGAAGCCGACCGCCGGCATCGGCTCGCCGAAATGCTCCAGCAGGCCGTCGTACCGGCCGCCGCGCAGCACGGCGTCGCCGCACCCTTCCAGGTAGGCGCTGAAAACGATGCCGGTGTAGTAGTCGTTGCGCTGCACCAGACCGAGGTCCGCCATCAGTCTGCCGCCGAGGCCGAGCCCGGCGAGCGTCCGGTACAGGCGGCGCAGGGAGCGGAGCGTTTTCTCCAGTTCCCCCGTGCAGAACGGGGCCGCCTTTTCAAACACCTCTTCCCCGCCGTAAAGCCGGGGAAGCGCCCGAAGTGCGCGAATCTGCGGGGAATCCCCAAGGCCGGAGAGGCAGACGTCCAGCGCGCCGTAATTTTTGGATTCGACGGCGCCGCGGACTCGCTCGCGGAAATCGCCGGAAGCCGGAAGGCTCTTCGCCAGCGACCGGAAAAAGCCGGCGTGGCCGATCTCCATCCGGAATCCGGGCGCGCAGGCGTTCAGGGCCTCCACCGCCGTGGCGAGGACCTCAAGATCCGCGCGGAACCCGCCCGCGCCGAGCAGCTCGACGCCGGCCTGCACGTCCTCGCTGCTGCGGCCGGCCAGCCCGGGATGGCTGCGGTAAATCGGCTGCACGTAAAACAGCCGCAGGGGCTTTCTCAGGTTCTGCAGGCGGGTGGCCGCCAGCCGGGCAATCGGCAGGGTATTGTCCGGCCGCATCACCACGATGCGGCCCTGCCGGTCGCTCATCTTAAACAGGACTTCCTGCCCGATGCCGGAAAACGCGGGGTCAAAAACATCGTAATATTCCAGGCCCGGGGTCATGACCTCGCGGAACCCCCGGGCCGAAAAAATATCCGACAGTTTTTTTTCAATCCGATGCCGGGACCGGCACTCCTCAAAGAGGTAGTCCCGCGTTCCCTCCGGCGTAATGCGGCTGTAATTTTTCATGCGCGTCGCTCCCGTATGGCAGTTACTTTAGTGTGCTAACATAATACCATACTAAAATGCCGTTGTCAACTGAACAGCGTCATCTGGCTGCTTTCCGGAAGGCTGCGGAGCACCCCGCACTGGGCCAGGGTCTCAATCACGGATTTAGAGACCTTGGCGCGCGCCTGCAAATCCTCGACGGAAAGGTACGGGCCCTGCTTTCTGGCTTCGGCCAGGCTGTTGGCGGCGGCTTCGCCCACCCCGGCGAGGGCGAGGAACGGCATGCGGATTTTGCCGTTTTCGACCAGGAATTTCTTGGCGTCGGAGCGGTACAGATCCACCGGGAGCACCTCGATGCCGCGGGCGAGCATCTCGTTCACAATCTGAAGCGTCGCGTAGGCGGCCGTCTCCTTCGCGCTGGCCTCTTTCCCCTTCATGCTGATTTCGTTCATTTTGCGGCGCACCTCGCCGCGCCCCTGCATCACGACCGCGCCGTCGAACTCTTCGCTGCGCACGGTAAAATAGGCCGCGTAATATTCGACCGGGCGGTGCACCTTGTACCACCCCAGGCGCAGGGTGGAGATCATGTACGCCGCGGCGTGGGCTTTGGGGAACATGTATTTGATTTTCATGCAGGAATTGATGTACCACTGCGGGACCCCGTGGTCCTTCATGGCCTTGATGTAGTCGTCCGTCAGCTTGACCGGCGCCTTGCCCCTGCGGACGATTTCCATGATTTTAAACGCCATTTTCGGCTCCAGGCCCTTGCCGAGAAGGTAGGTCATGATGCTGTCGCGCGTCCCGATCACTTCCGAAATGGTGCAGGTGCCCTTTTTAATCAGCTCCTGCGCGTTGCCGAGCCACACGTCGGTGCCGTGCGAAAGCCCCGACACCTGCAGCAGGTCTGAAAACGTCTTCGGCTTGGAGTCCATCAGCATCTGGCGCACGAAATTGGTGCCGACCTCCGGCAGCGAGAACGTCCCCGTCGGGGAATCGATGTCCTCCGGCTTGACGCCGAGCGCTTTGGTCGAAGTGAACAGCGACATGACCTGCGGGTCGCTCATCGAGACGTTCATCACGGGGACGCCGGTGTAATCCTCGAGATAGCGGTAAATGGTGGGGACGTCGTGGCCGAGCTCGTCCAGCTTGCAGATGGTGTCGTGGATGGAATGGAAGTCGAAGTGCGTGGTGATGTTGTCCGAGTTCTGGTCGTTCGCCGGGTGTTGCACGGGGCAGAAGTCGTAGATTTCCATCCCTTTCGGCACGACGACCATGCCGCCCGGGTGCTGGCCCGTGGTGCGCTTGACGCCGGTGCATCCGGCGGCCAGCCGCAGCTCTTCCGCGCGGGGCAGCACCATGCCGTGCTCCTCCTCGTATTTTTTCACGAAGCCGATGGCGGTCTTATCCGCCACCGTGGCGATGGTGCCGGCCTTGAACACGTTGGATTTGCCGAAAAGCTTTTCGGTGTATCGGTGCGCGCGGGACTGGTATTCCCCCGAAAAGTTCAGGTCAATGTCCGGCGTCTTGTCGCCGTCAAAGCCGAGGAACGTCTCAAACGGGATGGTGTGGCCGTCGCGGTTGTATTCCGTGCCGCACACGGGGCACTTTTTCGGCGGAAGGTCGAACCCGCTGCCGACGCTGCCGTCCGTGATGAACTCGCTGTGCCTGCATTTCGGGCAGACATAGTGCGGCTGCAGCGGGTTGACTTCCGAAATGCCCGCCATGTTGGCGACGAACGAGGAGCCGACCGACCCCCGCGAGCCGACCAGGTAGCCGTGCTTTACGGAATCCGCCACCAGCTTCTGCGCCGTCATGTACAAAATGGAAAAGCCGTGCTTGGTGATGGAGCCGAGCTCGCGGTCCAGCCGGTCCTTCACGATTTTCGGCAGCGGGTCGCCGTAAACCTCCCTGGCCCGCTGCCAGGTGATTTTGGTGAGCTGCTCCTCCGCCCCCGCGATAAACGGCGGGAACGTCCCTTCCGGAATCGGCCGGATATCGTCCACCTCGTCCGCTATCCGGTTCGGGTTTTCCACCACAATCTCATACGCCTTTTCCCTGCCGAGATACGAAAACTCCTCCAGCATCTCGTCCGTCGTGCGGAAATAGAGCGGCGCCTGGTTGTCGGTGTCCTTATAGCCGAGGCCGGTCATCAGGATCTTTCGGTAGGCACCGTCCTTGGGGTCCATGAAATGCACGTCGCAGGTCGCGACGACCGGCTTGTGCAGGGTCTCGCCCAGGCGGACGATGGTGCGGTTGAAGTCCCGCAGTTTCTCGTCATCCGGGACCATCCCCTCGCGCACCATGAACTCATTGTTGGCGACGGGCTGGATTTCAAGATAGTCGTAGAAAGACGCGATGTCGCACAGGGTCCCCCACGGCTGCGCGCCGAACACGGCGCTGTAAAGCTCCCCCGCCTGGCAGGCGCTGCCGACGAGCAGCCCCTCCCGGTGGCGCATCAGCTCCGTTTTCGGGATGCGCGGGTTGCGGTAGAAGTGATTCAGGTGCGAGCTGGAAATCAGCTTGTACAGGTTTTTCAGGCCCGTGTTGTTTTTTGCCAGCAGAATCATGTGGTACGGCCGCATCTTTTTGACGTCGCCGCCCGCGAGCGAGGTGTTGATCTGCATGATTTTCTCCGCGCCGGTGTCCTCCGAAAGGCGCTGCAGAAGGCGCAGGAAAATCTGCGCCAGAACGGCGGCGTCGTCGCAGGCGCGGTGGTGGTGGAAATCACCGACCTTCAGGTACTTGGCCACGGTGTCCAGCTTGCAGTTTTTGATGCCCCGCAGAAGGGAGCGGCACATGGGGACCGTGTCGATATACGGGCAGTCGAACTTCATGCCGCAGCGGCCCGACGCCATGCGGATGAACGAGGTGTCGAAATCGGCGTTGTGGGCGATGAGCACCGGGTTTTCGCCGCAGAAGGCGAAGAAGGCCTCCAGCGCTTCTTTCTCTTTCGGCGCGCCGCGCACCATTTCGTCCGTGATGCTGGTCAGCCTCGTGATTTTCGGCGGGATGGGGCGCTCCGGGTCCACAAAGGTGTCGAACGAGTCGGCGACCGCGCCGTTCCGGATGCGCACGGCGCCAATTTCCGTAATCCGGTCTCCCGTCGGGCTCAGGCCGGTGGTTTCGATGTCGAACGAGATGAATTCGTCGCGGAAGGACTTGCCGGTCTTTCCCTTCACGGCGGGCACCAGGTCGTTGACAAAATAAGCCTCCATGCCGTAGAGGATTTTGATCGGCCTGCCCTTCTTTTTCATCTCGTCGGCGGCGTTCATCGCGTCCGGAAACGCCTGCGCCACGCCGTGGTCGGTGACGGCGACCGCCCGGTGCCCCCACTCCGCCGCGCGGCGGACCAGGTCGCCCGCGGAGTTGACGCCGTCCATCGCGGACATGTTCGTGTGCAGATGCAGCTCCACGCGCTTGCGCTCGGCGCCGTCGGTCACTTTAAGCTGCCGGACCGTGGCGATGCCCCGCGGGCGCAGCACGACCTCATGCTCATATTTGTCGAATTCCACGCTGCCGTGCGCCAGAAGGGACATCCCCTTCGCCAGCGTGTCCAGCATTCTGCACTGCGAGGCCATCTCGATGATTTTCAGCGTGATGGAGCCGGTGTAGTCCGTAATATTGACGGAGTAGATTTTGCGCTGCTTGTCGCGCGTTTCCCGACGCTCGACGGAAAAAACCTCGCCCCAGACTGTCACGCTGCCGATGTCCGGCGTGACCTGGGAAATCGGGACGGGCTTCGATTTCGGAAGATGCCCGTAAAACTCCCGCGCGCTTCCCGGAATCATGCGGGGCAGCAGGGTCTCCCCTTTCCGGACGCTGACGACGCCGGCCGGACCGTCGGCCGGACCGTCCGGTTCCTCGTCGGCCATCCGCTTTACGGCGGCTTCCCGGCGCTTTTTCTCCTCCGTCTTTTTCTTGCGCTCAATATAGGCCGGGGCCGCGTCTTTCAGGCTCAAAGCGCCGTCGAACCGGACGGGAACCTCAAGCCCGAACTCCTCCCGAATCAGCCCCTCCAGCAGGCGGCCGATGCGGCGGGAACGCAGCAGCTCGCCGCCGCCGTGCCGGAGCGTGACGACGAGCGTACCGCCCTCAAGGCGCGCCCCGGCGTCTTTGAACGTGCCGTTGATACTGCCTTCGCGGCGTTTCAGCTCCAGGGCAAGGCTGGGGAAATTTTCGGCCGAAAAACATTCTTTCGGGAACTCGGGCCGGATTTCGGCGCCTGAAAGCCGCAGCGGGCCGCAGCTTCGGATGCTCTGCTCCGCCCGGTCCAGAACCGGGCGCTCCACAAAGCCGGGAAAACGCACCTGCGCCGCAAGGACCCGTTTTTCCGGGTCGATCCGCAGGGACGCGATCTCGCCCTCGAGGACCTGCCGGGGCAGGCCGTCCGTCTTTATGTAGGCACTGAAAAAATCGCCGAAACGCTTCACGGGGCAGCTTCCTTTTCCAAATTCTGAATTTCTTCCATCAGGCCGTCGACCAGCCGGCCTTCCGGCACGCGGCGCACGACTTTTCCCTTTCGGAAAATCAGGCCGCAGCCGTCGCCGCCCGCGAGGCCGACGTCGGCTTCGCGCGCCTCGCCCGGGCCGTTGACGGCGCACCCCATCACCGCGACCGTGAGGTTCCGGCGGCATCCGGCCAGGCGCCGCTCCACTTCCTCGGCAATCGGGATCAGGTCGATCCGAGTCCTTCCGCAGGTGGGGCACGACACGACCCGCACGCCCCCGCGCAGGCCGAGCGCCTTTAGAATCTCGATTCCGGCGCCGACTTCCCGCACCGGGTCCGCGGTCAGGGAGACGCGGATGGTGTCCCCGATTCCCTGACGGAGCAGGCACCCGATGCCGACGGCGGATTTCACCATCCCGGCGCGCTCGGTGCCGGCTTCCGTCACGCCGAGGTGCAGCGGATACCCGCACCGCCCCGCGGCCAGCAGGTTCGCGTCGATCATCGTGTTGACGTCTGAGGACTTGATGGAGAGCACAATGTCGTGGAAACCGAACTTTTCGAGCAGCGCCGCGTGGCGCAGGGCGCCCTCCGCAAGGGCGCGGGCGGTCGGCCCGCCGTATTCGGCGAGCAGGTCCTTGGGCACCGACCCTGAGTTGACACCCACGCGGATGGGCAGCCCCCGCTCCCTGCAGGCATCGGCCACCGCGCGCACGCGGTCGTCGGAGCCGATGTTGCCCGGGTTGATGCGGATGGCGTCGGCCCCCGCTTTGACGGAGGCCAGAGCCAGGCGGTAATCGAAATGGATGTCCGCCACCAGCGGGAGGGGCACCGCGCGCCTGACCGCCGGAATCAGCCCGACGGACTCCTCGTCCGGAACGGCCGCGCGCAGGATGTCGCACCCCGCGGCGGCCAGCGCTTTCGCCTGCCGCACGCAGGCGGAAAAATCCCGCGACGGCGCGTTCAGCATCGACTGCACCGTAACCTTTGCGCCGCCACCCACGGCGGTGTTCCCGACCATGACTTTCCGCGAAGCCCTTCTCATCCTCCGAGCCCCTTTCCCGTGACCAGCCGCAGGATGTCGCTGTAGCAGACCAGCAGCATAAACCCGATCAGGATGCAGAACCCCGCCGCCTCCACGGCGCCCTGGTACTTGGCCTGAATCGGCTTGCGGCGGACGGCCTCGACTATCAGGAACAGCAGCTTGCCGCCGTCCAGCGCGGGGAACGGAACCAGGTTGAAGACGCCGAGGTTCACGGTGACCATCATCATGATATAAATCACGTTGTTCAGCCCGGCGATGAAGTTCTGCTTGAGCCCTTCCGTGACCGCTTGCCCGACGACGTCCGCCATGCCGATGGGACCGGCCATGTCGTTGATCCCGTATTTTCCGGTCAGAAGGCCTATCAGGCTGTACCAGACCATCCGCACCGTCGAGACGGTGTCCTGGGCGGATTTCGCAATCAGCGTGCCCGCGTTTTTAAGAACCGGCTGCACGTAAAAATCGAGCGTGACATAGTTTTTCCCCTTGACGGAGCGGGAGTGGAATTTGACATCGTTGAACCGCACGAGCTTCTTCCCGCGCCGGATTTCGATGTCGACGGCCTTCGGGTTGGCCGTGGCCAGCGCGAACGTCAGGTCCTTGTCGCCGTAGATTCGGTACTGGTCCACCGAGACAAAGGTATCCCCCGTTTTCAGCCCGGCGGCCTGCAGCGCGGAATTGGGGGTGAACTGCGCAATCGTCGTGGAGTTGAACACCGGCTGCTGCCCCAGAAGGACCATCATCAGCACGAGGCCGAGCAGGATGTTCATCACCGCGCCCATCACGACGACCAGAATCCGCTTCCACACCGGCTTGTTGTTGAACGCCTGCTCGTCCGCGCTGTCCTCGTCTTCCCCTTCCATGGCGCAGAAACCGCCGATGGGAAACAGGCGCAGCGAATACTGGGTTCCCCCTTTTTCAAAGTGGCACAGCAGCGGGCCCATGCCCATGGCGAATTCGTTCACGCGCACGCCGGCGAGCTTCGCCGTAAAAAAATGGCCGAACTCGTGGATGAAAATCATAAATCCGAACAGAAAAATTGCTATGACGATTAACAGGACTTTGATAATGACAAATCACCTCATTGTGCGCCGGCGGACCGGAGGACGAAGCGGCGGGCCCGCGCGTCGGCGTCAAGAATATCCTCGACGGAAAACCCGCCCTGCACGTCCGGCTGGTTTTCCACGGCTTTCCAGACCAGCTCCCCGATTTGCGGGAAAGCGATGCCGCGGTTCAAAAAAAGCGGAACGGCGGCCTCGTTCGCGCCGTTTGCGGCCGCGGGGGCGAGGCCGCCGCGCTCCAGCGCGCGCCGGCAGGCGCCGAAGCACCGGAAGGTCTCCGCATCCGGCCTTGCGAACGTCAGACTGCCGTACTTTGCCAGGTCGAGCGGCTGCACCGGCGACGGCAGCCGCTGCGGCCATGTGATGGCGTACTGAATCGGCAGGCGCATGTCCGGCACGCCGAGCTGCGCAATGATGGAATTGTCAAGATATTCCACCATCGAATGAATCACGCTCTCCCGCTGGACCAGCACGTCGATGCGGGAGGAAGGGAGGCCGAACAGCCAGGAAGCCTCGATGATTTCAAGCCCTTTGTTCATCATGGTGGCCGAATCGACGGTCACCTTGCGCCCCATGTGCCAGGTCGGGTGGCGAAGGGCCTGCTCCGGCGTGACGCTTTGAAGCTCGCGGGCTGTCATGCCGAAAAACGGCCCGCCGGAGGCCGTCAGGATGATGCGCTTGAGCGCCTTTTTCCCGGGGCAGCCCTGCAGGCACTGAAAAACGGCGGAATGCTCGCTGTCGACGGGGAAAATCCTCACGCCGTTCTCACGGGCGGCCCGCATCACGAGCGCGCCGCCCGCCACCAGCGTCTCTTTGTTGGCCAGCGCCACGTCCTTTTTCGCCGCGACGGCGGCCAGCGTCGGCCGCAGGCCCACCATCCCGACGACCGAGTTGCACACGAGGTCCGCTTCCGGCAGCGAGGCCGCCTCGCAGAGCCCTTCCATCCCCTGCACCACGCGGACGGGCAAATCCGCCACTGAGATTTTCAGCGCTTTTGCGGCGTCCGGGTCGTACACCGCCGCGACCGAAGGCCGAAACCGGCGAATCTGCTCTTCCAGCAGGCGGACGTTTTTTCCGGCGGCCAGCGCGCAGACCTTTACGCCGAGCCGGCCCGCGACGTCGAGCGTCTGCGTCCCGATGGAACCGGTGGAGCCCAGAACGGATAAACATCTTTTCATTAGTATTCACCAATCGTCTTTTTTATTGCACGAAAGCGGGCGCTATTTTATAATCGGCAGGAACTGGACCAGCAGATAGACGAACGGCGCCTCAAAAATCACGCTGTCGAACCGGTCGAGGATGCCGCCGTGCCCAGGGATAATCTCGCTGAAGTCCTTGATGTGGCAGCTCCGCTTGATGAGGGAAAAGCTCAGGTCCCCCAGGATGGAGAGCACCGTGCCGAACAGACCTATCAGAAACAGCGAAAGGTAGGAGACCCGCACCCCTTCCGCATAGTATATCGCCTGAAAGACGAAGCCGAACAGCAGCATGCTCGCGATGTTCAGGGCGAAAGAGCCGGCCACGCCCTCCACGGTCTTTTTGGGGCTGATGCTCGGGCAGAGCTTGTGCCGGCCGAAAAGGCTGCCCGCGAGATAGCCGCCCACGTCGGAAATCCACGCGGAGAAGATGCCGATCAGCGCATAGAACATCCCGTGGGGGCCGCCGAGCTCCCGCAGCCGCACGAGGGTTTCCAGCGCCGTCGGAATCAGCAGACACATGCTGTAAATCACGCCGACCTCGCGGAAGGTAATCACGGCGTGGTTGAAAATCAGGGCGCCGAAAATCACGACGGTATAGGCAAAATAGGCGATGCCGCGCGCCAGGGCGGTCTCCAGAAACGGAAAGGCGACGGCGAACAGCAGACTGGGTATCAGCAGGACCAGGTTCCTGGCGAGCCCGAGCGCCAGGATGATCTCATACACGCCCAGAACGGAAACAAGCGCGACGGCCATGTTCAGCGCCGGGGGAAAGATTCGGTTGAACACGACGATGGCCGCCAGAAAAAGGACCAGCGTCATGGCGGAAACGACCCTTTCCCGCATTTTCACTATGACTTTCACTTAAATTCCCCCAAAGCGTCTGTGGCGGGCAGAATATTCGTCCAGCGCGCGCTCCAGGTCTTTCGGCCTGAAATCCGGCCACAGAATATCCATCACGACGTATTCCGCATAGGCCGACTGCCACAGCAGGAAATTGGAGATCCGCTTTTCCCCGCTCGGCCGGATAATCAGGTCGGGGTCCGGCTCGCCCGCGGTATAGAGCCTGGCGGAAATCGCCTGTTCGTCAATCTGGCCGGGGTCGAGCCGCCCTTCCCGGACGTCCTGCGCCAGAAGGCGGCAGGCCCGCGCAAGCTCGGCCCGGCCGCCGTAGTTGAGCGCGATGTTCAGAACCATGCCCGTCCTGTCTTCAGAACGCCGCTTGACCTGTGCAATCAGGTCCTGCAGCCTGGGGTCGAAGACGCTGGTGTCGCCCAGAAAGCGGATGCGGATGTCCCTGTCCAGCAAACTGGTGAGGGCGTCGGTCATATACTGCCTGAACAGGTTCATCAGCGCGAGGATCTCGTCGTGAGGGCGCTTCCAGTTTTCCGTGGAAAACGCATAGACCGTGAGGTACTGAATCCCGATTCTGCTGCAGTACCGCACAATCGTCTTAAAAACGGCCGCCCCGGCGGCATGGCCCGCCGACCTCGGCAAACCGCGCTTTTTTGCCCAGCGGCCGTTCCCGTCCATAATAATTCCCAGGTGCCGGGGTAAAACCCTGTTTGTCATCGGCGGCTATATCTCCATAATGTCCCGTTTTTTGTCTTCAAAGACCCTGTCGATTTCTTTGCAGTACCGGTCCGTGAGGTCCTGCGTTTCCTTTTCGGCCTGCTTCAGATCGTCCTCGGTCAGCTCGGACTTTTTCTTCATGCCCTTGAGCTTTTCCATGGTGTCCCGGCGGATGGAGCGCACGGCCACCTTGCCCTCTTCCGCCATTTTGGCGATTTCCTTGACGAGGTCGCGCCGCCTCTCTTCCGAGAGGGGCGGAAAGGTGAGCCGGATGATCTTCCCGTCGCTCTGCGGGTTGATGCCGAGGTCCGAGGTTTCAATCGCCCGCTCGACCGCCTTGCAGATGCTCGCGTCCCACGGCTGGATGGTCAGGGTGCGCGCCTCACTGACAGAGACGGCGGCAAGCTGGTTGATGGCGGTGGGCGCCCCGTAATAATCGACCCGGATTTTGTCCAGCACGGCGGGGCTCGCCCTGCCCACGCGGATGGTCGCGTAATTGGAAGACAACACGGCCACGCTCTTCTTCATGCGGCTTTCCGCATCTGCCAAAACCTTTTCCATTATGCTTCCTCCTCCGTTACGATGGTCCCGATCGGCTCCCCGCAGACGGCCCTGACGATATTTTCAGGGTCTTCGATGCTGAACACCAGGATGGGGATATGGTTATCCTTGCAGAGGGTAGCCGCGGTGCTGTCCATCACCTGAAGATTTTTATTCAGCACATCCAGGTAGCTGACGGTGCTGTACTTCACAGCGTCCGGGTTTTTCTTGGGGTCGCTGCTGTAAACGCCGTCGACCATGGTGGCTTTCAGAATGATGTCGGCCTCAATCTCGGCGGCGCGCAGGGCGGCGGCGGTGTCGGTCGAGAAGAACGGGTTGCCCGTCCCGCAGCCGAACACGACCACCCGGCCCTTTTCCAGATGCCGGACGGCCCGGTTCCGGATATACGGCTCCGCAATCTGCTGCATCGCAATCGCCGTCTGTACGCGGACCGTCAGGCCCACCTGCTCCAGGGCGTCCGCGACGCCGAGCGCGTTGATGGTCGTGGCCAGCATGCCCATGTGGTCCGCCCGCGTGCGGTCCATCGTCCCGCTGGAGCGGCCCCGCCAGAAGTTTCCGCCGCCCACGACGATGCCGATCTGCACGCCCATATCGGCGCATTCCTTGACCGCGCGGCTGATTTTCAGCACCGTGTCGAAGTCGATGCCGTGCGTGTGGGGCCCGGCGAGGCTTTCGCCGCTCAGCTTGAGTAAAATACGTTTATATTTCGGATGCAAGCTCAACACTCCTATCAAACACATTCATTTTACAATAAGCCCCGGGCAAAGTAAAGGCATTTTAGGCCCGGGGGGCCGGCGGGCTTCCAATTTTTACAGTTTGGAAACAACCTTCCGCCCGAAAAAACAGCCGCCAGAAAGCACGGGCCCCGGCGGCTTTTCCGGCGGGCCGGTGACGACCGGACCCGCGCGGCTATTTTTTGCTTTTCATCAGGCGGCTGAGTTCCTCCATAAAGGAATTGATATCCTTGAACTGGCGGTAAACGGATGCAAACCGGACGTAGGCGACCTCGTCCACGTTTTTCAGCTTCTCCATCGCATATTTGCCAATCAGGCTCGAAGGCACCTCGCGGTCCAGCGAATTCTGGAGCATATTCTCGATTTCATCCACAATCTTTTCCAGCGTCTCGAGTGAAACGGGGCGCTTCTCGCAGGCGCGCAGAAGGCCGTTCAGCAGCTTGTTCCGGTCGAACGTCTCGCGGGATTTGTCCTTTTTAATCACGACGATCGGCACGGTCTCTATCACTTCATACGTGGTGAACCGCTTTGCGCACCTCAGGCATTCCCTGCGCCTGCGGATGCGCTCGCCCTCGTCCGTCGGGCGGGAATCGACCACTCTGCTTTCCCCATATCCGCAATATGGACATTTCATACCCTCATCCCCTTAGCCGGTTTGTACGATTATACCATAAGCTCCCAGGGTATATCAAGCGCCGCCTGCTTTTTTCCCGTACGGCGCACCGATCAGCCCCTCCACCGTGCGCTTCGCGTCCAGCAGCTCGCCCACGGCGCCGAAGCTGCTGCGGTACACTTCTATAATCAGGGCACCGCCGAATCCGAAAGCCCGCAGCCGGCGCATCAGCGGCGCATAGTCCATCATCCCGAAGCCGGGCAGCAGGCAGTCCGACGCGGCGCTGTTGTCGTTGATATGCACATGGACGAGCTTCCCGCCCATGGCGTCGCACAGCGCCATGGGGTCCGCCCCACCCCGGACCGCCTGCTTGATGTCGAGGACGAACGCGCAGCGCTCCCCGCACGCGCGCCTCATCCGCCGGATGAAGCCGGGGTCGTCGCTCGAAAACAGATTGACGTTCTCCTGCGCGACGGTGACGCCGAACGTCCGCCCCAGCGCATACAGCCGCGCGTACCGGTCGAAAGTTTCCGCTTCCGAAATGCTGCGGCGGTCGCTGCGCTGGCCGTGCAGAACCAGCAGGTCCGCCCCCAGGATGTTGCAGGCCTGAAAATACCGGCGGTAAAATTCCAGCGAATCGGAAAAGCGCCTTTCGTATTCCGAAAAAAGCAGAAAATTCTCATACCCGGAAGTGAACGGATGCAGGGATTTGACCGCGCTGCCGCTGTCGTCGGCCATTTTCCGAAGGCGTTTCAGATACCCTTCTTTCAGCTCGCTGCAGGTGTTCACAAACACCTCAAAATAGCGGAACCCAAGGGAAATCAGCCTGGAGAACGAGTCCTCCAGCCGCATGGGATACAGGCACGCTGTCGAAATGCCGGCCCGCATACAATTCACCTCGCAATAAAATTTATTATATTCCCAACCGGCCCGGCTGTCCAGTTTAAACGCACTGAAAACGGGAAAACCTATTGGAGAAAGTTTAAAAACTGAAGCAGGAGGCGACCGGAATGCGGCGCGAAAGAACCCAGACGCAGATTCTGGACGAGCTCTACAAGACGTCGAGAATGGGGATGGAAGCGTCCGAAATCATGCTGCCGAGGGTGCATGACGAAGAGCTGCGCGGCCAGATCAAACGCCAGGACGAAACCTATATCAACACGATGGAGCGGGCACACGCCATGCTCCGCCAGATTGGGAAGGAGCCCGCCGGAGTGAGCAGGACGGCCCGGGGGATGCTGCGCAGCTCGGTGCGGATGAACACCCTGCTCGACCGAAGTCCGCGCCATCTGGCCAACCTGATGATCAAGGGCTCGACGCTCGGCATCGTGAACATGACCAGCGCCCTCAACCGCTCGCCCGACGACGGAACCCAGGTCCACAGGCTGGCGGAAGGCTATATCGGCGCGGAAGAGAAGAACATCGACCGGCTCAAGAAGTTCCTGTAAAGCTCCCGCGCTTGATTTCAGCCCGGCGTTTCGGTATAATAACGGGGAGTATTCCGGGATGCGGGGCCTGTTTCGCGGGGCCCGCATTCCTACATAGGCAAGGGGTTAAACGCAAATGGCTCTGCTCAGCGCAGGCGGAATCTGCAAATCTTTCGGAAGCAACAGCATTCTGGAGAACGTCTCCTTTGAAATACAGGCAAACGACCGCGTCGGCCTGATCGGCCGGAACGGCTGCGGGAAAACCACGCTCTTTAAGATCCTGACCGGCGAGCTGGCCCCCGACCGCGGTGAAGTCAGCGTGGCCGGGCGGGCCGGTCTCGGGTACATGGAGCAGCACGTCTGCCGCGACCCGGACCGCCGCGCGCTGGACGAGGTGCTGACGGTCTTCGCCCCGCTGATGCGGATGGAGCGGGAACTGGAGGAGCTTTCCCGCCGGCTTCAGGCGAAGCCGGCGAACATGGACGCGCTGATTGCGAAGCAGGCCGAGCTGACCGAGCGCTACGACGCGGGCGGCGGCCTGACCTTCCGCAGCCGGACGAAGGCGGCGCTGGCCGGCCTCGGATTTTCCGAAAGCGAATTCTCCATGCCGGTCGGCTTTCTGAGCGGCGGCCAGCGGGCGAAGCTGCAGCTCGCGAAGCTGCTGCTCTGCGGCGCCAGGCTGCTGCTGCTGGACGAGCCGACCAACCATCTGGACATCGCGGCCGTCGAGTGGCTGGAGGAGTTTCTCCGCGGCTTTTCGGGCGCCTACATCGTCATCTCGCACGACCGGTATTTTCTGGACCGCGTCACCGGCCGGACTTTCGAGCTGAAAAACGCGCGGCTGAAAATTTACCCGGGAAAGTATTCCGCCTACCTTTCCCTCCGGGACGAGCAGGCGCTTTCCGCCGAGCGGAAATACGAGAACACGCAGAAGGAAATCCGGCGGCTGAACGGCGTCGTGGAACAGCAGCGCCGCTGGAACCAGGAGCGGAACTACAAAACCGCCGAAAGCAAGCTCAAGGTCATCCGGCGGCTGGAAGGCACGCTGGAAAAGCCTGAAAAAGAGGAAAAGGCCCTCCGCTTCCGGTTTGAAACGGCCCGGCGCGGGGGCAACGACGTGCTGAAGGTCGAAAACCTCGCGCTCCGGTTCGGGGAAAAAGAGCTTTTCCGGAACGTGAACATGGAGATTCACCGCGGGGAGCATGTCTTTCTGCTCGGGCCGAACGGCTGCGGCAAAACCTCGCTGCTCAAAACGCTCCTCGGCGAAAACAGGCCCTGCGCGGGGTCGTTCCGCTTCGGCGCGGGCATCTCCGTCGGCTATTACGACCAGCTCCAGACCGGCCTGCAGCCCGGCAAAACGGTCCTCGACGAAATCTGGGACCGCTACCCGAAGCTGTCGCAGACCGAGGTGCGCAGCGCCCTGGCGGTCTTCCTGTTCCAGGGCGACGACGTGTTCAAGCCCGTCTCCGCCCTGAGCGGGGGTGAGCGCGCCCGGGTCCTGCTGCTGCGGCTGATGCTTTCGCGCGACAACTTTCTGATGCTGGACGAGCCGACCAACCACCTGGACATCTCTTCGTGCGAAGCGCTTGAAAACGCGCTGCGAAGCTACGACGGCACCCTGCTGGTCGTCTCGCACGACCGGTATTTAATCAACAAGCTGGCCGACAGGATCTATACCCTCTCCCCTTCCGGGGCCTCGGTTTTCGACGGCGATTACGACGGCTATGCCGAAGCGCTCAAAAACCGGCGGCAGAGCGCGCCGAAAAAGGCGCCCTCCGCCGAAAAAAGCGCCTACCTCAGACGCAGGCGGAAAACCGCCGCCCTGCGGAAAAAGAAGGCGGAGATGAGCCGGCTCGAGAAGCAGATCGACCAGTCGGAGCTGCAGATCCGCCGGCTGGAGGCCCTCCTCGCCACGCCGGAAAAAGCGTGCGACTACGAGGCGGCCATGAAGCTGACCGCGCAGATTTCCGGCCTGAAAAAAGAAAACGAGGCCCGCTTTCAGCGCTGGAGCAGCCTTGCACAGGAGTCCGGAGAATAGAAAAAGCCCGGCGTCCGCCGGACTTCTCCCTGTCTTAAAAATCGATTTAATTTTCAGATTTTACGGCTGGCTGGAGACCTGCTCCACACAGAAGGGCTGCAGGCGGCGGAGAAAATCCTCCGCCCTTTCAGGGTCTTCGCTGTGCGCTTCGACCCTGAGGGGCTTGGACAAATCAAGGCTGAAAATCCCCATGATGGACTTGGCGTCGACATCGTACCGGTCCGTCGAAAGACTGATTGGGAAATCGTAGCGGTTCGTCAATGTAACAAATTTTTTTACGGCCTCAATGCTGGACAAAAGGATGGACGCTGTATACATTCAAATTCCCTCCGTGCTTTCAGATGTCTGTTGCCTACAAATATATTTTAATATAGCCCATTCGTCCGGCCTGGTCAATGTACAAATTGGCCATACATTTTCATCAGTGAAAGACCAAAATATCTAATTTTAAAAAGGTGAAGCCATGCGCGTTTGTGTGATTACGCTCGGGTGCAAAGTCAACCAGTACGAATCGCAGGCCATGCTGAGCGGCCTGGTCGCCGCCGGATTCACCGCCTGCGAAAGGGCGGCGGACAGCGACGTGATCCTCGTAAACTCCTGCACCGTGACCGCCGCGAGCGACAGCAAGGTCCGCCAGACGCTGCGGCGGGCGCGCCGTGAGAACCCAAGGGCGGTCCTCGTGCTGACCGGCTGCATGCCGCAGGCCTTCCCCGCCGCGGCCGAAAAGCTCAAGGAAGCCGACATCGTCCTCGGCAACGCGAACCACGCCGCCCTGCGGGGCGACATCCGCGCGTTTCTCTCAAACCGCCGCCGGATTGTCGACATCGCCCCCCACACCGGAAAATTCGAGCCGATGTGCGTCGGCCGCTTTTACGAGCGGACGCGCGCCTTTGTGAAAATCGAGGACGGGTGCAACCGGTTCTGCTCCTACTGCATCATCCCCTACGCGCGCGGCCGGGTCTGCTCCAAACCGCTGGGGGACTTCCGGCGGGAGGCCGCCGAAATCGCCGCGAACGGCTACCGGGAAATCGTCCTGACCGGCATCAACCTCTCCGCCTACGGGCAGGAATTCGGCCTCACGCTCTGCGACGCGGTGGAAGCCGCCGGCGAACCGGACGGCATCCGGCGCGTGCGGCTCGGTTCGCTGGAGCCGGAGCGGCTGGACGCCGGGACCGTCGCCCGGCTCCGGCGGCAGGCCAAGCTCTGCCCCCAGTTTCACCTTTCGCTGCAGAGCGGCTGCGACCGCACGCTGAAGCGGATGAACCGCCATTACACCGCCGGCGAATATCTGGCAATCGTCCGGAACCTGCGGGCTTCTTTTGAGAACGCCGCCCTCACGACGGACGTGATGGTCGGCTTCCCGGGGGAAACGGAGCGGGATTTCCGCGAATCCCTCGACTTCGTGCGGGAAATCGGCTTTGCCAAGATGCACGTATTCATCTATTCGCGCCGGCCGGGCACGGCGGCGGCCGGTCTGCCCGGCCAGATTCCGCCGGAAACCGGCCAGGCGCGCAGCCGCCGTATGCTCGCCGCCGCGCGGGAGATGCGGCGCGCGTTTTTCGGGACCCAGACCGGCCTTACGGAACCGGTCCTGGTGGAGCGCCGGCGCGCGCCGGACGGCGAATACGAGGGCTACACCGCAAACTACACCCCGGTCCGCTTCCGCAGCCGGGAAGGTCTCTGCGGGCAGATCGTCCCGGTGCGCATCACGCGCGCGGAAGACGATTTCTGCCTTGGGGAGCCGGAGCCGTCACCGTAGCAGCTTGACTACGTTCTGCACCTCCTGCTTTGTCTGCTCGCCCTTCAGAGAATCGCACGAATAGAACATGAACCCGTCGCAGGAGATTTTCCGGCCGTACTCGACCTGGCTGGCGAGGATGTTCGTCGATTTTTTCCAGGTTCCGCTGTCCGCATCGGAGCCGGCCTTGTACGCCGCAAGCCCGAAATAGAGCTTGACCCCCGGGTTTGTGACCAGCCTGCGCCACGTTTCGGCGGCCGCGTCGTACGGCAGGGTCGGGTTCTCAAAATTATAATAGAGCTGCGGGCAGATATAGTCCACATAGCCCCGGGCCGAGCACCACGAGGCCACGTCCGCGCCCATGCCGAGGTCGTTCCGGACGTTCCCCTGCGGGGCGATGCCGAACGGCAGGTCCGGCCTGACGGCTTTCACCGAGCGGTAAACCAGCGAAACCAGCGCGCTCACGTTTCCCCGGCGCCAGTCGCCGAGGGCGAGCGGCGTGCCCGTTTTCTTGGCCGAAGCACAGTAGGCCGCGTAGGCTTTCTGGTCGAACGAAGCGTCGGGGACGGGGTAAAAATAGTCGTCGAACTGGATGCCGTCCACATCGTATTTTTTCGCGATTTCCCGCACGCCGTCGGCAATCAGCTTCCGCACTTCCTCATAGGCGGGGTTGTAGTATTTGCCCTTGGCGCAGTCCACGACAAAATCGGCTTTTGCCGCGTCCTGCCGGAATTTGTTGTACGGATTGCCGGCGGCGAGAATCGACGGCGTACCGGTCGTCTGGATGCGCAGGGGGTTGACCCACGCGTGAATGCTCAGGCCGGCTTTGTGGCAGGCGTCCACCATGTCCTTCAGCGGGTCGTACCGCGGGTCGACTCCCTGCGTCCCGCCGACGGTGTGGCTCCACGGGAAATACTCCGACGGATAAAGCGCGTCGCCGAACGGGCGGACCTGAACGACGAGCGTGTTCATGCCGCAGGATTTGGCGACCTGAATGATGGAATCGAATTTCCTGAGAAACGCCGTTTCGCTCCTGTCCGCCTCACGGCTCATGTCCAGGCTCATATACGGCACCCAGACGGCGCGCATCTCGCCGGAAGCGCCGGAAGAAGAAGCGGGGGATTCTGCTGGGGCGGAAGCGGAGGGCGGGTCCCCCTGCGAAACGGGCAGGCCGGCCTGCGCCGCAGGTTCGCTGCGGTTGTAATTCACGGCCCTCGTCACCGCCACGGCGACGGCGAGGATGCAGACGCATGCCAGGACGAGATGGCGGCGAAACAGTCGGATGACCATATTTTCTTCCTTTCCTTTGGGAGGGCTTCCGATTTGACAGACGCGGATTTATCGTGTAGGATATCTGCGGAAATCCAAGCGAGCGGGGGTGCGGAAATGTTCTTTTTCATCGCGGTGGTCAGCGGCAGGGAAGAACTCGGCCTGCGGCGGTGCGGCCGTTTTCCCTGCTGCGGGACGGTCGGCGCGACGGCCCCCGTCACCTGCGTCTTTCAGCGGTTCATCCTCTTTTTCATCCCCCTTTTCCGCTTCGGCAGGCGGTATTTCGTCTCCTGCCCGAACTGCGGCGCGGTGTATGAAATCGAACCGGAGGAGGGCCGCCGAATCGAGCGCGACCCCGCGGCCGAAATCGACCCGGAGCGGATGCACCGCGTCTCATCCGGGCGCGCGGCAAATTTCTGCCCGAACTGCGGCTCCCCCGTTCCTCTGGACGCCCGGTACTGCCCGCGCTGCGGGACCAGGCTGTGAAGCCGCCTGAACTATATATATTGGACTTCCCCTCCGATTATTAATCTCCGGCAGCCGCGCCGGGAAAGCGGCGCCCCGCTGGCCTTCCGGTCAGAAAAAGCCGCCCTGTGCGGACTGCGCAGGGCGGCTTTTGAAAGGAAAGAGGAAAACTTATTTGTTGCGGGCCGCAATCGCGGCTTTGACCTTCTCGGTCAGGATGGGGACAATCTTCAGCGCATCCCCCACCACGCCGTAATCGGCGACCTCGAAAATCGGAGCGCCCTCGTCTTTGTTGATGGCGAGAATCACGTCGGATTCCTCCATCCCGGCAAGGTGCTGGATCGCGCCCGAAATTCCGCAGGCGAGATACAGGTTCGGGCGCACGGTCTTGCCGGTCTGGCCGACCTGCAGGTCCTTTTCGACCCAGCCGGCGTCAACCGCGGCGCGCGAAGAGCTGACCGTGCCACCGAGCGCCTTCGCAAGGCCCTCCAGCAGCTTGAAGTTCTCCGGCTTGCCCATGCCGCGGCCGCCGGACACCAGGACCTTCGCATCCTGGATATCCATCTTGTGGGATTCTTTCCTGACCACGTCGAGAATCTGAACGTCCTTTTCGGATTCCGGAATCACAACGTCCAGCTTTTCGACCGGGGCCTTCGCCCCCGCGACCGGCTTGATCTTCTGCATCACGCCGGGGCGCACGGTGGCCATCTGCGGGCGGTAGTCCGGGCAGATGATGGTCGCCATGATGTTCCCGCCGAAAGCGGGGCGGGTCATCTGCAGGTTTTTCGTCCCGTCGTCGGCGACGTCCAGCTTGGTGCAGTCGGCGGTCAGGCCCGTGCGGATGCGCGCGGCGACGCGCGGGGCGAGGTCGCGGCCGATGGCCGTGGCACCGTACAGAACCACGGCGGGCTTGTATTTTTCAATCACGCTGCACATCGCATAGGCATACGGCCGGGTGGAATACAGCTTGAGGTCGGGGTTGTCCACCAGCACGATCCTGTCGGCGCCGTAGCTCGCGAGGTCGCCGGCAAGGCCGGCCACGCCGCTGCCGAGCAGCACGGCCGTGACCTGCGTCCCCATCTTCTGCGCCAGTTCCTTTCCCTTGCCGAGCAGCTCATGGGAAACGCCGGCCACTTTGCCGTCCACCTGCTGAACAAATACGTAAACGCCCTGATACTCCTGAATATTCATCTTGCTCACCACTTTCAAACTATATAATGAATTTCTCTTTCATCTTGTCGAGCAGGTATTCGGCCGCTTCTTCGGAAGTGAGGTTGTTGACCAGCGTGCCGGCCGCCTTCGGGCTCTTGGTGAAGGTCTGGATGACCCTTGTCGGCGAGCCCTTCAGGCCGATGTCCCCGTCCTTCACGTCGAGGTCCTTGCGGGTGAGCGTTTTGACCTGTTTTTCGCGGTAGGCGTCGAAAATCCCCTGCGGGGTCATATAGCGCGGCTCGTTCAGCTCGCTCAGCGCGGTGATCAGGCAGGGCATTTTTGCCCGGAGAATATGGTAGCGGTCCTCAAACTGGCGTTTGACGGTCACATATTCGCCCTCCACTTTGAGCTCTTCGGCATAGCTGATGTTGGGGATGTGCAGATTCTCCGCAATCTGGGGACCGACCTGGGCGGTGTCGCCGTCGATGGCCTGCCGGCCGGTGATAATCAGGTCGTACGGAATGGTTTTCAGGGCGGCGGCAAGGGTGTGCGCGGTGGCCCACGTGTCGGCTCCGCCGAACGCCCGGTCGGTGATGAGGACGGCCTCGTCGGCGCCCATGGCGAGCGCTTCGCGCAGGGCGGTGTCCGCCTGCGGCGGGCCCATTGAGACGGCCGTCACATGCGCGCCCTGCGAGTCCTTCAGGCGGAGCGCGGCCTCAAGGCCGGCCTTGTCGTCCGGGTTGATGATGCTGGGGACGCCCTCGCGGATCAGCCTGCCGGTCTTCGGGTCGATTTTTACTTCGTTGGTATCCGGTACCTGCTTGATGCAAACGACGATATTCAAAGAATTTCCCTCCTTAGAGTTTCCCGCCTTACTTCAGGGCGTACTTGGAAATCACCATCTTCTGGACTTCGCTGGTGCCCTCGTAGATTTCGGTGATTTTGGCGTCGCGCATCATGCGCTCCACCGGGTACTCTCTGGTGTATCCGTAGCCGCCGTGCAGCTGGACGCACCGGGTGGTGACGTCCATCGCCGTGGAGGCGCAGTACAGCTTTGCCATGGCGGCTTCCAGCGAGCAGCTCTTCTGCGTGTCTTTCGCAATGGCGGCGCGATAGGTCAGGTACTGGGCAGCCTGGATCTTTGTCGCCATGTCGGCAATCTCAAACTTGGTGTTCTGGAATTTTGCGAGCGGGCGGCCGAATTGCTTGCGCTCCTTGACGTACTTGATGGTTTCGTTCAGCGCGCCCTCCGCGATGCCGAGGGCCTGCGCGGCGATGCCGATGCGGCCGCCGTCCAGCGTCATCATGGCGATGGGGAAACCCTTCCCTTCCTGGCCGAGGAGGTTTTCCTTCGGGACGATGCAGTTCTCAAAAATCAGCTCGCGCGTGGCGGAGCCGCGGATGCCCATCTTTTTCTCTTTTTTGCCAAACGTAAAGCCCGGGAAATTCTTTTCGACGATAAAGGCGGAGATTCCGTGATTGCCCTTGCTCTTGTCGGTCATGGCGAACACGATGTATGTATCCGCATAACCGCCGTTCGTGATGAAGATTTTGCTGCCGTTGAGCACGTAATGGTCGCCCTCCGGCACCGCCCTGGTCTGCTGCGCGGAGGAATCCGTGCCGGCGTTCGGCTCCGTCAGGGCAAAAGCGCCCAGATATTCGCCGGTGCAGAGCTTCTTCAGGTATTTTTCCTTCTGCTGCTGCGTGCCGAATTTATAGATCGGCCAGGTGCCGAGCGACTCGTGCGCGGAAAGCATCGTGGAGGTCGTGGCACAGACCTTGGAGATTTCCTCGATGCAGATGGTATAGGTCAGGTTGTCGCACCCGGCGCCGCCCCATTCTTTCGGATACGGGATGCCCATAAACTTGTACTTGCGCAGCTTTTCAAGCGCCTCGCTCGGAAAGCGCTCCTCCTCGTCCAGCTCCTGCGCGTAAGGTTTAACTTCCTTTTCCGCGAAGTCCCTGAAGAGGGTGCGGGCCATTTCCTGTTCTTTGCTCAGTGTGAAGTCCATACTCGTTCCTCCAAATCTGTCGGTGATCGATCGTTACTTCTTGGAATAGTCGTAAAATCCCCTGCCGGATTTTCTGCCTAAAAGCCCGCCGCGGACCATCTTGCGGAGCAGGGGGTGAGGACGGTATTTCGGGTCGCCGGTTTCGGCCTGAAGGACTTCCATCACGTCCAGCACGATGTCGAGGCCGACCAGATCGCCCAGGGCAAGCGGGCCCATCGGGTGGTTGGCGCCGAGCTTCATGGCGGTGTCGATGTCTTCGGCGGACGCCGTGCCGTCCGCATAGACGCCGATGGCCTCATTGATCATGGGGACGAGGATGCGGTTCACGACAAATCCCGGCGCTTCCTTGACCTGCACCGGCGTTTTGCCGATTGCCCTGGCAATGGATTTGATTTTCTCCACCAGGCTGTCGGGCGTGTTGATGCCCGCGATGACCTCGACCAGCTTCATGACCGGGGCGGGGTTGAAGAAATGCATGCCGCAGACGGGTCTGTCCAGCCCGCTGCCGATTTCCGTGATGGAGAGGGACGAGGTATTGGTCGCGAAGAGCGTATCCGGCCTGCAGATGCCCTGCAGCTCTTTGAACAGGCCCTTCTTGACGTCCATCTTCTCGAGGGCGGCCTCCACGACAAGGTCGCAGTCCGAGGCGATTTCTTTTGTTCCGGTGGTGATTTTCGCGAGGATGGCGTCCGCTTTCGGCTGCTCCATCTTTCCGCGGGAAACCAGCCTTTTCAGCGACTTGGTGATTTTCGCCTTGCCGTTGGCGGCAAACTGCTCGTTGATGTCGCACAGCTTTACAGTATAGCCTTCCGTCTGGGCAAAAGCCTGCGCAATGCCAGAGCCCATGGTTCCCGCTCCGATAATACCGACGATCATCATAAATCCCCCTTCGATTTTTTCTGGAATCCATTTCTAAGATTTTATTCCGTAAAGATTACCTAAAGATTACCGGTTCACGAACGGATCGTGCTTCCGCTTTTCGCAGAACGCCGTCATGGCGTTTTTCTGGTCCTGCGTGTCGCAGCAGGCGCCGAACAGCTCGGGCTCCAGCGCCGTGGCGGAGTCGATGTCCATCTGCAGGCCGAGGTTGACGGCCTTCTTGCACTGGCGGACGGCGATGGGCGCATTGCCCGCAATGCGCTCCGCCATCTTCATGCACTCCGCCATCAGCTGGTCGGCCGGGTAAACGGCGTTGACCAGCCCGATGGAAAGGGCTTCCTCCGCCTTCACGTTGCGGCAGGTGTAAATCATCTCTTTGGCCTTGCCGACGCCGACCGTCCGGGCAAGGCGCTGCGTGCCGCCGAACCCCGGCGTGATGCCGAGGCCGGCTTCCGGCTGGCCGAACCGCGCGTTCTCGGAGGCGATGCGGATGTCGCAGCAGAGCGACAGCTCGCATCCGCCGCCGAGGGCGTACCCGTTCACCGCGGCGATGACCGGCATGGGGAGCTTCTCGATTTTGCGGAAGACCGCGTTGCCCCGCGCGCTGAAGGCGCGGCCCTCGTCCTTCGTCATCGTGCGCATGGCGCCGATGTCCGCGCCGGCCACAAAGGACTTCGGCCCCGCGCCGGTGATGATCACGCAGCGCGTCTTTTCCGCGTCTATCGCGTCGACAACGGCTTCGAGGTCGTTCAGGACCTCGGGGTTCAGGGCATTCAGAGCCTTCGGGCGGTCGATGGTGACGACGCCCACAAAATCTTTCTGTTCATATTTGACATAGCTCATAAAAGCAGACCCTCTTTTCTTACCGTGCTGTCCATGAGGAATCAGTCGCCCATTTTCACGATGGTCGCAACGCCCATGCCTCCGCCGACGCAAAGGGTGGCAAGGCCGTACTTGCTCTGCCTTCTGCGCATCTCGTACAGAAGGGTCGTCAGAATGCGGCAGCCGGAGCAGCCGACCGGATGGCCCAGCGCGATGGCTCCGCCGTTCACGTTGACCTTGCTCATGTCGAACTTCAGTTCCCGGCAGACCTCGATGGACTGCGCGGCGAACGCCTCGTTCGCCTCAATCAGGTCCATGTCTTCGACCTTCAGGCCGGTCTTCTTCATCACCTTGTGCGTCGCGTCAATCGGCCCCAGGCCCATGTAGGCCGGGTCCACGCCGGCGGAAGCGCCCGCAATCCACGTCGCCATCGGCTTTACGCCCAGCTCTTTCGCCTTTTCTTCCGACATCAGAACCACCGCGGAAGCCGCGTCGTTGATGCCGGAGGAGTTGCCCGCCGTCACGGTGCCGCCCTGCTTGAACGCCGGCCGCAAAGCGGAGAGGCTCTCGACGGTCACGTTGGCGCGCGGAGCCTCGTCGGTATCCATCAGGACCTGCTTCTTCTTGAGCTTGACTTCAACCGGGATGATTTCTTCCTTGAATTTGCCCTCGGCGATGGCCTTCTGGCACTTCTGCTGGCTGTCTGCGGAAAATTCGTCCTGCATGCGGCGGGTGATGCCGTATTTTTCGGCGACGTTTTCCGCCGTGATGCCCATGTGGTAGTGGTGGAAGGTGTCCTCCAGGCCGTCGTTAATCATCGAATCGACCAGGACGCCGTCCCTCATACGGTAGCCGAACCGGGCTTTTTTCAGAAGATAAGGCGCGCCGGACATGTTTTCCGCGCCGCCCGCGACGACGACGTCCGCTTCGCCGGCCTGAATCAGGGCCGCCGCGACGTTGACGCTCTTGAGGCCGGAGCCGCACAGGTTGTTGAGGGTGAAGGCGGGAACGGAAACCGGGATCCCCGCGTAGACGGAGGCCTGGCGCGCGACGTTCTGGCCGATACCGGCCTGATAGACGCACCCGAGAATCACTTCGTCGACCTTGTCGGGCGCCACGCCCGCGCGCTTCAGAGCTTCTTTGACAACGATGGTCGCAAGCTGCGGAGTCGGCGTGTTGGAGAGCATGCCGCCCATCTTTCCGATTGGGGTGCGGCAGGCACCGGCGAGAACAATTTTTTTCGACATTGTCTTTCCTCCATTCATTTTGCAGATAGGGTTCGTGCGTACCAAAAAATTACAAATGTTCTATGTGGCAGTGCCTTCACAGCACTATGTTAAATATATCACAATTATCTTTGAGATGCAACACATTTGGCAAAGAAATTCTTTTCAATAAGATAATTCGTTGTAAAAGTCCTTCCCATCGACCCGAAAATGGGAATTGTGCCTTTAAAAAAATCAGGTTCCGGGGAAGCGGGAAACCTGATGCAGAATTCTATTGTATACTCTTTTAGCTTCACATTTTGGAGTAGCCGTAGCTGTTGACGATGGCGTCGATTTTCCGCCCTTCCTTACAGAGCGGGCAGTCCTGATGGGAATAGGTGCGGTAATCCGGCAGGTCGTCCCTTGTAAACACCGAATCGACCGGCACGCCCCCCGCTTCGCCGATGGCGCTGAAAATGGCGGACGTGCCCACCACCGTTCCGCCGTAGTAGCGGATGCATTCCAGAGCGCGCCGGATCGTCTTCCCCGTCGTGGCGGACGCGACCAGCAGCACGACGTTCTTGCCCCAGACCATCCGCTGCACGTTGTCGCGGAAAAGCAGCTGCCCGTTCGGGTTGTATTCCGGCGTGATCACATGGACCGGGGTATGCCCGTCCCGCGCGACGCCGGCGGCCAGAAAAGCGCCGATGACCTCGCAGCCGTCCATGCAGATGACGGTGTCGACCGCGACGTTCCCCTCCCGGTACCGTTTTGAAAGGTACTTCGCGGCCTGCGCGGCCATATCGTGCCGGTGCTTGGTCGCCGTCATGTCGATATAGAAATTGACATGGGAATGAGCCGTCACAAAATGGCCGGGGATAATCGAGATTGAAATCTCCGGGTTCTTATCCGATCGGATTTTAATCGCTCTGGTTTCCATGGTATTCCTCCAATCCCCACAATAATTTTACAGGCTTACCCTGTTTTATGGCATTATCATACCATAGATTCAAAAAGCTGGCAACAGAAAATTCCGGCTTTTTCCACACGACGCGCGGCAGGCAAATGGGCGGCGCGTGTATTACCTTCCGCGCCGGCGCATATAAGTGAATGAAAGACAAAGGGAGGGAATAAAATGCTTCACTACGAGCCGGAAGGATGGAAAATCGACACCCAGGAAAACCGCGCGGCCCTGCAGAACTTCTCCTCGCTGAACGACGCCTGCCGGGACGGCCGGATTCTGGAGGCGCGCGCCGTGGTCTGCGACAGCACGCACAACCTCTGGGTGGATTTGGGAGGCATGAAAGGGGTCATTCCGCGCGCCGAAGGGGCGCTCGGAATCCGGGAAGGCACGGTCCGGGACATCGCCATTCTGTCGAGGGTCAACCGCCCGGTCTGTTTTCTTGTGACCGGCTTTGAAAAGAAAGAGGACGGAACAGTCACCGCCGTCCTTTCGCGGCGGGCGGCCCAGCAGAAATGCCGGGAAGAGCGGATTTCCAGGCTGAGGCCGGGCGACGTAATCGACGCCCGCGTCACCCACCTGGAAAGCTTCGGCGCCTTTGCCGACATCGGCTGCGGCATCGTCGCCCTGCTGCCGATCGACGCGATCTCCGTCTCCCGCATCGACCATCCGCGGGAGCGCTTCTCGGTCGGGATGGACATCCGCGCCGTCGTCAAAGCCGTGGACAAAGGGACCGGGCGCATCACCCTGAGCCACAAGGAGCTGCTCGGCACCTGGGAAGAAAACGCGGCCCTGTTTTCCCCCGGCGAAACCGTCGCCGGAATCGTGCGCTCGGTGGAGCCGTACGGCATTTTCGTGGAGCTCACGCCGAATCTGGCGGGGCTGGCCGAAACGAAAGAGGACGTCTTCCCCGGCCAGCAGGCGAGCGTCTACATCAAAAGCATCCTCCCGGCGCGCATGAAGGTCAAACTGGTCATCATCGACACTTTCGACTGCTCTTACCGGCCGGCCCCGCCGAAATATTTTTTCACCGGCAACCGGATGGAGCGCTTCGTCTATTCCCCGCCCGGCAGCGAAAAGCAAATCATAACCGATTTTACCGCCGCCCCTCCGTAAACACGCAAAAATAAACATGCAAAAAGAAGAAAAGCTCCGCCGGACCGACGTTTTATTTTTACCCGAATCGCCGAAAAATTCTCCCCAAAAGCCGAAAACCGGTATATAATCAGGGTGGGATAAAAAATGGAATGAAAAACGAAAAAGAAAGGGGCAAACCGCTATGCCGCTGACGGAACTTCCGATTGAAAAAGCGTTCATGCTGATTGAGCCCGGGCCCGTGCTGCTGGTCACGACTCAAAATCACGGCCGGAACAACATCATGACCATCTCGTGGCACATGGCGCTGGATTTTTCCGCGCGGGTCGCGCTTGCGACCGGGCCGTGGAACTATTCGTTCAACGCGCTGATGTCCACCCGGGAATGCGTGCTGAACGTCCCGGCGGTCGATCTTGCGGAAAAAACGGTCCGCATCGGCGACTGCTCCGGTGCGGACGTGGACAAATTCAAAGAATTCGGGCTGACGCCCCTGCCGGGCAAAGCGGTCAGGGCGCCGCTGATTGCCGAGTGCCTGGCATGCCTGGAATGCCGGGTCGCCGATTACCTGGAGCCGCAGGGGATTTTCATCCTGCAGGGAGAGCGGGCCTGGGTCAATCCGGACCGCAAAGAACGCCGCACGTTCCACGCAAACGGCGACGGGACGTTCGCCGTGAACGGCGAAACCCTGAACCTGCGCAGCCTGATGGCGGACAAAATCCCTTCCGGGGTATAACGGCGGGCCGCCGCTCAGGACAGCCTGCGCCGCAGTTCGCTCAAAATTTTCTTCTCCCGGCGGGAGACCTGCACCTGCGTCATGCCCAGCGCGCTGGCCGTTTCCGTCTGGGTCCGGCTCTGAAAATACCGGAAAAAGATGATTTTCCGGTCCCTCGGCTCCAGTTCCGTCACGACCTGGCGCAGGGAAAGCAGCTCCGCGATTCTGTCGTCCTCCGGCTCGACGCCGATGTCGATCTGGCCGGCGCCGTTTTCGTCGCTTGCCGTGAGGGAGACCGGGGCCTGCGCCGCGCCGAGGGCTTCGGCCGCCTGCTCCGGCTCGACGCCGAGCCGCGCGGCGAGCTCCCCCACCGTGGGCGGGCGGCCCTCCCGCTGCAGGAACGCCGCCGACTCCCGCCTGGCGCGGAGGGAAAGCTCCTTCAGGCTGCGGCCCACTTTCACGGTGCCGCCGTCGCGGAAAAGGCGCTTGATTTCCCCCAGGATGGCCGGCACGGCATAGGTGGAAAAGCGCACGCCCCGGCTTTCGTCGAAGCTCCCGGCCGCTTTCACCAGGCCGAGGCACCCGGCCTGGAACAGGTCGTCGTACTCGATGCCCCGTCCCCGGAAGCGGCGCGCGCACGCGTGAACAAGGCCGATGTTGTCGCGGACGGCCTTTTCGCTATCCATCGGCGGTGCGGCGCCGGATGGTCTTCTGCATGATGACGGAGGTTCCCTTCCCCGGCTTGGACGTGACGTGCAGCCGGTCCATAAAGCTCTGCATCACGGCGAAGCCGAGGCCGGCGCGCTCTCCCTCCGCGGTCGTAAAGGCGGGCTGCATCGCCTGCCTGATATCCGCGATGCCGCACCCGCGGTCCCTGACCTTCACGACGACCCGGCCGTCCCCGTAAAGCTTGCAGTTTATGTAAACCGTTCCGATGGTGTCCCGGTAGGCGTGGACGATGCAGTTTGTGACCGCCTCGGAAACGGCCGTCTTGATGTCGCAGAGCTCGTCCACGGTCGGGTCCAGCTGGGCGACGAAAGCGGCGACCGCCGCGCGGCCGAACGCCTCGTTTGCGGAGCAGCTCAAGAACGACACCGACATTTCATTAACCGGCTTCATGGCGATTCCCCTTTCTGATGGTGCAAAGCTGGTTCAGCCCCGCGAGTGAAACGATCCGTTCGATTTTCTGCGGCAGGTTCGCGATTTCCACCGTTCCGCCCCAGAGCCGCATCAGCTTGCACCGGCCCATAATCAGCCCCACGCCGGAGCTGTCCATAAATTCCACGGCGGAAAAGTCGAGAATCAGCTTCTTCGGCTTCACTCTGGATGCGGTTTCGTCGATTTCTTCGCGGATTTCCCGCGCGGAGTGATGGTCGATCTCCCCGCTCAGAACGGCCGTCAGGATTCCTTCCTTAAAAATCAGCCTGACTCCCAATGCCGGCACCTCCATCTTCATAACTGTTTAAAACTCCATAACTATTTAAAATTCCCCGTCCGTACGGAACCTATACGTTCGGGGATAAAAAAATCCCTTATTTATAATAATAAGGGATTTTGTCTGAAATATTGCTCGAAATATGCGGACAGGCCGCTCTTTTTCTATTTTTTCAGCCGGGCGAGCAGCTTTCCCCGCATCTCGCCCGCAAGGTAGAGGGAGCCGCAGACCACCAGCGCGGAATCCGGCCCCAGCAG
>ENA-UOOE01000099-UOOE01000099.1-fermentation-metagenome-genome-assembly--contig:-NODE-99-length-85545-cov-119.637876_pt1 | contig 85545 bp, 72 predicted proteins | sample MGYA00245776_ERZ724021 | MGnify/ENA primary metagenome ERZ724021 (study PRJEB28704, sample SAMN03018321) | fermentation metagenome | biome: anthropogenic terrestrial biome; feature: soil; material... | reverse complement strand
TTATTCCACTTATTCCACTTATTCCACTTATTCCACTTATTCCACTTATTCCACTTATTCCACTCCGGGTCCAGTTTGAAAATCGTAACCTTTTACCTTCCGCTGCTAGTTTACGAAAAAGGATCCGAGATTTGAAAAGAACTTTTAAACAGGAATTTGCAGAAAATAGAGGAATTAAATTGAATAATTCTGGATACAGGATATGGAAAAATGCTTACATTGAAAACAGCCTGTTTTGTTCTGGAAAATAGATATTCTTACAGGTATGAGGAGGAATTCTAACGGGAAAAGGAAGGGGAAAAGGAAGTACAGATGACTTCCTTAAGGAATTAATCCTCCTTTTTGAATTCACTCCTGACTTTTCTTAAAACTCTTCATTTTATGTTTGTCTCAATTTTTTACTTAAAACAGCACTTGGTAATTTCTCCACTGAGATCTTCCCTGAGCATTTCAATAGCTTCATCGAATTCATCGGTCTGGCCGAGAACCCACATAAGTTTAACAAGAGCAGTTTCGGGCAGGGTATCTTCCCCTTCGATTGCACCGGCTTTCAGCATATCACGGCCTGTGTCATAGACACGGTCGCAGATTCTGCCATTGAGACACTGGGATGTTACCATTACAGGCATTTTTGCATTCACGGCTTTTCGGACCATGGGAATCCATTTCGTAGAAACGTGTCCGAGCCCGGTACCTTCAAGAACCAATCCTTTGTATCCGCCGTTAATATAACAGTCAAGTATTGAGGGATCAGAACCCGGAGTAAACTTTACAAGCGCACATTTAGATTCCATTCCTGGCTTGAATTTGAGAGTTTTCTCTCCACGCTTTGTGTAATCTATAAAGGTTTTTATCTCCCTTGTATCGTAATCCACAATCCCTATCGGAAGGGAGTTTACGGACTTGAAGGCGTCCCTGAGGGAAGTATGCATTTTCCTTACTTTTGTTCCACGATGGATCTCGCAGAAATCGTCTGAGGTTGTCCCATGCATGACAACCGAAACTTCAGCAATATCACTAACAGCAACAAGGGCTGCGCAGATCGCATTCATGGCATTGTCGCTGCTTGGACGGTCTGCACTTCTCTGGGAGCCTACCAGAACAATAGGAACAGGCGTATCGATCATGAAAGAAAGGGCTGCAGCCGTATACATCATGGTGTCTGTCCCGTGGGTTACGATTATACCATCTACACCCGCTTCGATTTCCTCCACAACTGCTCGGGCAAGGTTTTGCCAGGATTCCGAATCCATATTTTCCGAGAGAATGCTTGAAATTACTCTGCCTTTGAAATCGGCTATCTCTCTTAGTTCAGGGATAGCGGTAAGGATATCGTCAGCAGTAAACTGGGAAGTTACTGCACCTGTCCTGTAGTCTATTTTGCTGGCAATTGTTCCGCCTGTAGAAAGAATCGCGACCTTCGGAAGCTTTTTTCCAGGTTTCGGGATTTCTTCTCCTGCTTCTTTAGATTCCTTGCCACCGTTCAGGCTTCCGTTTGTGCTTTCTCCGTTGTTTTCCAGGAGGGTTATCTTTACCTTATCCATGGAAAAGCCGGCATTGTAACCGCTGTTCATTTTTATTGTAATATATCCTTCCATAGACGGCATTACTTTGCCTTCGTAGACAGTGCCGTTCTTTTCAATACGTACCCGGTCGCCCTGTTTAAATTCCATAAATAATCCCTTTTATGATAACTTTTTGAAATGCTGCATAGATAATTGGTATTTCAGTATTATACCAGATACTCTTGTATAATAATACCAGATATTCTTGTATAATATATGGTTCCGTTTTCTCCTAATATACTACCTATTTTATGATCTTAGGCATTTTGCGTTGAGTACTAAGAGATCAAAGTAATACTAATACTGAGATTAATACTGAAATACTGAGTTCATTGACATCGAGTATATCTAAATACTGAACTTGCTTCGTCACAGCTCAAGCTTTCCTGTACTCATTAACGGTTGCAAGCAGATTTTCGAAAGCCGAGTCTGTAATGTCTTTCAGGGTTGTAATTTCCTGCCTGTTAAGTTCAAGCTCGGTCTGCCTTCTCGAGAGGTAATTTCGCATTTCTTCGGGAGCTGGTCCGCCGGCGATTTTTCTTCTTTTTATATTCGAAACCGGATTAAGAGCTTCCTTTACCATTTTTTCCGTGAGTCCCCGGCTTGAAAGAGATTCTCCCAGAACAATTTCGGCTACGGAATCGATCTTTTCCAGAGTTGGTCTTTCCATTTCCCTTGCAAGCATCCCGACGATCTGGTGGGCAGTCCTGAAAGGAATTCCGGTTTCCCGGACAAAGGTATCTGCAAGTTCGGTAGCGGTTGTAAAACCTGTAACTGATTGGGCAGCAAGCACTTCAGGGCGGACTTTCATAGTTTTTATCATGCCTTCCATGATCCTTACTGAAGCCCTTACCGTTTCTACAGACCGCCAGGTGTTTGGGGTTGCTTCCTGCAGATCCCGATTGTAACTTAGCGGAAGCCCCTTGCAGATTGTAATCAGGGACATAAGTGCGCCTACGGCTACTCCTGTTTTCCCGCGCATAAGTTCGGCAGTATCAGGATTTTTCTTCTGGGGCATGATTGAGGAGGTAGAAGCGTACATATCGTCCAGTTCTATGAAATTGAATTCGGAAGAGGACCAGATTACAAGTTCTTCGGCCATGCGGCTCAGGTTTATCATGAGGTTTGTAAATCCTGAGGCGCATTCAACAAGAAAGTCCCTGCTGCTGACCGCATCCATTGAGTTTTCAAGCAGGCCTTCAAAGCCCAGGAGTTCCTGAGTTCTTTTCCTGTTCAGGTTAAAGCCCGTAGAAGCAAAAGCCGCAGCTCCAAGCGGGCAGAGGTTTACCCTGGAATACGCGTCCTGAATCCTGTCAAAGTCTCTACCAAGCACGGCTTCGTGGGCACAGAGGTGATGGGCAAGGGTTGTAGGCTGAGCGTGTTGCATGTGAGTAAAACCTGGCATGAGCGTTTCGGTATGTTTCTCCGCAAGGGTGAGAAGGGTTTTCCTTAGTTCATAGATTTCTTCAAGCAGCCCGGTCAGTTCTTCTCTTAGTGTCAGCCTAATGCAGGTTGCAACTTCATCGTTTCTGGAACGTCCTGAGTGCATCCTGCCCCCAACGTCTTCTCCAACCAGATCGATGAGCCTTGACTCAAGGGAGATATGAATGTCTTCATAGCTGAAATCGAGCTTTTCCATCCCTTCCTCCCGGATTTTCAAAAGCCCTCTAAGGATTTTGCTGCAGTCCTCCCGGTTTATAATACCCTGCTCTTTCAGCATTACTGTGTGGGCAAGGTCCACTGCGATATCAGCATCAAAAATCCACCTGTCAGCTTCCATAGAGGAGGTATAACGTAAGATTTCCTCATCCTGGGCGACCTCCAGCCTGCCTCTGCGTAAGATATTGCTCATCGGGTTTCCTCTCTTGAGTTTCTTCTTTCTACTTTTATTAAATAAATCTGTATGAATATAGTTCTTTTAGTATGAATACAGTTCCTGTTAATATCTGCGGTAATAGTGTCTGTGAAACTAATATAAGATTTAATATCAGACTTAAATGTAATACTTGATGTAAGATTTATGTAAAGTTTGTAGCGTGGTATTATTTCTAACGGTTAAATATGAATCGGTTTCGGGGAATCTTCTTATAAAGCTAACTTTATTGGGTAGGTACTTGTCTTTTTAAGTAAAAATTCTTGAGAATTAACACGGCTTACTTACTTGTCCAGTTTCTTCCGGTAACCCAAAAAAGCTAATCTTAAGGAAAGCGTAAATTTATTCAATGTCTGTAACCTCAAAGTACAACCGAATCGCACCCATTTATGAGCTGCTAGACTTGCCTCTGGAGTTTTTCTTTTTTCGAAAATGGAGAAAAGAGTCTCTTTCAGGTCTGAGCGGAAAAGTCCTGGAAGTAGGGGTGGGAACCGGAAGAAACCTGAAATATTATCCTGTGGGCTGTCGGGTGATAGGGATCGACAAAAGTGCAGGTATGCTCCAAAAAGCCCGGGAAAAAGCTGAAGGCATGAAAAATATTACTCTTTATCCTATGGACGCCGAGCATCTTGAATTTCCGGATAACAGTTTTGATTATGTGGTCGCGACTTTTGTTCTCTGCACAATTCCTGATCCAGTGAAAGCTCTCAGGGAAATGAGACGAGTCCTTAAACCTTCAGGGGAATTGATAGCTCTTGAGCACGTGCACAGTGACTACCTTTTTATTGACTTCATAGAACATTTAATTAATCCGGTTCTGTTTTTCCTGCTTGGAGACCATACAACTCGGCATACCGTGAAGAATATCGAAAAGGCTGGTTTCACAATTAAAGAACTAAAAAAACTGGCTTTTAAAGATGTTTTCAGGAAGATTCGGGCAAAGCCATAAACAATTCTTTTTTGATTGTATACCAGTGATTAAAAATTAATGGCCTGTTTGAAGAGAAATATTAAGCATTAAGCATTAAGCATTAAGCAAAAAACTCTTAGAGCATGTCTTAAAATTAAATTTGATTCTACAATTGGAGCAGGAATTAAGCATTCAAACTGAAAATATGTACATTAAGCCATTAAATGCCTTAGTGTAAAATAAGTGTGACTACACCAGCTAGCGCTCGAATATAAGTTTGAGACCAGCAATGATATCACCTTTAGTAAATAGTTCACCTTTATATTCTTCCAAGTCTGATTGCAGGTTTCCTATTAGTACCCCTCGTTACCAATGAACTTACAATAAACTTACAACATATAAATTCTTGAAGACGTCTACGTAGGATACAAAAATATAATTGTTGTTTTTAGTTGTTTTAAAAGTCTAAGGTAAAATTACCAATGATCGCGGAAATTGTGACCACAATTAGAGCATACCTCATTATTTCGATAATCTGCTTCAAATCCAGCGCAGCTGCATCTAGAGCAGCGGCCATACCCTGCTTTATATACAAGCTTTTCGGTTTTTCTTTTAAACAGCCTAAATGTGATCACTTCATTTAACTCAACCATATAGATCCCCCAATTAGCAACAATTTTTTATTTTGATATTTAAATAAATGGCATTTTTATACTCACAATTGTATATTACATTTATGATATAAATATATTGAACTCCAATTCTGTAAATAAAGAACTATATAAAATAAAGCTTATAGTATATCGAAATTAGCATTGTCTTACTACCCAATAATATAATTGGTTTGAATTTTAAGACAACCTTTTTGTTTAATTTGAAGAAATTATCTTAAACAATAATAACCAATTAATAAATGGATGCTGGGGAAAACAAAGCGCTACCTTGAGGTTACGAGGGTTCTTTTTAAATACAACCTTATTCCGGAACTCTACCGAGATTTGCACACCGATTATATTTCAAACACTGAATGCACATGTAATTTTGATCTCGAAAATAGGCAGACGGCTGTAAAACTCAGGCAGGCTTTTGAAGAACTTGGGCCGACTTTTATCAAAATGGGACAGACCATGAGCAAGCGGCCTGATCTTGTTCCTCAGCCTTATGTTATAGAAATGGCAAACCTTCAGGACAAGGTTAAGCCTGTACCTTTTGAAGAAATGGCTGAATCTCTCGATCTTGCTTGCGTTTGCGAATATGAAACTCGTAAGGAGCGAAACCGGAAAAAGACAGAAGAAGAGCTTAAAGTTTCCCGGGAGAGAAAAGCAAAAGCTTTCATTAAAATTTTTGACAATTTTTACCCAGAACCCATTGCCTGCGGCTCTATTGCGCAGGTTTACAAAGGAGTTCTGGAAGGCAAACCAGTTGCTGTAAAGATTCTTCGCCCAAATCTCATTGACACTATAAATATTGACCTTTCTATCCTGGATGATTTCAAGCCTGTTATGAGAAAGGTTCTCGGCCTCGGGAGTAATTTTGATATCGACGCTTTCTTGCTGGAGATCCGGGAGATGCTTACTCGCGAGGTCGACCTGAGAACCGAAGCCGTCAACATGCGGCGTTTTGAGGACAATTTCAAGAACGTGAAAAACGTGTCCGTGCCCAAAATTTATCCCGACTACTGTTCAGCCAATGTTCTCACAATGGAATTCATCCAGGGAATCCAGATCAAAGACATAATTAATATGCCTGTGCCTCAGAGCAAAAAATCGGAATATACACGTACCATCACCAAAAGCTACCTTAAACAGGTTTATATTGATGGCTTTTATCATGCTGACCCTCACGGGGGCAATATGCTGGTTCAGGAAAACGATACTATTGCCTTCATCGATTTCGGGGCGGTTGGCAGCATTGACGAGGAGCTCCAAAAGCATATGCTTGAGTTTTATTATGCCATCAACAATAGAGATGTTGAGGGGGCGACCCAGGGTTTCCTGAAAATTGGGGGTGTGGACGTGCGAGATGTAGATATCCACAGGCTTAGGAAAGATATGGATAGCCTGATCGCAAACCAGAACTACGGACTTGAGGGCAGGCAGAGTGACAATTATGCCAAGCTCGGGATGAAATATGATATCCGGCTGCCTGGGGAATTTTCCACTCTCCAGAGAGCGATCTTGCTTATAGAAGGTGTTTGCCTGGAGCTGGACCCGAGATACAACATTAAAACTATCGCGATTCCTGTACTGATGGACGCTTATAAAAAGCTTGATACTCCAAAAGGTGCAGCTCTTCATTTTGAATTTTCCACCGAGCCAGTGGATGAAAAGGCCGAGTTGAGGGCTGCAATCCAAGAAGTTGCCGATAAAATGGAGGGAATGGGGGATAAGTTTCTCTCCTTAAAGCAGGAGGAAAACAGGAAAAGCGTTTTTTCAAAAGAACTCTACTTGGCTGTCCTGCTTATTGTTTCAACCTACATTCTATTAAACGGGGGTGCTTTTTCCTGGGTCGGACTGGTTGGGTTTGGGGGCTCGGTTATGATAGCCTTTCTTACTACAATTCAAGGTAAATAAAAATCAAAACTAAAAACATAACTAGTGAGGTTCTCTCTATCCCTTGATTGATTTATAGACTGATTTACTAATGAAATATTGAACTCTAAACTCTTCTTGAAAAAGCAATGTATAAAAAAGTAATGTGAATATCGTTTCCGATTCTATAAAATAAATAATAAATAATAACTAGTAAATAATATCTTAATTGTAAGTTGGGAGCGTTTCCAATGGATGGATATATGGGCTATTACGGCTATGACATGGGATATGGGGCATGTTTTTCGGACTTTTATTTTGGGTTTTCATAATCGCGTTAGCTTATCTGTTGATCAAATGGCTTGTTAACCAGAACAAAACTCACAAGGAAGAACAGATGTCAGCCCTGGAGATTGCAAAAATTAGGTATGCAAAGGGCGAAATTAATGTAGAGGAATTTGAAGAAATTAAGAAGCTTATCGTTTAAAGAAAAGACAATCTAAAATTAATGCCTGTAGTAATATTTGTTCTGAGAGTTTCTATCGACATATTTTGGTAATCCTATTATGTACAATTTGAGGCGATTATGGCAGACAGCAAAAATCTCATAATTGGTCTACTGTTACTGATAATAATACTCCTTGCGGTTCTTATCTTTAGGTCGATGATGTACAGTCCAGTCTATAATCCGGCTGGTTATCCGTCAGGAAAGATGGGACCCGGAATGATGCACAATCCAGGCTATAACTACACCTATGGATCTGGAATGATGGGTAACATGATGGCGGTTTACTATCCAGAGTCCAGACCAATAGCTCAGGATGAGGCTCTAAAAATTATGCAAAATTTTGCACGGGAATATAGCTCGAACAAAACTGAAATTGAGGACTTCATGGTATTTAGCAGCAACTACTATGCTGTTTTAAAAGATCCATCCACAGGTCAATATATAGCTGAGATTCTGGTAGACAGGTACTCCGGGTCGGCATATCCTGAACCGGGACCAAATATGATGTGGAACACAAATTACGGTGCTGGAAGAGCGCAGACCGGAGGCAAGGATTATGATTTGGCGGAGTCGGAGAAGCTTGCAAATGATTTCCTTGCTGGCTATTTGCCTGGAGCTCAGATTATTGAATCTAAGGCGATGCCTGGCTACTATACTTTTGACTTTGGACGGAATGGCATTGAGAGTATGCTAAGCGTAAATGCCTATAACGGTCAAGTGTGGGTGCATACATGGCACGGACCTTATATTGGTGATATTAACGTCACGAGTTAAATCACTTTACAGATGACAATAGATGGCTATAAAAAACTATTTTTTTCTAAAAACAGAATTTTTATAAATTGGATCCACTAATGTTAACAATGAGCTCAAGAATCCTAAAAATAGTTATCAATGTCACTTATATGTAAAAATTGAATATTAAATAATATAAATTACACTTGATATTTTATTATCAACTTCGTATCTAAATAAACTTATTTCTTTTTTTAAGTTATTCTTTTATTTCAAATAGATAAACTCTGAAAATATACTTATTATAATAACGTTTTTATGCTAATTAATTAAATAATTATCCGACGGTATTTTTTAAATTTAACAATCTTGGGACATAGGGGGAAATTGATGATAAAATCCGGAATAATAAAGCCAGTATTATTACTGGTATGCATAGGTATACTGGTAACTGCACTCGTACAGCCTATTGCAGGAAGTACAATGGGTCAGGGGAAAATGATGGAGCAAAAAGACAAGATGGCTTCTTGTCTCGATAATAAAAGCATGATGCATTCTGGAATGGGAGAATGTGGAGCTAGCAAAATGTATGAGACTTCATCCAAAGAGAAGATGATGAAAGGCGAGAAATCATGTAATGAAACCATGATGAAGTCTATGATGAAAGAGAAAGCAGCCAGCAAAGGCCGCTACACAGGCAAGATGAGTTTAAATGAAAGTTCATCTCAGGCCAATTTTGATTGCGCTTGTCTTTATCTTGAGAAAGCAATAAAACTTCATGCGATGCATCTTGAAAAGCCAAAAAGCGTAACCAATGAGTCTCAAATGGAAATGATGGACCAGATGAAGCAGGCCAAAAAATATCTTGCAGAGGAAAAAATGAATATGGACATGATGGGCACATGCAATGAGTCGGCAGAGTATGAACATCCATACGCCATCTCAGCCCTTATGAGGCTTGAATACTCTGGCTTCTGGCTTGATGAAGCTATAAAACTTCATGCAATGCACATGAAGAATCCTAAGATTGCAACCAATGAGTCTCAGATTAGATTAATGGCCCAGATGGTGCGTGCAAACAGATACCTTGCAGGAGAAGATATGGATATGAAGATGGCTAAAAACGCCAGTCTCTCGCAGGATAACGTTAACTTTACAACTCTCTGGCTTGAAAAAGCAATAAAACTTCACGCAATGAACCTTAAGAATCCTGAAGCAGCAACCAGCGAGTCCCATATGAGATTAATGAACCAGATGATGTGGGCCCGTGAATGCATTGGAGGAAAGAATCCGAATCTGGAAATGCTGATGGACTTTGAAGAGGACTCAGCCAGAGATATGTGTGAGCCTTCATCCAGTGAAATATGTGAGCCTTCACCCAAGGAAAAGATGATGATTATGATGATTGGCTCCATGAAAATGGGAGAAAAATCACGCAATGAAACCATGATGAACGATATGAAGAGTTTAATAATGGAAGAGAAGGCTAAAAAAGAGAAAATGGAATCCATGAAGGAAGAGAAAGAGGAAGAAGAGGAAGATGAAGAGAAAATGGAGTCCATGATGGAAGGGAAGTTAGCTAACAAAAGTTGCTATGCAGGCAAGATGGAGAAGGCCAGCTTAACCCGGGCTGACTTGGACTGCGTTTGTTTGTGCCTCGAGAAAGCCATAAAACTGCACGAAATGTACCTTAGAAACCCTGAGGCGGCAACCAGTGAGTCTAAGATGGAAATGATGAAACAGATGATGCAAGCCCACGAATACCTTACAGGGGAAAAAATGAATATGGACATGATGAAAGGATTAGAAAAAGAAAATAAGTCGGCAGAATGGTTGGAAAAAATGACAGAAAAGGACGGGCAGCGTTCATCCAGTGACTGCTAATTAGACTAGTGGCTGCTAATGAGACTATTAAGTCTAGAAGGTAGATACTATAATTAAAACAAGTGGGATAATTTCCCACTTCTTTTTTAGCTGCCTGTCCAGGCATTGTTAATGAGGCGCCTGTTTCTTCAATATCGTGGGTAAAAAATATTATTGTTTTTCTTCTCTTGCCAGATTCTCTAAATTTCTTTCTACATGGGTCATCTTTTTCATTTGACCATTCTGGGCTTGCAATCGCGGCACATTTTTGATAGTTTTACCTGAATCATCAATCAGGGCTCTGAAGAATGCAGATACTTTTGCATTGTCAATACACTCTCCCATATGCCCTACTGGTGGAAGGCCAGGCTGTAAAAACTCTCTTAACTCTCTTCTGGTTTTGTCAAGAGCCGTTTGGTTACAGAAACCTAATTTCATAAGGGGAATGAAGCACAGCAGTTGATCAGAGCCAGAATGTTATTTTCTATCATTTTAGCAGCTACATCTGCAACTGCTTTTTCATAAACGACTCTTGTATTGCTGCATCTTACCAGATTTACTACGCCGACAAGTTTGCCTTCTTTCAACACCTGCGCTAACATTTATACCTTCAAAACATTTTATAGCATATTCCAGCGAAAAACCTATTTCTGCGCTAATTTTCATAATTGGGAATGAAGACTGGGACATTCTTCTTGCTTCAAAGTTATCTCTACAAATAATGTACAATAAGCAAGCAACCATAAAAACATTCAAAAAGCTATAGTAATGGCTTATATAAAACTATGGAAATAGTATAAGCTTCAGGCCCAATAAAAATATGAAAATTGCCACAAAGTTTCTGAATCTTTCCTGGGGTATTTTTTCAACTCCTCTTTTCCCAATTACTGCCCCAATTAAAGATACGGGTATGAAGATCAAAAAACCTGATACAAGGACAGGATCAAGTCTCGTACCTCCCTGAATATAGGTCGCTATCCTGGTAGAATCGATCATAAAAGATATAGCACCTGCAGTTGCAACATAAACAGCTTTCTTCAGGTTAAAAGCGCTCAGGGATACAGCGTTTATTTCTCCGCCTATACCGAAGATACCTGCAAAAAACCCTGTCAGGGCTCCACTGGATACTGCAACTGATAATTTCTGGCTGAGTTTAAAGGCTTGGTTAAAAATGATGAAGAGAACATAAGCTATAAGGAATATTCCTAAAGCTCTTGAGAGAACATCCCGCGAAATTCTCAAGGATAAAGATGATCCCAGAAAACTTGTAAAGATACCGGGAAGGCCAAAGGCAAGAAAAAGTTTCCATCTTATTCCCTTACGAAATAAGAGCATTTTCCAGATATCATTAAACCAGTGAACTATGCCCACCAGGAGTAAAGTCTGTGGTAGAGGAAGGATGATCAGGAGAACGGGTACCATAATTGTGGATATTCCAAATCCAGCCAGAGTCCCGATTATGCTTGCCAGCAGTGTAAGTAGCGCTATATTGATAATTTCCTCATACACAATCATATTATACAACCGTATTACACTCTGAGAAAAAACTTTTTGGCACGTATATAATTAATATTAATATCCGCGAATAATATTAATACCTGTGTCAGAAAAGATTATGGTCCTATTAAGAGAATTCAGATATTGAAGATCCTTTTAAGAGGTATCGTGTATCAAGCAATTTTAGCAGAAAAAGCGGCCTTGATTGTTGCCATGAAGAAACTTTTCTCTGTGACACTAATTTACGGTTACTAAATGTTCGTTTTCTAGCGGATTGAGACGTATAAACAGGAAGTAGTTTGCTAATTTAGTCCGATAATTTTTATCTCCTTTACAAATAATAACTTTTTGAACATTTCAGTATATATTTCAGTATATTATAGATTCTTATGACTTCTTGTTTAGCCCTTTTAATATTCTTCCAGCTCCATGTAAAATGGTATCTTTTTCTATTATTTTTATTTTGTTCTTATTAAGTAGTGCTTCTAAGTCAAATTTAATAAAATTTTTATAGTATTTAGCTTCAAAAAGAGCAATAAAATGATAGATTAATAATCTGCCAATCTTATTTTTGGGTAAATCATAATCAACAGTTACTATGATTCCTTCTGGTTTGGTTACTCTGACCATTTCCTTCAATACTTTTTCTCTTATACTCAAAGGCATTTCATGCAAAGCAAACGATATAGAAGATACATCAAAACTATTGTCCTCAAATGGTAGATTTGTTGCATCAGAGATTTCAAATTTCGCATTTCTAAATTTATTTTTCTTTTTGGCCACATTAATCATGGCTTCAGAAATGTCAATTCCAATAACCTCATAACCTTTTTTCGCAAATGCAAAGGCCTGTTGTCCTGTCCCCGTGGCAACTTCTAATATTTTTGAACCCATTTGAGCATTCGTAAAATTCACCACTCTATCCCTTACACTGGAAAAAGGTGTAACGATAGCATCATAAAAAGGAGCCAGCATAGCAAATGTCTTTCTTACAGTTGAGTAATATTCCTTTTCTTCATTAGTTAATTTTCCTGCCATGATTTTTCCTTCTAAATTATGGTTGCTGAAGTCAATGGACAATGTTCTGACAGAAAGAAGTCTCGACCCAAATTATTTTCTCTCGATAATTGGAATGTGAGAGGCAGCATCTAAGATAGGGAAACTACCAAATTGGAAGAAAGAAATGAAATTCCTAACCCCTTATAATATAACTCATAAATAGGATACCTGTCGAATTTATAAGGGTTATTGGTTACTGCCATATGTCCTTTTCTTATCTCCAGGGAGGTGACCTATTTCTGCCTAAATTCTGTGAGATTTCAGATAAAGAGAAGATCACCCCGAGCATAGTGTCACAAAATAGAAATATCTTGATGTATTTTTATTATTGGGGGTATTATAATAGTAGTTGATCCTGTCTGCAAAATGGAGCTTGACGAGAAGGAAGCGAGGTTCAAGAGCGAATATAAAGGAAAGACATACTACTTCTGTGCTCTCTCGGACAAAAAAAGGTTTGATGAAAATCCTGAGAAGTACATCGAGTCCTAAGGTAGAGATCTATAAAGACATTCTGGATTCAAGACCGATGAAATGTGAAAAATGAGTCTAATGACTTAATAATATTATGACGGTAGCACACACTGTTTTTCAGCTTATGTTTCATGTAATCTTTAAGAATTCCAGGCAGAATTTAGAGTTTCGGGGGGCTTATGAAGATAGTAGTAGCAGATCCAATATTCCTGACTGAGGAGTATATAAAACGGCTCGAAAAATTGGGTGAACTCAAAATATACGACAATGTACCCGCTTCTCATGAGGAGTTTATTGAGAGAATAAAGGATGCTGAAGTCGTAATAGTAGGAAGATACGGCGTTAATGCTGAAGCTTTGCATTTTGCATCTAGGTTAAAGATGATTTCCTTATGGCAGACCGGCTTTGACAATGTGGACCTGGAGGCAGCCACCGAGCACGGAGTAATCGTATCAAATGTTCCCAGTTATGCCTTTGACTCGGTATCGGAGTTTGTTTTTGCCTTATCCCTGAACCTTCTAAGAAAAATTCATCTCGCAGACATGAATCTGCGAAAGGGACTATTCGACTGGAAGTACTATGTAGGCAGCCAGCTCATGAGCAAGACCTTAGGCGTGCTTGGAACGGGCGAGATAGGTAAGCGAGTGATACAGATCGCGCATGGCTTCAACATGAATGTGCTCTCTGTTACGGCTCACCCAAGCCCCGAGAGAGCAAAATCTCTGGGGATAAAGTTCGTGGATCTGGACACTCTGCTCTCAGAGAGTGATATAGTTACACTACATGTGCCACTGACGCCAGCAACCGAGCATATGATAGGTAGGCGAGAACTGGCAAAGATGAAGCCTACTGCCATACTGATCAATACTGCCAGGGGAAAAGTTGTCGATGAATCTGCTCTCATAGAAGCTCTAAAGGAGGGAAAAATCGCCGGAGCAGGGCTGGATGTCTTTGAAAAAGAACCACTACCTATGGATAGTCCTCTGTTAGAGATGAGTAATGTGGTGCTGACGCCGCATATTGCTTTCCTATCTGAAGAATCTTTAGATGAGTGTACTTACATGACTGTTGAGAACATAGAGATGTTTACTGAGGGTAAGCCCCAGAATGTGGTGAACCGCAACCTTTCCGGTGGAAAGCTTGACCAAAGATCCTAAGTAGCGCAACGTGCGCTTTTCAAAAAAGGCTTGCCCGCAAACCTTTTGAGAAAAGGTTTGATCGAAAACCAACTTGACGGCGTGATCACAAGCCTTTTCAAAAAAGGCTTGAGCGAAAAATCTTGCTAAATTGAAAGTCCCGAAAAAGGCGTGATCAACCGGCGCAACGGTTGAGGCACAACGCGACCCTTTTCAAAAAAGAATCTCTTAATGAAATTCAACACTTTCCAAATTTTATTCCATTTTACCAATATCTAATGTAATGATAAAGTCTCATTAACCTGAATTTACGCAAAGAATTTGTGGCAAATCGGATATATTATTATTCAATCCTACAGTATTCCAGAAAATTATTATATTAATTTATTCTGTTAAATTATTAAGTATAATTAGATGGAGGCTGAAAACATGACCCAAGAAATCATAAAAGTTGAAGGCATGTCCTGTATGCACTGTCAGTTGAGGGTTAAAAAGGCGGTTGAAGCTGTAGAAGGGGTACAGAGGGCGGACGTAAACCTTCAGACCAAACAGGTAACTGTTGATTATGAGGAAGGGAAGGTAAACCTCGAAAAGATCAAGGAGGCAATTCGTGAAACAGGGTATGAACCCATTTAATGTGATAATCTCATACAAATAATATCGGTACAGGCTTCAAAGAATATATAGTAAAGGTACAAATTTTTACTATATGGTTGAGGAACCTGTTTGAAAATTACAGTTGTGCTGGGGGGTGAACACATCGGGGAGACAACATTCATAGTAGACGATCTAGTATGCAGGTACTGCAAGGATATGATCACAAGACTAGTTACATCTATCAACGGGGTTTCCAGAGTAAACATCAATATTCATGAAAGAACCGTAAATGTGGCCTATGATAGCCGGATAACTGATGCATATGTTATACAGATGACCTTGCTTAAAGCTGGCTATAAAACTTTAGAAGAGCCCGGAAGAGTTTTTTAAACACCGAGCAATTCAAAAAATTGAATAAGTGATGGGTCTGATGGAAGTTAATATGGGAGCATTGGCATGACCTGTCGTCTTGCCGGAAAAGAGCAGCGGATGCTGTTTATTTTCTAATTGGGTGAAAACTGCACAGGTTCTATACAATTTCTTTAAAACTAACAATGTTTATGACTTTGAAAGATTCCTTCCTTATGATTAAATAGTTATCGTTTTCTTTATCTTATAGTTTATTTTGGAGAATAACTTGTATTATTGCAGGTAGAATTATACATTTCCTGACGCAGATCGTCCCGCTTCTCTGCCCATTTTATTAAAGGAATAATTGCTTCACAAAGCTGTTTACCATCATCCGTTAAAAAATATTCGACTCTTGGAGGTACTTCGGGAAATGCTTCTCGTCGGACAAGGCCTTTTTTTTGAAGTTCTTTTAACAGGTCCGTAAGTGACTTGGGACTGATACCCTCAAGAGTACTCATTAGATCATTGAATCTCAATCTGTCGTGATGCCCGAGGACACTGATAACCTACGTGGCCCATTTTTTGGATATTGTGTTAATAATTCCTTCTAAAGGACACAAACAAACTCCATTACTATCTTCTTTCATAGTCACTTTCTCACTATATACTTCATATTATTAATACTATAGGAAGTATTGTGATTGTTAATATATGCTATTATTTTTTGATTTTTTAATATTTATTATCTCTAAATGGAGTTGAAAAGATGAAAGTTCTTGTATGTGGAAAAGGAGGTAGTGGCAAGAGCACGATTACTGCTCTACTTGCAAAATCCATGGCTAAAAGAGGTTACAATGTACTTGTAGTGGACAGTGATGAGTCAAACTTCGGGCTTCATAGGCAGCTTGGTATTGGAATGCCGGAAGACTTCATGAACTACCTAGGAGGAAAAAAAACCCTGGGTGAAAAATTGATGCAGGCGTATCAGAGCGGAGACAACACCATTATTCTTGAAAACAAATGGAAAATCTCGGACATTCCTGAAGCTTACACTGTAAAGAAAGGAAACATACAGATGATGGCTATAGGCAAAATTCATGACTTCGGGGAAGGATGCGCATGTCCAATGGGAGCACTTGCAAAAAATTTGCTAAATAATATGGAGACAACATCTGAAGATATAATATTAGTGGATACTGAAGCTGGTATTGAACATTTTGGTAGAGGAGTGGAAGAAGGATGTGACCTTATATTAATGATACTTGATCCGTCCTATGAATCTATCCGGCTCTCTGAAAAAATAAAAGAGCTTTCGGAAAAAGCCGGAAAAACTCTATATTTTATTCTCAATCGTGCGGATAAAACTGGGATCCAGTTCATGCTGGAAACCGTGGATAAGACCCAAGTTCTTGCTTCAGTGCCCTCGGATGCGGACATTTTCCGAGCAGGGCTTGTAGGAGAAGAACTAAGTGTGGAGGTTCCGGAAATCGAGTCAGTCGCTGATTCTTTAGTTTCGGGTAACTATCTCTAAAATAAAACAGGAAGATAGTTGTAACTGATGTAGTGGTAACATGATATTAGAAAATTTTAAAAGAGAGTCACTGATACCATTACCAGTGGTGTTTATATCAACGATCAGTGACGATGGAGTTAGAAATATAGCCCCATATTCTTGCTTAATGCCTGTTTTACGATCACTTGATTTAGTTTGTGTGGCTTCAGCAAAAAGGAGAGATACATTAGTTAATATAAAAAATACAAAAGAATTTGTCCTTAACCTGCCCGGTACTGATATGCTGGATAAAGTAATACCAACGGCTTTACATGTTCCTTCTAATGTCGATGAATTCGAACTGGCGGATCTAAATGAAAAACCTTCAAAAAAGGTCAAGGCACCAGGAATTCAAGGGTGCTATGCATGGATGGAGTGTGAGTTGCATGATACATATGAGGAAGTATATGGGGGCTTTCCTTATGCATTGATTTTTGGTAAAGTTGTACATCTAGAGGTAGAAGATAATATCTACGACAAGGAAAGTGGCTCTTGGGATATAGAAAAAGCTAAACCACTGATGATGACAGGGTCGGATGATGGCATGCATTTCTGCACTGTCAACGATACAGGCAAATTCGAGCCTTATGGAGCTATGTTCAAGAATGGTAAAGATCCACTTGAAAGGATGTATAAAAAATAAAAAGGGAAGGGTTGAAAATGCAAGTAACTAGCATGGAAGACTTTAATAAACTAGAAAAACCACGAGTTCAAAAAATTCCAGGATTTTATGGCGAAAAACTAATTGAAGGAGTCTTTATAAGGGATATGAAATTATTCAGCGATGAAAGAGGGTTATTAACCGAAATAATACGTTTAGACGACGAAGAACTGAAAGCACAGAACATCAAGCAGATAATTGCTTCATATTCATATCCCGGAATGATCAAAGGTTGGCATCTCCATTCAAAACAGGAAGATCACTTGTTTTGCGTAACTGGGATGGTAAAAGTTGCATTATACGACTACAGAGCAGATTCACCCACTTACAGAGTTCTTAACGAAATCTTTATGGGTGAAAAATATCCCCGTACAGTTTATATTCCCCCAGGAGTTTTTCATGGCACAAAAAATGTTGGAAATGGGATCTCTGTGGTGATAGGAATGCCTTCCCTATTTTATAATCCAGAGGATGTAGATGAAAGGCGGGTTAATCCTATTGACAATGATATCATTCCTTATGATTGGAACTGTAAAATGGAATGAAACAGAGGATTTAGGAAATATCCATATTAATATTAATTTTTTACTTTTTTTTACAGCTAAGACTTAAGTGCTTGAAGTGCGAGATGAACTGTAAACGGTATTATTTTAAAGAATATATAGTAAAAGGTACAATTTTATATAAACTCTAATTATTTGTGAAGCTCCTGTTTGAATAAAGCCGGTTAGAACATTATAATGGAGTCCTGAAGAATTCTATAACCTTCGAGCATTCCTGAAAATCTGGATAGGCGGCACATCTAATGAAAGTTTATCTAAGAGTTTATGACATGACCTGTGGCCATTGCCAGAAAAGAGTGGCAGATGCCATTTCTTCTCTTGAGGGGGTAGAGTCTGTTGAAGTTGATCTTGAATCCGAAAGCGCGACGGTTAGCTTTGACCCTCAAAAAGTAAGCCTGGATGAAATAAAGGCAGCTATCCGGAAGGCGGGATACTCAACAGAAAGCTCAACAGAAAGCGAAAACGAAGCTCAGGAAGAGGTTGGGACAGAAGTTCCTGACACAACAGAGGTCGAAGGGACGACCTCAAAGACAACTTCAAAGATAATGACCGGGGAGCCGGCTCTAAAGGAATCAAAAGAACCTGAAGAAGCTCCTCAAACCTGTCCCCTGACTGAAACATGCGAGCAGGTAGAAGAGGAACCGCGAACTCCAGGCCCGAAAGCCGGGCTAAAAGAAATCACGCTTGGTGTTTCTGGTATGACCTGTTCGGCCTGCGCCGCAAATATTGAGAGAATATTGAAAAAAAAAGCAGGCGTGGATTTAGTAGTTGTCAACCTGGAGCTTGGAAGGGCAAAAGTGGTCTTTGATCCCTCACTTATCTCCTCAAAAGAGATTGAAGAAACTATCGAATCCATTGGATATAAGGTAGAAAAAGATACCGTAACTTTGAGTCTTGAAGGCATGAGCTGTGCCTCCTGTGCTGCAAATATCGAGAAAGTTCTTAACAGGACTGAAGGCGTAATTTCAGCCTCGGTAAATTTCCCGCTTGAAAAAGCCGTTGTAGAATTTGATTCAGCCCGGATTTCCGTAAGGGAAATTCTTGCTGCAGTCCAGAAAATAGGTTATGGAGCATCTGTTAAAACTGAAACTGTTGAGTATGAGGACAGGGAACAGGTTTCCAGGGAGGCTGAGATTCGGAGGCAGAGAAATAACCTGATAATTGCTCTTGTTCTAGGAATTCCAATCGGCCTCGGAAACATGAGTATGATGTTTCCTTTCTTATCTTTTGTACCTGATTTCTTTTCCAATCATATCGTTCTTTTTATACTGTCCACTCTTGTTCTCCTTTTCCCTGGCAGACAATTTTTTGTCGGGACTCTCAAAGGATTCAAGTACGGCGTAACTGATATGAACCTGCTGATAGCAGCAGGAACAGGCTCAGCCTACCTTATCAGTGTAGCAGCAACATTTCTTAATCTCGGTCCTGGGTATAATAGTCTTTACTATGATACTGTAGCTTTTCTTATTATCTTCATCGTCCTTGGCAGGTATCTCGAGGCAAGGGCAAGGGGTCAGACATCTGAAGCAATTAGAAAACTGATGAGCCTCAGGGCAAAGACCTCCAGAATCCTTGTAAACGGCATTGAAAAAGAAATTCCTGTCGATGAAGTAGTAGTTGGGGATATTGTTGTTGTTCGGCCCGGAGAAAAGATTCCTGTTGATGGAATTGTAGTTGAGGGAAGTTCTGCAATAGATGAGTCCATGCTCACCGGAGAAAGCATCCCGGTAGAGAAATTTCCGGGTGATATCGTCATAGGAGCTACTCTTAACAAGACTGGATCTTTCAGTTTTAGGGCTACAAAAGTTGGGGCGGATACTGCCCTTTCTCAGATAATCCGGCTTGTTGAAACTGCCCAGACTACAAAGGCTCCTATCCAGAGAGTTGCAGACGTCTTTGCCGGAAACTTTATCGTAGCCGTGCATATTATTGCGCTTCTGGCTTTTTTCTTCTGGTTCTTCATAGGTTACTGGCGCTATGGAGTAGGAGGATCCGTAGCTCTTGGAGGAATCAGTCCATTCCTTTTTTCCCTGCTTATCGCCATTACTATCCTTGTAATTTCGTGTCCTTGTGCAGTTGGGCTTGCAACTCCTGCTGCTATTATGGTCGGCACTGGTAGAGGTGCGGAAAATGGAGTTCTTATAAAAGGAGGTGAAGCTCTTGAAAGGGCACATAAACTAGATACTATCGTTTTTGACAAAACTGGAACTCTTACGGAAGGCACACCTAAACTCACAGACCTGCTTGCAGCTCCAGGTAACGATGAGGAGCAGGTACTTTTTATAGCTGCAACGGCTGAAAAAGGATCGGAACATCCTCTTGGGGAAGCTATCGTAAAAGGAGCTGAGGAAAGGGGTATTAGCCTTGAAAAGGCGGAAAATTTCCGCTCCATTCCAGGAAAAGGAGTCGAAGCTTATCTTGAAGAAAAGAGAATCTTGCTCGGCACGCGCAAACTTATGGAAGAAAATAGAATTTCCTTTAAAGAACTGGAAGCTGAAATGCGAGGTTTTGAGGAAAACGGAAAAACTGCAATGCTTGTAGCTTTCGGGGAAGATATTATAGGTATTGTTGCAGTTGCCGATACCCTTAAAGAAAACTCCAGTGAGGCAATTGAGACTCTTAAGAAAATGGGTCTAGAAGCAATTATGATCACAGGTGACAATGCTGTTACAGCCAGCGCAATTGCAAAAGAAGTAGGTATTCACAGAGTGCTTGCTGAAGTGCTTCCTGAAGACAAAGCAAATGAAATTAAGAAGCTTCAGGAAGAGGGAAAGATTGTCGGAATGGTAGGTGACGGTATTAATGATGCTCCTGCACTGATTCAGTCCGATGTGGGAATTGCAATGGGAGCAGGTACGGATGTGGCAATGGAATCAGCAAAAATCGTGCTTATCAAAAATGATCCACGAGATGTAGTCGTAGCCGTTAAGCTGAGCCGACTAACCATAAATAAAATCAAACAGAACCTAATCTGGGCTTTCGGGTACAATTCTATAGGTATTCCTATTGCAGCAGGGATTCTTTATCCCTTTGTTCATAGAATTCTGATCACACCCGAACTTGCTGCCGCTTTTATGGCACTCAGTTCGGTTTCGGTGACTGCTAATTCCTTGCTGATGAAAAAAAGCAAAATTTAATGAAAGGGACAGATAGCTTAAAATTTAACAGTAGAGAGTTAAACAGGAGATTTATATGGTAAATTTCGGTTCCACAGATAGCAGGCCAAGAACAGTACTTTTGTTAAGTCTCACCACTTCAATATTACTTGTTATCTTTTTCCTTTCCTTGTCTCTTTTAACTAATGTATCTAGAGGAGAAATTTCCTACACTCAGGTAGACATGGTTGCGGGTTCAATTTTTGTTTTTGTAATCTCTATGATAATTTCGCTGTCCCTTTGGCCCAAAATTGCAGAATGGCTTGAAAGCAAAAAGAATAAAATCCCAGAGTGATTCCTTTTGGAAGTGGTTTCAGAGTTATCTGGGATTTCTTTAATCTGGCTTTGAATAGATTCATCGATCAATGAGTATTCCTTGAAATCTCTAGTTTTATTTAAATTCAGTAAATTTGTCTTTTAATGCATTGCACACGGGACATCTGTCGGGTGCTTCTCCTTCAAGGGTATATCCGCATACTTCGCAAACCTGGATCGGGCCAAGTTCAATGTCTTTTCCTAAGTTAACCTGCTCGAATGCTCTTTCAAAAAGCTCTTTGTGCAGTTTCTCACTGGCATATGACCATTCAAAACTTCTTTGTGCGCCTTTTTCTCCCTGGAATTTTGCTACCTCAATGTATACAGGATACATTTCCTCAATCTCATATGTTTCACCAGCAATAGCAAGTTTGAGGTTTTTCTTTGAGTCCCCAGGGCCAAAAGTTGCCATGCTATTTGCGACAAATCCCCCCTCAAGATGTCTTAACTCTCGGTAATGGTCTCCTGCATGTATATATTCAGCGTGGGCAATTGCACGAAATAGTCGGGCTACATTATTATATTTTTCTTTTTCTGCCTGGTTTCCAAAATGTAAATACCTCATATGTGCCTGACTCTCTCCTCCGAATGCGTTGATAAGATGTTGTTCTGTCATCTTTTTCATTTAAAAACCTCTTTTTAATAAAAATAAATTTTTTATACCCTGAGAGCTTACGCAGTTGAGGAACAAAACCAAGTATGAAGGCTTATTAATATCTATTTTAAACCGTTTGAAGTTTAATTTGGCTGATTTCTTGGCTCAACTGCGTGAGTCCAAGTTTCCTTACTCGATTTTTACATCCACAGCATTTTCAAAAGGTTGCTGATAAGGTACTGTGACTTTAAGTATACCATTTGAGTATTTGGCTACTGCTTTTTCCGGAACTATCGGGCAGCAGACTGCGTAACTGTCCACATATTCGATTCCTTCCTTGGTGGCCCTTACATAAAAGCCGTCCTCTGTGATCTTAAAAGAAATGTCTTGCTTTTCTACTCCAGGAAGAACTACCTCAATTTCAAGATTTTCGTATTTGTCGTCAGGATATGCACATATAGAAGGTGAAACTTTTATAGTATCTGCCATATCATTACCCCCAAATAACATTATTAATTAATATATTTATACATTTTCTTTCGGTTAAGTAATCTATTAATGTTAAAATGACTACTGAAATGATGTATTTATCTTGGCTTTATCTCTTTTTATATAAAACACTAAAATAATGTATATACTGAAAAAGGTTATATGATACAGATCTCACATGATACAGATCTCACAAACATATTACAAAAAAGATTATATGTTACTTTCTCACGTAGGGGATCAAGTAGGGGAACTTTTAATAAACCCCTAGGATCATATCAATTAATTATTTTTATGTAAATTGTTTCATGTGAGCTTTTTCAGATTGATAATTTAAAAGCGAGTGTTTGTACATGAGGGAATCCGTCAGAAAATTAGGGCTTATAGGAGCCGGCCTCTGGGCAATAACCGAAGATAAGGTAAATGATCTTGTAAAGGAGCTTGTTGATAAAGGAGACATCAGTAAGGAAGAAGGTAAAAAAGCTGTCCAGGACATGCTTGAAGAAAGAAAAAAACAGAAGCTTGATCTTGAAAAGAAAATCTCTGAGAAGATCCAGGAATCGATCTCAAAAACCGATACCTTTACTAAAAAAGATATGCATGAGCTTGAGTCCAGGATAAAAACCCTGGAAGAAGAAATCCAGAGAATCAAAAACAAAGAAAAGATGTTCTTTAAGTGAAAAAGACTTTTTAGCTACTTTTCACTTCTTTCCTTTCCATTTCATAATTCTTCAATTACTATGTCTTCTTCAGGGCTTGCGGTCTCAAGCAAGTCCTCAAGCTCTGCCATATCAGAATCAAGCTCCTGGATTTCTGTCTGTGTAAGTCCTATTCCCATATCTGTAACTGGTGCCCCATCCCCTACCTCGACTGCGTTTGAGTTTACCCCTGACTTTTCTATTTCAGACGTATTGTTCCCTATACAACCGGATCCTGCAAGCCAGACAATTAAAGCTGACAGTACGAGCAGGTGAGCTAATTTAACCATTTTATTCCTCCTTCTTTTTATTTTATTCCTTCAATATATTTTCTAGTCTCATCTCCTGAGATAGACTTTTCCCTTTTATTCAAAGCTTTAATTCTTTTCTTTAATTCTTTTCTTTAATCTTTTATGGGAATAACACTTACAATCTCTTTACTATTAACTGTAACTGTTGTATTTTCATAATTATTAATGCAGTTTTCAGGCTGCTTTTCATTTTGATTCTGTTAGATTTTTAGCTTCAGTTCTGTTACCCTTTTCGATTTCATAACCTTTGAGCTCGCCGAAAATTTCCCTGAGTAACTTATTGGCCTTGTTTATATCATTGAGGGATTGACGAAGGTAATTATTCGCAGTTTGCATATCTTCCCTGGTGACGTTCTCACCATTGTAAATGGAATCTGCAAATTTTTTCTTCTCCTGCACGGATTTAATATAAGAAGTATAACTGGCAAGTTTAATCTCAAGTTCAGATGTGTCAACACCGGTTTCTTTCAGGTCCTCGACTTTTACTTCAAGTTTTTCAGAAAGGTTTTCGGAGTCTTCGAGAAATTCCCCTATTTTCTCACTTACAGTCTGCCCTGCGCTTGAAAGGCTGATTTTCTCAGCATTATTCCATATTCCACGTACGGACTTGACCACGGCTAAAAGCTCTTCCTGGCTTGATGCGCTTGCAATGTTTGTCTTCTCAACTTCAAGCAATTTAATTTTTTCATCTATGGCAGTGATTTTTTCTTCGGTTCCATTTCCGTTTGAGTATGCCATATTGCTATTTACATTTGAAAGGTGAGCTATCATATAGTTAACACTTGAGTTAAGATAGAGCTTTGTGGCATTTAGAGCCTCTTCGGAGTTAGGGTTAATTTCTTCTTTCCGAATACTGTCCCTTATTTTTAGAAAATCCTCTTTTGTTTCCTTATATTCTTGCTTATGAAGCTGGAGTTCTTCATGTAACTGTTTTCTTTCCGCTTTGTATTCGGTAACTTTATTTCGGTTTTTTGCGCTGAAATTCTTCTGTTCTTGTTTCATATCGGATTCATAATTTTTGGTCTCGCCCATCTTATCAGTTTCATTGTACGAAACGAGGGCATCTTCACGCATATGTTGATTCGAATTGGCGTTTCCGTGTTCAGAAGAGTCTCTAGCAGCAAGGGAGCCTCCTGGCAGCAAACTGAGTAAGGTTAATATGATTGTAAAACAAGCCAGATCTCGAATAATTCTCGATTTTTTCATCTGACTGCCTCCCTTTATAAGTTATTACAATGTTATATGAATTAGGTACATATAAGTATTCTTTTTGAAATTAATCTTATTAACAGGCAGATCTGGATTTTTAAGCTTCATACACTCCCTGATTCCTTGATAAAGCTTTAATATCTATCTATTATTTTTCGTAATCCTCTGTCATGGAAAGTAAAAGATTTATGCTAAAAGCCCATTTAACATTGCGTGAATTTTAGTAAGCTCTGCAGGTTCGCACTTGTCTTATTTCTCATTGTAGTCCTTCAGGGAAATGCAATTGCGGCCAACATTCACGGGACAGTCTATGAGTGGTCTACTTTCAAGCCTCTTAATAACTCAGTTGTAGAGATTAATTCTACTCCAGAACAGAACTTTATTGCAACGGATTCTGAGTATTCTTTCAATCTCACTCCCGGAACCTATACGATAAATGCAAGCTATCTCGAAGGAAATAAAGTCGTTTATACAACCCAGGAAGAGGTTGTTATTTCAGGTGAAGGAGAGTATGTACATGATCTTCTCCTCTTTCCCCCTTCTAATGAGGAGCTTCTGAACCAGGATTATTTTGAGGTTCCCGATTTGGAATATGAAGAGACAGGGCCTGTGTCGCAGGAAAATTCTCAATATGCAGCTTTAGCTCCTGCTTTCCTTGCTCTCGTAGTCCTACTAGTAGTCTTATTGCTGGGAGGCTACTTTTTAGGAAAGAAAAATGGAAAATTAACAAAGTCTCATTTTACTGATACATACCGAGAGCCGTACTTGCTGGAGGCTCAAACTCCCATAACGGATGCAACATTTTCTGAAGAGGCCGAAACTGATTCAGCCGAAAATACAATTGAAATTTCAGAACTGAGCTCTAAACAATTTACTGAACAGTCTGAAGGGACGTTTGATACTGGCAAATCTTTGCAGCAGAATAAGTCTACAGAAGAGACTCAGAATATCTCGAATTCTTCTTTCCATGAGAAGGAGCCGAATAAATTGAGTTTCGAGGCTAAGGAACATTCAAAGCTCAATCTTCCTGAGGATCTCAAAGAAATTCTGGATATGGTTCGAGCTAGCGGAAATCGGATTACCCAAAGAGAACTGCGAAAAAAATCTCCCTATTCGGAGTCCAAAGTCAGTCTTATGCTTTCGGACCTTGAGGAACGCGGGCTAATCGAGAAATTCAAAAGAGGGAGAGGTAACATAATCCGTATTCCAGACGTGCACATCTCCAAGCAGACCAAACATGAAAACAAGAAAGATTAAGCGATATCGTACTCTATAAAGTCTTTTTTGAAGGGCAATAAACAGTAAACTATATAACTTAATTCATCTACTAAACAGCAGAAAGGGTTAACAATGTTTGGAGTACGCAGTACATTTGGATGCCCTTTTTGATCTCTTATGCCTCAGAAATTGCTTGGCGAATATAAATTTGCTAATATCAAATTAGACTAACAGGACTCCAGATCCTTGCTTCAAGGGAACGAATTTGAATCTAGGTTCGTGAAAATCAGGTTCAAGAGACTCGATAGCTGGATTGAAATCGGATACTCTGATATACCACTTCAACCCTGACAGTAAGCTGCCGAATATGAATTTGTAGATTGGTATATCATTTAAATTGCACAGGAGATCCTTAAAAAATTACGAGGTACAACATGCGAGTTTCCATGGACATTGAATTAAAAGATGTACCAGGGCAGATGCTCTTAGCCCTCCAGCCCCTTTCAGAATATAAGGCTAACCTGATAACAGTAGTACATCATCATCAGAAGAGAACTCCCAGAAAAACGGTGCCTGTAAAGCTTATACTTGAAACCAGGCCTGAAAGTATTGAAACAATAAAGGCCAAACTTGAAGAAAACGGAATTAGAGTAGTAAGAGTCGGAGAACACCGTTTCAGGGAAAGCATAAACGTAGTGCTCATAGGGCATGTTGTCCATACAGGGATTCAGGATACGATTGATGAGATTGACAGGACAGGGTTTGCTGAGGTTGTCGATCTTTCACTTTCCATGCCCGGTATTAATATGCTTTCTTCAGCCCTCATGAAAATCGATGCTGTTGGTAAAGAGGATTTGCAAAAGGCACTCGCTATCCTCAAAGAAGTCTCGACAAAAAAAGACCTGCTTATGGTTCTTCCAATTGATATCCAGGCCTGAAAAATAGTTTTAGGAGATTTGAAAACATGAAAACAGTGTACTGTTCCATTCACGGGTTCGGTGCAATCGGACAGGGTGTGGCCGAAGTACTCCTTAGGAAAAAAGAGTATCTGGAAAGTCTCGGGCTGGAAGTAAAAGTGGTTGCTGTTGTGGACTCAAAGGGTGCAACCGTAAATCCTGAGGGTGTGGACCTTGCTGACTGCCTTGCCAGGAAGAGAACAGCTGGAACGGTAGCCTTGGAGAGTATCTCCGGAGTTGAGATCATCCAATCCGTAGACCATGATCTCGTAATCGAGACCACTCCTACGAATATACGAACCGGTGGAGTAGGTCTGCAGAACATGCTTGCAGCCTTCCAAACAGGGAAAGACGTTATTACCTCCAATAAAGGACCTCTTACCCTTAAGTATAGGGAACTCATGGAAACCGCAAAGGCAGCAGGCTCGCACTTCAGGTTCGAAGCAACTGTAGGCGGCTCGATGCCTATTATCAACTTGGCAAACGAGGTGCTTGCAGGCAATAAGATTAAAAGCATCAAAGGAATTCTGAATGGAACCTGTAATTATATCCTGACAAGAATGCTGGAGGAAAGGGCAAGCTACAATGACATTCTTGCCGAATCCATGCAACTCGGGATTGCTGAAACCGACCCCACATATGATGTGGAAGGAATTGATACGGCCTGCAAACTCGTCATTCTCGCCAATGCAATTTTCGGACTTGATGTTACTTATAACGACGTTGATGTTACGGGAATCACGAAAGTTACGCCTGAAGCCCTTGAAATGGCTTATGAAAGAGGGCATGTAATCAAACTCATAGGAGAAGTCAGCAAAGAAAGGATTCATGTAGCTCCCAGACTTGTACCTATCAACCATCCCCTTGCAGTCGGAGGAACCTTGAATGTGGCGTCGGTAGAAACCGAACTTGCAGGAGAAATTACGGTTACGGGTAAGGGTGCAGGCCCGATTGAAACCGCAAGTGCAATTCTTAGCGATTTGATCGCAATTTACGGGAATTGATAGATTAAGAATTCAGGTTTTGCCCCGAGTTCGGAAAAATAAAATTAAAAAGCTGCGTTGATCATGACAAGTTTCAGGGAATTTGCAGAAACCTGCCAGGCTATTGAAAAAATCTCAAGTACTATTGATACTACAAGTCGGGTTGCTGGCCTTCTTAAAAAGGTTGATGTAGAAGAGCTGCCCATTGCAACTCATTTTATTATGAGTGAGGTTTTTCCTGCCTGGAGTGGAGAGCAATTGGGAATTGGCACGAGCCTGTTGTATGTTTCCCTTTCCAGGGCCTCCGGAATGCCAGTAAAAAGTATAGAATCTCTTATTCGGACTACCGGAGATATAGGGGACACAGCCCTTCTTATCCTCAAGGAAAAAAGGAAAAATCAGGTCACTTTTTCCTCTTTCTTCGAAGAGCAGCCCGAGCTTTCAATAACCGAAGTTTATAACCGTTTTAAAATCGCCTCCGAAGCCTCAGGGAAAGGCTCACAGGACATTAAGATAAAGAACCTTCAGTTTCTTTTCAATTCATCAACCCCAAGGGAAGCAAAGTATATTTCCAGGCTTGCGCTTGAGGAGCTCCGTATAGGTGTCGGGGAAGGGGTTGTAAGGGATGCAATTGCAAAAGCTTTTTCCGTGCCTGTGGATGTGGTTGAGCATGCATTTATGGTTACAAACGACCTGGGAATAGTCGCTGCAACTGCCAAGGAAGGCGGGGTGGAAGCCCTGGAACATCTGGGAATTGAAATCAACCGCCCAATAAAGATGATGCTCTCACAGATTAGCCCTGACATAGTTGCCGACATAAAGGAAATGAAGGAGGCTGCAATCGAATGGAAATTCGATGGGGCAAGAGTCCAGGTTCATAAGGCTGGAAATTCAGTTACGCTTTTTTCACGAAAGCTTGAAAATGTTACAAATTCCCTCCCTGACCTTGTAGAGATAATTCGCAAACATGTGAAGGCCGAATCCGCAATCCTTGACGGAGAAGCCGTCGCAGTGGACGAGGATGGTAAGCCCAGGGCATTTCAGGAGATTCTTAAACGTTTCCGGCGCAAGTACGACGTGGAGGAAAAAGCTCTTGGCATCCCTATTCAACTCAACCTTTTTGACATAATGTACTTAAACGGAAAAACGCTGATTGACCTGCCTCTGATTGAGCGGCGAAAAGCGCTTGAATCCTGCGTTGAAAGCTCGGTTGAGGATTCAAAATCCATCTGTGTGGACAAACAGGTGATAACCGGAGATCTCGAGCTTATAGAACAGATCTATAGGGACGCCTTAGAAGCCGGTCATGAGGGCGTTATGGTCAAAAACCCGAATTCGTTTTATTCCCCCGGCAAACGCGGCAAAAACTGGCTGAAGAAAAAGCCTCTTATGGAGACCCTTGACCTTGTAATTGTTGGAGCCGAATGGGGCTTTGGCAGGCGTGCAAATCTCATAGGTTCTTACACGGTTGCCTGTTATGACCCAGAAACCTTGCGTTATCTTCAGGTCGGCAAGGTGGGTACGGGCCTGACCGACGATCAGCTAAAAGAGCTCACAGAGATGCTTTCCGGGCTCATGGAAGGTGGAGAGGCAGGCGGGGTATTTGCAATCCGGCCGAAAATAGTCCTGGAAATCGCCTTTGAGGAAATCCAGAAAAGCCCCAACTATGACTCCGGCTTTGCGCTGCGTTTTCCACGCTTCATCCGTATCCGGGATGATAAAGACCCTGAAGAAGCCGACACAATCCAGCGGATAGGAAAGGTATACAGCCAGCAGTTGAAAAGACTGTAAAAAGTAGTGGCTGTAGTTGGTGGCTGTAATAGATAATATGGATGCCGTTTTTTGCGGTAATCATATAATCTTTTTAATATTATTTTAATACTGTTTAAAGCTTTTATCTTCTCTGTCTGGTAAGTACTTTCTTTTTGGTTAAAAATGAGAAATTTGTTTGTCAATGTGTATTTTCCGATTATTTTCTATAATCATATATTCAATTGACTGTTCTAAATACGAGATTCAAAACTCAGATTTTGAGTTTCGGGATAGGCTCTACAAATATTTTTTCCCTTCAGCTACTCCAGATGGGAACCCAACAGATATTGCTGGAAAACAATATGAGGAAATATCGTCAATAAATCTTTCTAAGATATTACAGAATAAAAGGAAGAACTAGATAAGTTTTGAGAAAAATCATACATTTACATACGAAATATAGTATTATTTAAGATGTTGGCTATAAATGCTTTTACCAAGAATTAAGGCTATGGTTATAATTGTAATAATTGTCAGTACCGAGCCTTGAAATGGCAATTCTTGAGCTAGACCGTTTATTGTATTGTTTTCTGGATCAACAACATGAATATCTTCTTTACCATTGGAATTCGCAATATTACCAGTTAATATATTGTTTCTACTGGAGTTATTGATATTTATACCATACTCCGCATTATTTGAGACATTATTATAGTCTAATCTGTTATCTCTTGATTCTATCAAAAATATTCCGTTATTGTTGTTAAAATTTACAGTATTACTATCTATAGTGTTCTCTGTACTATTTTCGAGATCTATGCCACTCCAGTCTTCCTTGATGTTAGATGACTTTTTAATATTGTATAATTCTTCCAGAGATGGTTGTTCTTCAACTCCACAAAACGCGATTTCTTCATTTTCGCGTTTCTTTATATCGTCAGAGCTGTAAATAACAAGAATTGGTTTTCCATCTACTGTTTTGTTAGTTAGCTCAATTGCATAGTAAATATTCCCTACCTCGATATGTCCGATAAGAGCCTCATTCGACACAGCAAATCCTGCACTACTATTTTCTTCTCCAATAATTTTTCCACGGTATGTATTAATTTTCGCTGCTGGTATAGTATAAGTTCCAGTTTCGTTTTCTATCAAAACCTTAGCATCATCATTTGCAATGTGAGTATTCTCAAGTTCCAAGTCAAACTCTTTTCCAAGCAATTTCAGCTTTACTTTGCCATCGGCAACGTCCTCTAAAAAGACTTCTGGATTTGCAGTAACTGTTTCAAAATCGTCTAATATTTTGGCAAAACGAAGAGAATTTTTGTCACAGCTTACATTTTCCAAAATATCTGACCTGGAATCAGTTGCCAGTGCTGTTCCTGACAAAACTAAGGTACTCACCAGCAATGCTAAAGTAAGCAAAACATATTTTCTAAACTTTATTCCTATTGTCATTTATTTCACTCCTTGTTATTTTTCTCAAGGAGGCAGGATCCGGCAAACCTTAAGTATTCTTAAAGCTATCATTTCCCTGCCTCAGGGCATGTGGAGTTCCAATCTACTCTGGAAGGTTTGTTTGAGCTCCACATTCAAAATCAGTTTTAATGTTCTTCTATACATTTATTACGTTGATGAACTTTAACCAGTCTGATTAACATTCATTAAACCGACACTTTTTTCATTTAGAATTATGACGTTTCAGGGTTTGAACTGACAAAGTAACTTTTACCTAATTTTTAACAAAAAATCTCAATGTTCATCTCTCACTAAGCAAGAAAATTCGCAAAATGAATACCAAGGTACGTGCCCCAACAGGAAATAAAAACATATATTGTATTAGAGGAATTCAATAAGAAAGAAGAAATAAGAAATAAGAAAAAATCTGTAGATGCGGAGACGGGAAATGAATAGCTTTGAAATTTATAATGAAATGGAAGATAATCTCCAGGCTATTGAGTGGGGAGAAAGGCTTTTTGGGTATTATAAAAGGGAGGCAGGGTTCACAAAAATATAATAGACTCCAAGTGCGTCAGTGAAAATAGGCAAATATATTATTGATATACAAACTAGTCTAAGAATTCAAAGATATGCTCGTTTCCGTGCCTATCTTATTTTTCCAAAGTAGTCAACACCAAGTGCTGTAACTGCACAAACACTAAATGATCTAGTTTCGGCGCTACAAAGTTACGGCCCATACTAACTTATGAAAAATATCAAGATCTTATATTCCATGTTCACTGATTAGTCAGCAAATTCACAATGCATATCATAATACTCATTATTAACTTTTATATAATTAGTTCCATTATTGGATGAGATTTTTCCAAACTCCGATATATTTTCATGGTAGTTGGAAGGAACCTTAATGTCTTTTCCTGGGTTCATCACCGCTTCTTTAACACCGGGATATTTCTCAAGGTCTTCTAAACTGAACTCTGTATATTTCTCTGGTGGATCCTGAAGTTTATCTGCCCTGACATACATACCTGCGCCAGGCTGATAAATCACTAAAAGGAAAACCAGAAATAGTGCAAGAACTCCAAAAGAAATAATCATTAAAGCTGTTGTTGTTGATTTCATATAATCCTCTTCAAGCACCCATAAAATAAAAATTAAACTGTCAACGTGCAACATAAATAAAATATTCTAAACTGTTTTGGGCTCAAATTAAGAATTTCTACAAAGCCAATAGTTGTGTTTCTATTAAATTTGGAGTCTGTCAATAAAAATAGACTCATTTACTACTGAGATGTGCAAGCTAGTCCAGGGATTCAAAGACATGCTTTCTTCCGTGCTTATATTATTTTCTAAAGTTGCCTTTATCGTATAATTATTTTTATTTAATGGAAAAGTCATCTTGGACAATAACCATAAACTTTTAGATTCTTTTGCTTTTTCGTGAGGAGACAGTTTATAATTCTCTTCAAATATTGGTTTGCTATTTGAATCAACTATTTTAATAAGTACTATGTGATTAGTTTCATCTCCATTCTCGACAGAAAAAAAAGATGTAGGGGGACCCATGAAAACATATGGCAGGAGTATAAAAAATCCTGCTAAAATCAGAAGAGCTATTCCTAAGTAGCGAAGTTTTTTATTGACTTCTTCCATGTTCCCACCTGATTCCTTTATATAGTTATTAATGATCTATTCCATAATCTACGGTGTTACGACAGGAAGTACACCATATATTTGTACCCTGTTGAGCATAAACATAATTCATTATGCATTCTGGATGGAGCGGAGAATTTTGATCATCTGCGTCAAAATTATGAGAGACTTCATGCTGAACTATACTATCATGAGGCCAGTCAACACCAAGTGCTGTAACTGCACAAACACTGAAAGAACCTGGTCCAAATGCCATACCATTATGATCCAAACTGTTTACCCAGCCCAAAACAATATCATTCGAACTTTCAATTTTCCACGTAGTGTCTTCTTCCAGATCATCAAGAAGCGCTTCTGCCTCTTCAGTTGGTGTTACATCACTTGCATCCCAAAAATTATAGTGCCAAATTCGATTTACAGTTATGCCGTAGCTTCCAAATCTCCCCAAAGCATCAACTGTATCTTGATAATATGATTCTGTTGGAGCATGTTGACTACTGTCTTCTTTTGCAATAAATATATTTACATCGATGTTATTGTTTATCTGATACGGATTTCTATTAACATGAGTGAATGTCGCAGCAAAAGTCCTTGTACTTGCTAATGAATTCTCGGATTCCATTAATGAATTTTCATCCTTTGTTGATAATTTACCGGTTTCAACGAGTTTTGTTACCTCTTCTTCAGGCAATGCATAACCATTTACAATATCCACTCGTGGATTATTTGGATCAACATTATATTTTTCAATATATTTTTTCCTAGCCTCTTCTAATATATTTTTCATTTCCTGTTCGCTTATTACAATATCAAAATTTACTCCCTGTTTCATATTTTTAGGTTGTTTTCCATCTTCGGTAGCTATAACTCTTTTATCACTACATAGAATTGTTCCTTCCAAGAAATTAGGTAACTCATTTTTTGCAAACTTAATATCGTTCTCACTTATATTATACCTACAATATAGATCTTGTAGATCTGCAGCAGTATAACTCATACTACTTTCGGAAGTATCTCCATTCAAGTTTGATTTAACATCTGCACTCACAGTCGGTACAAATGACACGCTTACCAGCAGCATTGCCAAAAGAAATGTTTATATTTTGAACTTCTTCATTGTCATTTATTTTTGCCTCTTCTCTTTACTCCCGAGGCAGGATCCGGCAAACCTTAAGTATTCTTAAAGCTATCATTTCCCTGCCTCAGGGCATGTGGAGTTCCAATCTACTCTGGAAGGTTTGTTTGAGCTCCACATTCAAAATCAGTTTTAATGTTCTTCTATACATTTATTACGTTGATGAACTTTAACCAGTCTGATTAACATTCATTAAACCGACACTTTTTTCATTTAGAATTATGACGTTTCAGGGTTTGAACTGACAAAGTAACTTTTACCTAATTTTTAACAAAAAATCTCAATGTTCATCTCTCACTAAGCAAGAAAATTCGCAAAATGAATACCAAGGTACGTGCCCCAACAGGAAATAAAAACATATATTGTATTAGAGGAATTCAATAAGAAAGAAGAAATAAGAAATAAGAAAAAATCTGTAGGTGCGCGGCGACGGAAATGAATAGCTTTGAAATTTATAATGAAATGGAAGATAATCTCCAGGCTATATATAGGTCAAGACTTCTAACCGAGATACTTCTGTCATTGAACGAAAGCAGCAGAAAACTTTCCCAACTGCGTGAAATTACTGGAAGTACATCCCAGGCAATAATTCCAAAGCTAAGAAAACTGGAAGAAGATCATCTAATAGAAACAAAAGAACGTGAGTATTGCCTAACTCCTATAGAAAAAATTGTGGCTTCTGGAGTAGCTGACTCTTTTGCAACATTTGGGACAATTAATAAATTCAAATATTTCTGGTCTATGCATTACATGGAGGGAATTCCCACTCCACTACTAAATAAAATTGGATATCTGTATAATTCTAAAGTTATCTATGACAGAAGAACAAAAATCCTTAATGTTTACAGCAATCAGTTAAAAACGATTAAAGAGGCAGATCATATATACGGCATATCATCCGTAATAACTGAAGGATACGCTGATTCCATCTCGGAAAGAGTGAAAGAAGGAGTTCCTGTTAAGCTTATAGTTCCTCTTCATGTTGCAGAAGAATTAAAACAGTCACCTTATACAGAAAAACTGGATGTACTGAAAAGTTATAAAAATTTTCAGTTAATATCTAAGAATGAAGACCTTAAAATGGGGCTAATCGTTACGGATAAATGCCTGGCCTTAAGCCTGCACAAGAAAAGTGGCATTGAGTATGACATAACCACAGGTTTGTTTAGCTCTGATCCAAAGGCTATTGAGTGGGGAGAAAGGCTTTTTGGGTATTATAAGGTCCACTCAGAAGCGAAGTTACGTGGTAATTATGCCTTATGACGAGTTTTTTCAAATCAAACATACTTAAACAGGTCATCTCTTTTCATTTCGTGCAGCCTGTCCCGAAGCAGGCCCTTTAACGCTTTCAGGTCTCCTTTTTTGGCGCTAATAGGAGCTATTATATGCTTCCAGTTCTGCCAGGGAGGCTCAAGTCCGAGGCGGGCTGCTATCTCGTCAAGAAGAGGATCATACTCGTTCTCTTTTACTTTATCCATTTTGTTTGCGGCAATAATTGTGTCGATCCCGACTTCCCTGAGGAAATCAAACATCTCAACATCTATCGGAATCTGGTTTTTTGAATCCCAGCGGTCTACAATCTGCGGGAAAGCCGGCCCGTCTATTACAAGCACTCCTAGCTTGATCTTTTTGGCATTGTCTTCGATATAGTGCACGGTTTTGTCTTTTACGATATCCTGTTTTCGGTCTTTTACTCCACTCATGAAGCCGAAGCCAGGCATATCCGTGATAAGCAAGTCCGAGATCTGGGCATGTGCAGGGCGCAGGGTAACCCCCGGGCGTTTTCCAACTCTTACTTTCGCCCCGAAGAGTTCTCTTAGCAGGGAAGATTTACCTACGTTTGAGCGGCCTACAAAGATGATCTCAAAACTTACTCCGCTTTCGGCTGCAGTCTTACTGGTTTCCATTGTTTTTACCTCCAAGCCTTTAAAAAAAGTCTTGAGTGAAAATGATATTGTTGGGATGGTCAAGTGGTGATCTGGTTTTTTTACCCATGTGTTTTCCCCAGTTTCTTATCAAAAGCCCTGAGGAATGCATTGAGGGAATCTTCGGGAATTCGAGCGCCTGCTGCAAGAGGATGTCCCCCTCCACTCCCTCCAAATTTTGAGGCAACTGAACGGAGAATCTGGTTTACGTCGATCTCTCCTCTAGAGCGGATACTCAGGTCATAAGCTCCATTTTTCTCTCGATATTCGGCTGCAATCCCCACTTCCCGCCTGCCGTAGGAGGCTGCGTAGATCGCTGCCTTTGAGATGGAATTATTTGTATTTACAACATAAGCGCTGTTTTCTAGGACTTCCACGTTTTCCTTAACAAAAACTCTGATCTTTTCCTCATTGATTGCGGCTTCCCTGGCAAGCTCAAGAAGCTCTGGGATATTTGAAGGGATGATGTCCTTTGAGAGGGGTTCAAGCAGTTTTCTTTTGAATTCGTACTCTCTTCCTTTATAAAGTATAGCCTGTGTAAGGGTTCCGGCCTGAAAATAAAGATTCCTTTTATCCCAGTCTTTGACCCAGCTCTCTACATGCGGAGTATTGTCGCAAAAATCCCCAATCGCTCCGTAGATTGCTATCCTACGCATATCTCTGTTTAATCGTTTTTCAAAGAACCTGTAGGTCAGTTCGGATGAACAGACTTCGGTATCATGATAGAACCAGTTTTCTTTTTGACAGCTTTCCGGGAGAGGGTGGTGGTCTATGTAATAAAGGTTGCATTTTTTCGCAAGTTCGTTAAGTTTTGCATGGAGTTCAGAGCAGTTCCTTTCATCGATTGCAATATCGCAGATAATAAGGGTTTTCACATTCTCTATAAGACTTAATTTGTCAAGAAGGTTAACCGGGTTGGTAAAGTACACATAAGCATCCGGATAAGCAGTTTTTGCAATTGCACCTGAGCAGATCCCATCTGAATCTCCGTGAGTAAGAATTAAAGTCTTAGCTTTAAACCTGTTCTGGAGTTCTTTCATGTTTTGCTTCCTTTTCCCGAAAAGCGATTCTCTTTTCTAACGGCATTACTGAGCCCCTGTTTTGCTTTCAGATCTTTTTTCTTTCAGACCTTTATCTTTCAAACCTTTATGTTACTTCTAATATCGAGTTTTTCCACATTCGGAAGATCACAGGCATATTAATTTCATGTTTTTTAATTTGTTTTTTATTAAAATAAATCTTAAGGTAAAAAGAAGTTCGTATTAATATCTTAATTTTGAAGGATAGCAAGAAAGTTCAGACCTGACTATAAAAAAATAATTAGAAAAAAGAAAAAAGTAGCGAAGAAAATCCAGTTATTTTGAGCGTAGCGAAAAGAGCTCCGTCCTCTTGAGACGGAACTCGGGCGAGTTATTCATCAAGTTTTCAGGTTTTCTTACTTCTTAGAAGGCACGTAACTGCGAGAAGTCCTGCTATGGTAAGGACAGGGCCGAACCCAGGAGTATCTTCAGAATCTTCATCTTGCACCTGAACTGAGGATTCATTTTTTTCCTGATTGGAGTCCGTTTTTCCCTCCGGCTGTTCGCTTCTTCCCTCAAGGGAAATCGGTACTCCTACATAAACAACAGGAGTGTCCGAAATAACCTCTCCTGAGTACTCATCAAGGTCGAGAAAACTTGCTTTGCAGGCAGGCAGTTGGATTTCTCCTTCTTTATGCATCTGCAGGATATAGGTTACTGTTTTTGAATCGCTATTCTTTCCTACAATCTGCTTGAAACTGGTTTCTCCGCTTATTAGTTTAGCTTCCGGAGGTACGGTGTCGGTTACTGTCACACTTGAATCAACATTTCCGGTATTTTTTACAGTGATCGTTACAGTCAGTTCATCTCCGGAATTTAGTTGCTGCTTGTTAATGGTTTTTGTAACTGAGATTTCAGGCCCATAAATTTTCACCTTTTCTGAATTATTGGAACCCGCTTCTCCATCCTGCCCATTAGGAAGGATAAAGGTAGCCGTTGCTTTTGGGAAGGTGAATTCTCCCGGTTTTTCAGGAATCAGGTTGTACTCAAAAACCCTTTCAGCTAATTCTCCGGATTTAAGGGAAAGGGTCTTCTCTAGCACCGCGTCTTTTTGAAGATGTGTTTCGGGAGCGATCGAATCCTTAAATTCGATATCATCTAGGTCGCAGAGCCCTTCATTCCGGACATTGACCAAAACGTGGATAGGCTTTCCCATGTGATTATTTTTTGTAATAAGCTTTGAAATAACAAGGCCCCATTTTTTTTCTATTTTTATGACTTTGAAACCTACGTCTTCGTATTTCTCGTCCCTAACATCCACGTACGTAATTTTTGCAGTTATATTAAGGTCAGTATCTTCCCATGGCTTGGGAGCTTTTACTGTAATATTCACAGGTTCAAGAGTCTCGTCTTTAAGGACTTCTCCAAGTGTGTATTTCGTTTTTCCTTTTAGGACTTCCATTCCGGCAGTATCGATTGTTAGAACAGCCTTTTCAGCTTTTGCGTCTCCATCGTTTTTAATCTTTATCGAAACATCGATTGCGTTGTCTCCAGTAGATTTTGAATCATATGTATCTTTTTTAGTTTCAACGTCTATGTCAAACTCTGGTTCTCCTTTTACAAGAATATCCAGTTTAGCATAAGGGTTCCAGTTTCCTGTCTTGAACTTCTTTCCATCTCTCTCAATAGTTTCATAATTTGGATCTACTTCCTGGGCGTAAACCTTTATCCTGTCGTCATATACGACTTCCAGGCCTGCTGAAAGCGGAGAGGTCTTCAGTTTCTCCCCATCCTTTGAGATTGAAATAAACATCTGTCCTTCATCGTTGAAATCTTCTGCCTTTATAACATAGTCATTAACTGTTACTGTGTTCCCCCAGTACAGTGTTGTCCCATCCTGTTTCTCTACCCACTCGATGTCTTCTTTCGCAAGAGAGGTTATTGAGAAAGCTGAAACGAAGAAAAAGGCAAGTAATGCAACCAGTGCAAGCTTCTTATCCATAGTTACCTTCCTTTAACTTGATACTTGTAACGGATCTGCGCACTGGAAGCATACATTTTGAGCTGCTGTAATGGCTACGGCTCTTTATATTTCCATATATAACTTATATAATTATTAACCGTTTATTTATGATTGATACCAACTGTATGACACCAGCCATATTTTACTATTTGATGCATTGATTTTGCCCCAGTACTCCCCTATGTTTTACATCTTTCAAACTCATTATTATTTATTAAATCTAATTCTATTGTTCATCAGAAATTTGTCTAAACTCTATAAGTTATCTCGGCATAAGATATTTTAATTTTTTGTACTGTTTACAATCTCAAATAAACTTCTTATATCAGAGTCGTTTTCTTTTTAAGGCTGCATGCTCCTTCAAGGGTCAGGAAAGGAAGTCTAGCAAATCTCCAAATCTAATCAAGAAGTAGCAGTCCCTTTCTGGTATCGGAGTTTTTTCCATGGAAATTATAAAAATTGTAGAAATTCTAAAAGAAATTGCGCCGCCTGAACTTGCTGAAGACTTTGATGAAGGCAGGATAGGGCTAATTCTCAACCTGGAAAACAATATAGAAAGAATTGCGGTTGCCCTCGATGCCAATTCTTATGTGATTAAGAAAGCTGCGGAAATGAGAGCAAATCTTCTGGTTACCCACCACACCCTTATCTTCCACCCTATAAATAAAGTCTCAAAACCCCTGGCTGAATCTCTCAGGTTTGCCCTTGATAACGAGATATCCCTTTACAGCATGCACACAAATTACGATAGGGCCGAAGGAGGCATTAATGATGTTCTTGCTGCAAGGCTTGGGCTAAAGAATATTGAAAATGTGGAATTTGGCAGAATAGGGGAGGTCGAACCCTGTACTTCGGCTGAACTGGCTTCTCATGTCTCGGATATCCTGCAAACTCCTGTCATGTATGCCGGAGAAAAAGAGGGTATAAAGCGGGTAATGGTTGTTGGCGGCAGTGGCTTTGCGACTGAATTCCTTGAAATTGCTAGGACAAATGGAGTTGACGCTTTCATATCTTCCGAACTTAAGCATAACATTCTCCGCGAGTATGAGGACCTATGCCTTATTGACGCCACCCACTATGCCACGGAAAATCCAGGCATGGAGGCTTTATGCTCCAGGTTGCGCGAAATTTCCGGGCTCGAGGTTGAATTCATCGAACAGCCTTCCGGACTCAAGGCAATAGACTTAAGGCAACAGATAAAACCTGAATATCTTTCTGAAACTCTCCAAAATGAAAGGGCCTAAATAAACTCTTATTGGACTAATTGAACAGGAAGTTTACGTGAAAATATAAATTAAGGCAAATGTATTTCTATATCATGAACGCAGGGATGATTTTAATATGACAGAGGAAAAAGATCAAGATAGAGCAGAGATGATGAAAAAGGATCAAAATATAAAGGAAGAAATTAAGGAAGATTCCCTGGAATCAATGCTTGAAGAACAGTCAAGAAACCAAATTCGTTCGGATTATCGACGCAGTCTGGGCGGTGAAAACCGTAGAAGATATATGGATTGAATTCCGCAGTGAATTTAAACGGGATGAATTCCTGAGTAGATTTCTCTTTCCTAATTAACTATCTTTAAAACTTTTATATGTTTTCCTTCTTTTAGTCTCAGTTAATCTAATTTTTGTTTAATGTTTCGGTATACCTAATCCTTACTCTTTCGAGCTTATTGGCTTAACTGGCACTTGTTTTTACGTTTTTACTTCTGGCCTGGTTTTTACGTTTTTATTTCTGGTCTGGTTTCAACTGAATTCTTTAAATAGCTCTTAAGATGTCTGCGTACGATCTGCACTTCTTCGGTTTCGGGCATTGAGTCGAGAATTGTCTCGAGATAGCCACACTCTTTGAGAAGGGAAAAAGTCTCAGGAAAATTAACGTCAAAAACCCAGCTCAGGCGAAGCAGTTTTATATCATTTCTATTTTTGGCATCTGCAAGCTTTGCCATCCTGTTATTCAGGATATCCGCAACTATATTTCTCGAAAAGCCGGGCGTATCTGGCATATTGAATTCGAGAGCTGGGTTCCTGAGTTCTTCCTCTTTCTGGTAATCTTCGCTTATAAGCTTCAGGATATCCAACTTATCAGCATCCCGGATCAATTTTAAATAAAAAAGGAATTCCCTGCTGGTTTCTGTGCATTCGGGAACTTCCATGCGATTATGATATTCCACGGCTTTCAGGATTAGAACTTTTTCTCTTGGTGGCAGACGGGAAAGAATTCCGGTATTTTCCAGGATTTTTATCCCAAGCAGGGCATGATTTTCAGATTCTGAGTCTTTGAACGTCCTATATTTCATAAATTGCTCAAAACGACCCAAATCATGAAATAAAGCTATTACTTCAGTGAGCCTGCAACCTTTCTCCCCTACATTTTCCGCTTTAGCAAGTAAAAGGATGTTCTCACAAACTCTTGCCGTATGTTCGATTTTCAGATTAATGTTTTCCTGGATAAAAGCTTCAGGAGAAGAGAATCGGTCTACATAATCCAGAAACCATTTTTTGAAGAAATCAAGATCCTCCTTCTTCATATTTTGCAATAGGAGTTTAAATGTAAATATTTTTTCATATTTACGGGACTCTAAGATTATACTTTAATTATTAATCTTATTTTTTATCATTAATTCTATTTTACTGTTTGAACGTTTTTATTTTTCTATTTATTATTTCTATAACAATAATATACTGTTGCATTAAATATAATTACAATCCTGGGGTTCTTTTTAAACTGCATAAATTTTATATATAAGAACTCCTAAATTTAAGTTAAAATGAATGAGATTGACTCTTCAAACTATTTAAATTACTTATTGGGGGAGCAAAAAGATTTTATCTAGTTACTTTTATTCTTTAATTATTCGCACTTACGCAGTTACAGAAGCAGTACAGAATAGTGAATATAATGATAATGGTTGACTCTCTATGAAATGTTTCAATAAGAACTCATTAGAATAAACCGGGGTATTTAATGAGCTCAGTTAATAAAAATAATTTGATTGTTGGTTCTTTTATTCTCCTTGCTTTGATGTTATATTTCTTTTCAGGTTTTTTACCTATGGCAGGAGCTATTACAGGTCAGGAATTGGTTGTAGAAAATAATGAAAAGATTGAAATTAATGAAAAGATTGAAATTAATGAAAAGATTGAAGTCACTCCTGATCTCTCTGAAATAATGGCACAGTGCCCAGCTTCTGTAGAAGGCCTGATTGATAAGGGAAATATTTTATATTCTCTTAAAGAGTATGAACTTTCTATAACTTGCTATAATGACGCACTTAAGAGTGACAATAATTCCTCATTGGCCTGGTATGGAAAAGGACGTTCTCTGGCCGAATTGGGAAATAACGACGAAGCAATTAACTGTTATGAGATGGCTCTTTCAACTTTTCCTTTTTCTTCCGAAAACTGGTATGATAAGGGTAACAAACAACTTGAGCTAAATAAATATGTTGAGGCCATCAACTGCTATGACAAAAGTTTTGCTATCGATACCTATCTCTCTACGGTGTGGTACCGAAAAGCTTTTGCTTCTGAGAAGTTGGGACTTGATCAGGAAACCTTGAATTCTTACGAAAAATCTATTGAACTGAATTCCAATTCATCCAGTTCTCTGCAGATGCAGGGAATGGCTTACATCGGACTTGATCAATATCCTGAGGCACTTGAATGCTTTAACAGGGCTCTTAATATTACTCCTGACAATTCTGAACTCTGGTATCAGAAAGGATTAATTCTTGATAAGTCCAGTGATTACGAAAATGCATCAGACTGTTATGACAAAGCAATTTCTTTTAATCCAGATATGGTAGACGCCTGGCATAATAAAGGAATCAACCTTGAAAAAATGGGAATTTATGATGAGGCGCTTACTTGCTACGAGTTTGTTCTTCTGTCAGAACCTGAAAATCTTGATGTTTTACAGAGAAAGGGAGTATGCCTTGAAAAGCTTGGGAGAAATGACGAAGCTCTTCAGTGCTATGATGAGGTTCTGGTCTACGATCCTGGCAATTCTGAGGCCTGGTACAATAAAGGCTCTCTGCTTAATAAGACCGGCCAATATGATGCTGCAATAGCGTGCTATGATAAGGCACTTAACCCGGACACAGGGATTCAGGTTGAAGAAATGGTAAATGATTCACTCGAACAGCTAAACGTTTACGATTCTGAACTTCCATCTTATCCCGACCCTGAATTTAAGTCTCCCACAGTTAAAATCTGGTACGAGAAAGCCCTATCTTTTGATAAGCTTGAGAAATACGAATCTGCAATTGAGTGTTATGATAAAGTTCTTGAAACCGAGCCCGAACATCCTGCCGTCTGGTATATGAAAGGCTTGGATCTTGAGAAACTTGGCAGGTATAAAGAAACGATTGAATGCTACGATCGAGCCCTGAAACTGGATTCCAGCTATGCTAAAGTCTGGTACCAGAAAGGCTTTGACTCTTCAAAAATTAAAGACTACGAAGATGCAGTAGAAAGCTATGATAAAGCTCTCGAGCTTGAAGAAAACTATACCCTTGCTTGGTCTGGTAAGGCTTTTGCCCTGGCGAAGCTTGGAGAATACGAAAGCTCGCTCATATGTTACAACAAAGTCCTTGAGGCTATGCCCAGCAGTGTCGATGCCTGGTACAATAAAGGACTTGTTCTTGATGAACTAGGAAAGCATGAAGAAGCTTCAGATTGCTATAACCAGACTCTCCTAATCGATCCTGGATATTCCTCTGCACGCTTTAAGTTAAACAAAGAACAGGGCTCAACAGAAGTTGCAGTGTCAGAGCGTGCTAAAAATAATGGCGTAGATGCCAATCCTGCTCAGGTGCTTTCTGGGAGTTTTTGGTCCTATCTTCTGAACTATGAATACACAAATTCAGAAGACAGTTCCAAGCCTTCTGAAGATCTGAACTTGTTTAGCCCCGAGATAAGTTACGATGCGGCATGGTATGGGAAAGCCTCAACCTACAATAAACTCGGAATGTACAACGATTCCCTTACCTGTTATGATATGGTACTTGCAATTAATCCTGTACGTGCTGAAGCCTGGTATGAAAAAGGCTCCATACTTGAGAGGTTAGACAAAAGCGAGGAAGCTCTGGAATGCTACAAGAAAGCTTTGGATCTTAATCCACAGTCAAGTACGGTTTTATATGGAATAGCCTCTACTGTAGGTGATCTTGGAAAGCTCGAAGAAGCAGTCAGTTATTATGACCAGGTGCTTGCTATAAACTCCAGCAACTCAGAGGCTCTCTTTGGAAAAGGCCTTGCCCTTTCGAATATGAGCAGATATGATGAGGCAATCTCCTGTTACACTACGCTTCTTAATTCTGAGCCTGAAAACCTTGAAGCTCTTAGAAGCCGGGCTCTTGCTCTGTCTAAGTCCAATAAATCCGATGATGCACTTACAGACTACGATAGAATTATCGAGCTTCAGCCTGACAATTCCCAGGTCCTGGTTGAGAAAGCCTCTTTACTTGAGGAGCTTGGCAGGTATGAGGAAACTGCTGAATGTTATGAGAGAATACTTGAAATCTCACCTGACGACAGGGGGATAATTTACAGACAGGGAAAAGCCCTTGAGAAAAGCAGAGACTTTGAGGGAGCAGTAGGCTGTTACGATAGAATTCTTGAGCTAGATCCGGGTAATATGGATGCTTACAATAACAAAGGCTTTGCGCTCTACAAGTTGGAAAAATACCAGCAAGCTATTGACTGTTATAATAAGGCTCTAGAATACAATCCAGACAATGCTACAGCCTGGTATTTCCAGGGCTGTATTTATCTCACAATAAGCAGCAACAAAGCAGCCCTTAATTGCTTCAACAAAACGGTAGAGCTTAAACCTGACTGTATTACAGCTTGGTATAACAAGGGATTCATCCACAATATGATGGGAGAAACTGAAGAAGCAATTATATGTTATGACAATGCCCTTGCAATCAACCCGAACTTGTCTTCGGCCCTTTACAACAAGCGGTTTGCCCTTTATAGTCTAAAGAAATTAGATGAGGCTGCTCTATGCAAGGCAAGACTCGATGAGGTAGATCCCGGTTTTGTGGATGCCCTGGAGAAAAGAGGAACTAAATTCTTCCTTCCTGAGTATTATAATAGCACTCTGAATTACTCCCTGCCTTCAAGATGGTACGGAGGGGAAGAAAATGTATCAGGAAATGTGAGTACAAATATAACTGAGTCAATTGAGCCCTCTCAGTCAGGAACGATAATTGAACCCTATGACCGCCTGGAAAGCAATAGCAGTAACTATACTCTGGATATTGACGAGGGGCAGGAAAGCCAGGATTCAGGTTACTGGTATGTTCCAGAACCTGATGAAGGAGGAGCAAATAGTAGTGAAGAATGGAGTATTCCGGAGCCCGACTAAAGCTCAAATTCCACGAAAATTTGAAACTCCGGAAAATTGAAACCCAGGGTCTTTTCCGGTATGCATTTACCTGCATACCGTTAAGATTTGTTTTTATCAGTCTTTTCTGCTACTGCCATGGCTCATCAACTTTTTTCTTCCGGATTGTTAACTTTTTTCATCTATTATTATTATTATTATTATTATTATTATTATTATTATTATTATTATTATTATTAATTTTTCTTCTATCTTATTAACTTTTTATTATTTTTCTTCTTCTGGCTTATTAACTTTCTTACTTTTACAACTAAAATTCTTTATCCGGAAAGTTTTAAACTTCATGCCATCCTAACCGTAAGCATCCATGACAGACAATTCCAGTGAGATCAAAGCAAAGCCTAAAGCTGATGCCAATACCTCGAGAGAAAACAAGCATACACCAGAAGGTTATATCGAAAATCAAGGTAACCCTGGTTCCGACCCTTCTTCTTTAAGGCCTGAAATTTCGTCTGATGTAGTCATAGTCCGCTATGGCGAACTTGCTCTTAAAAGTACCGGAGTCCGAAACTGGTATGAAAAAATTCTTATGAAGAATATTGCAGCAATGATGGATTCGCGAGATATCCCATATTCCCAGATACGGCGGGAATGGGGCCGGGTATTTATCGAGAGTACGGATCCTCGTGCGGCTGAAGTCGCTGCTGATGTTTTTGGGATTGTCTCAACTTCCCCTGCATTGACAACTGAGCCTACCCTTGAGAATGCAGCCAGTGTCTGTGCTGCCCTGGCTAAAGACCTAATTTTAGAAGGTGAGTCCTTTGCTGTCAAAGCCAGAAGAAGCGGAAATCATTCCTTTTCTTCGGTGGACATAGGAAGAGCCTGCGGAGATGCAATCTGGAGTGCCCTGGAAAAAGAAGGAAAGCATCCCAGAGTTAACCTGAGCTCTCCTGATAAGGAAGTTTTGGTTGAGATGCGGCAAAATCTGGCTTATGTCTATCTGAAAACATTCAAAGGAGTCGGTGGACTTCCTCTTGGCACCCAGGGTAGTATGGTCGTTTTAATGTCCGGCGGCCTTGACTCTCCAGTTGCAGCCTGGCTTATGATGAAGCGCGGAGTAATGATTATTCCTGTATACTGCAATACTTCCCCATATGCCGAGAATGCTGCAAGAGAAAGAGCTTTTGAATGTATTCGCCAGCTCCAAAAGTGGGCTCCAGGACGTCAGTTTACGACTTATGAGATTCCTCACGGTCCGAACTTGAGATCTTTCATCGATGTCTGCAACCGAAAAAATACCTGTCTTCTCTGCAAACGCATGATGTACCGAGAAGCCTACGAGGTCATGAAAAAAGAAGGCGCAAGCGGAATTATTACCGGTTCTTCCCTGGGGCAGGTAGCTTCCCAGACTGCTGCGAATATGTATGCTGAAATCTATCAGTTGGCGATTCCCATTTACCATCCTTTGATCGCATTAGACAAAACTGAAATCATGGATATTGCCCGCAAAATTGGAACCTACGATATCTCCAATAGGCCTGCAGGCAGTTGCACTGCTGTCCCTGAGCGGCCAGAAATCGGAGCAAATTACGACCTTATTGTACTTGAGGAACGAAAAATGGATATTGAAACTATGGTTTTCAATGCTATGAAAGCAGCAAAAGTTCTTAAGCTCTGAAAGAGGTGCTGACTCTTCCTTTCTATTAATTTTTATAATTCTTTACTTTTTATACTTTCAACTTGATTTATATTACTTTTAACCTGGACTCTAAAATCCTCTCAGTTTTTCTTTTTTGCCCGGCTTTTAAGAAAAAAGGCCTCTATGCCTCTATATTCTTACGGAGGTCTCCCTCTTTGAAAGGTTTCGAAATATATCCCTCCGGATCGGTTAGCTTTGCTCGTTCGAGGGTTTCAAAATCCGTACAGGCAGTCAGGTAGATTACAGGTATCCCAAAACGTGATTTAATAATCCGAGTTGCTTCAATCCCATCCATGTTTCCTTTTAGCATAATATCCATCAAAATCAGGTCAGGGTTTGTAAGTTCAGCTTCTTTTATCGCCTCTTCTCCTGAAATCGCGGTACCCGGAACTATATACCCCAGATTTTTCAGTTGGGTTTTAATATTCATGGCTACAATAGCCTGGTCTTCAACAACCAGAATTTTTTGTTTATCCATTTTTTCATCCATTTTTACGTTTTTAGAGCCACGCCGCTACTTTTTATTTACTTACTATTTCTTCCAGTAATCTCTAAAATTAAGCATTTATAAATCACATTAGATTTCTCTATTTTTTTCCCCTCAACAAAGTAATTACAACAGACTGCAAGTCAGAAAGTCTCGGTAATAAAAACTTATACTCTCCCACTCTCAGGCTTGTATATTTTGACCACCAAAAATCATACATTTATTGTAATCCCTTTTCATTAATCCTTTTTATTAATTTTACTGCTGCCCATGACTTCTGTCTCGCTTGAGTATCATCTTGAGAGGAAGGCCAGATTGCGCTTTGGCATCCGATTTCTTTCTTGGGAAAACGTAGCCCTTTTCATTATACTCAAGAAGGCTGAACTAGGGTCAAGAATAATCGTTTTAATTCACTCAAGTGGACTATTCAGAAACGCAGGTATAGTTTTTTCTTGCCGCCGCTAATATGGATAGTATGGAATATTCTGAAGTTAACATAATATTCGAACTATAGGTCTATTCCAATGCCCGCTCTAGAAAATATATTTTTGAGAATGAGTGCTGGCATACTTCCAGCTTTCAGCGAGTTTCAGTGATTAAAAAACGAAAGTATATAATGTGTTTTTCAAAACGAATAAAATTTTTTAAAGAGATTACTTACTTAGATCCAATGTTTTAGATTTCTATCTGGAGATAGACATATCCTGATTCTAAACGTCATATATTTCAATAATAAAGTCCGTTTTTGATGTAAAATCCCATCCTGTCTGATATCAAAATAGTGTCTATTTTTTATTGTGAAAGGACTTTAGAGAATTCTTCCATCAATACCTTATAGTATTTCTCTACTCAATTCCACTTTTTCAGTTTTCATATCCCTGTGTTCAGTAAGGCTTCCTCTAAGGTTTTCACGGAGACATGACATGTTTAGGTATGTAATGAAAAATTTACTCAGTAGTTTTCTCGCTTTCTTTTTCAGCTTCTTTTTCGGCTCTGTGTTTGTGGAGAGCCATTTCTATATTACTGTGCAGATCCTCTTCCTTAAAAGGTTTTGAGATATATCCTGCAGGCTCTGTAGTTTTTGCCCTCTCCAGAGTTTCGTCGTCAGTATAAGCGGTAAGATATAGCACTGGAATTCGAAGCCGATTTTTAATTTCACGGGCAGCCTCAATTCCGTCCATTTCTCCTTTTAACATAATGTCCATCAAAACAAGATCTGCGTTCGTCAACTCAGCTTTTCTTATGGCTTCCTCTCCTGTGGATGCAGTGCCAGGAACAGTATAACCAAGATTTTTCAGTTTATTTCTAATATTAAGAGCCACGATATTCTGGTCTTCGACAACCAGAATTTTTGCTTTTTTCATTGTATCTCCCCTTTGATATCGGATAAACCTCCGAATAATCAGTCGTTTTCCTTAAACAATATTTTAAAGATAGTCTCTGTACCTTTTTGAAGTTCAATTGTACCCTCCAGTTGTTCAACAAGAATGTTTACAAGTTGTAACCCCAGAGAGCTAGTATTCCTGAAATCAAGATTTTCTGGAAAGCCCAACCCATTGTCCGAAATTACCAGCGAATAGTGACTACCTTTGTTAACTGAGCTCTTAGCATCAATATTATTGGTGCTATTACTTATACTTTTATTCTCACTTTTATTATCTTCATTCCCTTCAGTCCTGCAGAGTTTTATCCGGATTTCCCCTTTTCTACCCTCAGGAAATGCATGTTTCAATGAATTGGAGACTAGCTCATTAACAATTATTCCAAGAGGAACTGCCGTGTCCATTCCGATAAAAATCTCTTCAATATCCAGACACATTCGAATATCCTCTTTCCTGACATTGTATGAGCGGAGAAGATCTACAGTCAGCTTTTGAAGGTATTCCGAGAAATCAAGAGTCTCGTTATTTCTTGACCTGTACAGTTCTTCATGGATTATAGCCATGGTGGAAACTCTGTTCTGGCTTTCATGGAAGGCTTCAAGAACTTCTTTTTCGCTGAACCTCTCGGCTTGGAGCTCCAGCAGGCTGGAAATGACCTGAAGGTTATTTTTTATGCGGTGATGGATTTCTTTTTTACGGATTTCTTCTATTTTCTTCAGAGACTCTTCGGCTTCTTTTTGCTCGGTTATATCGTAAACTGCACCTTGCAGGATTCTTTTCGTACCTGTAAGGTCTGAAACATTCTGCATAACCTCGCGGACCCATTTTATTTTTCCATTCCTGTGTCTTATGCGATATTCGTGCTCTAAAAGTAACAGTGGATCATTCCTCAGTCTCTCATTATTATTAAAAAGTTTTTTCCGGTCTTCAGGCAGAGCAACCTGAAGCCAGTTTACTTTTCCGGAGATGAAGTCATCTCCACGGTATCCTGTAATTTCCTCTACATTTCCTTCTACAAGAATGGGTGTAAAATCCAGATTTCCCTGGAAAGCTATTCCCCTAAAGTTCTTCATAAAGGATCTGTACCGCTCTTCACTTATTCTAATTTTTTCAGTTGCTTTCTTTCTATCAGTGATGTCTTTAATAACTCCAAGTACCCTGTATATGTCCCTGCATTCATCTGTGAGGTAAACGCCGCTGTCTTCCACAGAAAAATAACTTCCGTTCTTTCTCCGGAATCGGTATTCTTCAAGGTATTTTTCCCCGCTCTTCATACATCTTTGATGAGCTTTTACAGCTTTTTCCCTGTCTTCTGGATGGATATTGTCAGCCCAGAGGTCAGGGGTAAAACCCTGGAACTCTTCAAAGCTATATCCTGTGAGCTTCTCAATTGCACCTGCCCAAGAAATGTGATTATTTTTTACATCATAATCATAGATGAGTTGTCCTGTCTGTTCTGCAGCTACTCTGTGCCGTTCCTCATTTCTCTCCAGAATTTCCCTGGCAAGCTTTCTTTCCGTTATATCTTTTATTACGCCAAGAGCTCTGTACGGCTGACCTTTTTCATTTAAAAGGTAAATACTACTGTCTTCAGCGTGGAAGTAGCTTCCGTCCTTTTTCTGAAATCGGTATTCTTCAAGGCATTTTCCTCCAGTTCTCATACAGCTCTTATAGGCTTCACATGCTCTTTCCTGATCTTCTTCATGGATATTTATTATCCAGTCTCCTACCTCTATTTGTTTGAACTCCTCAGGACTGTAACCTGTAAGCTGCAAGACTGCCCCTGTCCAGTCAATATGCCCAGATTCAAGATCATAATCATATACAAGCTGCCCTGTTTGTTCGACAGCGATCCGATATCTTTCTTCACTTGTCCTGAAAGTTTTTTCAGCTGCTTTACGCTGGGTTATATCCAGCATTACACCAACAATTCCGGCCACTTTCCCTGAGCTGTCCTGGTAAGTGGCTTTATGGAAAAGGAAATCTCTCTGCACACCGTCGGCACAGACTACTTGGGTTTCATAATAGTTGCTTCCCCCTTTCCTAATAAGGATCCTGTCACCCTTATGATATATATCTGCAAGCTCTTTTGGAACTCTCTTCTGAAACTCCCGGAAAGAACCCCCTATAACCTCATCTTTGGAAAGCCCCATAATCTGCCTGGCAAAACTCTCATTACAGTTTACGTATATTTCATTCAAATCCCTCTGGAATACAGGGCTTGGAATACTATCAAGCAGGGTTTCCAGAAACCGAACATTGTTCTGAAGCTTGTTCTCAATTTTTCTTCTTTCAATTACTTCATGTACAAGTTTCTCATTTGCTTCCATGTACTCCAGGGTCTTTTTTTCGACGAGTTTTTCAAGCTCCTGCTGATGAATCCTGAGCTTTTCTTCAGCTTGCAGGCGTTCTACGATCTCAGATAACAAAAAAGCGGTAGAGTTCAGGAAGTATATATCATCCTCAGTAAATTTTCTCTTTTCTTGACTGTAAACTTCCATTACCCCGAAAGGCTTATTTGTATTTCCGATTAGGACCGTTACTCCGCTGACTATTCCATATTGCCTGATAAATTCACTGCATTCAAAGCGGGTTTCGGTTTCTATATCTTCCAGGATAATCGGTCTTCTCAAAACAAGGGTATATTCTGCCTGAGACTTCTCTTTCATGCTAACATTGTTTATGACCCTATTTTTCCATCCATATCCTGCCCTCATGATAAAGGTTCCATCAGGCTTGAGTTCCAGAATCCTGGAAAATTCTATGCCAAGACCCTTAGCAATAAGCAGGGCACTTTTTTCCAGAATCGCCTGAAAGTCTTTGCATATTAAGGATAGTCTGTATAAGTTTTTCAAGGATAGGTATTGTTTTTTCTTTTCACGAAGCTTTTCTTCGGTAAGAACCCCAAAACTTATGCCATATCCCTCAAGGTTTACATACTCCTTTTCCGGAAAAGGATAAAGTACTGCAGTATACTTTGTTTTTTCTGTTTGAATTTCGAGATTTTTCGGACCTTTCTGTGTGAGGACTGTTTTTATATCATGTCTTAACAACTGAGGAACCTTTTCTCCTTCTTTTGTCCCCCAGTAGTCGAGAAGAGCATCAGCTGCCTTGTTAGCACAGAGAATTGTTCCTTCTTTTCCTAATCTCAGGAAAATGTTGGGGATTTTTAGAGAAAACTCCTCTGCGATTTTTTCTTCACGGGTTTCTCCTATTTCTTCGGTTTTCTCAGGTAAATCACTATTTTTAATAGTTCCCAGTCCCCTATTTATCTTAAATTACAAATTTACCAATACAAAAAATGCACATTGCCTTCTCAAAGTCTAAAGTTTAAAAATATTTTTTGAGGGCTTTACCCATTTCTCCATTCTTTACTCCTTTGGCTTTATGCTTCCGAATTATTTCAATTTAAATATGTACGTTGATCTATATGCATCCTCTATTTAAAAAGTATATTATATCTGTCAGGATTTTTTAAAGTTTCCCTCTCTATTTAAAATTAGATGGATTAAAGCAGTTTATGAGGGAAAACTAACTTTATGAATATCTATCAGAATTCCTATCAATTTAGAGTTATCTATCAATTTACTTCGAATTTCTCAACCTGCAGGAAGGTATCTTTTATTTTAAGATGTCTTTATTTTAGTGACTGATTCAGTAGAACAAAGATAGCGTTCATTTTATTTCAGTCGAGTATCCCGTAGCTGCAGAGCGGAATATGCCAGTGAAATTTTAATTCACTTCTATTCCTTTTATCTATTTATTGCTTTCAAGCATCTCTTTGCTTTTCTAATAGAATAATTCCTGTAGCTTGTACTAATTTCAACATTACAATTCTTAGTAAGTCATAAGCCACGTAAAATGGAATATGATCAATAGTTATCCAGTGATAATAATCAATAGTTATCCAGTGATAGTTTCTTTCTTAAAGAACGTTGAAAATAAGTAAAATCTTTGTTAAAGATACAGGTTTAGAATTTTACCGGGTCTGGGATTTAACTTTTCTTGACTTTTAAATTACTCTGTGGCTATTTTTCTCAAACATCATATAAAAAGTCAATAATGAAATGTTAAAAGGTACAGTATGTCTATAATATCAAGTACCTGTTAAATTGCGAATATCCACATTGTAAATATTTTCTCGTGTGATGAACCTTTTTATATAGGCTCTTAATCAGATGCTTCAAAAAGGGCAGGATACTTCTCTTTTAATTTTATGAAAAGCTTTTCATCTAATTTTGCATTATAAAGTGTTTTCACTTTAGAAAGCTGCTCAAGTGATAAATGCTGAGCTCCTTCTAGATTTGCCTCCTTAAGTTTAGTTCCCTGAAGATTAGCCTTTCTAAAATTAGCTCTTTGGAGGTCAGCTCCATTAAAGTTAGCTCCATTGAGGTTAGCCCTTTGAAGGTTAGCATCCTCAAGTTTAGCTTTTATAAGGTTTGCTTCTTGAAGGTCAGCTCCTTTAAGGTTAGCTCTTTGAAGTTTGGCCTTTATAAGTTTAGCTTTCATAAGTTTAGCTTCTTGAAGGTCAGCTTTTTTAATTTTTGCCTCTTCAAGGTTAGTCTCCTCAAGTTTGGCTTTTATAAGGTTAGCTTCTTTAAGTTTAGCCTTCTCAAGGTTAGCCTTACCAAGGTCAGCCCCCTCAAGGTTAGCTTCTCTAAGATCAGTTCTTTGGAGATTAGCTTCTTGAAGATTAGCTCCTTGCAGTTCGGCTCCTTGGAGATTAGCTTCTTCAAGATCAGCTCCTTGCAGTTCGGCTTCTTGGAGATTAGCCCTTTTAAGATCTGCTTTTTTAAGTTTAGTCTCTTTAAGATTAGCTCCCTGAAGATTAGCCTTTTCAAGGTCAGCTCCTTGCAGTTCAGCTCCTTGAAGATTAGCTTCTTGAAGATTTGCCTCTTGAAGATCAGCTCCATTAAATATAGCCCCTTGAAGGTTAGCTCTTTCAAGATTTGCTTCTATAAGGTCAGTTCTTTGGAGGTTTGCTTCTTGAAGGTTAGCCTCTTGAAGGTCAGTCCCTTGCAGTTCGGCACCTTGAAGGTCAGCACCTTGAAGGTTAGCCTCTTGAAGGTCAGCTCCACAAAGTGTAGCCACTTGAAGTTTAGCTCCTTGAAGATTAGCCTTCTCAAGATTAGCTCCTTGAAGGTCGGTTACTTGGAGGTTAGCTTTTCCAAGGTTAGCTCCTTTAAAATTGGCTTCTTTAAGGTTAGAACCTATAAGATTTGCCTTTTCAAGATTAGCTTCTATAAAGTCGGCTCCTTCAAACTTAGTTTTTATCAGGTTGGCTCCTCTAAGATCTTTTTTCTCTTTGTCGTCCATTTACAATCAATCAGATTTAGGCTTTAATAAACATTGCTATCTTACAATTAACTTGTTTTCCCAACTCGTTTTTCCTTAAATTATTTCGAACTAACTTGTTGGTTTTGATTCTTTATCTACTGTGAAATTTAAAGGAAAATGATTGTTGGAATATCGCTCAAAAACTTATGGTTTTTCAAAAACTTGCCCTCGCGATCTAATTTTTGAGTTTTTTTTCAATGAATCTAACTATATAAAATATATTTTATTTATAAATTATATAGTATCTTCCATAATGGAGCAAAAAACTTCATCGACAGGATTGAATGAAAAAGCAAGGTGGCAGTTCCAGGAAACCGTGCCTCCAGAAATGCCATTATCTCTTTTTTGAGGATCTTTTCAAAACCAGATCAACTTTCGGGCACTTTGGCGAAGTCACTGTGGTAGGATTTGATTCTTCCCAGCCGAAGCTTGAAGAAGGGAACATAGAAAGGGAAAATTACGGCTAGATAGAGAGTATTCTCTTATTAGATAGCTTCAAAGTTTTTGCCCTGCACCATCACCTTATTTCAATTCCCAGGACTGGTAGGGGATAATTACTTGTAGACACGGGAGATATCCTGAAACTCTTGGACCGCGCAGGTATGAACCTTGTGCTCTGCGGGCACTGGCATATCCCTTGGGTCTGGAGATTAAACAACATGCTTGTCATCAGTGCGGTAACTGTCTGCTCTTCCAAAGTTCGTGGGAAAATGTCTCAGTGTTACAATTTGATTGAGATTGATAAGCCAGAATCCGATTGCATTCACTGACATCTGCAAGTTTACAGAGTCTTTTCATCCGGAGAAAAATAGATGGTTATAAACTGTACAATTTAATATTTAGAATCTGACATGCTAAAGAAATAGCGGATGCTTGAGTAACAGATCTAGCTCGTGAGTTTAGGGCTATTAAATGCTTTTAAATGGACTCGGCGGGATTCGAACCCGCGGCCTTTACGTTGCGAACGTAACGATCTTCCCCTGATCTACGAGCCCTTTTAAAGAAAGGAGAATATGAAATTATAGTTTTCCGGACGCATTGTCCGGATCTCTTCTCCTCTTAAATACGATAGGCTTCTATAACCTGGACGTTTTCAACGCCGGGAATTTTTGTGAAGGCTTCTTCTACAGCTTCAGTTCCGCCTTCCTCATCATTAACGATTAATGTCACAATCAGAGCTTTCAAGCCAAAAGCAATAGGCTCTTCAACAATATCTCCATGAAGTTCTGCTCCTGCTGGAATTACATTCTTGAGCTTCTCTTTCAGCTCTGCAAGGTCAGTATCAACGCTCTCTGGCATAATTTTAATTTTTGCTGCAACGTCACCCATTGTGATTCCTCTTTATATTTTTATTTATCTTTTAAATCGAATTAAGGTATATTTGGCATATTAAATATAATTCGGGTTTTGCTTGAATCAGGGTGCCTGGAATCCGCACTTAGGGCAGGTGTATACATTACCCTGCTGTCTGCAGCTTGAACATCTTCCAATTTCTGATCCGCACTTTGGACAGGGGAACTTTACATAACCCTTTTCCACAAGGCGAATTCCGCATGAAGTACAGTACTCAACTTTTTGTGCTGACATTTTTTCTCTCCTTAATAGTTACTTTAAATAGTATTTTGTAATAGTTGCCGATGAATCAGGCGCCTTCCTTAAGCATCGAGCCTCTGCTTCTCCGGGCACCTTTGTTAACGTTAGCAGATTTAATGAACTGAATTTAATTAATGCTTTTGGACACCTTTGCTTCTGCCCTAGTCATATACGATATACGATTTAAATATTCCCCTTTACCACAGTACCGAGCACAGGCTTCCCATACACTGCCTGAATAACTCTATCTGAATATTTTCCGTTTACAATCTGGCATTCCATTCGGTTTTTCAGAAGAAATTCCGGCAGGGCAAAATCAATACAGCTTTCGCAATTTCCTCTATAGCTGGCAGCAGAAATTTCCCTGACTAATTCTCCATTTCTGAATATGCCGTCTACATTTGTGACCTTTATTAAGATTGCCCCGGTTTGCTTTGCAACCCAGGCAGCAATAGTATCTGAGGTCACATCCCAGCTATGAGGCAGAGGATCCTCATTTCTCAGTAGCCTATATGGAAAAAGAATAGAAACTCCCTGAGGCGGACTAGCTATTGAATCTATTTCCACGGCGCGGCTTTTATCCTGAAGATAGCAGGCATACTGCTCCATACCAAGTATGGCCATCCAGTGAGCCGCATTCTCACTTAGGGAAAAACTCTTGTCGGTCTCCCTTACGGCATCGGTAAAAACGCCTCCTCCGGGTACTATGAGAATGGAATAAGGAAGTCCTTCGGATGAACATACTTCTTCTGGTGTTTTCAGGCCTCCTGAACCAAATTCCTTTACCAGCCTGTCTACAAGTTCGGGAGCCTCTTTGATAAGGCTTCCCCCTACTTTAATCACCACTTTCATAGGTTTCCTTTCAGGTTTTTCATCCACAGATGCTCTCACCTCAATCATTGAACCGCAACCGTTGCGCCGGTTGATCACGCCTTTTTCGGGACTTTCAATTTAGCAAGATTTTTCGCTCAAGCCTTTTTTGAAAAGGCTTGTGATCACGCCTTCATGACGTTTTAGATTTAGCAAGATTTTTCGCTCAAGCCTTTTTTAAAAAGGCTTGTTTTTAAAAAGGCTTACAGGCAAGCAGTCTGGCAGCCGCATATGCCGGAAAGACTTTTGAGATCTCTTCTCCCCAGCGTCCAGATATCGAAATGCATTCGAAACCAAGCTTCTCGGCAGCTTCCTTTATCAGGAATTCTCCAAGGCCTGCAGCTGCGATTTTTTTAAGCCCGTTCCTTTCCGCAACCTCGGAAATTGCCTCAGTGAGAATAGAAACCTGTTTTTCTTTTAACTGGCCCGCAATTTCGTAGATTTCTCTTTCCTGGATTTCGGAAAGGTCGGCACATACCAGTCTTGCAAGCCTGCGCATAGCATTGATTTTGCTCCTGCCTGCTCCGTCAGCGGTCTCACAGGTATACATGCTTTCATCAATTTTCCCAAGCAGGAGATAAGCATCTGCAGTTGTAGCAAAGAGTTCGGAAGCTGTCCTGCACCAGCCCCTCTCAAGTTTTACTTTTTCGAGAATTGAGGCAAGATTTGTCCGGAGGGTGCCTGCATACACAAGTTCACTTCTTACCAGCCGCTCAAAATCATTAAGCCCAGCTTTATGTTCTCCTGACACGATAGGGATAATATCGCTTGTGGTACTTCCCACATCCACAAAAATACAATCGCCTATTTCTTTTCCTATCAACCTGGCTGAAGCCGCCCAGTTGGCAGCAGCAAGTTCCCTTACCTCGTCAGTTTCGCTCTGGAACCTTCCCATGCTGTTAATATAAGACACTTTTGAGATCCCAAAGGCAGAATCAACACAGGACTTTATAAAGTGGATGCCCTGTTCTTTGTCTTCAAAACAGTCTGCAAGTTCCCCAGTCATAACCACAGCAACTTTTTCAGGCTGCAGCCGCTGTGCTATTTCCTTTAAGACCTTCGGAAGCTGCGTATTTTTCCAGAGAGGTAAATAATGCAGTTCTACAATCTTTCCATCCGAGGAGGCAAGTTTAGTATTCGCTCCTCCAATATCAAGCCCGATAATCTTCGAATTCATTTTTAAGCCTTTTAATATGTTTTTTTCAAGCTTTCGATTATTCTTTACTTTCGGCTTTTCGACCTATTCCCTATCTCTCAAGCCTTTTCGAAAAGCTCCCCAAGCGCATCCTTTGAAAAGCGGTATTCTCCCTCAATATGTATCGAGTCAGGCAGTTCTCCAAACTTATTTTTCAAAAGCAAGTCTCCAATTTCCTCTCGCATAACGTGGCTAATCCCGAAAAGTGATGCTGTGGGCCTGGGGTTTACATCCACTACATATGGAAGATCAGCAAGTATAATATCTACACCTACATACCCGAAACAGTTCAGGCATTTAACTGTGGAGATTGCAGTTTCATAGAGTTCGTCTCGCCTTGGAGTCTGGTAAGGAGTAAGGCTTCCATTATATTTTATACCGAAGGCTCCTGTTTTCCCATTTTCTCCAGCTTCAGTTTCTTTTTCGCCAAATTCTATGAACTGGCGGTTCACAGTAAGAGGAAGCGGTTTTTTTCCTGCTATAAGGCTTACGCTCAGGGTTTCTCCTTTAACATACTCGCTTGCAACGAGTTCCTCGTTGTTATCAAACTCTGTGACAAGGTATGTTGCCTCTGCGCCGCAGCCGAACCTGGGCTTTGTAACATACTTTTTGCCTTCTTCAGCCTTTTTTACTATTTCAGGGGCTTTAATTCCGGCTTTCTTCAGAATTTCCGTGCACATAAGCTTATCCGCGCAGCAGGTTGCCGATTGAGGCGAACATCCCAGGTTTACGGTATTTTCTTCAAGAACTTCATTCAACTCGGGAATCATGGAATCAGGGGCAATAACCAGCCCTGCATCACAGTCCTTTGCTTTTCTCTCAATTACCTGCCTGAAACTTTCGTCTGTGGATTCAACACGCGTGCCTGCACAGATCTTCGTGCCTGCGGATGGGTAGTAAACCTCATGCCCGAGACGGGTAAAGCTTTCGGCAAGGGTTTCTAGCATAGCTGCTCCCTCAGGGATAAGGGACTTTTCAATGTCCGTGCCGACAGCAAATTCTGCAATCAGGATTTTCATCGGAAAGGAGAAACTCGGTAATTTATATATTACTTTTTGTTCCAAGCCTTTTCAAAAAAGGCTTGAGCGAAAACCCCTGGCAACGTTAGGGTTTGATAAGAACCTTATCCCCAAACCCTATCGGCGTGATCACAAGCCTTTTCAAAAAAGGCTTGAGCGAAAAATCTTGCTAAATCGAAAACCCCTAACAACGGCGTGATCAACCGGCGCAACGGTTGCGACTCAACGGTTGCGGCCCAACGGTTGGATTAAAAACTAAATTCAATATGTAAAAGTTTATATAAATTATACAGTTTATACCATAAAGTTAAACATCCAAAAACATAAGGTGCCTGGTATTATTAACAACATAAACCCTAACTCTCAGTCGATCTTTGAAAACCCGTTTGTTAAAACTCTTGCGATTTCGGTTTTCATGGGTATATTCCTGGTTGATATGGGGCTCGGGCTCTTTAATATCTTTTCCACAAAAGAAAGTCCGTTGCCCTCCGCAGTCGTACTTTTAATCTTTGCAGTAATGTTTATTGCAGGCATGGTTTTTTATGAAAAACGTGGGCTGGACACCCTAAGTTCCCTTATCGGGGGAGCTCTTGCAGGTTTTGGATTTTCCTTTGTATTTGTGTCGCTTGTAGGCGGCGTGCAGTTTGCACTGGGTGGAGGAATCTCAGCCATAGGGTGGGACCAGGTGATTTCAGCAGTTGCGGCTTCCATGATTGCAAGCGTTGTAATGCTCAAAGCACTCTTTTATAAACTTCAAAACCACTTTTACTGATTTTTCTTTTTCGTTTGTTTTTGAGTGATGAGTATTCCTAAATATCAGAAAAGTATTTATAGAATTACAAACAATCACAGATCACAGGACGAGCGAAACCGTTGTACTTACTTGATGGGGTTCGATGAATGAGAATATTCAATAAAGATGAAACTAAAGATTCTAAAGAAGATGCCCAGGCTGGGGCTGAAAATTCTGAAGCCCAAAATTCTGGTTCTTCGGCGGAAGAGGCTTATGAAGCACTGGAAAAACCCAAAGAGGCTTCTGCCAGTCCGGAAGCTGAAAAAAGTCCTGAAGCTAGGTGCCAGGAGGAGAAACAGCTTCTCATGGATAAGTATTTCCGGCTTGCAGCAGACTTTGACAATTTCAGAAAACGGAACGCCCGCCAGATGGAGGAAAACCGGAAAGCTGTGCTTGAGCAGGTACTTCTTGACTTCCTTGAAGTAACGGATAATTTTGATCGTGCCCTTAAATCTGCAAAAACTGCAGAGGACATGAGCTCGATCGTCAGTGGAATCGAACAGCTTTCAAAGCAGTTTTTCTCGATTCTCGAAAAGTACGGGATTGAGAAGATTGAGAGTGAAAAAGCCAGCGAATTTGACCCTCACAGGCATGAGGCAGTTCAACATATCGAGACCTCTGAAGTCCCGGACAATACTATAGTAGATGTTTATAAAACGGGATATGCTCTTAACTCTAAAGTTATCAGGCCTGCTATGGTTTCAGTGGCCAGAAATCCTGATGATGAAGTCGAGAAGTAAGGAGAAAATCTACTCCTGAATTCAGGTATAACTTACTCTCTGATTATACTGAATAACTTTACTCTAACTTTATCAAATAACTTAATACATAATTTAACTTAATGATTTGTCTAAAAAATTTGTCTAACTCTATAATTTAATATAAATTTTAACTGAATAATTAATAATTTAACCAGGTAATTAGTGAGGATAAAACATGGCAAAAATACTTGGTATTGACCTTGGTACTACTAATTCATGCATGGCAGTAATGGAAGGCGGGGAAGCTGTCGTGATCCCTAATGCCGAAGGCGCAAGGACAACCCCGTCAGTGGTCGGATTTTCTAAAAAAGGAGAGAAACTTGTAGGCCAGGTTGCAAAAAGACAGGCTGTTTCGAATCCTGAAAATACTGTTTATTCCATTAAAAGGCATATGGGAGACGCCAATTACAAGGTGACTCTTCAGGGAACGGAGTATAAGCCACAGGAAATCTCCGCGATGATTCTTCAGAAGCTCAAAACCGATGCAGAAGCTTATCTTGGAGAAACTATCAGACAGGCTGTTATCACAGTCCCTGCCTATTTCAACGACGCCCAGAGACAGGCTACAAAGGATGCAGGGGCAATTGCAGGTCTTGAAGTTCTGAGAATTATCAATGAACCCACTGCCGCCTCCCTGGCTTACGGGCTTGACAAGGGAGATATAGAACAAACAATTCTTGTCTACGACCTGGGTGGCGGAACCTTTGATGTATCCATTCTCGAGCTCGGAGGCGGAGTCTTTGAGGTAAAATCCACAAGCGGCGACACTCGCCTCGGAGGAGACGACTTCGACCAGCGTATTGTTAACTACTTACTTGCCGAGTTCAGGAAAACCGAAGGAATTGACCTCTCAAAAGATAAAGCCGTACTCCAGCGCTTAACCGATGCTGCGGAAAAAGCCAAGATCGAGCTGTCCGGAGTTGCAAGTACAAATATCAACCTTCCATTCCTTACAGTTGGTCCGGATGGGGAACCAAAGCACCTCGATGTCGACCTGACCAGAGCCCAGTTCCAGAAGATGACCGAGGACCTTCTTGAAAAGACCCTTGTATCTATGCGCCAGGCTCTCAGTGATGCAAAACTCACTCCAAATGATCTCGATAAAGTGATTCTGGTCGGAGGCGCCACAAGGATGCCTGCAGTAGTCGAGCTTGTGGAGAACTTTACCGGCAAGAAGCCTTACAAGAACATCAATCCTGATGAGGCCGTTGCAATTGGGGCAGCCATCCAGGCCGGTGTGCTAGGAGGCGAAGTTAAAGACATCCTGCTGCTTGATGTTACTCCTCTGACTCTCGGAATCGAAACGCTCGGAGGCATAGCAACCCCACTGATCCAGAGAAACACGACAATTCCAACGAAGAAAAGTCAGATTTTCTCAACAGCAGCTGATAACCAGCCTTCAGTAGAGATTCATGTCCTTCAGGGAGAAAGGGGAATTGCTTCCGAAAACAAGACTCTCGGCCGCTTTACTCTGGATGGTATTCCACCAGCTCCAAGAGGCATCCCGCAGATTGAAGTTACTTTCGATATTGACGCAAACGGGATCCTGCATGTAGGTGCAAAAGACCTCGGAACCGGTAAGGAGCAGTCCATATCCATCCAGAAGCCGGGCGGACTTTCGGATGACGAAATCGAGCGCATGGTCAAAGATGCGGAAATGCATGCCGAAGAAGATAAAAAGCGCAAAGAAGACGTCGAGACCAGGAACAATGCCGAGGCTCTGATCAATGCTGCGGAAAAGACATTAAAGGAAGCTGGAGATGTGGCCACAGAAGACCAGAAGTCAAAGGTAAATGCCGCAATCGAGGATCTTAAGAAAGCTCTTGAAGGTAAGGACAGCGAAGCCATTAAGACAAAGACTGAAGCTCTTCAGGAAGCCGTATACCCGATCTCCACTGCAATGTACCAGAAAGCCCAGCAGCAGGCTCAGCAGGCTTCAGGCGAAGCAGGAAGCCACGATGCAAAAGGTCCTGAAGAAACGGTCGTTGACGCTGATTATGAGGTAGTTGACGACGAAAAGCGTAAATAAAGTAAAACTAAGTAATAAAAAAGGCCTGGAGATTCTCAGGCCTTACCGGAAACCTGCTGCTGCAGGCTCCGGAGCTTTATCTTTTTTAAAATAACAGGGAATCCTGATGGCCACAACACGTGATTATTACGAAATTCTCGGATTATCCAAAGATGCCTCACCCGAGGATATAAAGAAAACGTATCGAAAACTTGCGCTAAAATATCATCCTGACAGAAATAAGGAACCTGGGGCTGAGGATAAGTTCAAGGAGATCTCCGAGGCTTATGCCGTTCTTTCAGATGATGAGAAACGTGCTCAGTACGACCGCTTCGGACATGCCGGAATAAACGGGCAATACAGCGCAGAAGATATCTTCCGTGGTGCAGATTTCGGCGGCTTCGGGGACATATTCGAAATGTTTTTCGGTGGTGGGGGAAGCAGACGCGGTCCTATGGGGCCGAGGAGAGGATCTGATCTCCAGTATGACATGTACATCACCTTTGAGGAGGCAGCTTTTGGAGTCCGTAAAGATATCGACATTCCGAGAACGGAAAGGTGTTCAAACTGTTCCGGAACCGGGGCCAAACCCGGAACAAGCCCGAAGCGCTGTCCCACATGTGGCGGCACAGGGCAAATCCACACCACTCGTTCCGGATTGGGCATGCAGTTTGTAAGCACCACCACCTGTAACACCTGTCACGGCAAGGGCCAGATTATTGAGTCTCCCTGCCCGGTCTGCAGTGGTACAGGCAGAGTCCGGAATACAAGGAAAATAACAGTAAATGTGCCTGCTGGAGCTGATTCTGGTATGCATCTAAGGCTCAGCGGAGAAGGAGACTCAGGAGAACCAGGTGCTCCATCCGGAGATCTCTATGTCGTGCTTCATGTAATGGAACATCCCTACTTTAAACGGGTCGATTACGATGTAATTTCCGAACTTCCAATCTCCTTTACCCAGGCTGCACTCGGGACGGATGTAATGGTCGACACCCTCCATGGAAAGGTCAAGATGAACATTCCTTCAGGAACCCAGACCCATTCCGTATTCAGGCTTAAGGATAAAGGAATTCAGCACCTGCACGGGAACAGAAAAGGTGACCAGCTCGTCAGGGTTGTAATCAAGACTCCAACAAAACTTACTCATGAACAAAAAGATCTTCTTCGTCAGTTCGAATCTCTGAGCAGCGGCAAGAATCCAGATGGAGATCAAAACGGCAGGAACGAGAAGTCCACGGAGAAATCTAAGAAAAACAAAGGTTTTTTTGAGAAAGTAAAGGATGCCTTTGAAGGTTAAAAGTAGTTTTCAGCTCAGCCAATTCTCCCTTCTTGAGTCCTTTTTTCATCCCTTTTCTACTTTTTTTCTTTTTTACTTTATTTCCTGAGGACTCGTTAACATTTGTAATTTTTTGTTGCTGCAAAATCTAAAAACATTTATATATAGCTGCTTAAGTCTAAATCTTTAGTCTTCAGTTCTAAAAAAATACTGGGTCTTATAAATTTGGTTTGCAAAACACTTAATTTCCAGAGATGGTAACACGCTGATTAATTTTATCACAAACAATTTATCGGACCGAATTTTACAGTCGTGTCTTATATGTGTTCTATTAACTTCCTATGTTTTTTCTTTCAATTTTTTATATCTTGGTTTATCCTATACCTATTGTTTTTTGTCCGCCAGGTTTCACAATATCAGGTTAGTTAAAAACAGTTTTTCTGAAGGTGTGCTATGAAGGTTATAATTATCGGCGCAGGAGAAGTAGGTTATCACATCGCAAAGGCTCTCTCCCCAAAAAACGATGTAATGATTATTGAAAAATCTGAAAAAGCATTAAAAAGGGCAGACGAACTTGATGTCCTTGTTATTGAAGGAAACGGAGCAAATGCTGAAATCCTAGCAAAAATTCTTCAAGATACTGATTTGCTTGTGGCTGTGACCGGTCTCGATGAGGTTAACATTGTAGCCTGCATGACCGCCAAGCTAATAGCCCGAAACAAGCCCGGATGGAAGGAAATTAAAACCATCGCAAGGGTCAGCAACCCGGATTACATAGATTCGCCTGTGACCTCAAGGGCTCAGGTTGGAGTCGATCTTATGATCTGTCCTGAACTTGCACTTGCCTCCGAAGTTGCTGAGATCCTGTCAAGCCCGTCAGCGATAAATGCCGAGATGCTTGCCGAGGGAAAAGTCCAGATGACTGAGTTTGCAATAAGTCCCGAAAGCAAGCTTGTAGGAAAACAGATGCAAGACCTCCAGCTTGCTGATTGCTGCATTGTCAGTGCGGTTTTTCGAGATCACGAAATAATTATTCCTAATGGAAGCGACGTAATCAAGGCAAATGACCACATGGTAGTTGTGGGCAAACCTGAGGCTATGGAAAATCTGGGCAATATTTTCGGAAGCCAGGTACCCCACAGGAATAGAGTTCTTATTATAGGCTGCGGCATTGTAGGATTTTATCTGGCCAAACTAATAGACAAAGAGGAGAATGCCGACCTTAAGATTATCGAGCACAGTAAAAGCCGCTGTATAGAAGTGGCCGAGACACTGGAAAATGCCCTTATTTTAAACGGGGACGGTACTGACCTCAATCTGCTCAGGGAAGAGGGCATTGAGAATACGGACGTTGTTATTTCAGTCACAGACAGCGATGAGAAAAATCTTCTGTGTTCACTGCTGGCAAAACAAATGGGAGCAAAGAAAGTGGTTGCCAGGGCTGACCGTTCGGACTACCTGCCTCTCTTTGAAATGGTCGGTATAGATCTGGCAGTCAGTCCCAGGGAAGCAACTGTAAACGAGGTTCTTAAGCTTACCATGGGCAGGGGAATACAAACCCTGACGACCATTGAAGGTGAAAGAGCGGAGATTATAGAATATACAGCTTCTGAGAACTCGAAAATTGTCGGGAAACCTTTAAACAAAGTAAAGTTCCCAAGGGGAGCTCTCATCAATATGGTGGTCAGGGGAAAAGATACTATAGTCCCAAGAGGGGATTTTGTAATTGAAAAACAAGATCGGGTGGTTATCTTTTCTATGGCTTCTGCAATGTTGGAAATCGAAAAGTTTTTTAGATAAATTTCTAAGAGCAGGAGCTTTCTTATAGGCAACAAAATCGTTTTTAATGCTTTAAGGAAAATTCTGCTCTTTCTGGCGCTTATTATTGATTTCTGCACACCTGAAAACCTGAATTATTCAAGGCTTTAAAAAAAGGTTTTTCCTGAAACTTCAGATTTAATTCTTTCTCATAAGACACATTTTAATTCTGTCCCTCTCTTTAATGGCTGGTGGAAAATCCTCTTATTTTTATTAGCTTAGGAAATTAAAGCATTTCTCTCCCGGTAAATAAACTGTTTCTACGTAATCTACTGGATGGCTGAATTTTCGAAGTTATCTACAAATTAAATTTCTTTACCAAGGAGAATAATTATATAATCTTGGTCACCCTACGTTTTTCATTTCTTATCTATATGAAAAGAGGTTCTTGTTTCAACTGAATATAACAGTCGTGAACCACATGATAACACAAAATGTAACCTTGGATGGTTTAATGCTTATCCTCTTTTTGGTTATCGTTACCGGGGCAGCATTACCTTTCAGCAGTTTCTTTATCCGGGTCTTTACCGGAGATATGTCCCGAGGAATTCCGGGCCATATTGAAAAAACAATCTACAGATTTACCGAGACAGATCCTGACCACGAAGATGGGTGGAAGGGCTACGCCCGGGATCTGCTCGCATTCAATGGTATTGGTTTTGTAATTCTCTTTATACTACTTCTTCTTCAAGGTTTTCTTCCTTTCAACCCAGAAAATTTCGGGGCTTTTAATCTTTTTACTGCAATTAACACTGCTACCAGTTTTGTCACTAACACAAACTGGCAGGTCTACAGCGGCGAAACAACAGCAAGCTATCTTACCCAGATGGCCGGTTTTACAGTCCAAAACTTTCTCTCCTCTGCTACAGGCATCTGCATAGCTATTGCAGTAATGCGGGGAATCACCCGCCAGTCTACCGACAGGATAGGGAATTTCTGGGTTGATATCACTCGCTGTACTCTTTACATTCTTCTTCCGATAGCTTTCATTTTCGCCCTAATACTGGCTTCTCAGGGTGTCATCCAGAATCTGGACCCATATGCCCAGGCTATAGGGTATGTCCCGACAGGGCAGCAGACAATTGCAATGGGGCCAGTAGCCTCACAGGAAGCAATAAAAGAACTCGGTACCAATGGAGGAGGATTTTTCAATGCAAACGCTGCACATCCTTATGAAAATCCGACATCTTTGACTAACCTGATAGAAGTTTTTCTTATTCTCCTGATACCTGTAACCCTGCCTCTTGTCTTTGGAAGAATGACAGGTAAAATGTGGCAGGGATGGATGATCTATACTGTTATGCTAGTATTATTCTTAGGTAGTTTCTGTACACTCTACGCTGCAGAACTGACAGGCAACCCTCTGGTAAAAGAGCTTGGGGTTTCCGGAATATCCATGGAGGGAAAAGAAGTCAGGCTCGGACTCTTTGGATCGTCACTCTTTGCCACATCTACCACAGCAACATCGTGTGGGGCAGTCAACTCCATGCATGATTCACTCACTCCTCTTGGTGGTCTAGTGACTTTGTTTATGATGCTTCTCGGAGAGGTCGCCTTTGGAGGAGTTGGGTCCGGGTTTTACACCATGATAGGGTTTGTGGTACTTTCAGTCTTTATTGCAGGATTGATGATAGGACGAACCCCTGAATACCTTGGAAAAAAGATAGAGGTACTTGAGATGAGGGCTGCTGTCATAGCTGTCCTTGTTCCTGGCGTCCTTGTTCTCCTGCTTTCGGGTATTGCACTGGTTCTACCAAACGTTGAAGAATTAATGAAGAACCCTGGTCCTCATGGGCTCTCTGAACTGATATACGCTTTTGCTTCCATGTCTCAAAATAACGGTAGCGCTTTTGCTGGATTTGATGCATCAAAGCCGTTTTACACACTGATAGGTTCTTTAGCAATGGTAATAGGTAGGTTCGTCCCGGCGGTCTCCATGCTGGCACTGGCGGGATCACTAGCGCAGAAGAAAAAAGTCCCTCCCAGCTCAGGAACTCTTCCCACCGCCTCAGTTACATTTTCGGTCTGGATGATCCTGGTAATCCTGATTATCGGCGCTCTTACATTTTTCCCTCTCTTTGCAATGGGGCCTATCGCCGAGCACCTGACCATGATAGGAGGGATCTGAAGCAATGCCAAGAAAACGATACCCCAGTTTAGGTGCTTTTGAATCGAAACTTCTTCGTGAAGCACTGATCAGTGCTGTACTTAAACTGGATCTGCGCCAGCAGGCTGGGAATCCGGTTATGCTGCTGGTGGAAATAGGAGGTATCCTGACCACTATTAGTTTTATTATCAGTCTTTTTTCTGCTACCGCTAGAACCTCCTTCTTTACGGGCTTTGTTTCTTTCTGGCTGTGGCTAACAGTGCTTTTTTCCAACTTTGCGGAATCAGTATCTGAAGGACGTGGAAAAGCCAGGGCAGCATCCCTCCGCCAATCAAGAACCAGCGTTCCAGCCCGAAAGCTCAAGACAGAATCTTTCGACGCTTCTTCCATCGAGATATCTTCTTCTGACCTCAGAAAAGGCGATTTGGTCCTTGTAAAGGCAAATGAAGTAATTCCTGGAGACGGAGAAGTAGTTAAAGGAGCTGCACTGGTCAACGAAGCCGCAATTACAGGAGAGTCAGCCCCAGTTGTGCGTGAATCTGGGGGTGACCGGAGTGCTGTTACCGGAGGAACTACCGTTATTGCAAATGAGATTATTATCAGAATTACTACTGATCCTGGGCAGACTTTCCTCGACCGCATGATTTCAATGGTGGAAGGTGCCGAGAGGCGGAAGACTCCTAACGAAATAGCTCTTGAAATTCTGCTCATTGCGCTTACAGGCGTATTTCTCGCGGTTGTGGTTAGCACCTATTCGGTTTCTGCATACAGCGCTGCCTCAAGTGGAAGGGGTGCCCCTGCCAGCCTCACAGTCCTGATTGCACTTTTCGTCTGTTTAGCACCCACAACCATTGCAGCCCTGCTTCCGGCAATCGGAATAGCCGGAATGGATCGGTTATTCCGGTTAAATGTCGTTGCTCTTTCAGGAAGGGCAATTGAGGCTGCAGGGGATGTAAATGTCCTGCTGCTGGACAAAACGGGAACTATCACTTTAGGTAACCGGCAGGCAGCTGAGTTTTTGCCAGTAGATAATCAGTCACTTGATGACCTGACTGAAGCTGCTCTGCTTTCATCTTTTGCGGATGATACTCCTGAAGGGAAAAGTATTATCGCTTTAATTCAGGAAAAAACAGGAATAGCTCCAGTTTCTCCGGAAAATGTCACTTTCATACCGTTTTCTGCCGCAACAAGAGTTAGTGGTGCACAATGCAAAGATACAACTTATCTGAAAGGTGCTTCAGATGCAATAGCAAAAGCTGTTCTGGAACGCGGGGGTGTCATTCCGTCGGACCTGAAGGCGAAGGTAGATAGAGTCGCGTCTGCAGGCGGGACACCCCTTGTAGTTGCTCGCAACGAGACAATTCTCGGTGTTATCTTCCTCAAGGATATCTTGAAAACAGGTATTAAGGAGAGGTTTGCGGACCTGCGCCGGATAGGAATAAAGACGGTTATGATCACAGGCGATAATCATCTCACTGCTGCCACTATTGCGGCAGAAGCCGGAGTAGACGATTATCTGGCAGAAGCAAAGCCTGACGACAAACTCAAAATGATTAGGGACTATCAGAATGAAGGATACATGGTCGCTATGACCGGGGACGGGACAAATGATGCTCCTGCTCTTGCCCAATCCGATGTGGCTGTGGCAATGAACAACGGCACACAGCCTGCAAGAGAGGCTGCAAATATAATTGATCTGGACAGCGACCCTACAAAATTGCTGGACATTGTCGAGATAGGTAAACAAATCCTGATGACTCGGGGAGCTCTGACAACTTTTTCTATTGCCAATGATATTGCCAAGTACTTTGCAATTATTCCCGCTGCCCTTATAGGAATCTATCCGCAGCTTGAAGTACTGAATATCATGGGCCTTGCAACTCCCCAATCTGCCATCCTTTCGGCAGTCATATTCAATGCTCTGGTAATTCCAATGCTGATCCCGCTTGCACTCGCCGGGGTAAAGTTCAAGACTATGCCGGCATCGAAACTCTTTGCCTACAACCTGACCATCTTTGGCCTTGGAGGAATAATCGCTCCATTTATTGGAATCAAGGTAATTGATCTGGTATTGGCCGGATTACTACATATCTGAGGAGGTATTGGCATGACATCTCTCAAAAGAGCCACATTACTATTCACAGTGTTATTCCTCATCACAGGATTTGTTTATCCTATGATAGTGACACTTGCTGCCGGATTTCTTTTCCCAAATCAAGCTCATGGAAGCCTTATTGTCGATAATGAAAACAGGATTATAGGTTCAACACTCATTGGTCAGAATTTCACTGCACCTCAGTACTTCCAGAGCAGGCCATCAGCTAGCGGTTATAATGCAACTTCTTCCGGAGGGTCAAACCTTGGCCCGACAAATCCTGTTCTTCTGGAGCTTGTCGACAATCGAAAAAATGCACTCCAAAAAGCCGGGGTTACCGACCCGATACCTTCGGATCTAGTTATGGCTTCTGCTAGCGGGCTTGATCCGCATATCAGTTTAGAATCCTCACTGATACAGGTGCCTGCCGTGGCAAAGGCACGAAATTTACCGGAAGAAAAACTCAAAGCCCTAGTACTTGCAGAATCTGTCAACTCCCCATTTTCTGGAGCTTACGTTAATGTGCTTTCTCTCAACAAGGCGCTTGATGAGATGGATCAGTGAATGAGGAGACTATGGAACACGATCGATATGATGAGGCTGAAGGCAGGCCGCGAGCTGAAGATTTACTCTTCATCGCTCGTCGTGATGAGAAAAAAGCAAATGAAGGGACATTGACAGTTTACCTTGGCTACTCCGCAGGTGTTGGGAAAACATATTCAATGCTCGAAGATGCCCTTCAGCGGAAACGGGAAGGAAAAGATGTCGTAATCGGCTATATAGAGACTCATGATAGACCTGAGACTAATGCCCTGGTAGAGAATTTTGAAGTCATTCCTGCAGTCTCCATCAAATATCAGAATCTCATTCTCAGGGAGATAGATCTCGATGCGGTTATCCGACGCCACCCCCAAATTGTTCTTGTCGATGAGTTAGCCCATACCAATGCTCCAGGCAGCAGACATGTGAAGCGGTATCAGGATGTAGAAGAGCTTCTGCAAGCAGGAATATCAGTTTATACGACTGTCAATATCCAGCATATTGAAAGCCAGAACGATGCCGTTGCCCAGATAACAGGCATCAGAGTGTCTGAAACTGTTCCGGATACTTTCTTTTCTGATGCTGATGAGGTTCGGTTAATTGACATCACTCCGGAAGAACTGAATATTCGCCTCAAAGCCGGGAAGGTCTATGTAAAGGATATGGCTGAAGCCGCTGTCCAGCGTTTCTTCAGAACCGGAAACCTCCTTGCACTCCGCCAGCTTGCTCTGCGATATATGGCGGAATATACCGATAAAAGAATGATAGACTACATGAGGACACGAGCTATTCCGGGACCGTGGCCGGCAGCAGAAAGGCTCCTTGCCTGTATCCGTCCAGGTCCGACAGCAGAACATATGGTAAGGGCAGCATCCAGGCTTGCAGCCAGATTCGATGCTGATTTTATTGTATTTTCGGTAGATGTCGGTGGTAATAGGGCTTTATCTTCTCAGGAACGTACTTGGCTGAATCAGTCTCTTGAGACAGGTAGAAGACTTGGTGGGAGGATAGTTCGGTATCGTGGAAGTGATATAGCTGAAGAGATTATACGTTATGCCCGGCGAAGCAATGTCAGCATGATAATGCTCGGAAAACCACATGGACTAGATATATTTTCCTCTCCGGTATACAGGGTGATCCGGCAGTCACACGGCATTGATGTCCATTTGTACGAGCCAAAAGGAAGCAGTGCTCACATATCTCTTAAACGGCAAATCCCACTCTATTTCACAGCGGAATATGTAATCAGTATCATCCTGATCACAGCTGTGGCTGGTGTCAATTTTCTCCTTAGAGAAGTTATTGGGCCTTCAAATCTGCTGATAATCCAGCTTTTTCCAGTCATTGTGTCTGCTTTCTTTTTCAGGCGCAGAGTAGCTCTGTTTACGGCATTCGTAAGCATTCTTGCCTTCGATTTCCTTTTTGTCCATCCTTACTATACGATCTCTGTCCATGACTGGGAATATTTCATTGCTTTTATCGGGTACGTTGCTATTGCCCTCATAATCAGTAGTCTTGCAACCCGGCTGCGTCATCTTCTACCTCAGATCTGGCAAAGCGAAGTCGAAGTAGAAGCAACGTCAGGCCTTTCCCGTGGACTTGTGGAGGCAAAAACACAGCAAGAAGTCTTCGAAACTCTTGCTGATCAAATGCATAATTTTGCACCAGGTATCTTTTCAGTACTTGTACCCGGCCCGTCAGGGCTCCAGATTGGAGCAGGTGACGCTTTGTATCCCTTTGACGACAAAGAAAAGGCAATTGCCCTATGGGCTTACAAAAATGGTCAGCCAGCTGGCCACGGAACAGATAATCTTCCTGCAGGAAAGGGATATTATATACCTCTTAAAACTCAGAGAACAGTTTTTGGGATTATGGCTTTCATCTTTGACAAACCTGATGAGGCTTTAATTCCGGAAAATAAAGAGATATTTGAAACAATGGCGTTCCTTGGGGCTCTTGCACTCGAACGCTTATGATAAGCTGATCCCAAAACTCAAAATTGCTACTCTGAATCTCATATTCCGAACTATTAATAATGTTTATGGTGATGGAAAATAGCTCTGGGAAAATAGTTCTGAAATCTTGCTTGAAAATAAAATTGATTTTAGAATGAGCTCTATAAATAAGCGCAGGCTTTGCATGTCCGATTGTAATAAAAAATAAAAGATTAGTAAATAAGTTTAAAGTTTTAGTTCTTTAGCAATTTCCTGAAAAACTTTTCCCTTATCAGTAGTAATGAAAAAACCATTCTCATGCCTTATTAGTTCTTTTTTGTTCAACATTTCCAGATATTTCGAGGCAATATTAAAGTTGACATTTGCCTCGTATACAATGTGAGTTTTATTCGCCCCGTTCATTGCTACTCTTAAAATCTCTTCTGCAATATCAGTCTTGCTTCTTCTCTTAATACTGACTCCTCCCCACAATAGATTATAAAGTTAATCTTTAAAAAGATCTATTTTTCAAAAATATCCCATATTATGTTTTCTAAAGGCAACAATGATTATAGAATGTATTATTTCCTTTCCTATATGAAAATGTCTATTTTATATAAAAGTCAAGTTATCACCTTACTTTGACAATACGCTGGCTGATTCATTATCTGAAGCCCAATTGGTTATTAAGACCACAAGACTCAGAGAAGCAATTTGGGATTTTTGCCTCAGCTCATTAATTGAATTTTGGGAATGGCAGACTTTTAATAAAGGATCAGGATCGAAAAATCAGGTTATTTTACAATTCCATATAATTTCAATTTTTTAGAAAAACTTAGGCATTAAACACTCTGAATACTGAGATATTAATCTACAGAAAGATTCTTCCTTAGTAATATATCCAGCTCAAGTTTTTCTTTTTCCAAATACTACTTAAGCAAGCAGGTCAATTTACCTCAATCAAGCTTTTTTTGAGGAAATCTTATGAAAGCAATAGTGATAGGAGCAGGCGAGGTTGGATATCATATTGCAAAGTTTCTTTCCCTCACACACGATGTAACTGTTGTCGAGAAAGATGAGGAAGTTGCACGAAGGGCCGATGAACTTGATGTTCAGGTTCTGGAAGGAAATGGTGCAAACGCGGATATTCTCGCCGATATTATTCACGATGTGGATATTCTTGTTGCTGTCACTGGAATTGACGAAGTCAATATTGTTGCCTGCATGACTGCGAAACTTATCATAAAGTCTCATCCCGGCTGGAGAGATACAAAGACAATTGCAAGGGTAAGTAACCCGGATTATATCGATGTGCCTATAACCTCAAGGGCTCAGGTTGGGGTCGATATCATGATTTGTCCTGAACTTGCACTTGCGTCGGAGGTTGCCGAGGTACTTTCAAGCCCGTCAGCCATCGATACGGAAGTCTTTGCCGGAGGAAGAGTTCAGATGATGGAATTTGCCGTCCGTCCTGATAGCAAACTTGTAGGAATGCAGATCCAGGATCTCAAGCTTGATGATTGCTGCATTGTAAGTGCAATCTTTCGGAAGCAAGAGATAGTTATTCCCCATGGGAATGACACTATTAACGCAAATGACCACATGGTAGTTGTAGGCAAGACTAAGGCCCTGGAGGAACTTGACCGTATCTTCGGGAACGTGGAGCCTCACAGAAATAGAATTCTCCTCATAGGTTGCGGCATTGTAGGATTTTATCTGGCTAAACTGATAGACAAAGACGAGAATGCCGACCTTAAGATTATCGAGCACAGGAAAAGTCGCTGCATAGAAGTGGCTGAAATTCTGGAAAATGCCCTTATTTTAAACGGTGATGGAACTGATGTCAACCTTCTGAGGGAAGAAAATATTGAAGACATGGATGTTGTGCTTGCAGTTACGGACAATGACGAAAAAAATCTTCTGTGTTCACTGCTGGCAAAGCAAATGGGAGCAAAAAAAGTGATTGCAAGAGCTGATCGTCCGGACTATATACCTCTTTTTGAAATGATCGGAATTGATATGGCAGTCAGTCCCAGGGAAGCAACAGTAAATGAAGTCCTTAAGCTCACGATGGGAAAAGGTATCGAAAAGCTTACCACGCTGGAAGGCGAAAAGGCAGAAATTATCGAGTATACTACTTCAAGATACTCAAAAATTATAGGGAAATCTCTCGACAAAGTTAAGTTTCCTAAAGATGCGATCGTTACTACCGTTGTTCATAATGATGATATTATCATACCTAGAGGAGACTCTATAATTCGGGAAGGAGATAGGGTAATAGTTTTTGCGCTATCTTCAGCAGTTTCAGCGGTTGAGAAATTTTTTAAGTAAAGTTTAAATACGAAAAATTCAAAGAAGTCTAACAGGCTTTAAAACAGATGATCCTCAATGAATTTTAGAGTTATATTATATGTGCTTGGTGGGATTCTCAGGCTCCTGGGACTGTTCATGGTAATCCCCCTCGGAGTTGCTTATTATTACGGGGAAAGTTTAACTCCTTTTCTGGTTTCGATTCTCATAACCCTCGTAACAGGTCTTCTCCTGCTCTATTATAAAACAGAAGATGAATGGATGCGCAAGGAGGGTATTGCCATTGTTGCTCTGGGCTGGCTTGCAGCTGCTGTTTTCGGAGCAATTCCTTTTATGATGGATGGGATTTCTCCCTTGAATGCTGTTTTTGAATCCATGTCTGGATTTACAACTACTGGTTCAACAATTCTTACTGATATTGAAAGCCATCCTAAAAGTATCCTTTTCTGGAGAGGCATGATTCAGTGGCTTGGCGGCATGGGTATTATTGTGCTTTTCATCGCAATCTTGCCCAAACTTGGGGTTGCAGGCCGCCAGCTTTTCCGGGCTGAAGCGCCTGGGCCTACCGAGGACAAGTTGAAGCCAAGAATAAGGGAAACCGCAAGAATTCTCTGGACGGTTTATTTCTTAATTTCTTTCCTTATGGTTGTCTCTCTCCTGCTTGCGGGAGTATCCCTTTATGACGCGCTTAACCATATGTTTGCTACAATGGCTTGTGGGGGTTTCTCGAACTACGCGCTGAGTGTTGGAGAGTTTAATAGCCCTCTTGTTGAATACATAATAACTTTCTTTACGTTCGTGGCCGGTGCAAACTTTGCTCTCTACTATCGAGCAATATACGTAGACAAAAATCTCCTTTTTAAAGACGAAGAGTTTCGATTCTATACTTTTCTTGTCCTTGCAGCAAGCGGGCTTCTTACCTTCCTGCTCTGGAGGGATATTGGCACAAGCCTTCCTGATTCTTTCAGATTTGCAATCTTTCAGGTAGTTACAATCATAACAAGTACAGGGTTTGCGACAACAGATTTTAATCTCTGGTCCCAATCCGCGAAAATGATACTTATCATAGTGATGTTTATTGGAGCATGCGCCGGTTCTACCGGTGGAGGTATCAAGGTTGTGCGCATTCTTATTCTTCTCAAACACAGCCGGGTAGAGCTGTTCAAAGCCCTTCATCCCAAAGCCATTAAAGGTGTCAAATTTAACAATAAGAAAGTGCCCGAGGAGATTGTCAACTCGATTGTTTCATTTGTTGTCATCTATCTGCTTGTCTTTCTCTCAAGCTCCCTGGTTCTTTCGTTTCTGGGTATGGACATCATAACTTCATTTACTGCATCCATAGCTACGCTCGGTAATATCGGGCCAGGTCTGAATGTCGTAGGCCCGATGGGCAGTTTTGATCCAATTCCTGCTCTCGGAAAAGTAGTCCTGATTGCAAATATGTGGATTGGTAGGCTTGAAGTCTACACTGTAATTCTTCTCTTTACGCCTGAGTTCTGGAAAAAGTAATCGTCCTAGTTCCGTCACCCTAGTTCCATCACCCGAGTCCCGTCTCGGGAGGACGGAGCCCTTTTCGCGCACCTCGTTCGTCAAGAGGGCTGAACTATGATGAAGATACTAAGCTGAGCCAAAAGAGCTGATCTATGGGATAGATTTCTACGGATTTTTATTTGTAGATAGGTGCCAGTTTTTTCGTATTTTCCATACTTTACGCGGTCGTATAGTTCGGATTGAGTTTTCAGTGCCCTTGGCGGTTGTTTTTAGGTTCAAATAAGTAAAATGAGACTAATTCCGGCAGTTTACCAAAGATAAGGGCTAGGTTGCCAAGGAAAATGTTGGATGGCTTCGGATGGGGGAAGTTTCTGTAAGGTAGGCTAAAAAGGAAGTTTAATAAATGGAAGATGCCTGGATTTCCAGGCATTATATCTTACTCTGGGTTACATCTTACTTGACGTTACATTTTATTCTTTACCACTTCTTTTGCGGCGTCTTTGAAAAGTACTCGAAGATCCCAGAGAAGTTTTTTATTGGCTTTAAAGAGAGCCTGTAGCAGGTCAAGAAGGCTCATTCTCTCAAATTTTACGTCCTTCAGAGAATGTGCAAGCGAATTCAGGTTTTCATCGCTTAGATTGATAAAGCAATTCTTCACGACGAGACTCATGTCGATTTCATGCCCTATGGTTGCCCTCCACGGCTTCTCATAAATTTCTTCGAGTTTTTCAAAGGAAACATCCCCTGCGGATATAGCTGCATACGCAGCTTCTCCTGCCAGCTTTCCGGCATCCATTGCGTTGAGAATTCCGCCACCTGTGATCGGGTCAGACTGGCGGGCAGCGTCTCCGATTAGCATCAACCCGTTAGTGGAAGTTTTCTCAATGCTTCCTGAAACCGGAACTCCTCCGAAGACCATCTCGACTATCCTGGCATCGGGGAATTTCTTTTCCATAAACCTGTTAAGATAATCTACAGGTCTTGGCTTGAATTTTCCAGTCTTGCTCCCGAGAATTCCAATACCTACATTGGCTTTGCCTGCGCCTTTCGGAAAGATCCATATATAGCCCCCCGGTGCGATCTCATTTCCTATGTAAAATTCGCAATGATCTTGCTCTATATTCGCTCCAGCTATAAGGTACTGGGCGCAGGTTTCTACGTCTATCGGCTTTAAAGAAGTATCGATGCCTGCCCATCTACCTACCTTTGATTCGACCCCATCAGCACCTATTACTATCTTGGCCCGCACATCATATTCTTTTCCGAGATGCATGAGCCTGGCTCCTTTGACATAATCGTCTTCAATGATCAGACCAGTTGCTCTGGTTTTTACTCTCACTTCTGCCCCGGCTTCGGCAGCCTGTTCTGCAAGGGTCCGATCAAATACTTTTCTCTCAAGGACGTAACCTACTTCCCCACCAGAGATTTCCTCTGCCATCACTATCCTTGTTCCGTCCGGTGCGTGAATATAGGAAGCTTTAACGTCAGCGCAAATCCATTTCTTGTCAATTTCCACGTGTTTTTTGAGATATTCTTTGCCCACCCCTTCGGCACAGCGTACAGGATCACCTATTTCCTGACGTTTCTCGATTAAAAGTACATCCAGCCCTTTCTCGGCTGCGGTTCTGGCAGCAATGGAACCTGCAGGACCGGCACCTATCACTAAAACATCATACATGTCCTTCATTTTATTACCTCAATTGCTCCCACAGGGCAGATGCGATCGCATATCCCACATGATATGCACGTATTTCCATCTACTTCAACCCAGGTCTCTACAAGTTCAAGTGCTCCCTTAGGGCAGACTCCCACACAGGCACCACAGTATCCACATTTATATTTGTTTATTTGAATGCTCACCAGCTCACCTGTAACTCTTAAACGTAAATTATGATATTCAATCAGTAGGTATCCACGTTCTTGCAAACAGTTTCCTATATATAGTAAACTATGATTATATAATGCCACATTATTACATTATTTTCTACTGATAACTTCAATAGAGTCCTGAAAATTCTTTTTAATCATTCTATTTTTAAAGTTTTATTTTTCGGTCAATGAACAGATTTTTTGACTTTCCGAGGTCTAATCTTCATCTATAAATTTTTTCCTCAGGAAGATCCGGCCCGAGTTCACATTTGTGCATTGATATGGTTACCTTTCGAATAGTTTCCACAATTAATGTATTCATCCAATTAAAGGTTACTAGCTCTATTGGAGCAATGTATTAGATAGCATAAAAATTTCTTCCAGTTAATTTTCTCTCTAATATAAATATTTTGTATTACACCACCATTAATTATATTTTTGCTTTTATGAAAAGTTGTTACATTTCACTTTTTATACTGAAACGAGATAAAACCTGCCTGAAGTCTTAAGTAGCAGCCCTAAGTTTATAGCATAAGGAAAGAAGAAATCAAGCTTCTTCTCTTTCCTTAACATCTAGGTTTTCTCCCTCAAATTCCATATTTTTCCTATACTGTTTTGAATACCTTGCTTCTTCTCCTTCTCTGTGAAAATTGTTATAAGTGCAGAAGGGAATTACCCTGCCATCAGGGGTAGCATAGTGAATTCCGCAGTATTTGATCCTTTCCAGATCCAGGTTGTAGAGGTCCTGAAAGTGCATAGCTCCGAGGAAGAGGGATTTTCGATGGAACTGGGCAGCATGTTCTCTTGTGCCGTTTTTTAGAAAATTACTTATTAGGGAAACTATCTTAAGATCCTTTGGGCTTCTTGCCTCATCGATATAGCGCGAAATATGATAAAGAACTTTTGTAAGTTTTATTACGTTAGAACCTTGCCCCTCAAATTCTGGAGTAACGCTCTCAAGGAACTCAAGGAACCCATCCACGTCTACAAACTCACTTATAGGAATTAGCCTTCCCTCGCTCTCATAAATATAAGTGGCAGCTCCACAGAGAGGATGCACCGTGAACTCGGGAAGCGGAACCTTTCGCACCGCACTCACGAATCTGATGATGGGGACTGCAGCAGATGCAGGATACCAGGCTGAACTGGGAATTTCTCCTTCTGTTTGTTCTTCCAGGAGTGCTACTAAATCGGGAATTGTTATTCTTTGTTCTTTGCGCAGGGTCTGGTCAATGCGACCTGCAAACGCTACTGGCTGGAAGTTTACCCCTCTCACTACGTTTCCATTCTTGGCCGCAAAGCGGACAATATCTCCAACTTGATGATCATTAACTCTTTTTATCAGGGTGGGCACGAGCACAACACTGTTCAGGCCGGTCTGCCTACAGTTTTCAAGAGCTTTTTGTTTTAGAGGAAAGGCATCGAATCCACGGGTTGCTCTGTATGGTTCCTCGGAGACTCCGTCAAAGGATAAATATACAGTATGGAGCCCTGCGGTCTTCAAAGCTTCACAGTATTCCTGGCTTTTTGCGAGCCTGACACCATTAGTTGCAATCTGTACCTGTGAAAAACCGAGTTTTCGGGCTGTTTCAATAATTTCCGGAAGGTCTTCTCGGACCGTAGGCTCTCCTCCAGCAAATTGGACGGCATAGCAGGGAACAGGTTCTTGATTTCGGAGAGTCAGCATCATTTCTCTGATCTGTTCAAAGTCTGGTTCATATACAAAGCCATTTTCTTTAGCATTAGCGAAGCACACCGGACAATTGAGATTACAACGATTGGTAACATCGATGTTTGCAAGCAAAGTCCCTGTTTTGTGCTTGGAGCAAATTCCGCAGTCCCAGGGACAGCCACCGGAAAAAAGAGTAGACTTGCTGGAAACTCCATTGCCGACATAAGAATAGCGTCTGAACCTATCGTAGAGTTTGCTGTCCGACCAGTAAATGTCCATAAATGTTCCATGTTCGGGACAAATTTTTTTCAACATTATCTTGCCGTTTTCTTCAAACAAAGTGGAATCAATAACTTTTTTGCACTCTGGACAAACAGATAAAATGTGTTTCATTCAAATACCTTATACATATTATTGATAGTAATCAGGTTTTTTTTCAAAAAGTCTGTTCCTCCTTAAGGAGATTCTCCTCATAGCTTTATTTAGCTCTAAATGTCTTTTTTTACAATATTTTCTGCCAGGAGATCAATAAAAAAATCCATAATCTCCGGAAAATCTTCATCTCTAACTTCATTCCTGAATCGTGTGAGTGAAAAAACCGCGCATGTGGCTTCGGCAAGAAGTCTGGCATTTTTGTCTATCAGGAGACCAGCATCTGCCCACTCTTCAAAAAAAGGCAAAATTATTTCCACGTTTTCTCTATGGATATTTCTAATTTTTTCTTCAGAAGACAGGAAGATTGTCAGCTCAGCACACTCTTTCTCTATGAAAACTTTTTTCCAGATTGGATGGTTATTCACAATATTCAGCAAGTAATGAAGGTAAGCCCTTACGGCTTTATCAGGTTCTGTCCTGTATTTCAGGAAGGAATTTTCGAGTAAGCTATCCATTAGGGCTTCTCGCTCGTCTTTAAATATCTGTAGAAAAAGATCCTCCTTACTGCTAAAAAAAGAATAAAAAGAACTCTTTGCAATTCCCAGGTCTTTGGTTAGATCTCCGATGCTCGTTTTCTTGACTCCATATCTTGCAAAGCAATCTTTGCCCTGGTCTATAATTTTCCTTCTTATAATCTCTCTTTCTTCATCTGTAAAAGATCTCATAGGTCTCCTCTGAAAATAACTCTCTCAGATTTTACTGACTCTGTAATATCTTAACTTCTCTATTCAATGGTTAAACTATTAATCTCAATGAATCATTTGGTTTTCTATTCGTAGCTTAATCTAAATATTGTTTATTTAAAGTTTTTGGATAGATAAATTAGTTATTAATTTTACAGACAAATGTATGGGTGGTGCATTAGTAGCTGGTTGATATTTTGTCTTTGAGTGTTTTTGTTTAGTTACATCTGTTTTCTAAGCTTACCTGTGTATCTCAAGTCCATACATCGAAGGACTGAGAGTATCGATTTTTTTGGCTCTGTAGAAATCCTATCTAAACTCGTTTCCACTAGATTCATTTAACCTAGAAACTTGACGCTACAAGCCCATTTCAAAATATTTGGCATACTATAAATGTAAGATTGCTACAGAGCCTACTTTAGTAACTTTTTATAATATATTTATAATTATCTTCATGAGTTTAAAAGCCAAAGACTGTGATTTAGCAGAATTGCGAAACTTACCCACAAGATATAAGGAAGTAATAGGTAAGAAGCTGTTTTTGAGATCTTTCTAAACTGAATTATTGTTAATAAAATAGCAAACCAGAGCAGAATTATCTCAATAAAAGCATAGTATGGAGACCTTAGACCAAAGAACAGATAGGACCAGATGATGTTAAGACCTAATTGTATACCAAAAATGAGTAATCCAATTTTCACTTCTCTTTGCTGTACTCCTTTCTCCCAGACAATATAAAGGGAAATTCCCATAAGCGTATAAAGAAGAATCCAGACAGGAGAAAAGACCCATGATGGAGGGCTGAAAAACGGCTTCTCAAGTAAAGGAAACCAGTTTTCAACTGAAGAGGCTGTAAATACCGCGCCAATTGCTCCTGCAAGCTGGCAAAGCAATATCGAGGCCAAAAGCTTAAAGAAGTTTATCTTCTGAGACATGTCAGACACAGGAATATTTAGTACTTCACTATATTAACTTTGAGGTCAAAAAGAAGCTTAAGTTTCAATAATTTATAGCTATTTTGTAAATTTTAGGTAAAAGGAATAAAATCTGGCTTTGTAAAAACTCATTAATGATATGCCTAAATCTGAAACAGGCTGGCAGTTTCACTTTTCGAATTTAGATTGAAGTTAGTGGAAATAAGTTTGTTGAGGATTTCTACAGAGCCATTTTTTCTATACCGGCTTCCTTAAGGGTGTCTATTACCTGATTCAACATGAGTTCTACAAACTCTCCTCTTTCTTCTCTAGTCATGACAGGGGACAATCTGGATTTTGCACTGGATTTTTTATAGGGGATTACGGCTTTCACTGGAATCCTGAAGATCTAAGCCCTGTCACAGAATAAACTATGCATATTTCCGATTGGATGTTTTTATTTTTACTATCAAGGCCGCCAATTAAAGTTACAATAATTATATGTTGCATAGTTTATTTCATTGCGGGCACTTATTGTAGAGTTGCATTACCAACTTCTATAGCTATGACACCAAGAAACCATGACATCAAGAAACCTCATTTTACAAAAAGTATTGGTACTGAGGTTTAAACGAAACCAATAAGAGGCAAGAGTTCACTTCATCCCCAACCTAAACAGGCTGTCCGACAATTCAATTTTAGGGCAAATACATGTAAAAAAGTCATCTAAATTCCCTATATCGAAAAAGAAGAAACTCAGTTATTACTATTAGTAATCATCGGACAGCCTGTCAAGGACAGGGTATTCGTAACTCTCTGCGCTCCAGATGTAATAAACATTAATATCAATGAATCAATGATTTTTGTTCGCAGCTTAGTAAACACATTACATATTTAGATTATTGAATAAAAATAATGGCTCTTCACTGTTGCCCGTGTCTCATGACAGATTATAAAGACATCAAAAATAGGATATAAAATTTTGAATTTTCCAGAGGAATCTGAAGCATTGAGCTCGTTTGTGCAAAATAATATTATACTTCTTTCATTTTTCAAGTAAAAGAAGTCAATTACTCACGACCCATGGCTGAAAAAATGATTTGCTGGTTATAGAGGGTATTCTCACGGCACTTTTTGAGTGCCGCTAAATACCCAAGTATTTATTTTACTTCAGAAATTCTACGTAGCTCACGAGTTCGATCTATCTGTACCGGCTCGGCTTTCAAGAGTGTATACCTCATCGAAAGAAACAGTCTGTCCCTGAATTCCGTTATTAGCTAGTGCATCAATCTGCCATTCGGTAACAAGTTTGTACGTGGCACCGCTATCCACAGGAACATTAGATAATGTAAGACTATCACTGAGGAGTGCATATTCTGTGTCGCTTCCTGCCGCATAACCGTAAGTTTGAGTGCCGTCCTGCGATGTTAGCTTTATCTTTATCTTAAACATCTCTCCTAATTTATCAGTATTCGGAATAGGAGCAGAAGTATTAGCTTCAGTGGGAACATTCACTTTATCAACGTCTATTTTCAGAATTCCATCGAGATTTCCACCAATAGTAATAAGTTGTTCCTCGGTGCCGGAATCACCGGGCGCTGTAGCTGCTACGCTAATAGGGTTAACCGCCTGGTCCCCTAGGTAAAGTTCTCCAGCTGTAATATCGCCATTAACCTGTCTAGAATCACTTAAGGTTGCCCATGTTGCGGCACCTGCCGTAGCGACAACCGCGCCGATAATAAGTATACTCAAAAGAACTTTTTTGTTAAGCATGCTTTATCCTCTTTCTAAATGAGTTATTGCTATTCCAGTTTCTGTCAGTATTGCTCACTTTTATTCTAGGGTGTCACTGGAGATGAATCCGAACCTGGGGTATAAACCATTGGGGGTTCCAGTGAGACTCCCTAAACTTAGCAAATATGAGCTAATCCTCCCTTGGACTCGTTTTAATATAGTTATTGGCGGATTAACTGAAATTCAATGTGGTAATAAAAGATTAACGTCATCAGAAGAGGTTGTGGTTTTGGAAGTGGTAATATACCGTTAATGAGATGTAATAAAAATAGGGTTATCAGAAAATAACCTGTAGTGCGAAATTTTTGAGTTTTTCATAGAGATTCTGTTGATTTTCATCCAGGGATCAAATTCCTATATATTATTCCTGAGAGAAGGATGGGGTTATAAGAGGCGGAGTGAAGGCTGACTGCCGCAGGAAGCACAGAGTTTGAGTAAGACAATGGGAAAGAGGTTTTATTCGTTTAATGGGAGATTACCGCTATCGAAAGACGTTGGCAAATTCGTGGGAAAAAAGAGGAAAGTCCAAGCGAAATAAGAGTTCATTCAAATTTGCGAACGTAGTGCATGTGGGCTATTGAGGAGAAGAGGAAGAGCATATCTGTAAAGAGCATCCACTTAGAGCTTGTAACCCATTTGAAGATCCCTATATAGATTGTGACACTGCCGACAACAGAGAGAATGCTTAGGCCTAAATAGAAATGGCTCCAAGGTATATCGCCTTTCTCGACAGTTTCCATGTAGATATCAAAGTCGTGGGCTATAGGGAGAAGTTCTACTTTGTCTTGTTTCCTGTCATGGGTGATGACTCCAAGTTTTTCCATTTTAGGAATATGGGTCTGGATCAGTGAAACGTATATGCTTTTTCGAAGGTTACTTTCAGGGTCATCTGTCCCGGACTCTAGGCGGGCTATTTCTTCCGAAAGAGAGCGTACGCTCTGACTGCCCTGCTCACGGAGAATTTCCAGGACACTTCTTCGCCTATCGTTCTGAAGAATTCCAAAAATATCGCTTTTCGATAATTGTGCTTGATAACTCTGGGGATTTGCTTCGATTTCCAGAAAGTCGCTTTCTGCTTTGGCCATTATATCTCTCTAAAACATTATTCTTGTTCAAACAAATAATCAAAGATATAGTAGTTGTCTTGCGGTTTTTACAAAAAATTCAAGACAGTTATCTTGAAGTCTTCAGTCATATTTAGTTTCAGATATTGCAGATTGTTGTGAAGTCCTCCTCAAAAGTTAAGGTGTTCACGCAAAACTCTATTCATAAAATATTATAATTATAGTCCTGTTAAAATTCCTTAACTTTGGACTGTGAGACTCTTAATGAAATCCCTAATTGTCTTACTTATTCTATTTACTTCCATAGTAAAACCTACTAATTAATTATAAACTTCAGAAATAAATTTCTAAAACTTAATTATATATAATTGACACATCTTCTAGATAATATACTGAGATCTTTTTATGCTAATGATTGTGTATTATAAACATAAGAGTTTATTTATAGTTAATTATAAATAATTTATGTAAAGAATGATAATTCAAAAGAATTTAACAGACACAGTTAACATATTCACTTTAAAAACAATATCATGTATTTTAGACATATTTAAAAATTTAAAACTCTGGAATTATAGCTCGCTTAGTTCATATTAGGAATCACAGTGATGGTTAAAAATGAGAACATCTAATAAAATAATACTCTTGGGGTTAGTGTTAGTTTCTCTCTCCTTCACATGCAGCACTTTCCCCAGCTTTACAGGTACATCTGCTTCTCTCGGTGATATGAAACAAACTAGTGCTGAAATAAACATAGCCGAGCTGATTGGACTCTCTGATTTCAGCCTTCTTGGAAACGACGAAAAACTCCAGAAAATCAACGGTGGTATAAGCCTAAATGACTATTCTCCTGACAATGTAAGTTCAGTAGATAATCTAACAAATAATTCCTCTACAGCAGAAGCAGGAAATGTTACCCTGAATAAGATCATTAACCTTACTGAAGCCAGCAAAAACAGCATGGCTTCAGGCTCTAGCAGCACAACAAATGATCAAGATAATAGTGAAGATCAAGACAATAGTGAAGATCAAGACAATAGTGAAGATCAAGATAATAGTAATCAAGATAATAGTAATCAAGATAATAGTGATCAAGATAATAGTGATCAAGATAATAGTGAAGACATCATTCCTGCAGCAAACTTTACGACTAACCTCACACTCGGTTTGGCTCCATTGACAGTTCAGTTTATTGATTTCTCCGAAAATGCATCAGAATGGAACTGGGACTTTGGAGATGGATTAACTTCAACTGAGCAAAATCCTGTGCACATT
>ENA-UOOE01000097-UOOE01000097.1-fermentation-metagenome-genome-assembly--contig:-NODE-97-length-86178-cov-4.135376_pt1 | contig 86178 bp, 65 predicted proteins | sample MGYA00245776_ERZ724021 | MGnify/ENA primary metagenome ERZ724021 (study PRJEB28704, sample SAMN03018321) | fermentation metagenome | biome: anthropogenic terrestrial biome; feature: soil; material... | reverse complement strand
GAACCCTCACATACAGAGTCAGAGTCTGTTGTGCTACCTTTACACAATTCCGCAATATTTCTTTACAACAGCAAACCTAATTATACCAGAACATGCAGATTTGTCAATCCCTTTTCGCATTTTCCGTTAAATTACATAAGGATTCTTTCTTCCCCACTAACTGCGGGCAGTATGGTATACTGCTGTAGAGAAAAGGAAGGGATGCCCTTATGGCAGAAGAAAAAATGCAGGAACAGATTATGCGGGCCGTACAGGATGAAGAGGACTTGAATGGTAAAATTTTTTCCGGTGAAAAAATGGAAAGCACAGATTTTCCGGGCGTAGGGTTTCACGGATGCCGGTTGGAAGACTGCCGTCTTTTGAACTGCAACGCAGAAGGATGTTATTTTGAAGACTGTGTGCTGAAAAACTGCGACTTTTCCAATACATCATTCGTAAACTGCTGTTTTCGCCGTGTAAAAATGATTTCCTGCAAGCTGCTTGGCACCAGTTTTTCCGGTGCCATTTTGGATGGTACAGAATTTAAGTTGTGCCCCTGCCGTCTGGCCGAATTTCCCTCCGCAAAGTTCCGGCACACGGTTTTCTCCGGCTGCGGCCTTACAGAATGCTCTTTTCAAGAATGTGAGCTGCATGGAACTGTATTTTCCGGCTGCGGAATGAACAAATGCAGTTTTCTCCATACATCTCTGCGGGGCATTGACCTGCGAAGCGACGAAACGCGCGGACTTACTGTTTCAGGTCCGGAACTGCACGGAGCAATCGTCACACCTGCGCAGGCATGTGAGCTTTCCCGCTACCTCGGCCTGGTAATCAAATGAAAAAGCCGGAAATGTCTTTCTCTCCATTTTCTGGGGAAAGCAGGCACCTAGCGGAAAAGGATTGCTTCAGCACATCGGATACCGTCAACAGCAGCGGAAACAATGCCGCCTGCGTAACCGGCACCCTCGCCGCAGGGGTAAAGGCCGCGGAGGCCAACAGACTGGGAATCCTTCCCGCGCAGCAGCCTTACCGGTGAGGAAGAGCGGCTCTCGACAGCCGTCAGCACTGCATCCGGATTTGCAAAGCCCCGGAGCCTTTGATCCATCAGGCGAATCCCTTCTCGCATGGAGTCAGCGACAAAATCCGGCAGGCATTGATCCAGGGAAGACGGCACCACACCCAGCGGATAGGAAGGCTCCACTTCCCCAAAGCCTGCCGAGGGGCGCCGGGCAAGAAAATCTCCAACACGTTGCGCAGGTGCCCGATAGTCCCCGCCGCCGAGGAAAAAGGCCCGTTCTTCAAGCCTTCGCTGGAATTCCACACCCGCAAGGGGCCCTGTCCCCCCGAAATCCGCAGGGCCCACCCCGACAAGCAGCGCAGAATTCGCATTCTGCCCATCCCGCGCAAAAGTGCTCATTCCGTTCGTGACAACACGGCCTTTCTCGCTTGACGCAGCCACGACCGTCCCACCCGGGCACATACAGAAAGTATAGACGCCCCGCCCGTTTGGCAGGTGTACCGCCAGGCGGTAATCCGCCGCGCCGAGCGACGGGTTCCCTGCAAACTTTCCGTACTGTGAAGCGTCAATCAATTTCTGTGAATGCTCAATGCGCGCACCGACAGAAAACGCCTTTGCCTCCATCGGGATGCCTTGAGAAAAAAGCATCTGAAACGTATCGCGCGCACTGTGCCCCACAGCAAGCACCACTGCGTCTGTTCCCAGTCTTTTCGTATTCCCGCCGTGTGTCTGGCACTCAACGCCGCTTACAGCGCCATCCTTCACGGAAAGGCCGGTCAGTTTCGTATTAAAACAGATTTCACCGCCAAGCGAAAGAATTTCCTTCCGGATATTCCTGACAACACCGGGCAGCCGATCCGTACCGATATGCGGACGTGCAAGATACAGGATTTCTTCCGGTGCCCCGGCCGACGCAAACTCTTCCAGCACCATGCGGACACGCGGATTACTGATACCGGTATTCAGCTTTCCATCCGAGAATGTGCCCGCACCGCCTTCTCCAAACTGCACATTGCATTCCGGGTCAAGCTTTCCGGTCCTCCAGAAAGTATCTACCTGTCTGCGCCGCTCCTCTACACAGGAACCACGCTCAAGCACAATGGGAGCAAGGCCCGCATGGGCAAGCACGAGCGCCGCAAACATCCCGCCCGGCCCAAACCCGACAACAACAGGCCGCTCCTCCCCATGATTCTTTGCCTGAGGCCATTCCATCCGGAACGGCTCTTCGGGGACTATTTTCCGGTCATGGGGCGCATTGTTCCGCAGGCAGTCCACGTCTACGGTACAGGTAAAATGGACATCATCACGGCGGCGCGCATCCACAGACTTCCGGCGCAGTCTCAGCGAATGGATCTGCTCCGGCCTCACACGCAACCGTTTCGCCGCTCCACGTTTTAAGTCCTCCACGCCACCATTAAGTTCCATGCGGATATCTGAAATTCGATAAATCATGTTTCTCCCTTTCCGGCAGGGACAAGCGCTTCTGCTGCTGCCAGCCCTGCCGTGATGCCGCTTGCCCATGCCCACTGCAGGTTGAAACCTCCGCAGCCGCCGTCAACATTCAGGAGTTCCCCACAGAGGTACAGCCCCTGGCAGAAACGGGACTGAAGGCCACTGTCCACTTCTGCAAGCGGCACGCCGCCCGCTGTAACCTGCGCGTTCTGCCAGGAAAGGGTACCAAGCACAGGGAACCGGAAATCTTTCATCTCTGCTGCAATTTCCGCACAATCCCCGCCCGAAAGCAAACCGGCAGGGACAGAAGCACCGTCGAGTGCCGTCTTCACAACTTCCGAAGCAAGAGAGCGGTTGAGCATCCCCTCCGCCAACGCCGAAGCGGGTCCACTGCCAAACCGCTCTGCTTGTGCATGGAACTGCCGTGCAAGCTCATCCGAGTGGTATTCCGGTGCAAGGTCAAGGGAAATTTCCAGCGTTTCCGCGCATGATTCCCCTGCAAGCCGGGAAAGCTCAAAGATACAAATACCTGAAAGTGAATTCTCGGTAAACTGTACTTCACCTTCCGCCTTTTGAAAGGTTTTACCGCCTGCAAGGAGTGAAGCCACAGCAATACAGCGCACGCCCTTGAGCGGGCGGGTCCTCTTTGCATCGGTACGGATTTGCACAAGTGCAGGCCGCAGTTCTGTGATGCTGTGCCGGAACGGGTGCAGCAACGCATAGCCGCTGCCGTCTGATCCGGACTGCGGGCAGGCCTTTCCACCCGTTGCGACAACGATCTTCCGTGCCTTCACCTTCCTGTCGCCTGAGACAGCCGCAAAACCACCGGGAATATTTTCAATCCGGTTCACGGGGAAATCGCAGATCATGTCTGCGCCGCAGGATTCAAGCCCGCGCCGCAGTGTATTCAGTACAGAGGAAGCCTGTAGGCTGTATGGATAAACACGGCCGCCATCCAGTTCGCGGCAGAAAAGCCCTTCCGAGCGGAACAGCCTGACAATTTTTCCCGGAGGGAACCGGCGCAGGATTGCTCCGGCCGCCGGAACGTCACCATGATAGCAGTCCGGCGTAAGGTGCATATTTGTCAGGTTACAGCGCCCATTGCCTGTCGTCAGGAGCTTCTTTCCTACACGCGGGTTTTTTTCCAATACGGCAACACGCACAGGATACCCTTTCGTCTGTGCAGATTCAGCCGCGGCAAGCGCTGCGGCAAGGCCGGAGGCTCCTCCTCCGATTACGGCAAGATCATAAGTCTCCATCAGTTTCTCCCTCCCTCCATTGATGTCTTCCCGGGAATTCTATTATAAAATAAGTATCAGCCAGGCCGAAACGGCAATCAGCACGGCAAACACAATGGCAAGGATTCTCGCGGCGAGGGGGTAGCTGCTCCCCTGCTTTTTTCTGCTTTTCTTAATTTTTTGCTGGTTCTTTTTCATGGGAATCACCCCTTGCTGGAATTATTATAGCCAAAACCAGAGCGAAAAACAACCATTCTGGCAAGTTACAGAGTTGAAACCCATGATAACAAAAGTTTTGCCGCCCACTGCGGCGCTGATTTATTGACAAGGCTACACTTTTGCCATACACTAGAGAAGTATTTTAGCGAGAAGTGCTTTTTGTGCGGGAGGATTAAAATGGAGAACAGATATAACAGCAGCTTCCATCATGCCGGTCCATCCAGGGCAAACCGCGACTTACAGTTTGCCGCAACCCCGCCGAAAAAGCGCCGCCAAAATTATAGCCCCGACGGGGTTGACCGCTACAACTATGTAGAAGACCGCGATAACCGCGATATTTACAGCAACAGTACGGTTACCCGCCGCAGCGGGCATCAGCCACCACAGAAAAAGAAAAAAGGCGGAGCAGGTAAGAGGATTTTCTGGACATTCTTTGTAATCCTGCTTGTGTTGGTTGGGCTTGGAGCCCTTTATTTCCATGTAATGGCATCGCGCTTAAACCGCTCAAACAGCGCGAGTATCGCAAGCACCCGTGCCAAATATATCGAGCAGCCTTCCGCGGCCCCCGCCTGGGATGTGGAATCCGACGGCAACGTCATCAATATCCTTCTGCTTGGCGTGGACAAAAACGTAGATGGTTCGGACGGCCGTTCTGATACTAATATTCTTGCCTCCATTGACCAGAAATCAAAGACTATACGTCTTGTCTCGTTTCTCCGTGACTCTTATCTGGAAATTCCAACCTTCGGGATGAATAAGCTTAATGCCGCCTATGTAAAAGGCGGTGTGGCACTAACTATGCAGACACTTGAAAACAATTACCGCGTGAACATTGAGCGGTACATGTCTGTAGACTTTAAGAAGTTTGCCGCTGTGATTGATAAGATGGGGGGACTTGATGTCCCAATGTCCGCTGCGGCATGCTCTGAAATCAACAGCCGCAGCGGCTCGAAGCTGAAAGCTGGCACCAACCACCTGAACGGGGAAGAATGCCTCTGGTATACCCGCATCCGCGACACTACCGACAGCTTTGGCCATGATGACTACGGCCGGACTGCACGGCAGCGTCAGGTTATCCAGCTGATTATCAGTAAAATGAAGTCTCTTAACCCGGTTGAGTCCAGCAAAATTCTCTACGATTATCTTCCCCTCATTGAAACGAACCTTACAGATCCGGAAATTGCCTGCCTTGCAGGCGTCGCCGCAGACCTTAAGGACTACAAAATAGAAAGCAAGCAGATGCCGGCGCCCAACACGTTTGATGATCAGAAATCCATCAAAGGCATTGGCCGTGTCATCACACTTGACCTTAAGAAAAACTGTACGATCCTTCGCAATTTTCTCTATGGGGATTCTTCATCCTCTGTAGCAAAAAGCAATTAAGTTTTTCCTTTTCTTTAAATTCGGTCTAATGTCTGGTAAAATAATGAATGGTTACTGATTAAAAATATATGGTTCCGGAGGCCAAAAAATGGGAAAAAAGACATTTTACATCACAACGCCGATTTACTATCCGTCCGGCAAGCCGCATATCGGGCATTGCTATTGTACGCTTGCATGTGACGCGATTGCCCGTTACAGGAGGATGCAGGGCTATGACGTGATGTTCCTCACCGGGACCGACGAGCACGGCCTGAAGATTGAGCAGAAGGCAGAACAGGAAGGCATTACACCCCAGCAGTACGTTGACCGTATGGCAAAACAGTTTCAGGATCTCTGGAAGCTGCTGGACATTTCCAACGATAAATTTATTCGCACAACAGACGGCTACCATGTAAAAGCCGTCCAGAAAATTTTCACCGAACTCTACCGCCGCGGAGACATCTACAAAGGAGAATATAGGGGCTGGTACTGCACACCCTGTGAGTCTTTCTGGACAGAAACCCAACTGAAGGACGGAAAATGCCCGGACTGCGGCCGCGAAGTGAAAATGGCAAACGAAGAGGCGTACTTCTTCCGCCTTTCAAACTATGCTGACCGGCTGTTAAAGCTCTATGAAGACCATCCGGACTTTATCCAGCCCGAAAGCCGCAAGAATGAGATGATTGCTTTCATTAAGCAGGGGCTTGATGACCTGTGTGTGACGCGCACCAGCTTTACCTGGGGCATCCAGGTGCCATTTGATCCGAAGCATGTGGTTTATGTTTGGGTAGATGCCCTTACAAACTATATTACCGCGCTCGGTTACGGTTCAGATGATGACTCACTCTACAAAAAGTTCTGGCCTGCGGACGTCCACTTCGTCGGAAAGGAAATTGTGCGTTTCCACGCAATTATCTGGCCGGCAATCCTGATGGCGCTTGGCCTGCCGCTCCCGAAGCAGGTATATGGCCACGGCTGGCTCCTTTTCGGTGACGGCAGCAAGATGAGCAAATCGAAGGGCAATGTGGTCGATCCGCTCATCCTCTGCAAACGCTATGGCGTAGATGCCATCCGATATTTTCTCCTCCGTGAGATTCCGTTTGGCTCAGATGGCGTTTTCACCAATGAGGCACTCATTAACCGCATTAATTCCGACTTGGCAAATGACCTTGGGAACCTGCTTTCCCGCACAACGATGATGGTACAGAAATATTTTGGCGGGAAAATTCCGGCTGAGCACGAAAGCAGCCCTCTCGACGAGGGACTGATTTCCGCAGCACTTTCTCTAAGCGGCAGATGTAACAAAGCCGTCTCCGGTTACCAGTTCTCTGTTGCCCTTTCGGAAATCTGGAAACTCGTTTCCTGTGCCAATAAATATATTGATGAAACAAAGCCGTGGGTACTCATCAAGGACCCGGCCAAAAAGCCTCGTCTTGCGGCAGTACTCTATAACCTCTGCGAATGCCTGCGGATTATTTCAATTCTCCTCGCGCCGTTTCTTCCTAACACGGCGCCGGAAATCCAGAAGCAAATCGGTGCAAAGCCGGAGGAACTGACTTACGAAACTGCCGCAAAGTGGGGTATCCTCTCTTCTGACGCACAAATTACAAAAGGGAAGGTCCTGTTCCCGCGCATCAATGTAGAAAAGGAGATTGAGGAACTGAACAAGCTTATCCCCAACCCCGCTGCAAAGCCAGTCTCCCAAAAAGATGCGCCGGGAAGCGCCGCAGAAATCACAATCGACGATTTTCTGAAAGCAGACCTCCGCACGGCGGCTGTAAAAGCCTGCGAACCGGTAAAAGGCTCAACAAAGCTCCTGAAATTTACACTGGATGACGGGAAAGGGGAGCGCACCGTCGTTTCCGGCATTGCAAAATGGTACAAGCCTGAAGACCTTATCGGGCACACGGTCGTTTTCGTAGCGAATATGAAGCCTGCAAAGCTTTGCGGTGTTGAAAGCCAGGGCATGATCCTCTCGGCGGACGCCGGGGAAGGGAAAGTAAAGCTTCTCCTTCTTGACGGTGTCCCCGCCGGCAGTAAAATCAGGTGACTTTTCCTTTTTTAAGTACCAAGGAAACCCACCGTATACAGCATCCAGGATATTTAATCTGCCTGCCCAAAAACACAAGTCTGGAAGAAGCCGCAAGCTGTCTGCAAAGCGCTTGCGGCTTTTCTGTCCACCTACCCCGTGTGTTTCCGGGGGAATGTATGGGTAGCAGAGGGGCACTCCGGGATGCTGTGAAACGCCTGAAAAAGGAGGCTCCTTTTTTATGGAGTACAGCAATATTTTCGACAGCCACGCCCACTATGACGATCCAGCATTCGACACTGACCGGGAAAAGCTTTTGTCCGCACTGCCCGGCCGGGGAATCTGCGGCGCCATTGACTGTGGTGCAGACCTGGCTTCCTCAAAAAAAGCTGCCGACCTCGCGGAAAACTACAGCTGGATTTACTTTGCAGCAGGAATTCACCCGGAGGAAGCGCATAATCTTCCTGCGGACTGGGAATCAAGGCTCGGAAAACTTCTTGAACTTCCAAAAGCCGTAGCCGTTGGAGAAATCGGCCTGGACTACCATTCTGCAGAAAATCCCCCGCGCAGCATTCAGAAGGACATATTTGGGCGGCAGATTTCCCTTGCAAACCGGCTTGGCCTCCCGATTATCGTCCATGACCGTGAAGCCCACGGCGACACGGTAGAGCTTCTCCGGAAATACCGTCCGCGCGGTGTGGTGCACTGTTTTTCCGGCAGTGTGGAAACCGCAGAGGAAGTGCTGCGGCTCGGGATGTATCTCGGCCTTGGCGGAGCAGTAACTTTTAAAAATGCACGGGTTCCGGTTGAGGTCGCAAAAGCAGTCCCCGCCGACCGGCTGCTGCTGGAGACAGACTGCCCCTATATGGCGCCCGTGCCGTTCCGCGGCAGGCGCAATGATTCTTCGCTGATTGCGTATTCGGCCGCGCGGATTGCCGAAATCCGCGGCGAGGATACCCAGGAGCTGATTAATCAGGCCCGTAAAAATGCCGAGCGCCTGTTCCTGCATGGGAAAACCTGATTTTTGCCGGGCCGGCAGGAAAAATCAGGGGGCGGCACAAAGCATCATTACAAGAACGGTAATATCGTCGTCGTGACCGTCCTTACGGCGGTAAATTGCCTGTGCGACAATCTCTTCGGCAAGCTCCTGCGGGATAGTCCCTTTCCAGTGTTCGATTTCCTCACATACCCACTCCGGGCCGGAACTGAGCGCCCCGTCTGAAAGCATCACAGTGAGGTCCCCGGAAGTAAGCGTATCCGCGGACTTTGCAAAACGTGTATCATTGAGGATCCCGACCGGAAGACCGGGCATGTCCACAGGGACAGCATGCCCGTCTTTACGGAGAATTGTTTCCGGCGCACCTGCTTTCAGGAACTCCGCTTCTCCGGTATAGAGATCCAGCGTCGTAATATCCATGGTAGAAAGCGACTCGTCGCCGGACTTCGCAAGCAGTGCGGAATTGACAATGCGCAGTGAAGCGCTAAACCCAATCCCCGCTTTTACAAGCCGTTCCATGATGCCACAGGCCATGGTTCCATCCACGGCGGCACGTCCTCCCGTCCCCATGCCATCGCAGAGGATTGCCACTTGCCGTCCGCTTCCGTCCGGGAAGCACTTCCAACTGTCGCCGCAGAATTTTCCATTGCCACAGGCATGTTGAGCACAACCAAGCCGGATACGGAACTTTGTCCGTTCGCTGAGCTGAATCCGGCACTTCCCTCCCGCATAGCTGACACAGGGATTTTCAAATTTTCTGCCGCATGCTCGTGCAATTTCATTCAGCAAAGCCCCCCGCTCAATCCGCAGGGATTCTTCCGGCATGGCAACGGCTTCCAGCGCCATCCTGCCGAAGCGGTTAATCCGACAGCTTACACTGACGGGATGGAATCCGGCAAGGCGCAGAACTTCCTCTACTTTCTGCGCTGCCGCATTGTCATATTTTTCTACCATTTCCAGTTCTGATGCCATGTCATCCAGCATTTCACCCGTCGTGAAAAACTGGTCTGCAACGACACTGCGGATTTGGCGCGCCCGCGTTTCGGCTGCCTCCCGCGTAAGGTACTCCGAATAGTGCCGGTTCACCGAGTCTGCAAGGGAATCCGGGCGGCTGCACCGTTCCCGGAACTGCTGGTTAAAGTCAAACCGTTCTACCCGGCCCTTGATTCGCAGCGTTTCCGTCAGCCCGTTAAAGGCATCCATGGTCTCGTTGTAGTTGCTCTCCCAACAGCGCGGCCTGAGACCGCAGGTATGGCAAACTTCGGAGATCGCTTTCTCATAAACACCGTTTACGTCGGGGGCACTTGCCTTTTCCATTTTCTGTGAGACTTCCCCAACGGAGTCGGAAATGCTTTCCAGCGTTTTTGCCGCGTAGCCGAGCCGCGCTACCACCGTATGCCGCAGTCCTTCGGCGCGGCCGGAATCTTCCCCGTGCGAAAAGATCCCGGCAAACGCCCCCCCTGCCCGCGCCGGAAGGGCAAGGTAAAGGACCGTCGCCGCCGCGACCTCATAGAGGCCTGCAACCACTTCTTTCCGGTTGCCGACCTGAAGCGACGCAAGGCCGTTGGAAAGTGCAAATGCAATAGCTGAGGCAAGCCGCCCTACCGGTGAAAACAGCCCTGCCATCAATCCGCCAAGCGCATAGGCGCCAGAGAGATAGCTGAGGCCCGCTGTGGAGAGGCTAAAGGCAAGTCCCGCTGCAATTCCTGCAATGCTGCCGCCTTCTATGCCGCCGTAGCGTGCTGCATAAAGGACAATCAGCACTGCAAGGATTCTCCCTGCGGATACCCCGCCGATGGAAAGTCCGGACAGCCCAAGCAGTACAACGCCCAGCGACACCGCCCCGCAGGTGATTTCCTGCCGGCCCCACTCCGCAAGCGGCCGTCTGCCCTCTGCCGTAACAACCGTCCTTCGGAAAAAGTATGCTGTGCAGCCGCCAAGCAGCGCTTCCGAAAGATAAAGCACCGTCGTCGTAAGGTTAGAGCCGTTCACCGCCAAAATGGCTACAGCGGTTGCAAGCAGCGGCAGGGCCGCCGCCATCGGCGCGAAAATCGGGTGCATCCTCAGCTTCACAAGGTCCTGAAGCGTCCAGCGGATTGCCGCAGCCGCAAGCAGTGCAGCAACATAGTGCACCGGGACGGTCGCCGACGACGGCAGCAGATAGCCAAGCGTTCCGCCGATTACCGTGCTAAGCAGCACAGAATATGGTGCCGCGGCCGCGGCCGCTACGGCAAACGGGGCAAATTGCCCAAAAACAACACCCCGTGCGCAGAGCAGCGCAAGCGCAAATGCCGTCAACTGTTTTGCTGCCGCCTTCGTCGGTGCCGCAGCCGCCTCCGAAAAACTAATCCGCTTCGTTTTTTCACTGGTCATTTCTGTTTTCACATCCGTTACTTTCTTCTGTGCAGAAACACCTCTCTGCATTGAATATCCATATTTTTCCTTTTTTATTATACTATCTGTATTTTGCCATTCTTGTCATAACGTGGGGTAAAATTTGCACTTTTCCGCTCGAAATCGGGGAAAAGTAAAAGAGTTTCGGTTCCTCTCCTGTTCACTGCGGAAAATCTGTGATAGAATGAATTTTAATTGAAACTACCGCTCCGGCCTTGCCGGAGAACGGGACGAAAGAAGGGCACAGCAGAATGGATTATCTGTTTTCAAACCGTGTGAAAGGGCTTAAGCCCTCCGCGATCCGCGAAATGTTCAAGTTCGCTTCAGATCCCAGTGCCATCTCGCTTTCTGCGGGGAATCCGGCACCAGACGCGTTTCCGATTCAGGAGATTGCAAAAATTTCCGAAAGGCTCCTACGGGAAAAGCCCATTGAAGTTTTACAGTACGGTGTAACGGAAGGTTATGCCCCGCTGCGCAGGGCTGTCTCCAACTATCTTCAGGAAAAGCACGGTATCGGCCGCAGTTTTGACGGCATACTGATTACAAGCGGTGCACAGCAGGTCATGGACCTTGCAACCAAGTCCCTTGTCAATGAGGGGGATACCATCCTTTGTGAGGCACCGAGCTTTGTCGGCTCGCTGAACACCTTCCGCTCCTACGGGGCAAAGCTCCGTGGAATCCCAATGGAGCCGGACGGGATGAACCTCACTGCGCTGGAACGCGCGCTGGAGGAAGAGAAAAACGTCCGGTTCCTCTATACAATCCCGAATTTTCAAAACCCAACCGGCATCACCATGAGCCTGCAAAAGCGCCGCAGGCTTTACAAAATAGCCAAGACATATCATCTGCTTATTCTGGAGGACAACCCTTATGGGGCCCTCCGCTTTGCGGGCGAAGATATTCCCCCGATTAAGTCAATGGATACGGATGGCCTGGTCATCTATGCCGGCACGTTCTCGAAAGTCATTGCGCCGGGTATTCGTGTGGGTTATTGTGTCGCCCCGCAGGAGATCATCCAGAAAATGGTCGTCTGCAAACAAGGGGAAGATGTCCATACAAACCTTTGGGCACAGATGGTCTGCTATGAGCTTCTGGAGCACTGTGATTTTGGCGCGCACCTTCAGCGCCTCAAGAGCGTTTACCGCAGGAAAGCGAAGGTTGCGTCGGATGCGCTTGACCGCTACCTTGCACCGCGGATTTCCTACCTGCCCATCCAGGGTGGGCTGTTCTTCTGGTGCACCCTTCCGAATGGTGCGGACATGCTGTCATTCTGCCAGGAAGCCGTAAAGCGTAAGGTCTGCGTCGTGTCTGGCAACACATTCCTCACGGATGAAACGCAGCCGTCCTCTTCTTTCCGCATCAACTACACAACCCCGACGGATGAAAATCTTATCAAAGGCATCCAAATTCTCGGCGGCATCCTGCCGGAAAAATAATTTTCTGTTATTTTAGAAGCCCGCTGCCATTCCAATTCTGCTGAAAGAGGGTTATCTTTGTTATGGAACAGGCAAAACCTGACGAACACAAAAAAGTGATTTTCAGTGCCGTTCAGCCAAGCGGTATCATCACGCTCGGCAATTACCTCGGCACAATTAAAAACTGGAGCGCCCTGCAGGACAAGTATGACTGCATCTATGCCCTGGCAGACCTTCATGCCATCACGGTACGGCAGAACCCCGCAGAATTCCGCCATCATACGCTGGAGGCCTATGCGTTGTTCCTGGCCTGCGGCGTTGACCCCAAGAAAAGCATCTTCTTTATTCAGAGCCATGTGCCAACTCATGCACAGCTTGCGTGGATTCTCGACTGCTACACCCAGTTTGGGGAGCTGCAACGCATGACACAGTTTAAGGACAAATCCGCTAAGCACCCGGAAAATGTGAATGCCGGCCTTTTCACCTACCCACCGCTCATGGCGGCGGATATCCTGCTGTATCAGGCGGATCTTGTGCCTGTCGGTGTAGACCAAAAGCAGCACCTTGAGCTGACGCGCACCATCGCGGAACGTTTCAACGGCCTCTACGGCCAGACTTTCAAAATGCCGGAAGCATACATTCCGTCGGTTGGCGCCAAAATCATGTCGCTCCAAGACCCGACAAAGAAGATGAGCAAGTCCGATACCAATGCAAACGCATATATTGCCGTACTTGACAAGCCGGAGGATATCATGCGCAAATTTAAGCGTGCCGTGACAGACAGTGAAGCCTGCGTGCGGCATGCCGAGGGCAAAGACGGCGTAAACAACCTTATGGAAATCTACTCCTGCGTAACGGGTAAAACAACGGCCGAAATTGAATCCGAGTTTTCAGGTAGGGGTTACGGCGATTTTAAGGCCGCCGTGGGTGAAGCCGTTACAGAGCATCTGCGCCCAATCCGCGAGCGCTACACCGACTATATTAAAAACCGCGATTACCTCGAGCAGTGCTGGAGCGAAGCTGCGCAGAAAGCCTATGCCATCTCCATACGCACCCTGCGCAAAGCTATGAAAAAGATTGGGTTTATTCCACCCAAAAATATCTGACCGGGTTCCATTTGTGAAAATTTGACACAGTCTGCCAATATCCACCATTTTTTTAATAGGATGGATATGGTGACTGTGATGTTCTTAAGAAATTATTGGAAAAGATTTTTCGTATTGCTGCTTCTTACATTGCTGTTGCCTTTTTCGGTTTCGGCTTTTGGGAGCAGTGCTGTTTTTGCTCACGGGCAGAATATCCCGTTGCAGGCTTCCGCAAAAGCGAAGGAAAATTTTTACTTTTTCCCCGGGCCCGTGACAGTCCTGGAGCTGCAAAGGCAGCTTGAGAACGAGGCCGGGAACCCTTCCCTGCATGTTTCCGTCATTTCGCTTTCTGGAAAGCGGCGGGCACAGGGCTACGTTTGCACAGGCGACTCTGTTTTAACCATGACTGCGGCAGGTATCAAGGCAAGTGACGTGACCGCTGTTATCCCAGGCGACCTGACGCGGTACGGGAAGCCAACAGCGGATGGATGTACGTTGCTTTATCGTTATCTGTCCGGGCAGGGTGAGCTTGCAGACGACCAGTGTGCGGCAGCCGACCTGAACCGGAATGGAACGGCAGATACTGCGGACCTGCTTCTGCTCAAGAAATCTGCTTCCCGCCTCGATTCCCTGAAAATTACAGGATAGCAGGAAGGATTATCCTCCTTTTTTTCTCCATAATACAGGCCAGGATAGGAAAAGGCGGCAGCACCCGGAATGGGATATTTTCTCCCTTCCGGGTTTTTTATTTCCCGCATCTTTTGCCAAAGCCGCGGACAGGATTCCGCCTTTCCGGGTTCATTTACTTTCCCCTCTTTTCCCGTTATAATGAAGTTATAATAAAAGGACAGGCGGAAAGGAGACGGGCGCTTGAAGTTTCCGTTCGATTTATCATTTTTGACTTCCAGCATGATTTCAGTCATGCTTTTTCTCTTTCGGATTATTGTCCCGATTCTTACGGCTGTTGTCGCATTAAAATGCTTTCATTCGCTGCGTCTCGGCAAACGGCGGGAATCCCCCGTCATGGTGCTGGAAGACATGACAACACACCAGGTAATCCCCGTACTGTACTGGGAAAATTCAATCGGCCGCAGCCGGAGCTGTGACGTCGTCCTGCGCGACCAGACCGCAAGCCGTGCCCATGCCGTGCTGATGCGCCGGGAAAGCGGATGGTTTGTTTCAGACACGAACTCTAAGGCAGGTACATTTGTAAACGGCAGGAAAGTGCTGGGCCGTACGCCGGTTTGTCCCGGTGACGTGATTGCCATGGGCTCAACGGTGCTGATGCTAAAGAGCACAGAAGAAGTAGGTGCTGCTCCTGCACAGCCGCCCCGCCGCTGTGCTGCTTCCCCTTTCGGGCTTCTGTTCCTTACTTTTCTCACTCAGGCTCTGCTTGCCTTGCAGGTTGCATTTTCCAAAGGGAAGTTCAGTCTCTCCTTCCTGTATCCGCTCGCGGTGCTTGCAGTCCTTGAGTGGGCGCTCTATCTTTATTCCATTAAAATTCTCGGCCACGTCAGTTTTGAGCTGGAAACCCTCGCGTTCCTGCTCTGCGGCATCGGCCTTGCAATACAATCCGGTGTAGACCTGAAAAGCTCATGGACGCAGGTAACCGCCATTGCCGCGGGCATCGTTCTGTACCGCATTATGATTTGGTTCCTTGGCGACATGGACCGTGTCATGCGCTGGCGCACCGGCATTGCCGTCTTTGCGCTGATCCTTTTTGCCGTGAACCTGCTGTTTGCAAGGTCCCGCAATGGTGCACGCAACTGGATTAACTACGGTTCACTCTCACTTCAGCCCTCAGAATTTATTAAAATAGCTTTTATCCTCGTTGGCACTTCAACATTGGACAGGCTTCAGACCTACCGGAATCTTTCGGGGTTCATCGGCTTCTCGGCTATCTGTATGGGTGCACTGTTCCTGATGCGCGACTTCGGCACAGCCTGCATCTTCTTTGTCATGTTCCTGATTATCGCATTCATGCGTTCCGGCAGCGTGCGGACGATTGCCCTGGCCCTGGCCGTAGCAGCCTTTGGGGCGTTCCTGATTCTCAAAATCAAACCTTATGTGGCACAGCGGTTTGAAGTCTGGCGCCACGTCTGGGAACACACTGGCGATGCAGGATACCAGCAGGTTCGTGTGCTGAGCTATTCCGCCTCCGGAGGAATGTTCGGAGTCGGCGTCGGGCACGGGTGTCTCCGGGACGTATTTGCTTCCACAAGCGACCTTGTGTTCGGGATGGTCTGTGAAGAGTTAGGCGTTGTGCTTGCCGTTATTGTTGTACTCATCCTTGCGTCCCTTGCGCTTTATGCGCGCAGTGAGGCTTCCCGCAGCCGTTCTACACTGTATTCCATTGCAGCCTGCACGGCTGGCGGGGTGCTCCTTTTCCAGACCTGCCTGAATGTTTTTGGTGCAACGGACGTGCTGCCGCTCACGGGTGTCACACTCCCGTTTATCAGCCTCGGCGGCTCAAGCATGGTTTCGGTCTGGGGAATGCTTGCATTCCTGAAAGCATGTGATGAGCGCACCTACGCAGCAAGGAGGTCCAGAAAATGAAAACGACTGGCCGGCGCTCTTTAATCCTGATTATCCTGACTGTGGCGTTTTTTTTCGGCCTCAGTGTTTTCCTTTACGGCCTTGTCACACACGGCGGAACGTGGGCAATACAGCCCTTTAACGGACACCTTACCGGGACATCCACTTCTTCGGCCGGACGCGTGCTTGACCGGAACGGAACTGTGCTTGCTCAGACAAAGAATGGGAAGCGCGTCTATACGGACGACCTGGAAACGCGGCGTGCCATGCTTCATGCTGTAGGCGATTCCAACGGCTTTATTTCAACAGGCGTGCAGTCTGTCTACTGCGGCGAGCTTTTTGGCTATAACCCAATTACCGGGCTTGCATCCCCCACGGGGAAGTCAGCCGGATGCGACATCAACCTGACGCTGGACGCAAGCCTCTGCCGGCTGGCACGGGAAAAACTCGGCGACCGCAACGGCGTTGCGGCAGTTTACAACTACAAGACCGGAGAGATGCTCTGCATGGTAAGCACCCCGGACTTTGACCCGCAGAACCCGCCGAAAGACCTCGATACAAACAAGGCATACAGCGGCGCATACCTGAACAAAGTCCTCTCCTCCACGTTTATTCCCGGTTCCATTTTTAAGACCGTCACTTCCGCCGCAGCAATCGAGAATATCTCCGATCTTGACAGCCGCGTCTGGAACTGCCCCGGCAGCATAACCGTTAACGGCAATCAGATTACGGACATCCGCTCTTACGGTAAACTGCATTTTAAAGATGCACTTGCAAAGTCCTCCAATGTTGCCTTTGCGCAGATTGCCATAGAGCTCGGCACAGAAAGAATGTCTGCCGAAGCACAGTCCATGGGGTTTGGGCACAATTTCTCACTTGACGGGATTTCCTGCGCAAAAAGTTCTTACAGTGTAAAGGGAGCCTCGGAAGACGAGCTCGGCTGGTCGGGTGTGGGCCAGTATACCGACCTAGTCAACCCGTTCCATTTTCTTGTGCTGATGGGCGCGGTTGCAAACGGCGGGACACCTGTCATGCCTTATATGGTAAAAAGCATTGTTCAGCCGCTTGGGCTACCGCAGAAAACCGGTTCGGGGCAGATGGGTTCTGAACTGTTGCAGCCTTCAACGGCAGAGCGCCTGAAATCCTATCTGCGCTATAATGTGACAAATCAATACGGTGACAGCATGTTCTCTAATCTGGCGGTCTGTGCGAAAACCGGCACAGGGGAAGTTGGCGGTGGAAAAAGCCCTAACTGCTGGATGGTAGGTTTTTCCTCAAACAGCAGCACACCGCTCGCGTTTGTCGTGCTGGTAGAGAATTCTTCTTCCGGCAGTCTTTCTTCCGCCGGGCGGATTGCTTCTTCTCTGATGACGGCCGCGGCAAAAGTGGTCTCCTGACATTGCCGTGTAGACGCAACTGGGGGGGGCTTCCCCGCTGCACAGTGTTGTGATAGAATAAGAAATCATACTGGGAAAGTAACGGATTGAGAAAAACCGCCCTTGCGGCGGAACGGGGGTACGCAATGTCTGAAGTTATCCGGATATTCGTGGAAAAGAAGCCTGGCTTTAACGGAGAGGCACGCCGGACGATGGCCGACCTTACTGAAAATCTGGGCCTGAAATCACTGGAAGATCTCCGCCTTGTGAATCGTTATGACATCTCCGGCCTGAAACCGGAAGAATTTGCTGCGGCACGCGGGACAATTTTCTCAGAGCCAAATACCGACCTCGTCTATGAAGAACAGTATCCCCTGCCGAAAGGTTACCGGACTTTCGCAGTAGAATACCTGCCCGGGCAGTACGACCAGAGGGCAGACTCCGCTGCACAGTGCGTTCAGCTCTTAACACGTGGAGAGCGGCCTCTTGTGCGTACGGCGAAACTCTATGCCGTCAAGGGGGATTTTGCGCCCGGAGACCTTGAAAAGATGGAAGACTACCTCATCAATCCGGTCGAAAGCCGCCTTGCGGCGCTCGAAAAGCCGGAAACACTCACAGTGCGTGCCAAACGGCCGCCAGACGTTGCAGAAGTGGATGGATTCATTTCATGGGATGATGCAAAACTGAAGCAGTACCATACATCCATGGGGTTTGCGATGAGCTTTGCAGACCTTGCTTTCTGCCAAAGCTATTTCCGCAGTACGGAACACCGCAGTCCAACCGTAACCGAGCTGCGCGTGATTGATACCTACTGGAGCGACCACTGCCGCCATACGACTTTTCTGACGGAGCTGCGGAAAATCGGGGTTGAAAAATCTGCCGTCAGCAGTGCCATTGAGGCCTCCCTCCGCGCCTATTACCGCGCGCGGGACGAAGTCTATGGCAAAAATACGAAACGCCCCGTCACGCTTATGGATATGGCCGTCATCGGCATGAAGCTTCTGAAAAAGCGTGGGAAAATTCCAGACCTGGACGTCAGCGAAGAAATCAATGCCTGCAGCATTGAGGTTCCTGTCACAGTGGATGGAGAAAAACAAACCTGGCTTGTGCAGTTCAAAAACGAGACACATAACCACCCGACAGAAATTGAGCCATTCGGCGGACCGGCCTATGTCTATCAGGCAATGCGGGTTACTGGTTGCGGCGACCCGCGCGTCCCATTTGAAAAGACGCTGCGCGGAAAACTGCCTTCCCGGAAAATTACTACGGGTGCCGCGCAGGGATACAGTTCTTACGGCAATCAGGTTGGCCTTGCGACCGGGCAGGTAACTGAGTTTTACGATCCCGGCTATGTTGCAAAGCGCATGGAAATCGGCGCCGTTATCGGTGCCGTCCCAAAGGAAAACGTTGTACGCAGGGAACCGCGTCCCGGCGATATTGTTGTGCTGCTCGGCGGCGCAACCGGACGCGATGGCTGCGGCGGAGCGACCGGCTCTTCTAAGGCACACACAGCGCAGTCCATTGAAACCTGCGGTGCTGAGGTGCAGAAGGGCAACCCGCCCACTGAACGTAAAATCCAACGTCTTTTCCGTCATCCCGGGGTTGCACGGATGATCCGGCGCTGTAACGACTTCGGTGCTGGCGGTATCAGTGTTGCAGTCGGAGAACTGGCAGACGGCCTTTCCATCGACCTTGACAAGGTCCCGAAAAAGTACGAGGGCCTCGATGGTACCGAGCTTGCAATTTCAGAGTCGCAGGAGCGCATGGCCGTTGTGCTTGCACCGGAAGATGTGAAAAAATTTCTTTCCGCCGCTGCGGAAGAAAACCTGGCGGCAACGCCAATCGCGGCTGTCACAAAGGAGCCGCGCCTCCGGATGACGTGGCGCGGAAAAGTGATTGTCGATTTCTCACGGGAATTTCTGAATACGAACGGTGTCCGTCAGCAGGCGGATGCCGAAATTTCCGCCGTCAGCCCGTCGGACAGCTACCGCGAAAAGGAGCCGGAATGCCTCCGGGGCCTCCCCGTTGCGGAAGCATTCCGGAAAAACCTCCAGCGCCTGGAAGTCTGTGGGCAAAGGGGGCTTTGCGAACGGTTTGATTCCAGCATTGGAGCCGGTACCGTACTGATGCCGTTCGGCGGGAAATACCAGCTCACTCCGGAGGAAGCCATGGTGGCAAAAATTCCTGTGGCAAAAGGCGAAACAGATGACGCAACAGCCATGAGCTTTGGCTTCCTGCCGGGTGAATTCCGCTTTTCGCCATTCCATGGTGCGGCCTGGGCTGTAGTTGAAAGCCTTTCCAGGCTTGCGTCCGTAGGTGCAGACCCGCTGACGGCCCGCCTGACTTTTCAGGAATATTTTGAGCGGATGACGGACAACCCAAAGAGCTGGGGCAAGCCTGTTTCCGCCCTGCTTGGTGCGCTCTCCGCCCAGCTTGGCATGGGCCTTCCGGCCATTGGCGGAAAGGACAGCATGAGCGGAACATTTGAGGATCTGCATGTTCCTCCGACACTTGTAAGTTTTGCTGTCGCCATGACAAAAGCAAGCCGCACAGTCTCTGCGGAATTCAAGGCGCCGGGTGCAAAAGTCGTCCTGATTCCGGTTCCGGAAGATTCTGAAACGAAGATGCCAAACTGGCCGGCGCTCCGGCGCACTTACCGCGCCGTCTGCCAGATGGTAAAATGCGGCCGCATTGTTTCAGCCTCCACGGTAAAAGAAGGAGGCGTCGGTGCAGCCATTGCGCGCATGTGTTTTGGAAATCGGATTGGTTTCCGGTTTCTTCCTGCCGCACAGGACGGGAAATTCCTGTTCGCCCCCGCCTGCGGTGCAATGATTGCAGAGCTCTCCGGAGGCCTACCGGAAGGCACAGCATATATCGAGCTGGGCGAAACGCTCCCGCAGGCGCAGATTGAGCTCGGGGGAGAAATTCTCCCGCTCGGAAGCCTTGTGGAAGCATGGGACAGCACCCTGGAACCTATATTCCCGACAAAAGCGGCCCCCGTTTCCATGTTGGAAGTTCCGTCCTGCACGGAGCGCTGTACAGCGGCCCCGGCAGTCAAAGCTGCAAAGCCGCGCGTCTTTATCCCTGTTTTCCCCGGTACGAACTGTGAATATGACTCGGCGCGCGCATTTGAGCGTGCCGGTGCCGAACCGGATGTCCTCGTGGTGAAAAACCTCACGCCTGCCGGAATTGAAGAGACGGTCGAACGGATGGAAATGGCCATCCGCCGTGCACAGATTATCATGATACCCGGCGGTTTCTCCGGTGGCGACGAGCCGGACGGCTCCGGAAAATTCATTGCTACAGCCTTCCGCAGCCCGCGCGTTTCCGAAGCGGTGGCCAACCTGCTGGAACGGCGCGACGGACTGATGCTCGGTATCTGCAACGGCTTTCAGGCTCTTATTAAGCTTGGCCTTGTGCCTTATGGGCATATCACTGAGCCGAGCCCGGATGCTCCAACGCTTACTTTCAACACACTTGGACGCCACGTCTCACGCATGGTTTACACGCGCATTGCTTCGGTAAAATCGCCGTGGCTCGCAGGAACTGAACCGGGAGAAGTGTTTGCGGTGCCGGTATCCCACGGCGAAGGGCGTTTCGCCGTAGACAGTAAAACGCTGAGCCGTCTCATTGCGAATGGGCAGATTGCTACCCAGTACTGCACGCCGGACGGTGTCCCAAGCGGTAAAACCGAATGGAACCCGAACGGCTCCGTCTGTGCCGTTGAGGGCATCACAAGCCCTGACGGACGCATTCTCGGCAAGATGGGCCATTCTGAACGCCGCGGGAGAAACATCTGTAAAAATGTGCCGGGTGAAAAAGATCAGAAAATTTTTGAGTCTGGCGTAAAATATTTTCGATAAGGCTGGCGGAAAAATGGATTATTTAAAGCGCACCTGGGCCGAAATTGACCTTGGCGCGATTGAAAGCAATTACAGGGCAATCAGGGCACTCCTGAAGCCGAAAACAAAAGTCTGCTGTGTTGTCAAGGCAGACGCTTACGGTCATGGTGCCGAGATGCTCGCAAAAGTATATGAATCACTTGGCGCGGACTGGTTTGCTGTCTCGAACCTGGAGGAAGCGCTGCAGCTGCGGCGTGCCGGTGCGGAAAAGCCTATCCTGATTCTCGGCTATACACCGCCGCGCTGCGCAGGGCTGCTTGCAGAAAATAACGTGGCGCAGGCTGTTGTCGGCCCGGAATTTGCCGCAGAGCTTTCCCGCGAAGCTACAGACGCCGGAGTTACTGTGCGGGCCCATCTTCAAATTGACACAGGTATGAGCCGGGTTGGATTTTTCTACCAGAGCCCGGAGCGCGACACAGCGTCACTGGACGCGATGGAACGTGCATGCCGCCTGCCCGGCCTCAAGATGGAAGGCGCGTTTACGCACTTTGCTTCCGCGGACGAAGGGAACGGCGGATGCAGTTATACAAAGAGGCAGTTCGCGTGTTTCACTGGTGCGCTGCGGGAACTTGAGCAGCGCGGGATTTCCTTTCAAATCCGCCACTGCGCAAACTCCGCCGCAATTTTCGACTATCCGGAAATGCAGCTTGATATGGTCCGCCCCGGCGTCATCCTTTATGGCCTGATGCCGTCGCCTGATGTCAGGCATCCTGTCCCGCTAAAGCCTGCCATGACGCTTCAAAGCATGGTTGCGCTCGTAAAAGGCATTCCGGCAGGGACCTGCGTGAGCTATGGCAGGCGCTTTACCGCTTCTCAGCCGGCAGCAATCGCCACTGTTCCAGTCGGCTATGCGGATGGATACCTGCGCAGCTTTGGCGATGGCGGCTTCCTTGTTGTGCACGGCAGACGCGCAAAAGTTATCGGGCGCGTCTGTATGGATCAGCTTATGATTGATGTAACGGACATCCCCGGTGTAAAGGCAGGCGATAAAGCGACTGTGTTTGGACGGGCAGAGGACGGTGCCGCTACGGCGGACGAAATTGCCGCGCGCGTCGGCACAATCGGCTATGAAATCATCTGCGGCATTGCAACGCGCGTGCCTCGCGTGTTCCTGCGTGGCGGAAAGGAAATCGGCGTACTCGATTACCTCCAGAAATAAATGGATATTCCGTATTTTGTGAGGAAGGAAGAAGCGACATGATGATCCGAAGGATGGACGGACGGGACCGGGAAGCATGGATTGCCATGGCCAGGGATTTTTATCAGGGGCCGGGAGTGCTGAGCCCTGTACCGGAAGAAAATTTCGCACGTACTTTCGACCTGCTGACTGCCGGCAGCCCCTTCGTGGACGGATTTGCAGCTGACTTCAAAAAGCATCTGCTTGGTTCGCTTCTAATCTCCCTCGAATGGTCCAATGAAGCTGGGGGCATGGTGGTATGGCTTGAGGAACTTTATGTGCGCCCGGAATGCCGCGGGAAAGGCATTGGCACTGCACTAATCCGCCATGCACTCACAGAGTACTCCGGAAAGGCCCGCCGCTTTCGCCTGGAAGCAGAACCTGCAAATGAAAGCGCAATCCGCCTGTACCGGAAACTTGGTTTCCGGGATTTTCCCTACCATCAGATGATTCTTACGCCGGGCGGCGAAAACCCGGGCTGAAGGAAGGAACTGTATTGTCATGAAACTTTTTGAATCTTACCGCCTGAAAGGTCTCAAACTGAAAAATCGCATTGTAATGCCGCCGATGTGCATGTACCATGCAACGCAGGATGGTTTTCCGACTCTGTTTCATCTCTGCCACTATGCGACACGCGCGCTGGGGGGCGCAGGGCTGATTATCGTGGAGTCCACCGCCGTGCTTCCGGAAGGACGCATCTCAGACCACGACCTCGGCATCTGGAACGAATCGCAGGCGCATGAACTGAAGCGGCTGGCAGACGCCTGCCATGAATACGGTGCAAAAGCCGCATTGCAAATTAGCCATGCAGGCCGAAAGAGCCGCCTCTTGAGCGGGAAACTGTATGCGCCAAGTGCCATCTGCTACGGAAAGAACTACCGCATTCCGTATGAAATGACGCAGGAGGACATTTCCCATGTGGTTTCCGCTTTCGGTGAGGCGGCACGCAGGGCGTCGGAAGCTGGTTTCGATGCGTTGGAAATTCACGCTGCGCACGGATATCTGCTGCATGAATTCCTTTCCCCCAAAACGAACCACCGTTCCGACCGCTACGGCGGCAGCCTGGAAAACCGGACGCGCTTCCTGCGCGAAGTCCTCGAAGCAGTCCGGAAGGACTGGCCTGTGGAGTGCCCTGTGCTTCTCCGTGTCTCCGCACGCGATTGCTACGGTTGCACGGACACTTCTTCCGAAGTGCTCGAAATTGTAAACCAGGTAAAATCCCTTATTGACCTTGTCCATGTCAGCTCCGGCGGTCTGGTCCTGTCCGAAAAAAAAGACGATGACGCTTTTCAGATTTCCCTCTCAGCGCGTCTGCGCGAAAAGTGCGGACTCCCGACAGTTGCCGTGGGGATGTTTACCGATGAAAATGCAGCGGAAGATATTCTTGCAAGCGGCAAGGCTGATCTCGTTGTGATTGGCCGTGAACTGCTCCACAATCCAAACTGGCCGGTTGATGTCGCTGTCCGGCACAATATTCCCGGCTATGTGCCGGACGGATACGGGCGTGCTTTTGTCCCGCTCCCGCTATCCTGAAGCTATGCTTTACCGGCAGCAAAGGACCCGGCCGCAGATGCAGATATTTTCTCACTGTACCATGCGGTCGGGCCTCTTTTATGCCATTTCCCAGGGGATCTAATTATGTCACGTTTTCAAGCTTTGTGACGAACGCACGGGTCAAACTGCTTCCCTTGATGATACCGGTGTAAGTAACCTTGATCTTCGCCCCGATAACCATGCTTTTTAGTCCCGTTGTATTCACGCCAAGCCTGCGGACTGTAAGCTCACTTCCGTCATCGGTTTTGAGGAGGATGCTCATCATGGCACTATCTTTTATCACGCCGGTTATTGTATGTGGGGTTTTATCGAATGCCTTGTCTTCCGCAGCCAAGATTAACTTGCTGTCCGAAGAAGCCCAGGAGTAAACTCTACCGTCTTCCGGATCAACAAGGAGAAACGGCCCAACAGCATAGTCTTCATCCCAGATCTCAAATTCATGATATTTTTTCCCATTGACTGTCTTGAGGTTGAAGTCTTTAAGATGGTATTTATTCCAGTCAAGAGGGACTGCCGTTTTTACAAGGTCAGCTGGCAGTTTTGAAGCCTGGCTTGACGAAAGCAGGGCTGGTTCCGCTTCCAGTTCCATGCCGGAAGACAAAGGGGGAAAAACAGCCGGCGTTTCCGAAGAAACCGCTCGCTGTAGAAATGCATTGGTACACTTCTTGCTCTGCACCGCCTGACAGCCCATACAGGCAATAAGGACGGCAAGGGCTATAAAAATCAATGCCTTTTTCATGTAGGCTCCCCCTTAACAGTTTATCTTTCCTTATTTTTACACTATATCGCAACAGTACAAAAATGACAAGTAAAAAAGCAAATCTATACAGAATTACAGCCAAATGGAATTGAAAATGCACAGTTAAGCAGATATAATAAAGAATAGAAAAAACGGCGCATGCTGAACTACGCCTGTTGCAACAGGGAGGATCATACAGGAATGAAGCAAGGGCGGACTTTTCCAAAAGTTATTGTAACGCGCAAAGCAGAACAAAGTATTGTTTCAGGTCACCCATGGATCTATAATACCGAGGTCGTTTCAGCGGAACCTTATGAAAACGGCTGCCTTGTTGATGTTGTAAGCCTGAAAGGCTCTTATTTGGGAACCGGATTTTTCAATGACCATTCCAAAATCCGTGTCCGGTTGATTTCCCGCAATACCAACGACGCTTTCGATGAAGCATTCTTTGAGCGCCGTCTGCGCTATGCATGGGAATACCGCAAAGCCGTAATGGGAACAGACGTTTCGTGCTGCCGGATCATTTTTGGGGAATCGGATTCTTTTCCCGGCCTGACAGTAGACCGCTTCAGCAATATTCTTGTGACTCAGACTCTTTCCCTCGGCATTGAAAAGCTGAAGCCGATGCTGTTTCCGCTGCTGTACCGCGTGCTGACGGAAGACGGGCAGAAAATTGACGGCATTTATGAGCGCAATGATTCTGCTATCCGCGGTCTGGAAGGCATGGAACAGAACAAGGGGTTCTTCCCCTTGACAAATTTGCCGGTTCCAGACTCAACAAAAACAGAAATCACGGAAAACGGCATCCAATATACCGTAGATTTTGAGAATGGCCAGAAAACGGGCTTTTTCCTTGACCAAAAGTACAACCGGCGCGCTGTGGCAAAGCTTTGCCACGGAAGGCATGTGCTGGATTGCTTCACCGACACAGGCTCCTTCGCGCTGAATGCGGCCCGCGCAGGGGCAGAACATGTCCATGCTGTTGATATTTCTGAGAAGGCAATCTCAGTGGCAAAGGAAAATGCCCGGCTGAATGGGCTGGAAGAAAAGATTGACTTCGAGGTCGCCAATGTTTTCGATTTGTTGCCGCGCCTTGCGGAGACTGCAAAAAAGCAGTATGATCTTATCATTCTGGACCCGCCTGCCTTCACAAAGTCCCGTAAGACGGTCATGGGTGCTGAGCGCGGCTACAAGGAAATCAATTACCGCGCAATGAAAATTCTTCCGCGCGGAGGATACTTAGCAACATGTTCCTGCTCGCATTTTATGACAGATGAGCTTTTCCGGAAAATGCTTCGTTCCGCTGCCGCGGACGCGCAGGTCTCCCTGCGCCAGGTGGAAGCGCGCCAGCAAGCTCCGGATCATCCTGTCCTCTGGAATGTACCCGAAACAGATTATCTTAAGTTCTATATTTTTCAGGTTGTCTAAATCCATCCCCTCCGCCTGCTGAATCTGTTTGATGGATTTCCACGCGCCTGTACTAAATTCTTCCTTTCACGCATACCCTTTAGCAACCGGAAACGTTTGGAGGGTGGAGCAGTGAAAGGCATTGTTGAGGAACGGGCTGTGGAGCTTGGCGAATATATCGCCGAGAGCGGGACTACCGTGCGGGCTGCGGCTAAAAAATTCGGCGTCAGCAAAAGCACCGTACATAAAGACGTTGCGCAAAGGCTGAAAACGATTGACCCTCCGCTGTATCGGAAAGTGAGAGCCGTCCTGGAGTACAACAAAGCGCAGCGCCATATTCGCGGTGGCATTGCAACCAGGCTGAAATACCAAAGGCAAGCCATGGAAAGGAAATAGGCGCCGTCCCCGAAAGGGGGGCGGCACTTTTTTTTGAACCAATCTCTTCGCGTGTGGAAAAAGCGTATGATGCGCACTCACGCAGCTATCGGATAGTAATACAGAAAGGCGGGATTTCAAATGCGTTTGTTTTACGCAATCGAATTCGGCAAAACGGTAAAGGACTTACTCTGTGCCGCAATGGACAAAATGAAGCCCTGCTTCGTACAGGGGCGTTTTACGCCGCAGGAAAACCTGCACCTGACACTGGTCTTCCTTGGTGAAATTTCCGGGACAAGGCTCACAGAAGCGTGCGCCGCAATGGACTCCGTTTCAGTAAAGCGGTTTAGCCTTTGCATCGGCGGGGTAGGCTTTTTCCGGCATACGGGCAGCAATCTTTGCTGGGCCGGTGTAGAAGTTGACGAACAGCTTCAGACGCTTTACACTTCCCTTTGTGCAGAACTTCGGAAACGCGGATTTCGCACAGGGACATCCCCTTACCGTCCGCACCTTACCCTGGTGCGGCAGGCAATCCTTCGGGAAGGCTACAGCCGCCGGACACTCACAGTTCCTGTGATGCGCGTCCCCGTAGAGCAGTTTTCCCTGATAAAATCCGAGCTTGGCGGCAGGAAGCCGGTTTATACCGTGCTGCACACTAAGCAGCTGGAAGTCTGATGGGAAATCATATCTTATGGCAGGACAGGCTTGCCCTTTTTCCTTTAACGGCTTGGGATTCGGGTGTCAGTGCTGAAACAGCCCGATAAAGCCGTTCCAGAGGCCGACAAAAATGCCGCCGAAGCGTTGCCAGAAACCGCCGGAACTGGAGGGCGCCTTCTGCTGAGAGGTTGTTGTAGACCGCTTTTCCGTAGTCTGAGAAGCTTTGATTTCCTTTGTGCGGAGGACAAACTGAATGCTTTTTGGTGTTTCATTCTGTCCCGAGGTAAGGGATACAGGCTGTGCTGAGGCATCCATATTCAGAAGATTGTCCTCCCCACCAGTGTGGGCTTTCCATTCTTCATCGATTAGGTCGGTAAGAGTCTGTTTTGCGCTGCGGAGCGTACCAGTCTGGCTAAGGCCCTGTGCGGCGCGGCGGAGTGTATCAGAAATTCCCGTGAGTGTTTTTTCTGCACCGGAATCCATTTGCGGGCTGCTTTGCTCCGCAAGAGATTTTATAGAGCGCAGGGCACTGTCTACACCGGTTATGGCTGCTTCCGCACCCTGTGATGCCTTTTTCATGTTGTCCAGTGCCCCGCTTACCTGTGGAAGCCTCTGACTGACTGTGCTGTTCAGCGCCTCAAACGTATCCAGCGACGACTCAAGGCTCCCCGAAAGTCCCGAAACTGCCGTGCCAAGCCCGTTTATGCTGCTAACGGCCGCAGGGATGTCATTTTTATGTAAGTCAAGTGCAGACAGGAGGCTGCCGAGCAACGTATTCATCTGCCGGATATCACCAATCAGCCCCGGTTCCGCAAGCGTACCGGATACGTCTTCAAGGCTTGAAAGGACAGGGATGATGGCGGCTTTCATAGCATTGACAGCCGTATTGATCTTCTCAATTTGGGTATCAATCGTCCGGATATCGGTGTTTCCGGCGTCAATGACGGACTGGATCTGGTTCAGGTAAGATTCAAGGGTATGATTTTTGTCGGAATCCGCGGCCATTTTCTTTTCGAGTTGCAGGAGTTGCTGGATTTCCGTTGCCTGCTCAGCGGCGTCTGTACTACTGAGGGAAATGCCCTGCTTTGCCGCTGCCTGCTGAAGGAACTGCGCAAGGGTAAGGGATGGGTACTGTTTTACCGCCTGCTGGTACTGACTGGCAATCTGGTTTGCCTGCTCCAGCTGGTCAAGGCAGAGGTCGTCTCGATAGATTTTAGATGCACGGCTGAGGAATTCTTCAAAGCGGCTGGTTCCACCGAAATCCTGCATCAGATTCCAGAACCGGCTGGCTTTTCCGGCATCCAGTTCCGAAAGGTTTGTCTTTCCGGTCACTGAATTGAGGCCAGTCATCAGAAACTGCTGAAACGGGATTTCTTTCTCCGTTTTTCCGGCAGCTTTCAGATATGCCGGGTATGCTGTATCGTGCAGGGCAGCAATGGTTTTTGCCTGTTCCTGTAGGGCCGGAATATTGGTGTCATAGAGCTTTTCCACTTCATTAAGGATATTATCCAGTTTCGCCGAGCTGTTGAATTCCTGTTCAAGGTCCCAAAGTGCAGCCGCTTCGCCGGCTTTTGCTCCGGCTTCCACGGCAGGCAGATTTTTAAGGTCCGTATCCTTTGCAAGGAAGTCTTTAAAAGACAGGCCGGAAAGTGCCGGCTGTGCTTCTTTCAGCGCTTCATACTGGGTATATGCCGCATTGACGTTGTCAACTTTCGTCTTGAGCCCGGAAATTGGCTGTGCTTCCGCACGGAGCAGCTTCAAAAGCTCACTGCTTGAGGAAGTCGGCAGATCACCGGAAATTAGGCTGACGGTATCGTTCAAGCCGGAAAGGCTGCTGCGCAGGCCCTTCAGGTCCGCACTGAGGGTAGCAAGGTCCATCTGCGCACCGGCAACGATGCGCTTTGCGCCTGATACACTGGCACCGGCGGCTTTTGAAAGGCCGCTGAGCTGGTTCATGTCACCCTGTACGTTGGAGATTGCTGTACGGATATTAGAAAGCTGTGATTTAACAGAATCTGCGCTGGAGGTAAGGCTTGCAAGCTGAGGCGCCATATCCGAAAGTACCTTTTCCGCCGCATCTACCCCGCCAGCAAGCGGTTTGAGCGTGCTTGCAAACACGTCCAATCCAGACAGTGCCGAGTCCATGCTGCTGGAAACGCTTGACCTGCCGGCGGAAACAATCGCGCGTGCCCGGTTCAGCTCGTCAAGGCCTTCGGCCGATTTTTCAAGGCTTCCACTCATGCCTTCCATCGTGTTGAGAACAACATCGAGGCTGTTGCAGATTGCCTGGTACGAGTTTTCCACCTTGCTCTTGTCTTTTTGCAGCGTCGAGATTTTGCCAAGCTGTGAAAGCGTAGCAGGGACGGCAAGGAACGTCAGCCCGTCGCAGGAAAAGCTGTTACTCCCCACACGGATGCTGATGTGCTGCTCTTCGCCCGGCAAGGCCAAGAACGTTACGGTGCGGAGGTTTCCGAGAAGCTGTACCTGGGCACCTTCCGCCTCAAGTGAAACAATATCATTTGCATTGAATGAACTCATGCCAACAAGGACGAGGTTATTTTTAAAATAGTCGGAAGCGCTGCTCTGCGGCACAATGTCAACATTGATTTCTACAAGGCCAGTCTTCCCCGCAAGGTCTTCCGCCTTTGCGTCGGCACCGTTCAGCCGGTAAGAGATTTTTACCGTCCACGGCAGATTCTGAAAAGGTTTTGAGGTCTTGCCTTCAAAATAAAAGGCGTCCGGCTTATCTTTGTCATTTGAAAAATCAAAGGTCACCTTTCCGCCGGAAATCGTCGGCTTAACGCTGTCCGTCATGTTGATGACCTTGTCATACGTCCCATAGTCATGAATGGTACTGACACCGTTCAGCCGGTAGCTCTTTACAACACCGCCGTCCGTAAGGTTGCCATAGTAGTCCAGAGTCCCATAGTATGCTTCGTCGCAGGAAGGGGAAACCGATGAGCTTGATGAGGCAAAAGCGGAAACCGGTGCCCCGGAAACAACCGCCGCGCAGAGGACAGCAGACAGGACCCGTTTCCCAGTTTTCCCGAAGCGGCGGGATTTTAATTGATGCAGCACAGTAGCATTACTCCTTTTCATACGGATTTTCTCAGGCCGCGGTATTTTTTCTGCGGCTTCGGCGTCCTCCACCAAAGGCTTGTATGCGCAAAAATCGGTTCGCAGACATAGAGCACAGAGGGCAGGATGAAAATTGTAACAACGGCGGAAATCAGTGCGCCGCGTGCAAGCATACCGCAGATGCTGCTGATAATCTCCACGCGGGAGATCAGTGCAACGCCGAGCGTCGCGCAGAAAAGCACAAGCGAACTTGCAATAACCGAGTCGTCGGATGTTGTCGAAGCAATTTGGATTGCCTCGCGGCGTCCGTGCCCGTTCTGGATTTCTTCCTTAAACCGGCTTGTCATCAGGATGGCATAGTCTACCGTAGCACCAAGCTGCACGCAGCCGATCACCGTCGGCGCCACAAATGGAATAGAGACATTCGTAAGGTATGGGACGCCCTCGTTGATGAAGATGGCAAGTTCAGTGGAGCCAACCAGTGCAACTGGTACGGTAAGGGATCGGAAGATAATCATGACAATCGCAAAAATTGCCGCAATGGAAATGTAACTCGTCACCTTGAAATCGACGTTCGCCGTTGTAATGAGGTCGTCTGTCATGGCCGCTTCGCCTGTTATGATGGATTTTGAGTCATAGTTCTTAACAATTTTTGAAATTTCGCTGAGCTGGCTGTTCACTTCCTCCGTTGCCGCAACATATTTCGAGTTTATCATAATCATCTGCATACCGTCTTCTTTAAAGGCACCTTTGATGTTTTCCGGGACAAAGAAATCCGGAATCTGCGGACCGACAAACTTGCTGTAGGAAAGCACCGACTCCACACCGTCCACTTTCTCAATCTGATCCGTCATTTTCTTCAGTTTCTGGCTGCCGATGCTGTCATGGACCAGGACGAAGTGCGTCGTAGCCATGTCATAGTCTTTGCGCAGTTTATTTGTCGCCATAATGGACGGCAGATCCTGCGGCATGGCAAGGTCCAGCTTGTAGTAGACGGGCACATGGCTCTGTGCATAGGCTGCGGGGAGAAACAGCAGCAGGAAAATGGTAACAAACGCCTTGCTATGCTTAATGATAAAGCGGTTAAGGCCCGAGCAGTCCGGTAAAAACACCTTGTGCTGGTACTTTTCGATTGGCCTGTCAAGCACAAGCAGCAGTGACGGCAGCACAAAGACAACCATCAGGATACCAAGCACAACGCCCTTCGCCATCACAATGCCGATATCGCGCCCGAGCAGCAGACGCATAAAGCAGAGCGCCAGAAAACCGGCAATCGTTGTAAGGGAACTGCCGGCAAGCGACGATATTGCCGCTTCAATGGCTTTTGCCATTGCATCCTTGTTGTCGTCATAGTTGTTCTGTTCCTCACGGTAACGGTTATAAAGGAAAATTGAATAGTCCATGGTGACACCGAGTTGCAGGATACCTGCAATCGCCATGGTCACATAGGAAATCTGCCCTAAGAAAACATTCGTGCCGAAGTTGTAAAGCACTGCAAGGCCAATATCCAGCAGGAACGCAATCGGCAGAATCCACGACTTCATGGTAAGGGACATGGCAATGAAAGAAAGCAGCACCGCAAGGCCAACATACTGCGGCAATTCCTCATCAACCAGCTCTTTGGTATCCCTTACAATGGCGGACATCCCGGCAAGGTAGCACTGCTTATTGCAGAGATTTCGGATTTTTCCAATCGCTTCCATTGTCTCAGTGGAAGCGCCCGGTTTGTCATACTGAATGATAATCAGGGTGGAGTCTCCGGAATAAAAGATCTTCCGAAGGTTTTCCGGGATCATGCTGGTCGGCACCTGAATGCCAACCAGGCTGGAAAGCCACTCGGCACGCGCTACGCCTGGTACCTTTTCAATGGACTTGCGGAGCGAATCCGTATACTCGGAAGGCATATGCTTCACGATGAGCATGGAGGTTGCGGCATCATGGAACGGGTCTTCCAGAAGCTTTTCCCCCTTGGACGACTCCAAGTCCGGCGGCAGGTAAGTAAGAATATCATAATTAACCTTTGTCGCGGCCATTCCAATAACCGCGGGGATAATCAATAGCACTGCGACAGCCAGCACAAGTTTCGGCCGGCGTGTCAGGGCATGAGCAAATTTCTGAAGCAAATTCATCAACCTTCCAATTTCCCGTTCGGGAGTGCCGTGAAATATTTATCAGTACTACCAATCATAGAAAAAATTTTTTCTTTGTCAATGAATCTGCACATTTTCTCATGATTTTTAATAGACTCAAAAAGCGGAATCCAGTATAATCAAAGTAAGGGACAAGCATGGCATGGCCCGGGTACCTGCGCCCGGGCCATATAGAAAGGACGATAAAGATTAAAACCATGGGCAACAGAATTCTCCTTGTGGATGATGACAGTTCCATCCTGATCCTGCTTTCCGATGTACTCGGGGATAACGGCTATACCGTCGTCACAGCTTCCTCCGGCGAAGAAAGCCTGCGCATCCTTGCAAAAGAAAGCTTTGATATGATTATTCTCGATGTCATGATGAAAGGAATCAGCGGCCTTGACGTCTGCCGGCGTATCCGTGACAGCGTACGCTGCCCCATTCTCTTTCTGAGCGCAAAAGATTCCTCCAAAGACATCGTTAACGGCCTTTCGCTCGGCGCAGACGACTACCTGACAAAGCCGTTCGTGCTGGAGGAATTTGTCGCGCGCATCAACGCGCACCTGCGGCGGGAAAACCGCGCTGCTGCACCAAAACGGGAAAATGCCGTCCTCCAGGTTGGGGACATTGCGCTCAACCGGGAAGACATGAGCGTCCGTAAGGCCGGGAAGCCCGTGCAGCTTTCTACAAAAGAGTTTGAGCTGCTTGCCTACCTGATGCAGAATGCGGGCCAGACGCTTTCCCGTGAGAAAATTTACCGCGACGTATGGAAAACTGAATATGGTGACATGGGTACCGTCGCAATCAATATTAAAAACCTTCGCGCAAAGCTGGACCCCAACTGGCAGTACATTAAAACTATCTGGGGTTCTGGTTACCGCTTTGTAACGCAAAGCGGCTACGTGGATGAAAAGGCAATGGGAATAAACAATGAAAAAAAAGCAAAGGACTGACAGGAGCGACTACCCGCGCATCGGCTGGATTTCCAGCAGGCTTTCACACAAAGCGCTTCTCGCCCTAATTGCGGTTGCAGCGCTGAGCGCGCTGATGATGTACCAAGGTTTTCTTAACTACCTGCGCAATTTCTCAGGCAAAAAATATCAACAGATTTTTACGGAAGCAGACAACTACGCAAAGTCTGCGGCGGACTACCTGAAAAGCAGCAGGGGAAACTGCAGCGGGCTGGATGAATACGCCACAGCACATGGCTTCTTCTGCGAAGTTTGGGATGAAAAGGGCACCCTGCTGTTTGAGAGCAGCCAGATTCGGGAAGAAAACCGCTTCCTGATTTCCAGCAGCACAAAGGCGAAGCTTTCAGACGGCAGGTACCTAACAGTAAGGGCATGGAACACTCCTATCAATGTAGACGACGTGACACGGCAGTTCCAGCAGCGTGCGGCAGTCGGCCTGTTCCTGATGAACATCGGCGCTTTTGTCGTCCTTGCCATTCTGCTTTATTTTCTTGTGTTTGCCCCGATTGTCGGCCTGCGGCGAACCATCCGTGAATACTACGAGCATGGTGTCTCCCCCAAAAAGAGCAGCCGCCAGGATGAAATTGGGAAACTGCAAAATACATTTGTGGAAATGGTCGGTGTTCAGGAAGACAAGGAACACGCGGAGCACCGTCTTGTTGCCTCAATCTCCCACGACATTAAAACGCCGCTCACTTCCGTAATGGGCTTTTCCGAGCGTCTCCTCTCGGCGGAGCTCCCGGAACAAAAGCAGAAGCAGTACCTGCGCAATATCTACGACAAAGCCCTCGTAATCAAGGGCATTGTGGACGAATTTGACGAATATCTTGAAGCGGATATCCATGAGAATGCGCCAAAGTCCCTGATGGAAATGGGGAATTTCTGTGAAGCAGTCCGCCGCGAATATCAGGACGAGCTTTCCGACGCCGGTGTAAAGCTTACCGTGGACTGCCGCTGCCCAAACGAAAAAATCCGCTGCAATTTTGACCATATGCGTCGCTTTTTCGGCAACCTGATTGACAACAGCATCCAGCACGCAGGTGCCAGCCATCTGGAACTGCACCTTACCTGTGAGCGCGAGGATGACAACATCGTCTTCCTCTTCAGTGACAACGGGCACGGTGTCCCGCCCGCCATTATCGGGCAGATTTTTGAGCCGTTCTTCACAACGGACCGCGGGCGGAAAGTCTCCGGCCTCGGCCTTTCAATCTGCGAAAGCGTAATCCGGGCACACGGAGGAATCATCAGTGCCGAGAACCTCCCTTCCGGAGGGCTTTGCATCCGTGCAACGCTGCCAAGGGCATAAATACGGACAGGGCCGGGTGGGAAATCATATCCCATCCGGCCCTGCTTTTACGCTGTTGCAATACAAGGGGCAGGCAATACTTTTCAGATGTTCAGGTCGATTTTATCTCCGCGGTTCCGGTAAAACAGGATTTTCTGCCGGTACGGCTCCGTGCGCGGGTCAGTCTTCAGAATATCAAAAAAGGAAGTGTCCCCGAAGGAGTGCATGGGCACAACGAAGTCTGCTCCAACCGCACTCATAAAATAATCAATTCCAAGCAGGGCATCCGCCCCCTCTCGTGGATCGACCGGCACAAACGCAAGCTGAATCCGCTCACCCCGAAGCGTATCAATCTCCCGGCGGTATGCGCGGCCTGCTTCTTCCCGATCCGCAGGCGTGTCTTCCTTCCACTTCCACCAGTTCAGGTCTCCGGCATGGTAAATGCAGAGTCCGTCGGTTTTGACGAGGAATGCAACGCCTTCATCAGTGGAGCGAAGCGTCTGCACCGTCAGGCCGCCAAAGCCGGCTGTCTGGCCGGGGCGGAGCCGCACGGCATCTTCCCGCGTGCGGACATCATCGGAAAGCACATAGCGGATGGTTGGGGCCATACTGCGCCAGGAAAAAATGCGTGGGCTGAAATGGTCGGGATGCCGGTGGGAAACAAAGACGACAGGATTTGTCCCCTGTAGCTCTTCCGGGTTGATTACACCGGCGGAAAGGCCCGCCCCATGCGGTGTATCAAGATAATAGTCAAAAATCAGGAAATGCGCGGCGGTCTTTACCGCAAAAGCGCTGTGGTATAAATAGGTAATTTCCGTACCCATGAACCGCCCTTCTTCCGAATAAATCCCGGCTTGCCCCGAAACAGCCGCTGTCAGATATAAAACATATAAGCTTCGGCTTTCCGGTACTCTTCAGCTTTTGCTGCAAGGTCATAGAGGGTAATCTTAGAAAGCATGCCGGAAATTGCCCGGTCTATTGCAGAAAACACCGTTTCCTGCATTGCGCGCTCAATATCCGCGGCCTTTCCGGCAACAGACTGCTCCGTTTTTTCAAACAGGGACTGTTCCAGAGATGTCAGCACCTCGAAAGCCGTAATTTCCTGCGGCGGACGCGAAAGCCGGTAGCCGCCCTGAGCCCCTTTGACCGAGTTGACAAGCCCCGCTTTCTTTAGCAGCGCAAATACCTGCTCCAGATAAATTTTTGAAACGCCAAGCTCCCCGGAAAGACTTGCAACTGTCAGGTAGGCGCCGCCTGCATAGTTCCGCGCCAGAACGGTGGATGCCGCAAGGCCGTACCGCCCTTTTGATGAAATTCTCATGGTCTTCTTCCCTTCGGGACAATTTTCAGTAATTTAATCATAATTTCCTTTATCTGATAAGTCAAGCAAATCAAATTTATATTAAAAATATATGTTTTAATGATTTTCCTCTTGACAAACTGTTTTTCTGCGCATATGATATTTATATCAAACATATATAATTAGTATGTAATCGAAATGGAGGATTTTTTATGATTGCAAAAAGTATTCTTGACCTGATTGGCAATACCCCGATTGTCGAGCTTTCCAACTACGAAAAGATTCACGGCCTCAAAGCCACGATTGCCGCAAAACTGGAATTCTACAGTCCGGCTGGAAGCATAAAGGACCGCATCGGGCGCTACATGATTGAGGACGCAGAAAAGCATGGCAAACTCAAGCCCGGCTCCGTCATTATTGAGCCGACAAGCGGAAACACCGGAATCGGCCTGGCAGCCGTTGCTGCGGCAAAAGGATACCGCATCATCCTCACAATGCCGGAGACTATGAGCATTGAGCGCCGGAACCTGCTGAAAGCCTATGGGGCCGAAGTGGTGCTGACCGACGGTGCAAAGGGCATGAAAGGCGCTATTGAAAAGGCCGACGAGCTTGCAAAGCAGACACCAGATTCGTTTATTCCCGGCCAGTTTGTTAACCCCGCCAACCCAAAGGCCCACCGTCTGACAACCGGCCCGGAAATCTGGGAGCAGACTGACGGCAAGGTAGATATTTTTATCGCCGGCGTCGGCACAGGCGGCACCGTCACGGGCGTTGCACAGTACTTGAAAGAGAAAAATTCAAGTGTTAAAATAGTGGCTGTGGAGCCTGCTTCCTCACCGGTTCTTTCGGGCGGCAAGCCAGGCCCGCACAAGCTGCAGGGCATCGGCGCAGGTTTTGTGCCCAAGACGCTGGATATGTCCCTCCTCGACGAAATCATCACAGTCGGGAACGAAGAAGCCTACGCAACGGGCCGTGAGCTCGCGCGCAAAGAAGGGCTGCTCGTTGGGATTTCTTCCGGCGCGGCGGTGTATGCAGCAAAAGTTCTTGCGGAAAGGCCCGAGAACGCCGGAAAGCTGATTGCCGTAATCCTGCCGGATACCGGCACGCGTTACCTTTCGACTCCGGATTATCTCGTGTAAAGGTTTAAAAATCTATGGAATCGATTCCTGCCGAATTTTCCCGCACACAGCTGCTGCTGGGGGATAAGGCAATCCAGAAACTACAGGACGCCGCTGTTGCCATTTTCGGCATTGGCGGCGTTGGCTCGTTTGTAACGGAAGCGCTCGCCCGTGCGGGAGTCGGCTCCCTTATAATCGTTGACAGCGATACGGTTGAGCTTTCCAATCTCAACCGGCAGATTATCGCACTGCACTCGACAGTCGGCCGCCCGAAAGTTGACGTTATGGCGGAACGCATTCTTGACATCAACCCAGCCTGCCATGTGGAAAAGCGCCGCTGTTTTTTCACACCGGAGACTGCCGGGGAATTTGATTTTTCCAAATACAGCTATATTGTGGACGCGGTAGATACGGTCACCGCCAAACTGGAGCTGATTGTCCGTGCAAAACAGGCAGGCATCCCCATCATCAGTGCCATGGGTGCAGGCAACAAGCTGGATCCCACCAGATTTGAGGTCGCCGACATCAGTAAGACAAGCGTCTGCCCACTCGCCCGCGTGATGCGGCGGGAGCTGCGCGCACGCGGTATTGAGCACCTGAAAGTCGTTTACTCAAAAGAGCCACCGCGCATCACCCACGCCCCGGCAGGGCCTTCGCCGGAAAAGTGCCCGCCCGGAAGCGTGCCTTTTGTCCCTCCTGTTGCAGGGATGATTCTTGCGGGCGAAGTAATCCGCGACCTGACGGCAGAAAACTGAAAACAGGAAAAGCTATGCACATCCATCCCGGTATGGTATAATCATTCATAAGAAAAAATGAAAGCCGGGAAGAAAGCATTATGAAATTTTTCCATCTTTCTGACCTGCATATTGGTAAGCGGGTGAATGAATTTGACCTGCTGAAAGACCAGGAATACATTCTCGGACAGATTCTCACACTCGCCAAGCGGGAAAAGCCTGACGCAGTCCTGATTGCCGGTGACCTATATGACCGCAGCGTCCCGCCGGCCGGCGCTGTGGAGCTGCTTGACTCCTTCCTTACGGAGCTTGCCGGGCTTTGCTGTGCTGTGCTTGCCATAAGCGGAAACCATGATTCCCCTGAGCGTCTTGACTTTGGCAGCCGGATTATGAGCCGTTCAGGCGTAACCATCGCCGGTTCGTTCCGCGGGAAGCCGCAGGAAGTCACACTGAGGGATTGCTATGGCCCCGTCCATTTCTGGCTGCTGCCATATCTGAAGCCTGCCTGTGCCGCACCATACTTCCCGCCGGAAAAGCTCAGCTCCTGCGAGAGCACGGTGCGCACCGCACTTTCCGCGGCAGGATGGAACCCCACTGAACGGAACGTGCTGGTCGCCCATCAGTTCGTGACAGCATTTGGCACCGATCCGGAACGCTGCGATTCTGAAACGCTTTCACTCGGCGGCTCGGATGCAGTCGATTTTTCTGCTTTTGACGGCTTCGATTATGTTGCGCTTGGCCACCTGCATGGCCCACAGCATATCGGGCGGCAGGAAGTCCGATACGCCGGTTCACCGCTCAAATATTCGTTCTCTGAAGTACGACAGAAAAAATCCGTCGCCGTGGTAGAGTTGAAAGAGAAGGGCAGCGTTTCCATTCGGTTGACCCACTTTCCCCGCTGCATGAAATGCGCGTGATCCGCGGGCCGATTGCCGAGCTGACGAAACAGGAAAACGTCACCTGCGGCAGCCGGGAAGATTATATCCGCGCAGAGCTGACGGATGGGCACGCCATTGCCCGTGCCGCCGACCGGCTGCGCGCCGTCTACCCCAATCTGATGTGCATTGAATTTACAGGCGCTCCCGGCCCGGCGGCACCATCGAAAACCGCCGCTTCCGGCGATGTGGCGCACCGGACGCCACAGGAGCTTTTTGCGGAATTTTACCGCAACCAGAATGGCCGTGAGCTGCCGGAAGGGGAATGCGCAGAGCTGGAGAATGCCGTACGCGCGGCAGGCGAGGGGGAAAAGCCATGAAGCCGATTTTGCTTGTTATGAACGCTTTCGGCCCCTATGCAGGCCGCACGGAAGTACCGTTTTCCGAACTTGGCCCGGATGGGATTTTCCTCATCTGCGGCGACACCGGCGCAGGCAAGACAACTATCTTTGACGCCATCACCTTTGCGCTGTACGGCGAGGCCAGCGGCTCCACCCGTACTGCGGACTCCCTGCGGAGTAATTTCGCCGCACCGGATGCAAAGCCTTTTGTCGAGCTAACCTTCACCCACGCGGGGAAGCGCTACAAAATCACGCGCAGCCCGCGCTACCAGCGCCCAAAGCGCGGCGGCGGCATTACCACCGCAAACGCCGACGCCGCCCTGACTTCTCCCGACGGCTCCGTCCTGTCCGGCGCAACCAATGTTACGAACGCCGTTACGGAGCTGCTTGGTATTGACTGCCGCCAGTTCCGCCAGACCTCAATGATTGCGCAGGGGGAATTCCTCAATCTGCTGCTTGCGGACAGCGCCGAACGCTCCGAGATTTTCCGCCGTGTTTTTAACACGGACATCTGCCGCAGCATTCAGGATTATTTTCACAGCCGGAAACAAGGACTTGGAACCCTGCTGGAAGAGAACAGCCGCTTGATTTTTCAGGACGCGGCATCTGCCCGGCCGGACGGAAAAGCCCTCTCCGAAGGAGACCTTGCATCATTTGCAAAGGCGCAGAATGTCAGCCTTGCACCAGCCCTCCTGAAAAAAATCTCCGCGGCCGCAGATGCGGACGGGGAAGCGGAAAAGGAGCTTTCCGCGCGGCGCAAACGGGAACAGGGACAGATTTCCGAATTTACTGCGCTCCTTGCGGAAGGCACACAGCGCAACCTCCTTCTCAGCGAACTGGAACAGGCTGAAAAGCATTCTACCGAACTGGAAAGCCGCTCCGCTTCCATCGCTGGGGATGAAAAAAAGCTTCAGCGCGCCGAAAAGGCAGAATCCCTGGTTTCTCCCGCACGGGAAACCTTTTTGCGGGAAAAGGATTCTCTGGAAAGCCAAAAGCGTACCCTTGCGGAAACAAAAGCGCGCATCACAGGCCTTTCCGCAAAACAGGAAAAGCTTTCCTCTGTTTTGGAGGCAGAGCGTGCAAAGGAATCCCGCCGCGCAGAGTTGGAACGGAAAATTTCCGTCCTTTCCGCAGCCATGCCGCAGTACGAAAAGGCCCGCACCCTCCGGGCGGAAGCAGATAAGCTTACACGGGAACTTACCCTGGCTAAAACGGCAGAGAAATCTGCCCTGAAAGAGCGGGACTCGCTGCAAATCAGGCGGGACGCCACAGCGAAATCACTGGAGGGACACGGGGATGCCGAAGCGCGCCGGGTTGCCTGCGAAGCCGAACTGGAACGGCAGAAACAGGCAGCAGACCGCCTCACGGAAATTGAAAAAGGTATCCGGGAAATTTTCAAGACTCAGGCCGCGCGGAGAAAAGATGCAGCGGAGTACACGGCAGAAGAAGCCGCTTTCCGGGAAGTGCAGGCACAAGCTGAGAGTGCGGAGCTTGCATTCCTGCGCGGGCAGGCCGGCATCATGGCGCAATCGCTCCGGGAGGGGAAACCCTGCCCCGTCTGCGGTTCTCTTCAGCATCCCGCCCCTGCAAAGCCGGAGGGAAATGCACCGGACGAAGCATCCCTCCGCAAACTGCAAAAGGTGCGTGATGAGCGCCGGGAAACGCTGAGGCAAAAAAGCCTTGAGCTTGGGAAACTCAGCACAAAGCTGGAAGAAAATCTCGGCGGCCTCCGTTCCTCAGCATCATCCGTACTGGGCGACCTTTCCGGCTGCGGTACGGTCAAGGCACTGGAGCACCGTGTCACAGGCGAATTGGAAACCATAAACGCCAAACTGTCGGGGCTGCAAAAAAAACTTACCGCAGAGGAAGCGGAATGTGCCGCGGTACGGCAGCTTACGGAGCAGGGGAAAAATACGGAAAAGCTGCTCGAGGAAGCACAGGAAAAGGCAAAAATGCTCAGTGACCGCGAAAGCAGGCTGACTGCCATGTGCGAGGCAAAAAAGGCCGAAGTCCATGCTGTTGCAGGGACGCTTGCCTTTGATTCCGCAGGGCAGGCCGAAACAGCCCTTTCCGGATGGAAACAGAATCTTGCAGCGGCAAAAGCCGCGCTGGAATCGGCGGAACAGGCATACCGTGGCTGTGAAAAAGAGCTTGCGGCAGCCAAAGCCCTTTCCGGGCAAAGCGAAAAGGCAGTTGCAGAAGGGACTGTCCGAGGGGACACCGCAAAAAAAGATTATTTTGCAAAGCTTACCGAGGCTGGTTTTTCCGGGGAAGCTGATTATCTTTCTTCCCTCCTGACGGCAGAAGCCAAGGGAACCCTGCGGAAACGGCTGGACTCTTTCCGGGAAGAGCAGGTGCGCACACAGGAGACTGCCGAGCGCCTCAAACGGGAAACCGCAGGGAAAAAGCCGGTTGACCTCGCTGCCCTCAAAGGGAAGCAGCAGACTACACAGGCGTCGGAAAATTCTACGGAAACAGAGCTGCGTGAGACTGCCCTTCGGCTGGATGCCAACCGCCGCTGTGCAGAGCACATGAGGAAGTCCCTTGCCGAGCGGGAGTCACTGAACAATGCCTTTGAAAATGCGCTTGATCTCGACCGCACCGCAAATGGCTCAATCCCCGGCAGGCAGCGCCTCACGTTTGAACAGTTTGTGCAGGCTGCATATTTTGGGCGCATCCTTGAGCAGGCGAACCTGCGCCTTTCCGCCATGACAGACGGGCGCTATGCACTCCTGCGTCGGGAAGAGGCAACCGACCTCCGCCTGCACTTTGGCCTTGACCTCGATGTAATGGACAACTACACCGGGAAACCGCGTGACGTCAAGTCACTGTCCGGCGGGGAATCGTTCAAGGCATCGCTTGCGCTTGCGCTCGGCCTTTCCGACGTCGTGCAGAATTCTTCGGGCGGTGTCCGCATTGAGACCATGTTTATCGACGAGGGCTTTGGCTCCCTTGATGAGGAATCACTCCGGCAGGCCATTGGGACTCTTGCCAACCTCGGGAAGGGCGGCAGGCTCGTGGGGATTATCTCGCATGTTACAGAACTGCGTGAGCAGATTGACCGGCAGATTGTTGTTGAGCGCGGCATCAGCGGCAGCAGCCTGCACATGGTCAGGGGATAAGTTTTCCCCTGTCCGCAGCGGAAAGAAAGGGCCCGATCTTGAAACAGGCGCAGTTAAACTGCTGTCCCCCTGTTTCAAGACCGGGCCTATGTTTTGCTTACAGTATTTTCCTCAATTAAGGCCAAGCTCACGCAGCTTTGCGTCGTGTTCCTCCTTTGTTTTCTGATAGTAGAACTTCCCGTTCGCCGTGCAGTAATAGTAATAGCTGGTGGAAGCGGGGTTTGCAGCCGCATAAAGCGCATTCGCGCCGGGATTGCAGATTGGCCCTGTGGGAAGCTCTTTGCAACGGTACGTACTGTAATAAAACCTGAAATCATGGGAGAATGGCGGGTCTGCCTCGAAAAGCGTCTGCTCGCAGTAGACGCGCGTAGCATCGGCTTCCAGACGCTGCCCGACGTTCAGGCGGTTATGGAACACGGATGAAACCATCCTCATGCTTTCCATGGTTGTTGCTTCCCGCTCAATAATGGACGCAAGTGTCACAACCTTATCTACCGTCATGCCGGAATATTTGTAATTCCCCTCGATATGCGCTTCAGCATTCCGCAGGAACTTTCCTACGGCGTCCTGCGGCTTCATATTAACATACATTACATACGTATCCGGATAAAGATACCCTTCCAGTTTGTACGCCCGCCACTTGCTCGACGGGATTGCCTTTACAAGGGGATAGTAGGTAAAATCATAGGTCTGCGCCATTTTGATGAAATTTGCCGCAGTGCAGACGCCTTTCGCTTCAAGCCGCGCGGCAATCTGCGCGATCGTAAAGCCCTCCGGGATTGTAACGCTTACCGTTGCTTGTTTTTCTGCTTTTGGAGGCGAAGACACGGAAGAAACCGCAGCAGGGGCGGACGGCGCAGTCTGAGCAGAGGAAACACTTGAGCTTTCGCTGCCCTGAAGCTCGGATTCCAGCTCTGTTTCACCGGAAAATCCGGTGCCGGTCTCGCCCATAGATGAGGACGACGTCAGCGCAGAGGACGCTGCCGTCTGGTGGGAACATCCGGCAGAGAAAACCAGGAGGACAGGCAGGAGTAAAGCTGCCGCAAACCATTTTATGTTTTTCATAGTAAAAAGCTTCCCTGTATTTTCAAATTTTAATGATAATTCAATAATATTATACATTATACCATATCATACAAGGAATGACAAGAACGCTGATAATATACATTTTTCCTCAGCTTCAGTCAACAGACTTCAGGCTTTCGACCATGTTGATTTTCCGGAATTTTGGCCTGACAATAACGTCCACCGCAGCGGTAAAGCCGAGCGTGAGCAGGATGCTCCAGAAATAGGAAAGCGGGGCAATATCACGCGGGAACATGCAGATATCGACTTCTACCGTTGTCACAACGGCGGCGTGCATAAAAATGCCAAGCACAAGGCCAAGCGCACAGCCAATCAGCGTCAGCACAGTTGTCTCACGGTAAATGTAGGCTTCGCATTCCTGCACAGTAAAGCCAAGCACACGCAGGGTTGCCATCTCGCGGGCCCGCTCGTTGATGTTGATATTTGTCAGGTTGTAAAGCACAACAAACGAAAGCATCCCTGCACAGAAAATAAAAATCAGCACAATGACGTCAAGTGCATGAATAACATTGTCAAACATTGAAGTAACATCGTCGAGGAAAGCAACCGTGGCAATGCCTTTTTGCCCAAGCAGCTCGCTTCCAAGCGCCGTCCGCTTACTGCCGACGGCGCTTTCCTGTGCAAGGACCTCGTTTGGTGTTTCCGTCCGCCCAGTTACGGAACGGTAAATCTCCGGGGCGATATAAACGTAATGGTAGATATAGTTTTCCGTAATCCCTGTGACAGTAAATTCATGGTTCTTCCCGGCACCGTCCGGCACCGTAATCTTACTGCCTGTTTTCAGGCCAAGATGGGAAGCCAGTTTTTCCGTCACAATGACGCTGTCTTTCACAGATGAAATTTTTCCGTGCGTCATCCTGCTGCGCAAGTCGACAAAATCCGGAAGCTGCACGGTGCTCTGCGGTACAACAACATATCCGGTCAGCGTCTTTCCGCCTTTTGTAAAATCCGTCGAGCGGAGCGAACATGCCATCCATTTTGAAATGCGCGACTTGTCATTCAGGACTGCCTTTGCACCCTCTGAAAGTCCGCTGCTGCGCAGGGAAACCTGCATATTGTAGTGGTACAGGTCCGTAAACTGGTAGGAAACAATATGGTGGACGCTGTCACGCAGGCCGAAGCCGGTCAGCATCAGCGCCGTGCAGCCCACAATCCCGGCAATCGTCATGTAAAAGCGTTTTTTGTAACGGAACAGGTTGCGCGCCGTCACTTTTGAAGAAAAATTCATCCGGTTCCAGACAGGCTTTACATGCTCCAGCAGAATGCGTTTGCCGGGTTCCGGCGCTTTCGGCAGAAGCAGCGCCGCGGGTTTTTCCCGCAGGATAGCGCTGCATGAGCCAAACGTGGAAATGACCGCCACAGCAACGGCAAGCAGGCACCCAAGCGTTGCATAGAACCAGTTCATCCGCGGAGAAAGCGGCGGCCCGCTGTAAAGGATGCGGTAAGCATTCCAACAGGCAGAAGGCAACGTCATGCAACCGGCCGTAACTCCGACGATGCCGCCGGAAAGGCTTACAAATATTGCATAGAGCAGATATTTTTTCATAATGCGCGATTTTGGAAAGCCAAGCGCTTTATAGGTGCCAATTTCCAGGCGGTCCTCTTCCACCATGCGTGTCATGGTGGTAAGCACGACAAGCACCGCTACAAGAAAGAAAAATACCGGAAACAGGCGCGCAATGGACTGCATCCGGTTTGCATCCTCAGAAAAGCTTTCAAGCCCAACGTTTTTGTCACGGTTCAGCACATACCAGACAGGGAGCGCAACCGAATTAATTTTTTTCTGCGCATTGGAAATTTTCTTCTGCGCATCGGCAAGACGGGTATCCGCGTCCTGCTTCGATTTTGCATATTGAGCCTTGTTTTCCTTCAGCTTTTCTTCCGCCGAGGAAAGGGATTTTTCGCCTGCCGCAATCTGCTCCTTTGCCGCGGCAAGCTGGGAAGATTTTTGCGAAAGCTCCGCCTGTGCCGCAGCAAGCTTTTCTTCCGCCGCTGATTTCTGCTGCTGATAGGCTTTCTCATTTTCTGAAAACGTTTCCTGCTGCACAGCAAGCTGCTCTTTTGCAGTATTTAAGTCCCTTTGGGCCTGTTCCAGTGTGGCTTCTTTGGCCGCAAGATCCTGCGCTGCCTTGTTCAGGTCTTCGCTTTCCTCCTTAAGCTGCACTTCTACGGCGGACAGTTTTTGATCTTTTTCCGTATAATCGTTGATTTTCCTGCTAAGGTTGAGGGCGGTCTGAGAATCGCCAAGCCCTAATTTCTTAAGGGCTTCCAGCTCCACCTTTGCTTTTGCGATCTCCCCCGACATTGCATCCAGCGCTGCACGGCTCTGTCTAGCTTCGTCTTCTGCGGCGGAAAGGGACTGGTTATTTGCCGCAAGCTGAGCTTTTGCCTTGGCTATTTGCCCCGCCGTATCATCAAGCTGTGCTTCTTTTTCGGTGATTTTCTTCTGCGCGGCAGAAAGTTCCGTCTGCCCTTCTTCCAGCTTTTCTTCCAACGCTGAAAAAGCGCTCTCCGCTGACTGCTTCTCATCCTCAAACTGCTTCTGGGCAGCGTTAAAGGCACTTTCCTCTGTTGCAGCCTGTTTTTCAGACTCCGCCAGATTCTGCTGGTTTTCCGTAATCTGCTCCTCAGCGTCATCCAATCCTTTTGCCGCAGCGGAAAGCTGCTCCTGTGCCGATTTTTCCTGCGCCTCATAGTCCGCACGGTAACGGTCCAGTTCCTCCTGCGGAGCGGAAAGCACTTCGGCACGGCGGAGTGATGCACGCTGCTTGCCGACATTTTCAAGTGCCGTGTAGACAGGTTTGACCGTGTCTTTGTATTCCTGAGTAAAAGCATTCAGCTCCGCGGCACCTTTTACGCGGACATACAGGCACGAATAGGGTGTGCTGCTGAATGCCTGGGGCAGAACATAAAGGTAATGGGAAAGCTGCCCGTTTCCGATATCCGTAGAGCCGAGCGTATAACTCAGGTACATGGGGGACTGCACAAAACCGACAATATGGAACTGCTTGACAGCAAGGCCCTCCCGGCCTTCCTGTTCCTCCACCGTGACAGTCCCGCCAATCTGGAGCGTTCGCAGGACCTTCTTCACGCCCAGCACACATTCGTCGGCCTTCTGCGGCCAGCGCCCGGCAATCAGTACAGGTCGGTTCATGGAATCGGCACTGGTGTCCTGCGCACCCTTTTCCGGCAGGGCATGGATACGCAGGGCAACGTCCTGCGCATCTATGCTGCTCATGGCATCCTCATACCATGAGGGCATCACAGCTTCAACCCCTTCGGTAGAGTGCACGGCTGCCACATCATTTTGGGAAAAGCCAAGTGTTGAAAGCAGCTCAATATCCATTGCGTTCTGCTGGTCCAGGTAGCTGTCGACTGTTTCACGCATCTGCGGTGCCGCGGAAAACACGCCTGCGGCAAAACCCGCCCCAAGCGCTACAATTGCAAAGATTGCAAAAAAACGCGTTTTAGAGCGCGTGATGGAACGCAAAATGGATTTGCCGTAAGCCTTCATGCTACCATTCGATCCTTTCTGCCGGCAATGAGTTCTCATTTCGTGATATGGAGCGCACCTTGCCGGAGTGAATGCGGATAACGCGGTCTGCCATGGCAGTAAAGGCCTGGTTGTGCGTGATGACGACCACCGTGCGTCCAAATTTGCGGCAGGCATTCTGAAGGATAACAAGCACCTGACGGCCCGTTGTGTAGTCAAGCGCGCCGGTTGGTTCGTCACAGAGCAGGAGCTTCGGGTTCTTTGCAAGGGCGCGGGCAATGGCCACTCGCTGCTGTTCGCCGCCGGAAAGCTGTGCCGGAAAATTGTCCATCCGGCTGCCAAGGCCCACATTCTCAAGAACTACACGCGGGTTGAGCGGGTCACGGCAGATTTGCGACGCCAACTCTACATTTTCAAGTGCCGTAAGGTTCTGAATCAGGTTGTAAAACTGAAATACAAATCCAACATCATAGCGGCGGTACTCCGTCAGTTCACGCTCGGTGCAGGCACTCACTTCGCGCCCGTCAACAACGATTCTTCCCGAGGTGCAGGAATCCATACCGCCCAGCATATTCAGCACTGTGGTTTTTCCCGCGCCGCTCGGCCCTACAATGACCGTAAACTCGCCCTTCTCAATCTCAAAGCTCACACCGTCTGCCGCGGCAATCACCCTGCCGCCCATCCGGTATTCCTTGCGGACATCCTGAAACTCAACATACGCCATCACAGTGCCTCCTTCGTGCTTCCCGCACTCCAGTCTCTCAATATACAATTATACAACAAATTGCCTGACAGATTCAACCAGCCATACTTTACAATTTTGTAAAAGCCGGGTATGATTGAAGCAACATTTTCTATTCTTTTCTTTTATGCCGAAAAGAGGCAGGAATTATGAAGCAGGCAGCACGGAAAGACTGGGAAAACCCGGGAATCACCGGTTATGGCCGGGAAATCCCGCGTGCCCTCTGGGAACCGGACGATGAAAAGCTCCGCCTGAGCCTTAATGGGGATTGGGCCTTCCGGTGGGCCATGGGCGAAAATGCGCGGCCAAAGGGATTTTTTAAGCCGGAATACAATGTCTCCGGCTGGGACAGGCTTCCCGTCCCCTCTGTCTGGCAGCTGCACGGGTATGGGAAGCCATATTACCTGGCATTTTCCTACCCGCCTGCCCTCAGCGTGAAAAGAAAGCATGTGCCGGAAATCAATCCTGAGAAAAACGAGTTTGGCTGTTACCGCCGGTCTTTTACGCTCCCCTCTGCTTTTGAGGGGAAAGAAGTTTTCCTGCGCTTTGGAGGGGCAAAGTCTGCCCTTACCGTCTGGCTTAACGGGGAAAAGCTTGGATTTACAAAAGGCTCTATGGAGCCTGTGGAATTTGACGTAACTCCGCACCTGAAGCACGGTGAAAATGTTGTCGCGGCTGAAGTTGCACGCTACTCTGACGGCACTTATCTTGAAGACCAGGACATGTGGTTTTTCAGCGGGATTTTCCGTGGGGTCTGCCTGACAGCGGAACCAAAAGCCTTTCTTCGGGACATTTTTGTCCGCACGGTGCCGGATGCCGGATACAAAGACTGGCACCTGGAAGCGGATGTGTACCTTTCAAACCGCACCTCCGCACGGCAGGGGCTTGCCGTTGAACTTGTGCTCCGCGGTGCCGGCGGTGAAGAGGCCGGCCGGTTTTCCAGTGAGGCGGCTGTAGATGCGGGTGGGGAAGCGACCGTCTCTTTCCGTGAAACTGTCCTGGGGCCGCTCCTTTGGAGTGCAGAGACACCGGACCTTTACTTTCTCGGTGCCGTTCTGAAAAATGCGGACGGAACTGTTTTTGAGCAGAAAAACATCTGGTTCGGTTTCCGCTCCGTCGAGGTCAGGGACGAAAAGCTGCTTATAAACGGCAGACCCATTTTGCTCTGCGGCGTAAACCGCCATGACTTTGATCCGGATTCCGGCTGGGCTATGCCGCCGGAAGAACTCCGGCGTGACCTTCTGCTGATGAAACAGGCTAATATCAACGCCGTGCGCACAAGCCACTACCCGGACAATCCGCTGTTTTACGACCTTTGTGACCAATACGGCCTCTATGTCATGGATGAAGCTGATTTGGAATCTCACGGCGTCCGGAAACAGGGCATTCCAGGCAGCAGGCCGGAGTGGGCCGCTGCCTGCATTGACCGCATGACACGCATGGTGCTGCGTGACCGGAATCACCCCTCGGTTATCCTGTGGTCTCTCGGGAATGAAGCGGGGTTCGGCAGCAATTTTCGGAAAATGAAGCAGGCAGCTTTGGTATTGGACTCAACACGCCCATTCCATTACGAAGGCGACCGCGATCTTTCTGTAAGCGATGTTTTTTCTCTGATGTATCCAAGCTTTAAAACGCTTGAAAAGATCGGGCATCATGAGGAACTAAAAGTAAGTTTCGCGGAAAAGCTCAAAAACGGCCTTACTTCGGACTGCAAGCCCTTTCAGCCGGAACAGTACCGCGGCAAACCCGTTATCCTCTGCGAATATGCGCACGCAATGGGCAACAGCCTTGGAAACTTTCAGGAATACATGGATGCCTTCGAGCGTCTCCCAAACCTCGCAGGCGGTTTCATTTGGGATTTCGTTGACCAGGCCATCCGCAGGAAAACGCCGGAGGGAATCCGCTGGCTCTACGGCGGTGACTTCGGTGAAGAAGTCAGCAGCCAGAACTTTTGTGCAGACGGTATTGTCGCAGCAGACCGGACCCCGCATCCCGCTTATTATGAAGTGAAAAAAGTCTACCAGCGTGTGCGTGTTTTTCCCGTCGACCTACAGGAAGGCCGCGTACGCATCGAGAACCGCTATGTTTTTTCCAGCCTTTCCGGTTTCGTGATGCTCTGGCAGCTTACGGAAAACGGCCGGGCAGTCGACCAGCAGATACAGAGGCCGCCGGAGCTTGGCCCCGGTGAGAGCTGCGAAGTGTGCCTTCCGTACCGGTTCCATGGGTTCCGCCGGGATGCTGAATATCATCTGACGGTTTTCTTCCTAGTGAAGCATGATATGCCCTGGTGCCGGAAGGGCTTCCCGCTTGCTTTTGAGCAGCTTCCTTTCCCACGGAAAAAGTCCATTCCGGAGCTTTCTCCGGGAAAACCGGTGCATCTTGAGAAAACAGGCAGTGAAATCCGCATCTCCGGCGAAGGATTCCGCGCTTCCGTCTCCAGAAAAGACGGCTGCCTTACTTCGCTTAATTACGGTTTTGGCGAATTGCTGCGCACTCCGCTGCACCCTAACTGGTGGCGCGCCCTGACCGACAATGACAGGAATTATGCAAACTTCAGCTCAAAATGGGAAAAATTTTTCACCTACCCGTCGCTCCGCTGGCGCACGGCAGAACAGAAGCGCCGCACACTCTCCGTGGCAGCCCGGCTGGAGCAGGGAACCGCCGCTGTGACCGTCGTGCAGCGCGCGCGGCTTTTCCGAGGAACCATCACCACAGTCTATCAGTTTGACGGCTGCGGAAATATTCTCCTTTCTCAGCGCGTCCTGCCGAAAGCCGATATGGTCCGCCTCGGTATCACCTTTGCAGTCCCGCGTTCCTTTTGCCATATTACCTGGTTTGGGCGCGGCCCGCAGGAAAATTACTGGGATCGTAAAGCCGGGGCACCCGTCGGCATTTACACCATGCCCGCAGAGCAACTCGGTCACCGCTATCTGCGCCCGCAGGAAAACGGCCTGCGCAGCGATGTCCGTTGGTTTACGGCAGTAGATGACAGCGGGAATGGACTGCGCATTTCCGGGGAGCTTTTTTCTTTCAGCATCTGGCCATATTCGCAGGAAGACCTTCAGGCTGCCTCCCATCTTTCCGAACTGCCTGAGCGCGATTGCCTCACGGTAAATGCCGATGCGGTGCAGCGCGGCGTCGGCGGGGACTCCCCCGGCCTTGCACATATTCACAGCCAATACAAGATTCATAAAAAGCAAGTCCATGAGCTTGTACTGATGATTTCAAAGGTGTCAGGGACGCACCGCGCTTGAAAAGAAGCCTGAAAACAGGTATGATGGATATAAGAATAGTAGAATGGGTAACTGGGCAAATTCTCATGGAAAAGGTGATTTTTTGTATCAGGGCTGCATTTTCGACCTGGATGGGACGCTTGTAAACACGCTCCGCTCAATTGCATATTTTTCCAACATTGCACTGAAACGCTGCGGTTATCCTGCAATCCCCGTTGAGGATTATAAGGGGATTGTAGGGGACGGAGCAGATACTCAGGTGCGCCGGATGCTGAACCATGTGGCCAGCGGGGCGTGGACGGAAGGAGATTTCCGGCGCGTGCGCGTGCTTTACGGGAACCTTTATTCTATCGATCCAACCCATATGCTGGAAAATTATCCTGGGATGCCGGAAACCATTGCAAAACTGAAGGAATTGGGGGTTAAGGCCGCTGTGTTCTCAAACAAGCCGGAAAGCTGGGTGCAGGCTATCATTGCTTTTCTCTTCCCATCCGGCAGCTTTGCAGAGTGCCGCGGGCAGCGCCCCGGCGTTCCGATTAAGCCTTCACCGGCCGGGGCGCTTGCCATCGCTTCGGATCTCGGGCTAAGGCCGCGGGACGTCCTCTATATTGGTGATACCAATACGGATATGAAAACCGGAGCTGCCGCGGGCATGGATACGGCAGGGGCCGTCTGGGGTTTCCGCACACGGGAAGAACTGGCTGCAAACGGTGCAAAGTACCTTGCGGACCGTCCGGAACAGATTGCGGAAATTGCCGCCGGAAACGGCGCAGCTTTTCTGAGGCAACAAGTAAATGAATCATATTTCTCATAAAATCAGCCTAAGACGCGGCCCGGGGCTGAGGATTATCAAGACGGGCATTGCCGCTTCGCTCTGTGTTGCGCTTTGTTCCCTGCTGAAGCTTGACAAACCATTTCTCGCTGTAATTGCCACGGTGCTCTCTATGGGCAAGTCAATCGATTTTTCTGTCCGGGCAGGCAAAAATAAAACATTTGGTGTGCTGATCGGCTCCGCAATCGGCTGCGCAGCTGCTGCCATCCTCCCTGCAAATGCCGGCCTCTGCGGCATTGGGATTATCCTTGTGCTGTATCTCTGCCAGCTTCTGCGCTTAACCGGCGCCGGGCCGCTCGCCTGTTTTGCATTTGTCTCGGTGATGTTTTACGCCGCGCGTCCAAATCCGTGGATTTATGCTTCCATCTGCACCGGAGACGCGCTGATTGGCATTGCTATTTCCGTCATTGTAAACCTTCTTATTTTCCCGCCGAATTATGCCGAGGAAGCAGGGCGTGCTTATTCCTCCCTGCGTGAAAAAACTGACTTTGCCATTGCGGATGCAGAAGCCATGCGCACATCAGACACCGAAGAGCTGGAAGCAATCGTAAAGCGCCTTTCCGGCAATGTACGCCTCTATGTTTCCGAAGTTAAACTGCTCCGCGGCGATGACGAGGAGGTTTTTGGCATCTCCTGCCGGGTTTCTACTTACCGCATGATTCTTGATGAGCTGAAGGCCATCAATACTCTTGAACTGGAGGGACGGACAGAAATTCCGGATAACCTGCGCGCTGTTTACGATTATCACATAAAGCGTCTTCATATGCTGAGGCAACATGCCGCAGAAGAAGCTGAAGCGAACAAAAAAGCAGAAAAAGGATGAGACGCTTCCCCGTTTTGGCAGGGAAGCGTCTCTTCGTTTTTTCAGGAATTTTCGCCCGCCTTTTCCGGAAGGGCGGGCAGTGTCCCCGGCAAAAGGATTTCCGTCCGGGTACCTTTTCCAAGCCTACTTATTACGCGGATTTTCCCGCCATGGTGCTCGGCAATCCATTTCACAATGGAAAGCCCCAGCCCGGAAGAGCTTTTCCCACCGCGCACCCGCGAGGTATCTGCCTTGTAAAAACGGTCAAAGATGTGCGGAAGGTCTTTCTCCGCAATGCCTTCCCCGTCATCCTCAATGCTGAGGATAACGCATCCTCCTGCCCTGAAGCAGGAAAGCCTGATTTTCCCGCCCGCAGGCGTAAACTTTGTGCTGTTCTCCACTACTGCCCGCACTGCCTGCTTAATCAGTGCGCGGTCTGCCGTCAGGGTTATGCCCGGCGAAATGTCTGTCTCCACCGTGTGCTCAGAATCCACAGTACAGGTTTCTTTTGCAATCTCTTCCATCAGCCCGCCTGCGGAAAATGGTTCCTTATGGATTGGCTGTGTCTGCCGATCCGCGCGGGCAAGGAAAAGGAGGCTCTCTACAAGCTGCTGCATATTGTTCGTTTCCTCAATGATTTTCTCCACAGCTTCACTGTAGACGGCCTTATCACCTGCCCCCCAGCGCCTTAGGATGTTTGCATAGCCGGAAATCACGGAAAGCGGCGTCCGCAGTTCATGCGAAGCGTCAGAAACGAACTGCCTCTGCTGATTGTAAGCGGTTTCTATGCGGCTGAGCATCCCGTTAAATGTCTCCGCAAGCTCACGGAGCTCATCATGCGAACGCCCGGGTTCAATCCGCTGGCTCAAGTCGCTCGCGCTGATTTTTTGCACTGTGCGCGTCATCTCCTTAACCGGGCGCATCATACGGTACATCATTTTCGCGCCGAAAAATGCAGCGGCAGCCAGCATTCCCACAAGGATCGCAAGGAAAGCGGAAAGTGTCATACTGTCAAAAATGCCCGGTTTCTCCAAATCCACTACGCGCAGCACCACTTCAGAACCAGGGCGCTGCTCCACCCGGCGGACTGTCTCATCATATCGGACTCCATTCTTTGGCTGCCCACCGTAAGTTACCGTTTTGCCTTCTCGACCTTCCCGGCTTCGGATTTCAAGGTATACATTATTGATTTTTGAAAAGGACTCGAAGTCAAAGTTGCGGCCGCCGTGGGAAATGCGGTCTGCGGCAAAAGAAGAAATGCGTTCCAGCTTTTGGTAGCGTGAAATGCGTGAGGAAAGTGCCCATGTCATCACCCCGACAACAGCCGCAATGACGGCGCCAAACAGCACTGTGTACAGCACAGACGTCTTAAGCGCGATGGAGACGCGCGGCGGGCGGCGGTGCATGCGCTTCCAAATTTTAAGAATTCTTTTCTTCATGGTGCCTAACAATATATCCCACCCCGCGGATTGTTTGAATAAAGTCGACATGAAAGTGGTAGTCAATCTTGCTGCGGAGGTAGCGAACATAGACATCGACAAGATTTGTCTCCCCGCCAAACGTATAGCCCCAGACTTTCTCCATCAACTGTTCGCGTGTGCAGACGGAGTCCTGACGGCTCATCAGATAAAAAAGCAGATCAAACTCCCGTTTTGTCAGTGCAATCGGCTCTCCGGCATAAAGGGTCCTGTGCGCCGTCCGGTTTACCTGTAGTTTTCCCCAGGTGACGGTATCGCGCTGCGCGGCAAGCGGTGCCGCAGTAGCGCTCCTTTTCAGGGCAGCGTGCATCCGGGCAAGCAGCTCCTCAATGGCAAACGGCTTTGTCAGGTAATCATCTGCACCGCAGTCAAGGCCTGTCACCTTGTCGGTTACCGCATCTCTTGCCGTCAGCATGATGACAGGCGTGTCCGAGGAAATGCGCAGGTGCCTCAGCACCTCCATGCCATCCATGCCCGGGAGCATCACATCCAGGAGGATAAGGTCCGGGTGCCCTTCCAGCGCATGCCGCAGGCCCCGCACCCCGTCATATTCTTTTTCGACATGGTAGCCCTCGTGTATAAGTTCCAGTTCCAGAAAACGGGCGCTGTTCCTGTCGTCTTCCACAATCAGGATATTTTCTCCCGCCATTGCCGTTCCGCCTTTCCTCGTTTTTGGCCTATACCAATCCAATTTTATGATATCCCATTCCGGTGCAAAAATCAACGCGGACAGAAAGCTTCTGCCTGTGTGTGGGGAACTTTTTTGCGGCATTGTGCATAAAAATGGGTTAGGTTTCAGAAGGGGGCAGGGGAAAATGGGTTTTGGAATTGCACTGGCAGGCGGTGGAATCCGCGGCGCGGCGCATGTGGGCGTGCTGCGTGCACTGGAAGAAGCAGGGCTGCATCCGCGCTCTGTTGCCGGTACAAGCGCCGGTGGAATCATTGCGGGATTCTATGCAGCGGGTGTTACACCGGACGAGATGGCGGTGATGGTGCAGGATGCCGCAAAGAATGGCGCGTCTTTCGCAGATCCGGATATTTTTGGTATCTTTTCCATAATTCCAGACCTGATTGCACACCGTTCCTCCATATGCCCCGGCCTGCTGAAAGGCGACCGGATGGAGCGTTACTTCGCCGAGCAGACGGGCAAAATATCCATGCACGGGCTAACCATGCGGACGGTTATCCCAGCTGTTGATTTGGGAACCGGCCTTACGGTGGCGTTTACCAACTCTCTATTTGGACTGCACCCTGTCGAGGAAGTAAAATGGACCACGCAGGCGCTTGTCAGTGAAGCCATGCGTGCAACGTCCGCGCTTCCTGTTGCGTTCCAGCCAAAGTGCCTGGACGGAATGTGCCTCGTTGACGGAGGTGCGGCGGATGTGCTGCCCGTTGATCTGCTTCTCGCGGCAGGGGAGCCAAATGTACTCGCAGTTGATGTTTCTGAGGACTATAAAATGCCAAAGCATTTCGGTGTTTTGGATGTAGCCTCCCATTCGCTTTCAATCATGGAAACCCGTCTGCGTCAATGCGTAACCCATGGGGAAAAGTTTTTGCTGACACCGGAGCTTCCGGAAACGAGCGGTGTCCTGAACCTTTCCCAGATGGAAGAGTGCATGGAAGCAGGGTACCGCTCCACCAAAAAGGTTTTGCCGCTTATCCGGAAAGTCCTCGACATGTAAAAAAAGCCTACTGAGAACAGAAACTTGATCTTTTAAGATGCCAATTAACCGGTTTTGGGAAACGCCCCCCGGTTGCCAGGGTACCAGCGGAAAAGCTCACAGGCAAAGATATTACCAACAGATATGAAAGCCATTATGTATATCATGAAGTATTCTACCTACCCTAATTCTTTTTTACTTAATTGTAATTTGCTTATGCAGGTGATATCATTAGTTTGATTCTAGCATTTTGCATCGCTACATCGCTACGTTGAATTAGGGGGGGACTAGTAATGAAAAGAAAAAAAATATTTAGTTTCATCCTGTGCTTTTTGGCATTGATTTCCGTCACCCTAAACGTGTATTTTTTGGTTCCAAAACAGCATTCCACGTCAATCTCAAAGGGGTATTATTCTTCCATTCCGCCAAACGGGAACGGAGGATTCTATGGGCTTTCCATCTGGGACAACAACGACGTGCGCCTTTATGGCCCAAATGGCGTCACATTCCAGGGAAAACTGGAGTTCAATAAAAAGGGAAATTATTACCTCATTAAAACGGATTCCACAACGTACCAGCTCGCCGTACAGGATAATGTAATATTTTTGCCCGTCACGGAAAACGGAATCCTGTCAAGCCGCCTGTTTACAAAAGCCGGAGACGCTCCGGTCACCTATGAATAAGCAAGGCAACTTAATCCAGGTAAAACGGCCAAGAGGGCTTGCTGCTGATCCGGAAGGCTTTCGCCTCATAGCGGCCGTCTGAGGAAACCGCGTCCGCCTGTAAAGCGGCAGACAGGCCGGGCCATTATTGGTACGGCCTGTTCCTAATGATATGCAGAACTGCCCTCGATAAAATGTAGCCGCCAGCTGCGCATAAAACCGGCGCATAGACAAGGTCAGTGGACGAGCGGATGCTTCCCCATACGAAACGCCCATTGCGAACCCAGTCCGGATAAACATAGGTGCAAATGTAGCCAGTGAAAACGACAGCGAATAACAAAAGCAGGACAAGGGAGAAAGAGCGGATTTTTAAGCGGCAGCAAAAGCCCGCCCATGCCCCATACAGGCAGCCGAAAACATATTTTCCGGCTAATAAATAGAAAAACACAAATTTTAGGCATGCTGTGCCCAGCACAACAAAAAATTCCGGCGCATAATCAGATTTGGAAAGAAGCAGGGCTTGAACATACAAGAAAGCGAGAACCAAAATCAAATAGAAAGCAGCTAAAACCGTGGCAGCCTTTCCCAAAGGGTGCGCTTTCCAAAAGCCTGTCTTCCGTCTTGGCATCACGCGCCTCCGGCCCCCGTCCCTTGCTCACAGCCTCACGGTTCTGTAAAATAGCTCACGGCATAAGACGGACAAGCCTCTCATTTTATTTCTGCGTTTCGCCTTTGTCTTCCAAAAGTTTCACCTGAATTGTTTTGGTCGTAGCACCGCCAGCATTGCTGCTGGTGTAAATCTTCAGGGAAATGGTATCGCCCGGCTTATGGCTACTCAATGCCGATGAAAGGTCATCACGCGTTGTAATCTTATTGCCGTCTGCCTCAATAATGATATCCCCAACCTTCGCACCTGCACGGCCTACATCGCTGTCTGAATCGATAGAGCGGATGATAACGCCGTAAGAAGTATTCCCCAGCAAGTCTCCGCCGGAAACGTTCTGCACTGAAATTCCGAGGCGTGTGCGTCCGGAGACATAGCCGTTGCGGATCAGTTGGTTGATGATTGACTGCGCTTTGCTGATTGGAATGGAAAAGCCCATGCCCTCATAGCCCGTGGCAACAATCTTGTTGGAGTTGATTCCGACAACCTGGCCATACATATCGACAAGCGGTCCGCCGGAGTTCCCGGGGTTAATGGCCGCATCGGTCTGAATATAGGTCATGCCATTGTCGCTGTGGCTTTCTATACTGCGGTTGAGGGCGGAAACAATGCCGCTTGTAAGCGAACCGGCAAAGGAAAGGCCGGCCGGGTTGCCGATGGCAAGCACCTGCTCGCCGATTTCAAGTTGCTCCGCCTTGCCAAAGGTAGCAGGAGACAAACTGGACGCGTTAATCCGGAGCACCGCAAGGTCAGAGGTCTTATCAAGGCCAACTACCTTCGCTTCATACTCTTTTTGGTTTTGCAGCACTACTTTTACGGAGCTGCTCCGCGAATCATTTACTACATGGGCATTTGTGAGGATATAGCCGTTCGCCGTTGCAACAATGCCGGTTCCCTCGCTTTCCTCCACTACTTTTCCGCCGCTGCTGACTGCTGTTTCGACACTTACGACACTGCCAATGACTTTTTTATAGACCTGCGGCGCCGTCAGAGATGAACCGGACGGTTTATTCTCGAGTGAGATGCCCGCCGCCTTTGGGTCGGTTCCGTCCCCCGTGACACCGCTAATCACATTGGCAGATGAGGAAGATGAGCTTGGTGTTTTTGGAATCGTCTCGCCATACCCATTGGATGAAGATGGCGAGGAGGAAGCCTGCGACGATGCAACAGGGCTGCTCCTGAGCTTTTCCGGATTGATGGAAAAGAAAGCAAAGGTACCAATCAGCCCTGCTGCAATCACGCCAAGTACCCAAAGGAACGCTTTCAGTCCGCCGCTCATCTTATTATGCGGCGGCTGTGGGGGTTGGTTGTCGCCGCCCCAGTAAGGCTGGCCGTTCGGCTGCGAATAGGGATTCGTGTAACGGTTTCCATACCCGCCCGGGTTCTGGTAGCCACTGTACTGGCCGCTGGGAGGATTGCCCTGCGGGTCCTGGTAAGGTGCGCCGTTTTGGCCCGGGTTCTGATAGCCATCCTGTTGGGGGGTGCCGGGCTGGTCCGTCCCCTGCTGGGCACTGCTGTCTGTTCCCTGCTCTCCGGAATTTCCAAGGTCTTTACTGCTGTATTCCCAAGGATCTTTGTTGTCGTTCATCGTGCTGCCCTTCCTTATTTCTTCTTCGGTTCTTCAGCGGGCGTATCAGCCGTAGTTTCCACCAGGCGGTGGTCATGCGGTTTCTGCACCTTGTCCGGAATCCAGAATTCAAAACGGGTAAAAACATTTAGCTTGCTGGAAGCGGTAATTTTCCCGCCGTGCAGATGAATAATGGTGCGCACAATATAAAGTCCAAGGCCCATGCCGTTTTTATCCTGGCTGCGGGATTTATCTGTTTTGTAAAAGCGTTCAAACACCATGGGCAGTTCGTCGGGCAAAATACCCTGGCCACTGTTTTCAACGGCCACGGTTGTCCGGCCTTCACTCTGCCTGGCAGTAATCTTGAGACTGCCGCCTTCATTCGTGAACTTCACGGCATTATCAATAAGGTTGTAGATGACCTGATGGAGCATATCCGGGTCACCTTCAACCCAAATGCTCCCCGTCTCCTCAAGGCCCGTGACGTTAATTTTCTTTTCTTCAATTTTTTGCTCGAAGGAAAGGAGCACCACAAGGATGGTATTCGTAATATCAAAATTGGCAGGACGGAGCTTAAGGGCACCGCTGTCGATGCGGGAAAGATCCAACATGGTGCGCACAAGGCGCGAAAGACGCTTAACCTCCTGGGAAACAATACCGAGGTAATGTTTTTCCTTCTCCGGCGGAATGGTGCCGTCGAGGATTCCATCAATAAAGCCGGCAATTGTTGTCATTGGCGTCTTCAGTTCATGGGAAACATTTGCAATAAAGCTGCGGCTGGAAGCCTCACTGGAAGCAAGGGAGTCTGCCATACTGTTGAATGCCACTGAAAGCTGCCCAATCTCGTCGTCGCTGGTAACAGGCACGCGGACGGAAAAATTACCTTCGCCAAAACAGTGCGCCGCGTTTGCCATGTTGCGCAGGGGCTGTATAAGTTTGTAGGTAAACAGCCAGACAATGGCAAAAGAAACCACAAATGCTGCCAGGAGCGCCAGAAGCAACACCTTGACAACAGCCCAGCGAAAAGCACTGAAGGTTTCTACATTGTAGGCAGCGAATACCGCACCGATGGGAACATTGCCTTCCTTGTTGTTGCGCACCAGAATTGGCACCCCGACAATATAATATGAGGACTGGTATTTTCCTCCCATATCTCCTTCTGCGCTGTAATGGCCCGCAAGGGCTTTCTTCATAATATCCGCACCGACCGGCTTGCTTGCGTCCACACTGCCGCCACGGCTGCCATAGGCCATAAGGATTGGGGTCCCATTTACATCTGTGATAAAAATATCGGACTCAATATTGCTGGCAAAGATCTCTGCAAACCGCTGCATGCTGTTTGCGTCAAGCAAGTAATGGCCCGGTTCAATTTCTATGGCAGTTGTGGCAAGGTCCGCAACGCTTTTCGCGCTTTTCTGGAGAAGGTCTCTTTTTTCTGTTTTCCAGTAATTTGTCATAAAGATCAGGATGGTCCCGGTAATCACGGCGAAACTAATCAGGATAACTGCCGTAGTAATCCGCAGGTATTTTTTAAAAAGGGTTTTTTTCATCATTCCACCCCGCGGGGATAATTATTCTTTTACTTCAAATTTGTAGCCAACACCCCACACTGTCTTGAGTGCCCACTGGTCGGAAACGCCCTCAAGTTTCTCGCGCAGGCGCTTTACATGGACGTCTACCGTTCGGCTGTCGCCGTAATAATCGAATCCCCAGACTTCATCCAGAAGCTGGTTCCGCGTGAAGACGCGGTTTGGGTTGCTTGCAAGATGATAAATCAGCTCCATTTCCTTTGGCGGAGTATCCACTACCTTGCCGTTGACCTTCATCTCATAGTTTGTCAGGTTAATGGATAGTTTGTCATACTTAACTTCTTTTACAGGCTCATTCCCATTTTTACCAATACGGCGCAGCACTGCCTTAATGCGCGCAACTACTTCCTTTGTCTCAAACGGCTTGACGACATAGTCGTCTGCACCAAGCTCCAGACCGAGGACTTTGTCGAATACTTCGCCCTTCGCCGTAAGCATGATAATGGGGCACTGGCTCTTTTTGCGGATTTCCCGGCAGACCTGCCACCCGTCAAGGCCAGGCAGCATGATATCAAGCAGAATCAGGTCCGGCTTCTCACTGTCAAACATCTCCAGGGCTTTCTTGCCGTCGTTTGCAATCACAACGGTATAGTTTTCCTTTTCCAGATAAAGCCGCAGCAGCTCACAAATATTCTGGTCGTCGTCAACCACCATGATTTTAGCCTTGTTGCTTGCCATGATTTTGTTCCTCCTTGCTTTCCCACTCAAAGCACCGGATAAATTCTGGCCCTTTCGGTTTTATCATAAGCTAAATTATACTGGAATTGTAATGTGAAAATATGAATTTTTTCTTAATCTTTTCCCCATATATGACAAAGAAACGGTGCACGGTATCATGCGCCGCCCGTTCTGTTTCACTCCCGCCGCATTCCTTTTATGGCTATGATATGATTTTTTGAAAAAGGGCTTTGGAAGCTTCATAGTAATCCTTCTGTTTCCCTTCAATCGCTGTCCCGTAATAGGTGCGCAGGGAAACACTGACATCTTTAAGGACATTATCCGCCCGCAGAACCTTTCCGGATGAAGTGCCCGTTTCAATCTGCGCACCGGCAAGCTTTGTCTTTGCAATCGGGACACGCATCCGGTCGTAGTCGGCAGCACCCGTTTTCGGGGTGCTGCCGTTCAGGTAAGCAAACGGGCTGATGCTCTCTGCCGTTTCCTGTGAACGGAATGACGCATCATCCGTTAAAAAGATCATGCTGGTCCCTACAGAGAAATCACCAGCCAATTTTGTGCGGTATGCCACAATCATCTGAGCATTTGCCATACCCGCAGTACCATTCACAGTACTGCCGGAAGAGGAAAGGAGTGTGCTTCCGCTCAGTGTTCCCGAAGAAACAGGAGTCATTTCCATCGGAATATAGTATTGGTTTACCTGGACAACGACTTTTCCGTCGCCGTTGAGGTCTTTCCCATACTTTTCTATTTCTTTTCCAACTGCATCGGTCACTTTGTCGGGGTAAAGCTTCTGGACTATCATGCCGACGTAATAGTCCGGATGGACTGTTTTCATTGCCGAATAAATGATAAAAATGGCAAATATTGCTATAATAACAGCAACAATGACATGGACTTTATGATAATACCAGAAATTGTCCCATTTTCCGCGTGGGGTCTTAACCGTTTCTTCCGCTTTCTTTTCAGCCTCCGGATCATGAATGATATCGGCCCCTGCATTAACAAGATAGCCTTCGCGTGCCATGGTTCAATCACCCCTAACTTTCCCATATCGTCATAATAATTATACCATATCCGTCTTGTGCCTGCAAACTCATTTCTCTCGGTTGTTTTTTGGGCGGGCAATGCTATAATTATATCTTGTAATTGAATGGAGATGTACTGGATGACAGAGACAAAGCTTCGGGAACTGTTCTCGAAAATGACGCCGGAAGAAAAGGTCGGCCAGCTTGTCCAGTTGGATGGTTCTTTCTTCCAGGACTCCTCTCTCGCGACCGGCCCGCGGGAATCGCTCGGCCTGTCCCAAAAAATGGTAGACTGTGCCGGTTCGGTGCTGAACATAGCCGGAGCCGCACGCATCCGGCGCCTGCAAAGCAGTTACCTCAAGAGGAGCCGCCTTGGCATCCCCCTTTTGGTTTTGTGCGACGTGATTTACGGTTACCGCACGGTCTACCCAATCCCCATTGCGCTCGGCTGCGCCTGGGATCCCGACCTTGCAAGGGAAAGCTGTGCCCTGACCGCCGAGGAAGCCGCCGCCGGTGGAGTCGGAGGAACCTACGCCCCAATGGCTGACCTTGTCCGCGACGCGCGCTGGGGCCGGTGCAGGGAATCGACCGGGGAAGACCCGCTGCTGAACAGCCGCTACGCTTCCGCCATGGTGGAAGGGTTCCAGCAGGGACTTGGGGGGAAAACGGGACAGGGCATTGCCGCCTGTGTTAAGCACTTTGCGGGTTATGGTGCAGTCGAGGCAGGACGTGAGTACAATACCGTCGATATGAGTGAGCGCCGTCTGCGCGGGGCGTACCTGCCGTCGTATCACGCCGCCGTGAAAGCCGGATGCCGCCTCGTGATGACCAGCTTTAACACAGTGGACGGAATTCCGTCGACCGGGAACCGTCATCTGGTGAAAGACATTCTCCGCGGGGAATGGGGATTTTCCGGCGTCGTCATTTCGGACTACGCCTCAATTCGGGAAATGAAGACACACGGCGTCGCCGAAAATGACCGCGATGCCGCGGAACTTGCCATGAACGCCGGAGTCGACATTGATATGATGACCGGCTGTTACGCAAACGAGCTTCTCCCGCTTGTTGGGGAAGGACGGATTTCTTCCCGGCAGATCGACGAAGCCTGCCTGCGCGTCCTGCGCCTGAAAAATGATCTCGGCCTTTTTGAAGACCCGTTCCGCGGTTTCAGCGAAGCAGACGAGAATGCCCACACGTTTACGCCCGCGATGCTTTCCCAGAGCCGGAAAGCCGCGCTGGAATCATCCGTCCTGTTGAAAAACCGGGGCGGCGTGCTGCCGCTACGGCCCGGAACCAAAGTGTCGCTCATCGGCCCCTATGCCGATATGCGCAGCCTGCTTGATGCCTGGGCCATGAAGGGTGACTCTGAACACTGGGCTACGCTGCATGAAGCAATGGCGGAGGCACTGGGCCCGGATTTCGTCGGATGTGCACCCGGCTCGGAACTTCTGGATCCCCCGCAGGGCAGCCCGCAAAAGGCGGATAAAATGATTGCCGACGCAAAGCGACTGGCTTCCGGAAGCGACCTCGTCGTGCTCGCGCTTGGGGAGGATACCTCACAGAGTGGCGAAGCCTCCAGCCGCACCGAACTAACGCTCCCCGCCTGCCAGACACGCTTGCTGGACGCGGTTTCCGCCTGCGGGAAACCGGTCGTCCTGGTTCTCTTTAACGGCCGCCCGCTTGTGCTGACGGATGTAGTGCCGAAAGTTGATGCACTCCTCGAAGCCTGGTTTCCCGGCACGGAGGGGAGCCGCGCCCTCTGCGACCTGCTGACCGGGCATGCAAACCCCTCCGGGCGTCTCTCCATGAGCTTTCCACGCGCGGTCGGGCAGGAACCGCTTTATTACAACCATTTTAACACGGGCCGCCCGTTTACACCCGGAAAAAGAGGGGCTGTTAAGTATGTTTCAAAATACATTGACTGCCCGAACGAACCGCTGTTCCCGTTTGGCTTTGGCCTTTCCTATCATACGGCGGAGTATGGCGAGCTGACTCTTTCCGGTGAAACGCTCAAGCCGGGCGGAAGCCTTTCTGCACACGTAACGGTAAAAAACACCGGTACCGTCCCCGGTACGGAAACGGTTCAGCTTTATCTGCGGGACCTCGTCGGCAGCGTGGTGCGCCCGGTTTTGGAACTGAAGGATTTCCAGAAGCTTGCCCTTGCACCTGGAGAAGCAAAAACGGCGGAATTCACCATTACCGAGCCGATGCTTCGGTTCTATACGCGCAGTATGAAGTTTGAGAGCGAAGCGGGACGGTTTGCGGTGTTTGCCGGCCCGAATTCTGTGGAACTCCGCCGCGCGGAATTTACCTTTGTAAAATGAGGAAAGGTCCCGGTGCGGGAAACACGGATTTTCCGCGTTTTTCCATACCGGGGCCTTTTTATGCAGGTTTTCGCATCCGCTCAGTGAACAAACATGCGGATCATTTTATCATGGAGTTTGGTATAAGGCTGGTAACGCATGGGCAAATCTATCCAGGTTTTCTTGTCGACAATGCTCTTGCTGTGGGAGAACGCCGCGAACCCGGTTTTTCCGTGGTAGGCGCCCATGCCGCTCTCACCGACACCTCCGAAGCCCATCTGCGTTGTCGCAAGGTGGATGACAACGTCGTTGACGCAGCCGCCGCCGAAGGAGCAGTGCTCCAGGAGCATCCGGATATGGCGCCGGTCCTCGGAAAAAATATAGAAGGCAAGCGGTTTCGACTTTTCAGCAAGCATTTCCGGAATTCCATCAATCTCCTGGAAGGTCAGCACCGGCAGCACCGGCCCGAAAATCTCCTGCCCCATGACGGCGTCATCCCATGTAACGCCATCCATCACCGTGGGTGCAATCTGCTGCGTTTCTGCATTCAATTGCCCTCCAAAGGCGACTTTAGTCTGGTCAATCAGTCCGGTTATCCGGTCAAAATGCTTTTGGTTAATGATTTTTCCATAATTCGGGTTATTCAGCGGGCTGCTGCCGAATTGTACTGTTATCTGCTTTTTAATCTCGCCAATCAGCTCGTCTTTCACGCTGCTCTGGCAGAGAATGTAATCCGGAGCAACACAGGTCTGGCCGCAGTTCAGGTATTTGCCAAATACAATGCGGCGTGCCGCAAGCGGAATCTTGGCCGTTTCATCCACAATGCAGGGACTTTTCCCTCCGAGCTCAAGTGCAACGGGCGTCAGCCGGTTTGCCGAACGCCGCAGGACTTCCCGCCCAACGGCCTGGCTGCCGGTAAAAAATATCTTGTCGAAATGCTGGTCCAGAAGGCTGCCGTTTTCCTGCCTGCCGCCGGTGACAACCGCTACATATTCCGGGGGGAAGCATTCCTTTAGCAGCGACGCAATTACAGCACTTGTAGCAGGGGAATAGGCGCTCGGCTTTACTACGGCAGTGTTGCCTGCGGCCAAAGCGTCCGCAAGCGGGTCAATCGTAAGAAGGAACGGGTAGTTCCACGGACTCATAATCAGAACCGTCCCATAGGGTGACGGCTTTTTAAAGCTGCGGGATACATACTGTGCAAGCGGCGTGCGGACGCGGTGCTCTTTTGCAAGGCGCGCCGTATGGGCAATCATCCAAGTAAGCTCGCTGAGGGCAAGCCCAGTCTCGCACATATAGCTTTCCGCTGCGCTTTTCCCCAAATCTTTCCGAAGTGCATGATGGATTTCCGCCTCATGGGAAAGGATGAAAGCCTTCAGGCGTTTCAGCGCCTCAACGCGGGAAGCTACAGGAAGCGTTCTCCCGCTCTGGAAATACCTGCGCTGGTTTGCAACGATCCGCCTGATCTCCGACTCTTCCATTTTTTGTTTCTCCTTCCATTACTGCATAGTAGAACCGCTCCAACTGCCGGGCATCCCACAGGCAGGGAACAGGGTAAAGCGGGTTGGCTTCATGGTCTGCAAACCTTGCAAGCTGGGGGATATCCTGCTCCTGAATCTTTGGCAGGGTTGTCGGGATACCCATGTTTCGGTTCATCCTGCGGATGGCGGAAATGAATTTTTCCGCACCCGCCGCGTCGGACTCCTCTTCACTGGAAAGCCCAACCGCAGTGCTCAGCCTGTGCAGCTTTTTTGCAGCGGCAGGCCCGTAGGCTTCGAGGACAACCGGAAGCAGGACCGCATTGGCAAGGCCATGGGGTGTATTGTAGCGGCCGCCAAGGGAATGTGCCACGGCGTGGGCATAGCCCACATAAGATTTTGAAAATGCGCTTCCGGCCAAAAATGCAGCCCGAAGCATGTTCTTCCGCGCTTCCATGTCATTGCCGTCCGTATAAGACCTTTCAACGTTCTCAAAAACAAGCTGCGTGGCTTTTACGGCATCTGCCCTGGTCTCTTTTGTCGTGGAGCGCCCAATATACGCTTCTACGGCATGGGTAAGTGCATCCATGCCGGTCGTAGCGGTAATGGACGGTGGAAGAGACCGTGTTACTTCTGGATCCAGCACAGCATATTTCGGAATCAGCGGGAAATCGTTAATCGGATATTTGTGCCGCGTATGGGGATCCGTCACAATGGCAGCAAGCGTTGTCTCGCTTCCGGTCCCGGCCGTCGTCGGCACCGCAATCAGCAGCGGCAGAGGGCGGTGGACTTTCATGATGCCGCCCATCTGTGCAAGGGTTTTATCCGGCCGGGCAAGGCGCGCACCCACTGCTTTGGCACAGTCAATCGAAGAGCCGCCGCCAAAGGCAATCAGCGCCTGGCACTTTCCCTTGAGATAAAGCCTTTGTGCCTCTTCCACATTGTCAACCGTGGGGTTTGCAACTGTCCCGTCATAAACCGTACAGGCAATGCCGCTTTGGGGAAGCAGCTTTTCCAGCGGTGCCGTCAGGCCGGCCCCGCGGATGCTGCGGTCTGTTACCAGCATGGCACAGGCAACACCGTTTTTAGAAAGTATGGGCGGAATTTCATTGACAGAATGCAGGATTTCAGGAGTCCGGTAGGGCAGCACCGGCAGTGCAAGGCGCATTACAGTCTGAAAAACACGGCAATAACCTTTTCGGAAAAAATTCATCAGCATTCCTCTCTTTTCTCGTCATAATATCTTTTTAAATTATGGGTAATTCTCAGCAGGGCATCATAAAAGGAAACCCGCTGTGTTTCTGTCAGCCCGTCTCCGCCACGGTTAACAGCCCTCTCTACACGCTGATCAACACTGTGGGCAATCTCCTTTCCGGGCTCCGTCAGGAACAGTTTGGCCCGGTATTTCTTCCGTGCCCCCGAAGCCTGGCAGAACGCAAATCTGCGCTCCTGCAAATCCGCCATAAAGCGGGAAACTGCGGCCTTATCCTCATCACAGAGTACGGAAATCTCTGAAACCGTCAGCCCCTCTGGGTGGTGAAGCAGGTAGTAAAGGCACATCAGGTGCCCACCCCGCAGGTTGAATTCCGTCATCTCCATCGCCTTGATTTTCTGAATGCAGCGGTTGATTTCGGCAATGGCTGTTGTAAACATTTCAAAACGGTAAGTCATGGGAACCCCCTTAAAGCGATGTTGATGCGTCAACAAGTTGAAGTATAGCTTTCTCCTGTTGAACTGTCAACAAGCAAACTGCATAAATTACGTATCCTATTTTTTGACAATTTTTTTGGTTAAAAAATGACGGCCACTTTGAGTGGGATCAGGAAAAACAGTTTTCCCACCCATCCATTGGGCTGTCAGTTTAAGGGAGGCGCGGCTATTTTTCTGTGGAAACGTCCGGTCCTGCCGGCCTGTTCACCGTATAAATTCCTAGGCAGACAAGCAGCAGCGCCAGAAGGAGCTGCAGGCCTTGAACCTGTTTTGTTTCTTTCAGAAATATCATGGAAAAGACAACGCCAAAGACCGGGTTGGTGAATCCCCATATGGCAACCCGGGAAACCGGGTTGTATTTCAGGAGGATGCTCCACAGGGAATATGCGGCGGCCGAAAGAAAAGCAAGATAGCCGAGGATCAGAAGTCCCTTTCCGGTCACATGGGTAATCCTTCCACCGCAGAAAAATCCAAGGGCCATGAGGAAAAGCCCGCCGCAGAGGAACTGATACCCGCTGAGCATAACTGGATTGTCTTTTTGGGAATAATCCTTTATCAGCACGGAAGAAACTGCGGCTGCAGTAGTAGACAAAAAGACAAACCCTTCCCCCAGGAAGCTCATGCTGAAATTCCAGCCGGCCCCGCCTGTGTTTACCAGCACAACTCCCGCAAAGCCAAGGGCACAGCCGATTATTTTCCGCACGGTCAATCTTTCCTGTCTGAAAACCAAACAGGAAACCAAGATGGTAACAAATACGCCGGAGCCTTCAATAACGGAGGACTTTACGCCGCTGGCATGGGCCAGCCCAATATAAAAAAGGACATATTGAAGGATAGTCTGGAAAGCGGAAAGAGTCAGAATTCGTTTCCATGAATCTTTCCGCGGCTTTAATACGTTTTTTCCCGCAGCGCTTCCAATTAGGAGAGTCAAAATTCCGGCGAGAAAAAAGCGGAATCCTGCAAACAGGATTTGGGCTTTCGCATCACCGGCGGCAATCTGGAATAGCTGATACCCTGCCTTAATTCCAGGGAATGCACTGCCCCATAAAGCACAACAGGCAACCGCCATCAGGCTCACCACGACAGGATTTGTCAGGGCTTTACGCTTTCCCTTAACCATTATTCCTTTCACGAGCCGCACGCAAACGGAATAATGCGGGACCAGATTCTCCGCATCTCTGTGAATTCCCTGTTATGTTCCGGCACTTCTTTCGTATATTTTTCCAGTTCGCCCCGCAGATTCATAAAATCACTGTTGTTAAAATAAGAGCAGACACATGGGAGCGACTCATCAAGGCCTTTGAGCGACCGGCTCATGATACTGGAGAACTGTTCCGGCTGCGTCAGATAAGTATACAGTGGCTTATAGCGGGCCCACCCGACACATGCGCGGTAAAAGCGCTGATTGACTGTGGAGGAGTAATAGAGTGAAATCTTTTTCAGCTTCATGGGCAGCGCCCCCCTGAGCAGCGAGCTGTAAAAAGCGAACCCGTCATGGAACGTATAGGCCGGTATTTTTTTGACGTTGTAGCTTCCGAGGCAGGTGCTCAGGATGCTGTCTTCTCCCCGCGCGCCCGGCGGATTGTAAAAGGGCAGCACCCGTTCCGGATTTTTAAGGCTGATGCCAAGGTTCCCGCCGGTAACGGCCTTGGCACCGTGGTTTTCCTCAGCCGGCTGGACTTTATGCTCGACCAGGATTTTCTTGTCCGCATAGGTTACCCCGCCGCTGTTCAGGAGCTCGCTGACGCTGTCCCACTGAAGCACGTCACTGCTCAGGGCATCCGTAAACTGATGAAAAGTATCTTCATCGAGGACGCCGTCGAACTCAATCGCGGGCATCGGCGTGACATAGCCGCAGTGGTAACCACAGGTATAATCCGAAAACTGAAGGTATTTTACATGATCTTCCAGCACATGCTGGCCGCTCCAAAGGGAAGTAGTGCTGGACTCCGTCACAGCGAGGGGATACTCGTCATCGTCGAGGAAAATGATATAATCGACTTTTTCCCGAAGCGCCTCAAACAGGATGATATTCCTCTGCACGGCATAGCCTGTCCCGAACGCCGTATCAATTTCCGTCCGCGGGATTTCAGCTTCCCGGGAAATCCGTTCCTTCTCTTTTCGGATATCCTCCGGGCCGATAAAGCGGCAGACATGAAACAGTTTCCGTTCCTCAGCCGGCAGGTCTTCATAATCTTCCCGCTTTGTGTTGCGGTAAGTAGGGTCATAAGCTACAAACAGGGAAAGAAGCAAATCCTGGTTGTCAAGGAAATGCGTTTCCCGAAGCTGGTAGATGTACGAACGCAGAACATCTTTAAATCCGATGCGGCCGGTCGCAAAACCAATCGCCGCATGGATTTTCCCGTTCACCATTTCAATCCCTTCTTTCTAATTTTTTAGATATGGCTTTTTTCTCTTTTCTCATTCATTATACACGATGACACCCGTAATTGCAAAACCGGAGGAACCTCCCTTGCAGGCTCACACAACACAGGAAAAAAACCTGTCAGCCGTCCTGTTCTTTTTTCCGTGTGAATCTGCGCTGGAAAAATTTTACGGATTCTACCAGAGGAATAACAGAGAAAGCCAGCAGCATGGCGGTAAAATATTCTTTCATTGAAATCTCCGTAAATTCAAAGGCTGCGGCCAGCGGCGGGACAAAAATTACAACAGAGGTCAAGACAAGCGAACCGAGCATTGCACCGAGTAGCACTTTATTCTGGCAATGGAGCTTAAAAATTGACCTGCGCTGGGAACGCATATTGAAGGAGTGGAAGATTTCCGCCATGGAAAGGGTAAGAAATGCCATCGTCATGCCATCCGGACTTTCCGCAACTTCCCATACACCATGTTCCATAAAATACCCGACAAAATAGGAAAAAATTGTGACAGCCGAGATGAGAAATCCCTGATAGATAAGGTCGGCACCCATACCGCGGGCAAAAAAGCCCTCCTTTGGGTTACGCGGGCTACGGTCCATCACGCCTTTCTCCTGCTTTTCCACGCCGAGCGCCAAAGCGGGGAAGCAGTCTGTAATCAGGTTAATCCAGAGCAGATGAGCCGGCTTTAAAATTGTAAATCCAAGCATGGTTGCGAGGAAAACCGCAATGACTTCGCTCAGGTTAGAGCTGAGCAGGAACTGGATGGCTTTCCGGATATTGTCGTAAACACGGCGGCCTTCTTCCACGGCGGAAACAATCGTAGCGAAATTATCGTCAGCAAGGATCATATCTGACACATTTTTTGCTACATCCGTACCAGTATTTCCCATGCCGATGCCGATGTCTGCACTTTTGATTGCAGGGGCATCATTCACGCCGTCTCCCGTCATGGCGGTTACCATCCCGCGCTTTTCCCACGCATTAACAATCCTGACTTTATGCTCCGGCTGAACCCGGGCAAAGACCGTATACTGGTCTATTTTTTTCTCCAGTTCCTCGTCACTGATGCTGTCTAGGTCTGAGCCGGTAACAGCCTGTCCGGGATTCGTCAGGATACCAAGCTGGGAGGCAATCGCGGCAGCCGTATCTTTATGGTCACCGGTAATCATGTTGACACGAATTCCCGCTTTCCTGCATTTGCTCACGGCATCCGCCACTTCAGGCCGGACTGGATCCATCATCCCAACAAGGCCGAGGAATGTAAGCCTTTCTTCCATCTCTTCCGGCTGGAAAGACTCCGGCTTTGTGCTGAACCTACGGAAAGCAGCACCAAGCACGCGCAGTGCTTTCCCCGCCATCCGCTTATTTTCCGACAAAATGGTTCTGCTCAATTCCGGAGTCATGGGGATTTCACGGCCGCCCTGATAAACATGCGTGCAGTGCCGCAGGATGATATCCGGGGCACCTTTCGTGTACTGGATATATCCGCCCTGTGCAGGATGGACCGTAGACATCATTTTCCGTCCGGAATCAAAGGGGATTTCTCCTATGCGGGGTGTATCTTTCTCCATTTGATTTTTATTGAGCCCTAAAGAGCTCGCATAATTTACCAGTGCATTTTCCGTTGGCTCCCCTTTGGCCTGTCCATCCTGTTCCAAGTGGGAGTCGCTGCAAAGGGCAAGGGCCGTTGCCAAAAAATGCTCATCATCAGTAAAATGGTCAACTACCGTCATCTGGTTCTGAGTTAACGTTCCAGTCTTATCCGTGCAGATGACCTGTGCGCAGCCAAGCGTTTCCACAGCGGCAAGGCGACGGATAATCGCATTATGCCTTGACATATTGGAAACACCGACAGAAAGGATAATCGTAACTACGGCGGCAAGGCCTTCCGGGATTGCTGCGACCGCAAGGCTGACTGCTACCATAAAGACATTCAGGACTGCTTCCCCGCTGAAGTTTCCGGTGCGCAGCAGGCTGCTGAAAAAGATTACGGCGCAGATTGCAGCCACAAGCCATGTCAGGGTTTTACTGAGCTGCTTCATTTTACTCTGCAACGGAGTCAGGCCATGCTTTGCTGTGACGAGCACGGAGGCAATCTTGCCCATTTCGGTATTCATGCCGGTTGAAGCAACAACCGCTCTGCCACGGCCATAAACAATGGTCGTGCCCATAAACACCATGTTTTCCCGGTCGCCAAGCGGGATATCCTTCCGTCCGTCCAGAAGGAGTGTCTCCGCCGTTTTTTCTGAGGGGACAGATTCACCGGTAAGAGAAGATTCCTCTGCCCTCATGCTGACGCTCTCCAAGACGCGGCAGTCAGCCGGGACGGCATCCCCTGCTTCCAGGACAACTACGTCCCCCACTGCCAGGTCTTCGCTTTTCACTTCTGCAATTTTTCCGCCGCGCAGGACCTTAGAAGTGGCAGCCGTCATTTTTTTCAGGGACTCCATTGCTTTTTCTGCTTTATTTTCCTGAAAGACGCCCAAAATGGCATCGGCGACAACAACAAAAAGGATGATAAAAACATTTGCATAGGATTCGCCTGAATAGGCAGCCGTGATCCCAGACAGCACCGCCGCAATCAGCAGGATAATCGTCATGGGATCACATATCTGCGCGAGGAACCGTTTCCAAATTGGCTCACGCTTTTCCTCAGCCAGCTTGTTTTTTCCATTTCGCTGCAAGCGTGTGGATGCTTCCTCGGAAGACAGGCCGTCGGGTGTACTTTTAAGGTTTTGAATGACAGTATCTTTGCTTTCAAGATAAAATTTCATAAACGTATACTCCTTTCAGATGAATAAAAAAACGAGGCCCATGCACTGGTTAAAAAACCAAGCATGAGTCTCGTCTATCAGGCAAGCCAGACCTTTTTACAGGCCATGTATGTTGACTTTGCGCACATATCACCGATATGTGTAAACTACTCCCTCATTACGAATAAGTTTATCATTCAGATTCCTGTTTGTCAAGAATCGACTGCAAAGATTGTTGTGGTAATTTTTTCCTATTCATTGCCCGCTTTTCAGCTTTTTTCGCTTTCCCCCTGCCCAACTGGCTTCATGGTGGGGAAAAGCAGCACATCACGGATGGACGGGCTGTCAGTCAAAAGCATCACAAGGCGGTCAATGCCCATGCCCATACCACCGGTCGGCGGCATCCCATACTCCAGTGCGGTAAGGAAATCCTCGTCAATCATGTTGGCTTCCTCGTCGCCCTTCGCACGCAGCTCCATCTGGCGGACAAAGCGCTCACGCTGGTCAATGGGATCGTTCAGTTCGGAGTATGCATTTGCCAGCTCACAGCGCGCCACAAACAGTTCAAAACGCTCCACCATGCAGGGAAGGTCCGGTTTCCGTTTTGTCAGTGGAGACACCTCAACCGGATAGTCATAGACAAAAGTGGGCTGCACAAGTGTCTCTTCTACTTTTTGGTCAAATGCAAGTGCCATGATATTGCCCCAGGTATCGGTTGGCTTTGGCTCCAAGCCAAGCTTTTTGGCGGCTTCCAGTGCTTTTGCGGTATCGCCCTGAAAAGCGAGGAAATCAACCCCTGTTACATCAAGGATTGCCTGGTTCATGGTGATGCGGCGGAACGGCTTTCCGAAATCGAGCGCACTGCCCTGATACGTTATCTGCTCAGTCCCACAGGCAGCCTGTGCCGCAGCGCGGACAATGCTTTCCGTGCGATCCATCATGCCGAAATAGTCAGTATACGCTTCGTACATTTCAATCGTTGTAAACTCCGGGTTATGCTTGACATCCATGCCTTCGTTGCGGAAAATGCGTCCAATCTCATAAACTTTTTCCATTCCGCCAACAATGAGGCGCTTCAGGTGCAGCTCCGTTGCAATGCGAAGATACATGTCAATATTGAGCGTGTTGTGATGCGTGACAAACGGGCGTGCTGTTGCGCCGCCCGGAATGGTATTAAGCACCGGGGTTTCAACCTCAATATATCCCATGCCGTCGAGAAGCTCACGGATTGCCTTGATGGCCTTGCTGCGGCGGACAAACGTTTCTTTAACTTCGGGGTTGACAATAAGGTCAAGGTAGCGCTGGCGGTACCGCAGGTCGGTATCCTTAAGCCCGTGGAACTTTTCCGGCAGGGGCAGCAGCGATTTGGAGAGCAGACGGATTTCCCTTGCATGGACGGAAACCTCGCCGCGGCGCGTTTTAAAGACGTAGCCTTTTACGCTGATAATATCGCCGACATCCCAGCAGTTTTTCATTTCCCGGTAACAGTCTTCGCCGACCTGGTCGATTTTCATGTAGACCTGAATCCGGCCGGTGCGGTCATAAAGATCCATGAAGCTTGCCTTGCCCATATCCCGCCAGCTCATAATACGGCCAGCGATACAGACATCCTTATTTTCAAGCTCCTCAAAGCGGTCATGAATTTCCTGCGAAGTGGCATCACGCTGGCAGGTCGTTATCTGGAACGGGTCATGCCCGCTGCTCTGCAGCTCTGCAAGTTTCCTGCGCCGCACTGCAGCTTCCTTCTGGTTCTGCGCCTCCTCCTCTTCCGGAGTCAGCTCTTTCTTTTCTTCCTTCATCTTTTCCTTCATTATTTTCACATCCCAGCTCTTTTTTCACCGACCTTTTAAAAAGAAGGCCGGGCGAAAACTTTCATTCTGAAAGCTTTTCCAGCAGACAAAAAGTGAGGGCAGGAACGGCGTGAAAAGCAGCCGCACCTGCCCGGAAAGTCATTTAGAGATAGCTAAAACCTCATACTCCATCTTTCCGGCGGGCACTTCAATTTCCACCTTGTCGCCGGTGGAATGTCCAAGCAGAGCCTTGCCAACGGCAGATTCATCGGAAATGCAGCCGCTTGCCGGATCAGCTTCATTCGAGCCGACAATTTTATAGTTGACAACCTGGCTGGAACCACTCGCCGGATTTACGACACGAAGTTCCAGCTTTGAACCAATGTGGATATCCTCCCTGGAAAGCTCACTTTCGTCAATTACTCTGACGCGCTTGAGCATTACCTCAATATCCGCAATGCGCGCTTCGACGATGGCCTGTTCGTTCTTGGCTTCGTCGTACTCGCTGTTTTCAGAAAGGTCACCAAAGGAAAGCGCCACCTTAATCTTTTCCGCAACTTCTTTGCGCTTAACGCCTTTTAACTCATTAAGTTCCGCTACGAGCTTGTCCAGCCCTTCCTGTGTCAGAAGAATCTCCTTAACCAAATCAACGACCACCTTTGAAAAGCCGCAGCTCAGCCGCGGCTCCTAATTTTACTGAGACAGACTTATTATATCGAAAGGTTACCGGTCTGTCAATCGGAAGGCCGGTCGGATTTTATCGGAAAAAGTCAGTCTTCACCGTTTTCATGCAGTAGAAAAGAAAATGTTATCCAAGGTTCAGAACCGTACTTCATCCTATGGGAACAAAATGCAGTGCCTGCACATTCTCTTTTTGAAAATGTTTTCAATTATGCTATTAACTTACTATAATCTATATTGCCAAAAAAGCCTTTTGGGCTAAACGCCACACCATTTTTACGAATTTCAAAATGGCAATGAGACCCAGTTGAATGGCCCGTACTGCCAACATAACCGATCGTTTGCCCCTGCGAAACATGGTCTCCCGTGTGGACTACCCAATCGCTATCATACTCATTGCGCATATGACCATACAGGGTGGCAATCCCGTTGCCATGGTCAATGACAACAAATTTGCCATAACCGCCATAAGCACCGTGAACTTCCTGATCATCGGCAAGAGCAACTACTCCAGAGGCTGCCGCTCTAATTATTGCACCCGTATTTGCAGCGATATCAATCCCCTTATGGAAGGAACCCATGTCATAGCTGCCATACATCTGCGAAACGCTGCCGGACGGAACCGGCCAAATAAAAGTTCCCTCACCTGTCGGGGAACTGCTCCCCGAGCCGCCACCTGACGAGCCTTTACTGGACGAACCGCCGCTGGACGAACTTTCCTTTTTCTTGGCAGCTTCGGCAGCTTCCTTTTCTTTAGCGGCTTTCTGAGCGGCATAATAATCTGAAAACCATTTATCAATTGCCGCTTCATTCTCCTGCTGCGCCGTAGTATTTTTCTGCTTTTCCTCAAGCTCCTGCTTTTCGGTCGCGCTCAATGCCGCTAATGCCCTTGCGGCTTCATCCTGCTGCGATTTCAGGTTTTGGCGTTGCTTGTCCATTTCCGTACGTGAAGCGGCAGATTGTGTGCGTTCTTTTTCAATCGCGGACTTTTGGCTTTTAATAGAATTCATTTCTGTCTTTATGGTATCGATCAGACTGGTGTCATGCTCTGCAATGACTTTTAATATCTCCGCTTTGTCGGAAAGATCCATAATGTTCTTTGCATTCAGAATAATTTCCAAGTTTGAGGCTTCCCCCGTAAGGTAAAGAGCATATACGCGTTGCCGGAGTTTTTCAAAATTTGCGTCAATCTCATTTTGCTTGCTGGAAATTTCGCTCTGCTTTTTTACGATATCAGCGTCCATCCCGGAAATCTGCGTATCCAGGTTGGAAATCTGTGCTTCTGTATTCTGTATTCTCTGATTCAGTTCCGCTATGTAATCGGTCTGTTTTGCCTTGTCGTTTTTCAGCTTTTCAAGCTGGCTGTCCAAGTCCTGGCCCTTCTTCTTCAGGTTACTTTGCGTCTGCTGCAAATCATTGAGTGACGACGCACTTGCAGGGACTGGCTCAAACGAAACGGCACAGAGGATGGCAACTGCAAGCGCAGCAGCCACTGCACGTCTACCAAAATGCTTTCCAAACAACGGTATTTCCTCCTTTTTCCCTTCATTTCCCATCTGTTTTCCCACGGATAAGCCACATGCGGATGGCATTCCCCAGTTGCCGTCCGCCATGTTAGACTATTAGACTAAATTGTTTAATTCTTTTCTGCCGGCCGAAGTTCAAAATACTTCGGCGTTAAAAAAATATTTCTGTCTTTTTTATGGCAGCCGACCATAAGAATCAACATAATCTCCCCAATATTTACTAAGTGTGACGATCTTTACGCCGCCTGTTGTATCACACTGAATCGCCTGACCGTTGCCAAGATAAATTCCCACATGGTTATGGCTGTTATAGAAAACCAAATCGCCGGGTGCCGGAGAAGAAACCTTCGTGGTGTAGCTGAAAAGGCCTTCTACCCCCATCCGCGGTGCATTGCCAAGGCTCCAGCCGCTCTGCTTCAAAACATACGACACAAATCCGGAACAGTCAAATCCTCTATCTGGAGATGAACCTCCCGGCAAATATGGGACTTTCTGATATCGTTCCGCAATGGAAATCAGTTTCTGCACACTGCCGGACGAAGCGGCTGCTGTTTTGCTGCTGGACGAAAAATAATTTGCCAGCCACTGATTTGCAGTACTCAGTGCTGCTTCCTGCTCCGCCTTATCACTGTTTAACTGCTGCGCATTCCGGTTCAGGCTGTCAAGCACTTTTTTTGCTTCTTTGGAGAGTGCCGTCAGTTGCTGTTGCTGCTGTTCCAGAGAAGTTCTTGCGTCACTGGCGGTCTTCCGGCTTTTCTCAATCTCCGCCTTCTGTGTTTTGATGCTATCAATATCGGCTTTCAGCGTATTCATGAGGCCGGTGTCGTGCTCCGAAATCACACGCAGAAGCTCGGACTTGTCTGCCAAATCCATGATGTTTTTTGCATTGAGCACAATCTCAAGGTTGGAAGCTTCGCCTGTCAGGTAAAGCGCATAAACCCGCTTTTTCAGCTTCTGAAAATCTGTATCAATCTCTTTCTGCTTAGAAGCAATGGAAGCTTCCTTTGCCTTGATATCGGCGTCCAGTTTGCTGATTTCAAGGTTTTTGCTGTCGATCTGATCCTCCAGGTTCACCGACTTTTTCTCAAGTGCCTCGCAGTACTGCTCCTGCTTTGTTCTGTCGCTCTTCAGCTTCTGGAGCTGGCCGTCCAGTTCTTCGCCTTTCTTTTTAAGGTCACTCTGCTTTTGCTGCAACTCACTCAGTGAATCAGCATCTGCCGGGACTTTCCCGGCAGGGATCATAAAAATCACTGCTGCACACAGAGCTGCTGCAACCATGCTCTTCGCAAATTTCCTACCAGTCAACGATGTCTCCTCCCTCTTTTTTCAGATACCTGCTGATGGAAATAATGCCACCGAGGGCGCCGAACACACATCCAGCCAAAATAAACCAACCGGTCATCGGGGCGGCAAGTGCGCCCATGGAAAGCGGTGTAAAGAAGGTAATGGACATGAGGGTGCTTGTCAGCCGGTCGTACAGGAGCTGCAGCAGCAGGCTTGCAAGCAAACCGGAAAGAAGTCCAATGATAACGCCTTCCACAATAAACGGTACACGGACAAACCAGTTCGTTGCGCCGACGGATTTCATAATATTGATTTCAAGGCGCCGCGAGAACATCGTAGCGCGGATGGTATTTGAAATAATAAAGAGGGAAACAAGGCTCAGGAGCACAATAACCCACGAGCCGCCCGTTGTAACCATATGGTCAAGCCTTGTCAGCTTGGCTGCGACATCTGAATAGTCATTGATGCTTTCCACACCGCTGATTTTCTTAATCCGGGCAACGGTATCCTTGTATTTTGAAAGGTCCTCAAAGGAAACCTGAAACGCGTCCGGCAGCGGGTTATCTTTGCCGGTCATTCCAGAAAGCAGGCTGGCATCTTTTTCACCAAGCATGCCCATTACATTTTCGATGGCCTGATCCTTCGGAATATACTCACAGTTTTTAATGTTCGGCAGCTTTTTGATTTCCTGGCCGGCCTTCACTGAAGAAAGCACCGGGAGATTCTGTTTCATATAGACCTTAACGGAGTTATTCCCTTCAACGTTTTTCATGGCTGCATTGATATTCATGGAAAAGAGAACCGCAGCACCTGTAAGCAGCAGGCACGAAACCAGCACAGCAACAGAGGCAAGCGACATGGAGCGGTTGCTCCAGATATTCTGCACGCCTTCCCTCAGGAGATAGGTGAAGCTTTCCAGGGTTTTACTCGTATGGGACGCGGCAGGCTGGCCTTTTTCGTCTTTGCCTGTCTGACCGGTGAGATTTTTTTCTTCTTTTACCTGGTTCTGACCGTCCTCCGTCTTTTCAGAGACTCTTTTCATAGCTCCACCTCCCAGTTGCAGGTGTCGGAAACAATGCTCCCACCGTTGATTTCCACAACGCGCTTCTGGAAATGCTTTACCAGTGAGTGCTCATGCGTAACCATCAGCACAGTTGTACCGCGCTTGTTAATCTGTGTGAGGAGGTCGACTATTTCAAAAGAAAGGGCAGGGTCCACATTGCCGGTCGGCTCATCCGCAATGAGCAGCCGCGGCTTGTTGACAAGGGCACGCGCAAGGCCCACGCGCTGCTGTTCGCCGCCTGAAAGCTCATGCGGGTGGCACTTTGCCTTGTCCTTCAAATTTACAAGGTTAAGGATATAAGGCACCCGCGCCTTGATGTCCCTTGTAGAAGCGCCAACAACATGCATGGCAAAGGCCACATTCTCGTAGACCGTCATTTTGTTAATGAGACGGAAGTCCTGAAACACCATCCCCATCATGCGGCGGTAATATGGCACTTCACTGCGCCTTATCTGAGTGAGTTTCTGGCTCCCCACGACGATTTCACCTGACGTTGGGCGCTCTTCACAGGTAATCAGTTTCAGAAACGTGCTTTTCCCGGCACCGGACTGCCCGACAATAAAGACAAATTCGCCTTCATTTACTTTGATGCTGACATCGTGCAGAGCCTTTGTGCCGTTCGGATATACTTTTGTAACATTCTGAAATTCTATCATAACAGCTCCGTAATAACTCGTATATGTCTCATTTTTTTACTCCGCGGGCACAGATAAGGACGGCGCCCGTTGATACCCTTCTCATCATACCAATGGACGCCGTCCTTATATTGCTCAAAATGAATATATTTGTAATATTTTTGTAACACTTTTTGCCAGAGAGGAACTCATTTAAAACTTTGACGGGTTGGAGTTGAGATATTTCTTGACCATCAGCGCCACTTTAAATACGATTGCATCCTCAAACTGGCGCAGGTCAAGGCCGGTAATCTTCTTAATCTTTTCCAGGCGGTAAACCAGCGTGTTGCGGTGGACAAACAGCTTGCGGGACGTTTCGGAAACATTCAGGTTATTTTCAAAAAAGCGCTGGATGGTAAACAGCGTCTCGTGGTCGAGTGAATCAATCGAGCCGCGCTTGAAGACCTCCTTAAGGAATTCCTCACAGAGAGTAGTCGGCAGCTGATAAATCAGACGGGCGATGCCAAGGTGGTCGTAGCTGACGATGGGGCGCTCGGTGTCAAACACCTTGCCGACCTCAAGCGACATCTGTGCTTCCTTAAAGGAGCGGGCAAGATCTTTGATCCCTGTGACAATGGTGCCGATTCCAACGACGCAGTGGGTGTAAAACTCGCTGCCAAGCGTATCGACAATGGAGCTGGCAAGCTTGATAAGGTCCTTTATATCAATGCCGGGGCGGACTTCCTTGACGAGTGCAATGTCCGTCTCGTTGATATTGATGACAAAATCCTTATTCTTATCGGGGAAAAGGTTCTGAATGACATCGTAGGCGGAAATATCCGTCTTGTTTGTCACCTTAATAATCATACAGACACGGTTGACATCGTTGTTAAAGCGAAGCTCCCTTGCTTTGAGGTAAATATCTCCCGGCAGGATATTGTCCAGGATAACATTTTTAATGAAGTTGCTTTGGTCATACTTCTCGTCATAGTACTGCTTAATGCTGTTGAGGGAAACCGCCAGCAGGGCCGCATAGCGGGCTGCCTCGGGGTCGCTGCCGGAAACGAACACGGCATATTCCGGGCGGGGGCGGTTCCCGAATGATTTGTAGGTGTAGCCGTTTACAACAAAGGTCCCTGAGGATACAAACTGTTCCGTTGTAATATCCTCGCACACTTCGCCAATGCGGCCAAGCTCACTGCAAGCAATCGTGACCGAGGTCTCGTCAATAACGCCGATGGTGCGGTCGATTGCGTCCTTCATTTGATGGATCACACCCTGAAACAGCCTGTTTGACATGGCAATCCCTCTCTTTTCTATCGCAAAATATATAAAAAGTCTATATTATCCCGCTATGTTACATTCTACATAGATTTCCAGCAAATTTCAACCTTATTTCCCCTCCATTTATCAATTTATCAATAGTATATGCAAAAAGGGAAAAGCAAAACTGCCTTTCCCTTTGAAATCTATAAATCCAGAAGAACGATTTTTCCGGTTTCCCGCGTACGGTTCATGTCGATGACACGCTGATTCCGGCTGCCGCGGAAACGGAGTGAGAGGTCGCGCTCCGCGAGAATGAACGGGCCGTCGATGAGGACATCCGTCTGCGCAAGGAGAGCGTCTACATCCGGGCTGTGCATGGCAAGCAGCTCTTCATAGAGGTAACCGGTAAAGGATGTCACATCCTTGCCGCGCTCGTGAACTCTGCGCCCCAGCTCGGCAAGCGGCGCAGGCTGGCAGAAAGGCTCGCCTCCGCTGAATGTGATGCCTTGCAGCAGCGGGTTTTCGCAGAATTCCTTAAACAGGCTGCGGATATCAACGACCTTTCCTCCGCTGAAAGGATGCGTCTGCGGGTTTTGGCATCCGGGGCAGCTCCGCGGGCAACCCTGTGTAAAGACAACGTAGCGGAAGCCCTTCCCGTCTACAATCGATTCCGGCTCAATGCCGCTGATTCTCAGTTTATACTCCATGTTTCACCCGGTCACGCTCTTCGGCGCGCTTTGCATCGTTCCAGCGGTCCATAGTGCCGACGAGGTAGCCCGTGATGCGGCGGATACGCTCAAAGTGCGGGCCTTCTTCCTCTTTACGGTGGCACTTCGGGCACTCATTGTCGATAATGCCATTGTAGCCGCAGACCGGGTCACGGTCCACCGGATGGTTTACGGCACCGTAGCCAACCCCGCTTTCCTTCATGCAGCGGATGACGGCTTCAAAGGCATCCAGGTTTTTGCTGGTGTCGCCGTCCAGCTCCACATAACTGATATGGCCGGCATTTGTCAGCGCATGGTAAGGCGCTTCAATCTTGATTTTCCGGAACGCAGAAATAGGGTAATAAACCGGGACGTGGAAAGAGTTGGTGTAGTACTCCCGGTCCGTGATGCCCTTGAGGGCACCGTAGCGCTGCTTGTCAATCTTGACGAACCGGCCGGAGAGGCCCTCTGCCGGTGTTGCAAGCAGGGTAAAGTTCAGGCCGGTCTCCGAGGATTCTTCGTCACAGCGCTTGCGCATATGGCCGATGATTTCAAGGCCGAGTTTCTGGCTTTCTTCGCTTTCCCCGTGGTGCTTTCCCGTAAGGGCAACAAGTGTTTCCGCGAGGCCGATAAACCCGACGCTCAGCGTGCCGTGTTTGAGCACCTCGGCAATGCTGTCGTTCCAGCCTAGCTTTTCACTGTCAATCCAGACGCCCTGTCCCATGAGGAACGGATAGTTGAAAACCTTCTTTGAGCACTGGATTTTAAAGCGGTGCAGAAGCTGGCGGAACACAAGATCCATGCGTTCGTCGAGCATCCCGTAAAACTTCCCGATGTCACCGTGGGCTTCAATGCCGAGGCGCGGAAGGTTAATGGAAGTAAAGCTCAGGTTGCCGCGGCCGCAGGTAACCTCACGGTTCTTGTCGTGCACATTGCCCATCACACGGGTACGGCAGCCCATATAGGCAACTTCCGTGTCATAGTCACCGGGCTTATAGTACTGAAGGTTGAATGGGGCATCAATAAAGCTGAAGTTCGGGAACAGGCGCTTTGCGCTGACACGGATTGCAAGCTTAAACAGGTCATAATTCGGGTCGCCGGGGTTATAATTGACGCCTTCCTTGACCTTAAAAATCTGCACGGGGAAAATCGGTGTTTCACCTTGTCCGAGGCCGGCTTCCGTGGCAAGCAGGAGGTCACGCATCACCATGCGGCCCTCGGGGGAAGTATCTGTGCCATAGTTGAGGGAGCTGAACGGCACCTGCGCGCCTGCGCGGGAATTCATGGTGTTAAGGTTGTGAATCAGGGCCTCCATAGCCTGATAGGTTGTGCGGTCCGTGATGGCTGTTGCGCTTTTCAAAGCGAAACCATGGGCTTTTTGCGCCTCTTCCTCGCTGAACGGCTCAAACCCGCTTTTGCGCTGGTGCTCCGGAAGAAATTCGGCCAGTTTTTTGCCATAATCCGCAGCGTTGCGAAACGTAATTTCCGCCCCGGCACCTTTTTTTATGGCCTCAACCATTGCATTGGCGTCCTCCGCCTTCATGCTGTGGGTAATCTGAATATACTTGGACAGCTCCTGAAAGTAATTGCGGCGGAACGTTTTTGCGACGCCCGGCGCCATACCGTAGTCAAAATTCGGGATACTCTGGCCGCCGTGCATTTCATTCTGGTTCGCCTGGATGGCAATGCAGGCAAGGGCAGCATAGCTGCTGATATCCTGCGGTTCGCGGAGTGTGCCGTGGCCGGTGCAGAACCCTCCCTTAAACAGCTTGACAAGGTCAATTTGGCAGCAGGTCTCAGTCAGCATGTAAAAATCTTCGTCGTGGATATGGATGTCGCCGTTCAAATGCGCGGCCGCAATATCTTTCGGGAGAATATAATTGTTGATGAAGTATTTGGAACCCTCCGAACCGTATTTAAGCATGGTGCCCATGGCAGTATCTGCGTCAATATTGGCGTTCTCACGCTTGATATCTATGTCTTTTGCGTCGCGGAAGGTAAGCTGGCGGTAAACGTCCATCAGGCCGTCCGCGGCCTGGCGAATCTTTGTGTGCTCAGCGCGGTAAAGGATATAGGCCTTGGCGGTCTTCGCAAAATCATGAGAAATCAGGCGCTCCTCCACAGCATCCTGAACCTGCTCGACGGTCGGCACGCCGTTGCCGACCACCTGCCCGGAAACTTCTTTCGTAAGCCTGTCCAGCATTTCATCAGGAATCTGTTCATCTTTAACGGCCTCGTTCGCCCTGCTGACGGCGCTGCGAATTTTAGATGGGTCAAACGGCACGATTTTACCATTCCTCTTGCAAATCGTTTCAGGCATCCCTGCCTTTTTTCCCGGCTGTCTTTCCTCCGCTGCGGCCTGCCTCTCCCCGGCCTTTTGTACCTTACTGGCCTCTGCTTTTTTCATTGCTCTCTTTGATGACATATAAAAACAGCTCCCTTTCTCCGTCCTGATATCTGAAAAAGTTGCATTAATCAATTTTTACTGAGAAACGGCTTTATTATACTCTGGTACAGGCAGGTTGTCAATCAACATTTTGAGCTGTATTCAGTCGAATATGTGTAATGTATACAATATATTGTATACATTGGAAATGACATTTTTTCAGGTTCTCTGCGCCCTGCGGGTTTTCCGCAGGGCAGAAAAATTCTCAGGCCACACTGCTTCTGTACAGTAGGGCCTGAGAACGCAGGACAATAATTTTTTCTACCCCATTATCCGCTTTCTTTTTTCTGCCCGCCGGAAGCAACTGAATATACGCATCCGCAGTAATTTTGCCGGTAAAGATGATAAATTTTTGAAAGCTCAATCGAGCGCTGATAGCCGCCCCGTTTTTTAAAATCAGAGAAAAGATATTTTACACCCGACTGTTTTTCCAGTTCCGCGCCAATGGCGTTAAGCCGCTGTGCATCCTTGTAGGGGCTGAGCGAAAGCGTCGTCGTAAAATACTCAAAGCCGTGCTCCGCCGCATACCGGGCCGTCTCCGAAAGGCGCAGGCGGTAGCAGAGCGTGCAGCGCCCGCCACGTTCTGGATCCCCTTCGTGACCTTTCGCAAGGGCGAAGAAGCGTTCCGGCTCGTAAGGGCCTTCCGCAAAGGAGACCGGGTATTGCGCCGGGAACTCCAAAAGAAACCGCTTTACTTCGTCCACACGCTTACGGTACTCTTCTTTCGGCGCAATATTCGGGTTATAGTAAAAAATGGTGATACGGAAATATTGTGAGAGATATTCCAGCACATAACTGCTGCACGGGGCACAGCAGGCGTGCAGCAGTAGTGTTGGGACATGCCCTTCAAGGCCTGCAAGCGTCTTTTCCAGTACCTTCTGATAATTGATTTTCTGATTCTGCAAACTGCACACCCCCCCGCCTCTTGCAAGAGGCGGAGCGAGAACTTTCTATGAAGCACGAAAAGCACCTGGTCAAAGCAGAAAAGCTCGCAGCACGCCGCACGTCTCCGGAAAGGCCGGGGGCAGTTGAAAGTGGCAGGCTTCCATAAAAAAGTCCAGATATTTTTAAGACAGAAATTTTTCCGCTGACAACTGTCTACTTATCGGAAGAAGCCGAATTTTCATTTTGCAGCGGCTCCTTCGGAAGGATTCCAACGCCAAGAACCTTGAGTTGCTCAGGGTCTACGGAGTCCGGTGCGCCGCTCATCAGCTCGGCGGAGGAAGAAACCTTCGGGAATGCGACGACGTCGCGCATATCGTCGATATCCAGCAGGACCATCATCAGGCGCTCAAGCCCCCATGCCATTCCGCCATGCGGCGGGGCCCCAAATTTCAGGGCTTCAAGGAGGAACCCAAAGCGCTCCTGAGCCTTTTCTTCCGGAATTCCGAGAGCTTTCAGCATCCGGTGCTGAAGCTCAGAATCGTGAATACGGATGCTTCCGCCCCCTGCCTCATAGCCGTTAATCACCATATCGTAGGCAATGGAGCGCACAGAACCGGGGTCACTTTCAAGCCGGTCAAGGTCTTCCGGGTTCGGCATGGTAAACGGATGGTGCATTGCCACCCAGCGGTTTTCTTCCTTGCTGAATTCAAACATTGGGAAGTCCGTTACCCAAAGAATGCGCGGACGGGATTTGTCAATCAGGCTGAACATCCGCGCAAGGCGGCAGCGGAGCGCGCCGAGGGAATCGTAGACAACCTTATTTTCGTCGCTTGCAACAAGGAACAATACGTCACCGCTCTCAGTACCCAGCGTGCTCCGCACGGCTTTTACCTCTTCCGGTGAGAGGAATTTTTCATAGGAGGAGCTTTCCCCTTTAGAAGAGAGGCGTGTCCAGGCAAGGCCCTTCGCACCGTAGGTTTTTACCCATGTGCCAAGCTTGTCGATTTCCTTGCGGCTGAGCTTTTCCGCCTGGCCCTTACAGTTAATGCCGCGCACGCTGCCGCCACCGGCAAGCGAAGCGGAGAACACACGGAACTGTGTGCCTTTCAGCACCTCGGAAAGGTCAGTCAGCTCCATGCCAAAGCGCAGATCCGGCTTATCGGAGCCAAAGCGGTCCATTGCCTCTTTCCACTTCATCCGCGGCAGCGGAATGGGAATATCAATGCCGAGGAGCTCCTTGTATGCCCTGTGAATAAAGCCTTCGCCGATTGCCATAACGTCATCCTGTGTAACAAAGGACATCTCAAAGTCGATCTGCGTAAACTCCGGCTGACGGTCGGCGCGGAGGTCCTCATCGCGGAAACAGCGGGCAATCTGCATGTAGCGGTCAAAACCGGAAATCATCAGGAGCTGCTTGTAAAGCTGCGGGGACTGCGGCAGGGCGAAAAACTTACCCGGGAAGATGCGTGAAGGCACCAGATAGTCGCGCGCGCCTTCCGGCGTGGATTTCATCAGGTCAGGCGTCTCGATTTCAAGGAATCCATTCTCGTCGAAGTAGTCGTGTGCAATCTTGACTAGGCGGTGCCGCGCCATCATGATGCGTTGCATGTCCGGCCGGCGCAGGTCAAGGTAACGGTAGCGCAGGCGGGTTTCTTTCTGTACCGTGGAGTTTTCCTCTATTGCGAACGGCGGCGTTTCGCTCTTTGAAAGGATTCGCAGTTCCGTCACGGCGACCTCAACATCGCCTGTAGGAATGCTGTGGTTCTTTGAGGAACGTTCACGCACCTTGCCGCGCGCAGCAAGCACATACTCTGCACGCACGGAAAACGCTTTTTTGAAAATTCCGCGGTCGG
>ENA-UOOE01000096-UOOE01000096.1-fermentation-metagenome-genome-assembly--contig:-NODE-96-length-86738-cov-120.119689_pt1 | contig 86738 bp, 73 predicted proteins | sample MGYA00245776_ERZ724021 | MGnify/ENA primary metagenome ERZ724021 (study PRJEB28704, sample SAMN03018321) | fermentation metagenome | biome: anthropogenic terrestrial biome; feature: soil; material... | reverse complement strand
TATAAATATAAATATAAATATAAATATAAATATAAATATAAATATAAATATAAATTGAAAAAATGAAGTCGTTCAGAAACAGAGCAAAAAGTAAAAACGACCAGAACTAAAAGCTTGATCCCAAGAAAGAGCTTAATTCTGAGAAAAGCTCAATCGGCTTTAAAATGTCATGTGGATAAATGGCATGTAGATATACCTGAAGCTTTTAATTTTTAGTCGGATTTTTAATCTATCTTTTCTGCAAGTTCCACAGCAAGTTTTGCCACTTCAGTCGCACTTGCACCCAGCAGGCGTATCATTGGTTCCTTTCCCGGTCCCCCTTTATCATAGATGACTTTCGGCACGCTTCCGTATTTTTTGATTGCTTCGACTGTACCCCAGTCCATTGTACTGGTGTTTTCCGGTTCTTCAGCCCTGTCAAAAGAGGAAATTCCAAGTTTCATCTCTCTGCAGGCTGCAAGGGCTTCCCTGGAGTATTTTACGTTAATTGCTGCCCTTATTTCCGGATTCTTACGAAGGGACGCAAGAATAATCCTTGCTACATGTCGGCTGGCCCCGAAATCTACACAGCCTACAGAAACTGCCCTCCCCTTGTGCTTAACTATCCTGCCTTCGACAGCCGCAACGTCTTTGTATCCGTCAGCTTGGGGAATAGCCATTCCTATATTACAGCCTACTTCGGGGATAAGTTTCGAAAAATCAAAGCTGTTTTCTAGAATCGAAACTGCTTCTTTTAATTCTCTTAAGACCAGGTAGCGCTCTTTTTCGTCCAGAGTCGCTCCAAGCTGGTTTATAGGACCTGCTCCCCTGCCTACAGGCCGGCTCATCAGGATCGCCTGCTCAACGAATTTCTTCGCTTTCCTAGCAGCCGATTCCAGGCTCTCTCCTGAGGCTAAAAAGGCAGTCACTGCCGCAGAGTAAGTGCAGCCCGAGCCGTGTGTTCCTCCTTTAACAAAAGTGCCCGGAATACGGGTGAAAGTATCAGAAGTAGCTTCATAAAGCAGATCAGTAGCGTCCAGATGTCCTCCTGTAACAATGACGGCTTCTACACCTATATCCGCGATTTTCTTGGCTGCAACTTTCGCATCCTCAGGGGTTTTGACAGCCATACCAGCAAGGTCGCCGGCCTCGAATGCATTTGGCGTAGTAACCTTGCACAAGGGCAGCAGTTCTTCAATAAGGACAGAAATAGCTTCTTTTCGCAGCAGGTTTCCTCCGGCTTCGGCAGCCATAACAGGGTCCAGCACAATGGAAAGCCCATGTTTCCTCACTTCTTTTGCAACTTCCCTTACGATTTCCGATGAGGCAAGCATGCCGGTTTTTGCCCACTTTACCTCCATATCGGTGCAGACAGCTTCAATTTGGCTGGCTATAGCCTCAGGAGTGAGGTCAAAGCTCTCTAGGACTCCGGTAGTGTTCTGTGCAGTAATCGATGTAATAGCGCAGGTTCCGTGCACTCCAAGGGCAGCAAAAGTCTTCAGATCCGCAGCAATTCCGGCTCCTCCCCCTGAATCCGAACCTGCAATAGTCATAACAATCTGGGGTTTTATTGTTAATGATTTTTCTATCATGTGCTTCTCTCTTTTTTTCGTTCGTTTTTACCATTTCTGAAACTTTTTTTCAGGAAATGAAATTAATTTATTTATTATTGTACCCTTTAGGAAGATTTTATAAGGTTTTGATGTATTATTTATAAAAAATCTTCTCAACAGGTTTACATGAGATTTTATTTTCTCCTGGAGTTTTGCTCCTGTCCTGATGAGAATTCTTGTCTATATCAGGTAATTCTTTAATATAATTCTGGATAGCATCAGGGTGTTTTTTACATGAAAACTTAATAAATGACATATTTCTTCGATACCTTTATATAGTGTATTTACGACTTTGATGCAAATAATCAAATTTAAGCGCGGCGATTAATTTAAATCTGGATTAACTATTTATATTGATATAGATAATGACTTGATTTATAATGTTTTAAGGGGACTGTAAGGATGGCAAACCGACCTCTGGATATTTTGAACAACGCATTAGACACACCTGTAATCGTTAGATTGAAAGGCGCACGCGAGTTTAGAGGCGAGCTGAAAGGATACGATATTCACATGAACCTCGTGCTTGACAATGCTGAAGAGCTAAGAGAAGGAGAAGTTGTAAGCAAGTTCAGCAGTGTCGTTATTCGCGGTGACAACGTGGTATACGTATCTCCGTAATCTATATCAAGCACTTCATCTATTATCGTTAAATCTCGGTGAGCAACAGGACTTATTGTGACTGGCCGCAGAGAGTAAATTCAGAATAATAGTATCGCTTCAGATTATAGAATATTGCTCTAACAAATTAATTTTTATCAGGAGATTTAGGAATGAGTAAAGGTACTGCATCAATGGGAAAAAGGCAGAAACGCACACACGCCAAATGCAGACGCTGTGGAAGTGTTTCTTTTAACGTGCATACAAAACAGTGTACTTCATGTGGTTTTGGAAAAACATCTCGCATAAGAGCTTACAAGTGGCAGGCAAAGTGCAAGTATTAAACCTGTCTGTTCCACTTTCTCTATTTTTTACCTGCATCGGAGGTCAAAATTGAAAGAAGAATGTGGCGTTGCAGGCATAATTTTACCAAGTGACAGGCCACAATCCAATACTGTCGCGTTCAAGCTGTATTACGCCTTGTATGCCCTCCAGCACAGAGGACAAGAATCCACTGGCATAATGGTATATGATGGTACATCTTCTCATTCCATCAAAGGCATGGGTCTTGTTCCTGATGTGTATAATAAAGATTCTCTGGGACGCTTGATCGGGAATGTAGGAGTAGGACATGTCCGCTACTCAACAACCGGAGGATCAAGAATAGAAAACTGCCAGCCCTTTGTCCTGAATTTCAAAGGAGGAGCAGTTGCAATTGCCCATAACGGAAATTTAGTTAATGCCAAAGACCTCAAGGATGAACTGGAGTGCGAAGGACGTATCTTTATCAGCGACTCTGATACCGAAGTTATCGGCCACCTTCTTGTAAAAGAGCTAATAAGGCACGAGCCTGTAGAATCAATCCGGAATGTTATGCGCAAACTTGTAGGCTCTTATTCTCTGGTAATCCACATAGATGGCATTCTATATGCTGTGCGTGATCCTTTTGGATTCAAACCTCTCTGTTTCGGGGAAGTCGATGGCGGATACGCGGTTTTCTCGGAGAGTGTAGCTCTGGATACTCTTAATGGCACTCTTATCAGGGATGTGCGTCCAGGTGAAGTAGTAGTCCTTACAGGCGAGGGCTTTGAAAGCTACCAGATAGGAAACGAACCTCATCCTGCACATTGCGTTTTTGAGTTCATTTACTTTGCAAGGCCAGATTCCATTATTGATGGAAAACTGGTCTATAAGGTGCGGGAAAACATCGGGAGGGAGCTCGCCAGAGAACATCAGGTCGAGGCTGATATTGTTTCGCCTGTTCCTGACTCAGGGATTACTTCCGCAATCGGCTACGCCAGGGAATCAGGTATTAAATATCTGGAAGGCCTGATGAAGAACCGTTACATAGGGCGCACATTTATCCTGCCTGGCCAGGATTTGCGTGAAACCGCAGTCCGGCTCAAAATGAATGCCATCCAGGATAATGTCAAAGGCAAACGTGTTGTTCTGGTTGACGACAGCATTGTCCGGGGTACAACCTCAAGGCGGATTATAGATATGGTTCGCAGGGCAGGCGCATCAGAAATTCACGCAAGAGTTGGAAGTCCTGCAATTATCGCTCCCTGCTATCTGGGTATAGATATGGCTACCCGGCAGGAACTTATTGCCTCTTATAAGACCGTAAAAGAGGTTGAAAGCCTCATTAATGCGGATTCTCTCGGATACCTAAGTATTGACGGGCTTATGCGGGCTCTGGGGTGCGATAAGAACGACATGTGCATTGGCTGCCTAACAGGTGAGTACCCTGTGGAAATCCCAGGAGAAAACTGCATAAGGAAGCAGACACGTTTGGACGATTTCAATAATAACCCGGAAAGTTCCTGAGTGACTTTTCTCAGTCAATTTGTAAGGAATTTTCTCTATTATTCTTTTTGAGTTTTCACTATTTTTCTTGATCTCTTCTTTGTTTTTATCCGTTCTACGTTTATTCATCCGCTGTAGCTATTATGTTATTTTTATCTGTGTTAAGCCCTTAAAAGCGTAATATTGACTGTCCTGCTTCTAGGTCCATCCATTTCGGCAAAAAAGATTCTCTGCCAGGTCCCAAGCTCAAGCTTTCCTTCTAAAATGGGAAGGGCTTCGCTTGCTCCAAGCAGTACTGTCCTTAAATGAGAGTCTGCATTGTCGTCTATGCGGTCGTGCTTATACCCTGCACCGGTAGGTACCAGTTTATTTAATAGGTCCAAAATATCCTCCTTTAGCCCACCTTCGTTTTCGTTTATTATGATGCCTGCGGTAGTGTGTCGTGTGCTGATAAGGCAATGCCTTGAGCTATTTCGCTTTTCCTTACTTCTTCCTGAACTTCTGAAGTGATATCTACCAGCTCAACACGTTTAGATGTTTCAATTTTGAGTTGCAAAGTCTTTCCCTCTAAAGCTTTTCAGGTTTTACTTCAGATTTTTATGTATATGCAGGCTCTTGTACCCTATGCATAATAACTAGTTATTTAGAGGAGATTAAAATCGTTAAAATTCTTATTTTCAGCTAATAAAGAAAAACCCTTATTTTCAGTTAAAATCGAAATTCAATAGACGAATTTATAGATTATACTGATTGGTACAATTCTTTTCTTAAAAAACATTTCTTTAGCTTAATATCTTCAGTAAACTGGATTTAATACCGAAAAATGATATCCTGGAAGGTGTAGTAATCCAGAAAGTAGTAATCCAAAAATAAAAATCAAGAAAATAATAATCAGGAGGGAAATTCCCAATCTGACAATAAAGGAGAGTATACTCTATTGCCGGATTAGATCAATAACCCTCACTATCTTACTACAATTCACACTATTTTATCTTCTTTTTATCCCATATATGGACATGCACAAGAGGCATACAATGCCACTGATTATACTGAATCCAGGAGTCTTTTCACTTTCTTCAGTCATCTTATTTTCAATAGTGTTTGCATTACTTCCTTCATTACTGCCTTCAGTATTATTTATGGCTGCTTTAGCAGGTTCTGCAGTTATTGTATTGTTTTCATCTTTTACACCTGTTATTGCAAAGGAAGAGTAGCCAGGTACGTCTGCTGTGAAATGCAAGAACTGATCATCTTCACCTGTTAGACTTACTGGCAGTTCCACCCATTCTTTTTTCTCATCATCGTACCAGTCAAGTATAATTGAGGACTTGTTTATGTTATTCTCATCTACCCATGAGGTATTGACTTTAAAATCGACAGTTGGACTCTCAATATTCTTTGAGGTGCCATAACCACTGTTTCCAACCCATATATTGAATGATTTGTAGACGATACCTTCAGGAAGCTCGGAAACCAGGCTCGACTTGTTTTTCAGTTCCTCTACTATTGTAGTGGTCTTTCCTACGGTTTTTGTTGACCTGAACGTTATCGACTCAACACAGGTTGCATTATTTGTAAAATTAAAATTCACATCCTTTCCACTGGCAATAAAGTTCTGTAAAATCTCTTTTACCTGGACGTTCTTTGCTGGTTCAGGGGATCCACCACCGCCACCGCCACTACTGCTACCTCCGCTCTTGTGGCTGTGTCCTCCTCTACTGCCGCCACTTCCGCTGTCGCTGTTACTATCACTACTACTGATAGTGTCGGTGTTATTGTTACTGTCGCTGGAATTACTCTCTTCCAGTACGATTATCGTATTGATTTTTGAGGCGGTTTCGTTCTCATTAATAACTGTCAGATTAACATCATAGTTCCCTGCTGAGGAATATATATGCTGCGGATTCGGCTCGCTTGAAGTATTTCCGTCTCCAAAGTTCCAGCTCCATTCTTTTGCATTCTGCGAGAGATCTGTAAATTGCACAGAAAGGGGAGCAGAGCCGCTAGTGATATCTGCATCAAAGTCCGCTACAGGAAGAACTTTTTCTTGACTTGGTTCTCCCTCCACAGCTATATTTAGGGTTTTCGAGCTCGATCCATTTTCATTATTTACTGTCAGGACAACGTTATAGTTTCCTGCTGCAGAGTAAATATGCGTTGGGTTCTTCTCTGCTGAAGTAGCCCCGTCTCCAAAATTCCAGTTCCATCCGTTTCCGTTTTGCGATATATCTGTAAATTGCACAGAAAGAGGAGCAGGGCCGCTTACAGTATTTGCATTAAAGTTTGCTACAGGAAGAACTTTTTCTGGAATAGGTTCACTCTGAACAATTATATTTTGAGTCTTTGAACTTGAGCCCTTTTCATTATTTACTGTCAGGACAACGTTATAGTTTCCTGCTGCAGAGTAAATATGCGTTGGGTTCTTCTCTGCTGAAGTACTTCCGTCTCCAAAATCCCATGACCAGGAAGTTGCATCTGTACTCTTATCAGTAAGGGAAATAGTTAACGGGGCTTTTCCGGAGGTTGGCGATGCAGAGAATGCAGCAACTGGTGCTTTTAAATCGTTATTGTTAGGAGTTTCATCGTTTCCAGTGTTACTATTGCTTCCATCAGGGCTCCATCTTGCATAGTAAGGCATTCCCTCTTGATACACACCACTAATACTTTGTATAGCAACTTTTTTTGTATCAAAAGTTGTGTCTATAAACTGTCCGTTCCCAATATATATTCCAACATGGCTGAGAAGCCAGTAAGTTCTGTCATTTTTAACAACATCTTTTTTCCAGAAAATTAGATCTCCAGGCGTGGGAGAAGTTGTAGTAACATAATAGGGATTTTTTTTCATGTTAGGTACAGTTTGGAAAACTATGTCTTTGGCTCCAGCTTGCTTGTATACTTGAGATACCAAGTGAGAGCAATCAATGCCCGATCGGCTGTTGCCGCCATGCACTGATTTAACTCCGATCCAGCTTTTTGCGGCTTCTACTACTTTGGATTCGGATGTTCCTACAGGAGCTGCTGATACAAGGGGTATAAATGCTATTAAGATAGCTACAAGAAGTATGGCTATTAATTTTTGTTTGTTTCTATTCATTTTTACCCAATATCCATATTTTTACTAAGATAACTATTTCATCTTCACTTGTTAATTATAATAATTCAATGCTCAGTTTTACTTCTGGACCACATCTAGTTTAAATTAGATCGTATACCAAAATTCAGTTATGAAATTTTTAATATATTAACTTCTCATTTATAATCATCAAGTTGTATTTATTTTGTACTATGCTAACCAAATATCCAAGTTTTTATTTCAAGATATCAATTCCTTATTAAAAATAATATTTACTATCCCTATCTTTTTATCTTAAAATAAAGTTACTTCGTTACTGAAGTTTATTCCTGTATATTTAAATTTACGATAAAGCTCATTCCAAAACTCTGGATTAGGTCCTTATATCTCTGACTTTGAATAACCGATTGATCTTTCGATCATGAAACTAGTTCTAGAACTCTTATATATGTGCAAATAAGGTCGCTTTTGGGATGAACTTATAAACAGATATTAAACGAAGATGACAACAAGAAAATGTTAAAGCCTTTAGATTGAAAAAAGAATTTATCCATTATTAATAATTGTGGGATAGCCTCTTCAAAGTGATGTGGCTGCCAATAATTGGTTTTATAAAAAATGTAATATAAGAGTCTTTGAGGCTTTAAAAAAGAGACTTCGTAGATTTTCTCTTCTGTGTTGAATTAAGTTCTTTTAAGGTTTCATTAATAGAGTGGAGGAATTCAGCTTTGAGTCTTTCGATCAATTGCTCCGGAGCTATGATTCTGAAACAGGCAGGAGTTTCTTTTTTAACTTTCACATATCCTTTATTTTCCATTCTCTCCAGCACGGAATAGATCTTCGGTCTTGGCACATGGGTAAATTCATGGATTTCCCTTGCTGTAGCTTCATTCAAACTCAAGAGTCCAACATAAATTTTTGCCTCATTTTCTGTAAACCCCAGCTTCTTGAGTTTGCTTATGAGTTTGATATCCATTACATCCCTCCAGCACTTTTTTGTTCAGGCGGTGTCATCGAGCTTCCTCAGTGTTGCAAACACTATTTGCAGGCTCTCCTTATATGCAAGAATATCTTCTTCATCTAACTTTTTTAGTATCTTGTAGGCATTATGTTCAAGCTCTTTCATGAACCATTCCCTGTAAGCTTTTCCCTTTTCGGTGAGAGAAATAAGGGTTTTTCTCCGGTCATCAGGGTCTCCTTTCCTATAGACAAGCCCTTCTCTTTCCAGCGCATCGATCATGCTTGTTAGGCTTCCTTTCTGAAGATCGAGACACTTTCCCAGGGTTGTAGGCATAATATTATCTATTGCTCCTATAATCAGAATTGCCCGATTCTGATTTTTATTCAGGCTATATGGGCTGTCCCCTGATTTGTGAAATATTTCTGCAAAGTGTTTTTGAAACAGATTCATTATTTCAAACTGGAGTTTTACTGTTTCTTTTATCTTTTCTTCTTTCATTGGTATCACAGTCAGGGCTTTTTCCGAATTCGAATTACAAGCTGAAATCGTTTTTCCAGAATTTTTTGAATTTCGAAAGTTATGTTGAAAATATGTGAAGAACTTGGAGCCTAATTATTCCTAGCTCTATCCTCTAAACTACTTTGTCCATTATCTTACTATTCATAAATCTAATTGTTTGATTTCTTACTAAATCATTAGTTTCTATTTATACTTTATGACTTTAAATTTGGTAGTCAATAATATTAGCACTTTTTTATACTTTTATTTGTTCCCATCAGACATTTCAGGTACAACTGTGCCCAGATGAAAGTAATTATCGAACCTATAACCGTACCCGCAACAAGCCCCTACCATACACCAAGAAGTCCCCAGTCAAATCCGACAGCAGCCAGAGCATCAGCTTCCAAGGCCTGCAACCCAGAAGGTATCCAGTAAGGTTGTATATGGTCTGCACGGGCATAGCGACTATTATAGGAATTGAAAGCTTGACAATAGCTTTCCTAGGGTCTCCGAGGAGAATATTCACTCCTTCTGTAGTTTCTTGAAGGCTTCCTTCTCTTTTGATCCTGTTTTCTCCTGAATATTCCTCAACCCTTTCGCTTCTGGTTAATGTTTCCTTATTCATTTCTCCAGCTGTTTTTCTCCGATTGCCTTTAAAATCCAGTATCTTCTGTCTGTTCCTTTCTAGTCTCTTCTGCCTTTAACATTTCCTTACTTACTAGATAATTTTTATTTTTTATTCAAAAGGAGTCTAGAAAAGCAATTAATCGTGGGGAAACGTATATTTATAAGTAGAATTTATGGATACAAGTAAAAAATACGAAAATAGGTTGAGATATAAACTTAAAATAAGAATCATGACCTGATAACGGGTCAAAAGCTATATAAATCCTTTTGGGTTTCTACCTCTTTTTAAACGCAAAAAATTGCAATTTATATAATTTGCAGATTATATATTGTATCTATTATTTCAGAGCCTTTGTGAAAGCATTCATCCAATTGTTAATAAAACACAGAGAGTATCTATTATGTCTAACAGCAATTTTAGAGGAGTACTGAACTCTATGGGACTTGTTTTTGGAGATATCGGAACAAGTCCAATATATACCCTGACAGTTATCTTTCTTCTCACAAAACCTACATATTCTCACATAATAGGAGTTTTATCTTTAATTATTTGGACACTTATTATACTTGTAACTCTGGAATATGCCTGGCTTGCAATGAGCCTGGGTAAAAAAGGAGAAGGAGGTACAATAGTCTTAAAAGAGATACTCGTTCCTCTCCTCAAGTCGAGTAGAAATGTATCTCTAGTCACATTGTTAGCTTATATAGGAACGTCTTTCCTCATGGGAGACGGAGTAATTACTCCTGCAATAAGTATTCTGAGCGCAGTCGAGGGACTGCGAATAGTTCCTCAGTTAGAAAACATAAACCAAGGCACTATCGTACTTATTTCTGGCCTAATTGCAATAGCACTTTTCACAGTTCAGAGCAAGGGAATTGAAAAAATTACATGGGTTTTTGGGCCTATAATGGTTATATGGTTTGCAGCCATGGGATCTGCAGGTATTGCTTCTATTTTCTATACGCCAGAAGTGATTAAAGCCATCAATCCTTATTATGCTATTAGATTCCTTCTGGACAATGGGATTATGGGATTTTTTGTACTATCGGAAGTTATCTTGTGTGCTACAGGAGGCGAAGCCTTATATGCTGATATGGGACACCTGGGAAGAGAGCCTATTTTAAAGGCCTGGAGATTCGTATTTATAGCATTGGTTTTTAATTATCTCGGGCAGGGCGCATTTCTTCTCCGAAATCCTGGTTCTACAAATTTTTTGTATGAGATGGTAAATCAGCAGGCACCCCTACTTTATATTCCATTCCTTCTCCTGAGCATTATGGCTACAATTATCGCTTCTCAGGCTATGATAAGTAGCATGTTCTCTATAGTATATCAGGGAATTACGACTCGAGCAATGCCAATGCTAAAGATCGATTATACTTCCGGGATATTAAAGTCGCAGATATACATAAGTACCGTAAACTGGTTACTCCTCATTTCGGTATTGTTTATGATGCTTATATTCAAAGAATCAAGCAGATTAGCAGCTGCATATGGACTGGCAGTTACAGGAACTATGTCTATTACAGGAATACTTATGACTTCTATATTTTATCACAGGAGAAATATATCCAAAGCCCTTATTTCGCTATTTATAACGTTTATTGACATAGTATTCCTTCTCTCAAATAGCTATAAAATACCTCATGGAGGTTACTGGTCCATTATCATAGCACTTTTTATTTTCTCTCTTATAATTATATACACTTCCGGACAAAAGAGGCTGTACGAACTGATGAAGCTCATGAAGGTTGAAAACTTCCTTGAAAAATATAAGCAACTATATGCTACTCAAAATAAAATAACTGGGACTGCCCTCTTCTTTACACGAGATATAGCTAACATTCCCCAGTATATTTCCCATGTAATGTTTAAAAATAATATTATCTACGAAAATAATATTTTTATTTCAATTATCAAGTCCGACAGTCCTTTTGGAATAGAAAGTTCGTTCACAAAAGAACTGGCAAAAGGGTTGAGAGTATTTGAAATAAAGACCGGATATATGGAAATTGTTGATGTCGAGCAAATCCTGAAAGACCAGGGCATTAGTGAAAAAACAATATTTTATGGAGTAGAAGATATATTCACTACTAATTTAATATGGAAAATCTTTTCCATAATTAAAAAATTGTCCCCCTCGTTTGTCCAGTTCTATAGACTCCCTACTGATGAATTACATGGAGTTATGACAAGGTATGAAATGTAAAATAGTTTCTCTGTTTGGGTAATTGTCCAGAACGGACGATTAACCCAAAACCCTTTCATTTTTAAACAAGGATAATTGAACAAAATGGAGGGACCGAATTGGAGAAATAATATTTACCTTGCCGTATCTTGCTGTAACTCTCTTTGCTTTTTTGTAGTCGCACCCGGTACTGCAGCAGCCGAGGAGAATATATACACAAATGTGAGTTTGAATAATGCTAAGAAAATGGTTGAAGAAGGTAATATCTTCATTCTTGATGTCCATACCCCGGACGAATTCATGCAGCTCATATAAAGAGGCATATATAAAGTGGCATTATTGATACCGTAGCAAGCCTTAAGAATCCACCCGGAGAACCTGTTTTACCTCCTGAAAATTTACTGGCAAATCGAACGGGTGAGTTAACAAGTTACTGTAATGCAAAGATACTTGTCTATTGCAAGACCGAAAGTCGAAGCACTAATGCGAGCAAGATTCTGGTAAATCTCGGCTACACTAATTCCATAACATGCAGGGCTAGTCAAAGTCTAGATATGCAGGATATTCTGTTGTAAGCAGTTTTGTGAATGAGCTTGAGTGTGCAGATAATTTGACCAAAACCGCTCTCAAAGCAAAAGTCAACAATATACTCTGTTCTTGAAAAAAGAAACAACTTAACAGCTATCAAAATTAGGCAAATTTACTTATATCGTTGATCAAGGAAGCTGAAGGCAAGCTGGATTCTTAGGAAGCCGATTACCTGATCCATGAATCCACAATCCATCTTAAATACCTGATCTGATTCAGCGCTTACGAGTTGCCTATCATACAGACAATTTTATTTTATATTCTCAGAATAACAAAGCCTGATTGCTATTTGGCGTATTATTTAATATCTTTTTACAATTGATACGGCTATTAATACAAATATCAGGCTAGCCAGTTTAAATCCTGGAAGGCTTTCTTCTATAGCGTACGATTTTTCTTCTACCTGTATAGGAAGGCTAAGCGTATAATCTTCTGCGTTTTCAGTATCTTCTCTAAAATAATAAACCACACTTCCTTCTTAAGTAAGAGGCTTCTCTGGATTAAGAGTACTTTTCTTAATTATTAAAACATAGAAATAGGAAAAATGTATGTATTTTTTCCTGAGGCTACGTTTAAATTCTTTTTAATCTTATTTACTTCCTCTTAATAGCATAAACTCCTAACAGGCATATACCTGCAACCAATATTCCAAATCCGAGAGCACTACCTGAGCCCCCTTCTTCGGTTTCTTCTTCTCTGTTATTTTTGGTTTCTACATCTACGCTCTCATTTGAGCTGGGAGTCTTTTCGGGATTTGCTGAAACTTCCTCGACTACAAAGGGATGACTGAGTGAAATCGGGTTGTAATTGTCCTTATCATCTCCAGACCAATAGAGACCACTGAAGTGTACTGTAAAAGTACCTATTTTTTCTCCCTTAAGACCAATAGAGATTGTCTGGGTGCTTCCGGGGGGCACGGAAAATGTTCCGTAAGCCGTATCTGATGCACCTGTCTGAGCAAAATCCTTTCCATATACATGGATTCCAGAGGGTACGTTGATCCTTGCATCTACGTTTAGAGTCACATCATTAAGGGATGGATTATCAATATAAAGTTCAACAAGACCATCTTCATTTTTGGTTATAACATCATTAACCGGCCTAAGTATCACGGTCGGGTCCGCTCTGGCCTTCTGTTCAGCCGCAGAACCTTCTGCTGTGGTTTCAGTTAGGTTTGTAGTAGATGTTTCATTCATTGATAGGGAGTTATTGACGTATTGATTAACGGATTTATTGACAGATTGATTAACCGCTTTATTGACAGATTCGTTAGCCTTTAAAATCTTTGATGCCGTGTCACTTACTACTGGGTTATATGATGCATTTACAGCACTTGAAAATACAGCCCCAAAAATAAAGATCGACATCAGTAGTATGGGCAAACATTTTTTCAATTTTTATACCTCCTTCTAGGGGTATTGAATTAAATATACAATAGTTTTTTGAAAAATGTTTTTCAAAATTTTCAACGTTTGTTTCTACAAAGAATAGTTTATTTCGATCAACGTTTTCAGCGTGTATTGAGTATTTTGGTTTAATTTACTTTCGGGTTACTTCTATAAACTGAAATGATCAGGATCATGATGTATTATAATTCGCGGAAATATAATCCTCGCGAATTATAAGCATTTACATATAACCAAATACAAAATGAGTAAATTTAATAAATACGAATCTGGAAGAGAAAGATTCTTAAAAAGGTATTGAATATCTTTATAGCTGAATCGATTAAAATTAATAGATATCTTGGGTTTCTCTCCTTAAAACTTGAGTTATGACCCGGGAAGGCTTCATTAGTTTCTTGATAATATTGCGTGATATCTGTATTCATAATACATCGACTTTACATATTCCATTTTGAAGCCATTGTCTATGGCTATTTGTTCAATAAAGTAAGGGCTGTAAGCATCCCCTATTATATCTCTAGGACGGTTTTTCAGAATAGCTGATGTCTGCCGCAAGAGCCCAAAACCAGTTTTAGGTAAAGTCTTCCAAAGTTTAAAATTCTGTGAGAACCATCCCATTTTCCATAAAGAATACAATCTGGGATCAATTATATCAAAAAAGACTATTTTTCCGTCTTCATTGAGATATTCGGATGCATGACGTATAAAAGCATCTATCTGCTGAGGCGTCAGATACTGTACTACTGCTGTTGCAGTGATCCGATCAAATGGTAAACTCAACTTTTCCCAGATTGTTTCGTCATCGGCAAGGATTAAATCTACATTTTTATAGTTCTGCTGCCACATTTTCTTTTCAGCTTCAAAAAGCATTGAAGAAGAAAAGTCAGCCCCTACTATCCTTTCATAATTTGGCACATAATATATCAGAAGCTCCCCGGCACCGCATCCGAAATCTAGAAGAGATCTGCCTCCTCTTAAATGAAACAGTTTTTCCCTAGCTTCTTTAAAAAGGAACTCTTCTGTAGAATACCTGTGGCCTCCTTTCTTTTTATCCGAGAAATATTCTTGCCAAGAAAACTTCGGTTTATTAAATGCTGTTTCCATATTGAATGTCCCCCCGTTTCTCGGTCTTTTTAATTTCATTGATATACTTGTACATAGAGAAAATGAGCGATGATTGCATCTCTATGAAGTTTACATGAAAAAATCTGTTTGTTATTACAAATATCACATTATTTTATTTAGATATTGAAACGTTTGTCCTGAAAATAAGTCCCGATCTATTATCGGGAGTTTCTCTACTGATGCTTGATTTTTCGATATACTGATTCTTACGATGAACTAATTTTTCAATGAATACTATGTTGTCTGTATTAGCGGGTTAAAGTCTTTTATATTCCATCATGGTTCTCAACTAATTTCTTCCCTCCGCACAGTACCGCTGCAGCCCTGACTACGCTGTCCGGAGTAAAAAAGACCGGCATTCCGCTGGCTGTAAAAACCGAAGCACTTTCCCTGCTAAATTTTTCCTTCTGGGGAACAGATGAGAATTGGTTTTTCACAGTTACTGACAAAGGCTTTGATTTTTTCCGCAACCCCTCTAGAAAGAAGAGGCGGACCCCAGAGCAGGCTCACTATTGCAAGATCGTATTCTTCCCCAAAAGCCTCCTGTAGAGCATTAACGTAGTGTTCATCCTTTACACTGCCTGTCAGGTCTACAGGATTTCTTATAGAAGCAAAACAGGAAATTTCTTTCTCAGTTTGCTTACAGACTCTCTGGAGAGGTCCGGAACTCTGAGTCCAGCCTCCTCACATGCATCAGCGATGGAAATCCCGATTCCTCCTCCGTCAGTTATAATAAGAACTCTTTTACCTTTCACCAGCGGATAACTGTTCAGGACTTTGCAGGCATCTTTTAATTCTTCATAATTTGCAACTTCTATTATACCTGCTTTCCTGAAAGCAGCTTCATAAGCTTCATACCTGCCGCTAACAGCTCCTGTATGAGAACTTGCTGCTCTTGCGCCCGGCTCTCTTTTTCCGACTTTGAGGGCTACTACAGGCTTCTTTTTCACACATCTGGAAGCAGCAGCAATGAACCTGCGTCCATTTCCTACAGACTCAATGTAGAGAGCAACTGCTTTTGTTGCTTCGTCTCCTGCCAGAAATTCAAGGCAGTCGCTCTCATCCACACCTACTCTATTTCCGTAGCTTACTACCCTTGCAACCCCTGAACCCTCGTTTGTCATTTCATCCATAATCATAACGGCAAAGGATCCGCTCTGGGTAAGCACTGAAACCCTTCCTCTTGCAGGCCTTTCAACCTTATCGCTGCTTATAAAAAAAGTATCCACTTTTGAGGCCGTGTTGTAAATCCCAAGGCAATTCGGCCCCATAGCCCGGATTCCTTTCATCTCTAAAACTTCTTTCAGGAGAATCTCCATTTTCTTTCCTTCAGGTCCAATTTCCCGAAAACCGGAGCTGATAATTATTGATCCTTTTATATTTTCCACAGGGCCATTGAGGATTTCAAGAACAGTAGAAGCTGAAACTGCAAAAACCGCAATATCGATTTTATCCACTATTTCACTTGGAGCAGAATAACATTTAAGCCCTCTGATTTCCTTGTAGCTCGGATTTACGGGATATATTTTTCCCTGAAATCCCGCTTTCAGGAGGCTTTCTAGGATTGTATAGGAAAGCTTTTCGGGATCTGGTGAGGCTCCTATCAGGGCTATGCTTTCAGGCTTGATGAAAAAGTCAGTACTTCCCTCAGTGATCATTTATGCCCGTCCGAATAATCTGCAGATCACATTCAGATTATAGCTTCGAACTTAAGTATTTACACATAATAAACTCTACACATAATAAACTTCGGTTTCATAAATCCCAAAACAAGAAAAATCTGAAAAATGCCGGCAGATAAGAAAAAATTGACTACAAAACTTTAACCCTACAATCATGGAAAAACCTATAAGTATGGAAGTCCCCTTGCATTTGCTTTTTCTTCTATATTTTCCATTTTGGTTTTTTCTTTCCCTTATACGATTCAGCGGTCACAGTACATGCAAATAGCCTTTTGACACTCTTCATTCTGGAATTTCCATTTCAACCCCCAGCGTTTAATTGCCTGTATTATTTTCACGAAATCTACTCCGCTCTCGGTCAGATAATACTCGGACTTTGGAGGATTTGTTGAATTATCAACCCTTTTTCCAATTAGGCCTTCCGTTTCCAGTTCTGTAAGCCTCTCTGAGAGGATTTTCGGGGTTATGTAGCCAAGTTTCCTTTTTAGCTCATTAAAGCGTTTTTCCTTTTTTTCCCCCTTATGCAGCTCCAGAAGGATATGGATTGTCCATCTTTTCCCGATGATATTCATGGTCTTGTAGACTGTGCAGTCTTTCATAGTATAAACATAGAAACTGTCTGATATATAAATTAGTATCTCTAATATACTGGTATCAAAAGCATACTATTATAAAATGTATTTTATAATACAAATTTGTATTAATTCCCAGTAAAAGTTTCCTGTATCTGGCAAAACAAAAAGAAAGCAGCTCTGACTGAAAAACTGGGTCTGAAGTGACGTCCATCGCTCTGCCAAAGCGAAATTCATGTCTTTATCTGGAATTATCCCGCTTGAGCGAACGAAGTGAGCGGAACGGATCCGTCCCCCCGAGACGGGAATCGTGCAGGAGGGACTTGGGAGATGAAACCTGAGCTTTTTTCAGCCCTCTTGAGCGAAGCGAAAAGGGCTCCGTGCTCCCGAAGCGGAATTCGGGCGACGGAACTCGGACGATTTTATCAGGACTGCCAGGACTGCCAGAATCCAAATCTCTAAAAAATACTGAAAGTTTGGAGCGAATGATAAACATGAAAGACAACTTACCGGAAAAAGGTGCAATCGTTCAGAGAGACCGTGAAACCTATGCAATCGCCCCCCACCTCGCCGGAGGAATTGTGGATCCGACAACTCTCAGGAAAATCGCTGATGTTGCAGAAAAGTATGGGGCTGCTGCTCTCAAGATGACTTCTGCCCAGAGGATTGCAATCGTAGGCCTGAAAGAAGAAGACCTTGACAATGTGTGGGCTGAACTTGATATGAAACCCGGTGCAGCTATAGGGCTTTGCGTAAGGAGTGTGAAGTTCTGTCCTGGGACGACTTTCTGTAAGCAGGGAAAACAGGATGCAGTAAGCCTTGGTCTTAAACTGGATGAAAAATACCACGGAATGCCGATGCCTTCAAAACTAAAAATGGCTGTTTCCGGCTGTCCAAATTCCTGCTCTGAACCTGCCATCAAAGATATAGGGGTAATGGGCACTGCCAAAGGATATACTCTGATGGTGGGAGGCTCTGCGGCTGCTACTCCAAGACTTGCTAAGGTTGTTGCAAAAGAACTGTCTGAAGAAGAAATTCTTGAGGCAATCGAGAGGATCGTTAATTTCTATAAAAATTCTGGCACGAAAAAGAGGCTTGGAAGGTTTATTGAAGATATGGGTATTGAGAGTTTCAAATCCGAGATAGGCCTGTAAAACTAGGAAAGTTTGCATGTGATATCTACATGTTTAAATTAGCTTATACAATGTTGAATTCCTTCTGATATGCTCCCATTAATCATGTTTCTCTTGTAAACTCTTAACCCGAGATAAATACGGGTTTTAGGGATCAAATTCTAACGCTCTTCGATAGTAATAGAGAAATTTATACCGACCAGACGTATATGGGATGGATATCAGAATGGAATTTCGTAAATACATAAAACGTAATCAAAAACGGTCAAAAACATTAACACAAGATTGGTTCTAATAATAATCATAAGATGTATTTCAAAAATATTTAATATAAGGTCGGTTGGTATACTGTTAAGGCATAATACTAAGAAGTAAAAAACTATGGTCAAAAGGGGAGAATTATATGAAAGTTACTGAGATGAAATCCTCACCTGAAAAGCCGAACCCTCATAATGTGAGCATCAGGATGCTCTACAATACCGAACACGCACAGGCGGTACATATAGAGCTTAAGCCAGGGGAGGCCCTAAAGAAGCACATCACTCCCACAGATGTCTTTTTCTACATTCTTGAGGGAAAAGGTATTGTTGAGATTGGCGACGAACAGCAGGAAGTCAGCCAGGATATGCTGATCGAGAGTCCTGCAAAGATTCCTCATCGTCTTCTGAATCCGGGAGACAGAATTTTCAGGGTGTTGGTCGTAAAGGCCCCAAGACAAACCGAGGCTACAGGCATGCTTGAGTAAAGCAAGTATAAGAGCGGTTATTAAAACGGTTCAAAAAGAGGGTCATTAATGGAAGAAACAAAACCTACAAAAATTGCGGTCGTGCGCTGCGATATAGTCTCAGAGGCCTGTCCGGGTGTAGGCTGCTTTAAGGCTTTTAACGAAAGAAAGTCCTATTTTGAGGGTTACGACGAAAATACTCAGATAATCGCCTTTTTCACGTGCGGAGGCTGTTCTGGCAGGAGAGTATACCGTCTGGTAAACATTCTCAAAAAGTATAGATTGGATGCCGCACATCTTAGTTCCTGTATGCTTATGGAAGACACTTATCCTAAATGCCCTAACCTGGAATATATAAAAAAGACGATTCGGGATGCAGGAATAAAGGTTGTGGAAGGCACTCATCACTGAGTACAGATCTTAATAATAATACTTATAGGCAAGAAAGACATCAAAAGCCGACAGATAAAAATGCGAATGAGGGAAATATGTCTACAGAAGAAAACAAAGCAATAGTTCGACGATTTTTTGAAGAAGGCCCTTCTAAAGGAAATCTGAGTGCCGCCGACGAACTGCTGTCACCTGATTTTACAATACATGTTCCTCTTCCTTCTTCTCCAGGAGTCGAAGGAATTAATGAAGTAATTACTGCATGCAGGGCCGCTTTCGAGCACCTTAATGTTACAGTTGAGGATATGATTGCCGAGGGTAATACCGTGGCTGCTCGTTTCACAGCTCGCGGAATACACAAAGGCAGTTTCATGGATTTACCAGCTACAGGCAAGCCGATAACCATGACTGGTATAGAGATTTTCCGCATTAAGGATGGTAAAATTATTGAGTTGTGGGGTGAAGCTAACCTTCTTGGCCTGATGCAACAGCTAGGGATCATCCCTGCTGTGAGATAAGGTTAAACTCAATCAAGCGCACCATATTCTCTTTAATTTATTCTTCATGTAAAAGCCCTTGGTGAAAAGACAATTTAAGCTTTAAAAAACAGGGTAATAAAATGAGCCATGATACAAATTGGGATCGGAATTTCGAAGAGGATGAATATTACAAAGGTGTAGACCTTGAACTTCGGGATATTTCCCTTCCAAACACAGACAATATCCTTTACTCGATTTTAAATTCTTTGAACTACAATATTGCAAGCTTTTATGCTTATACGAAGTTCAAAGATTATATCTCTGAAAAGACCTTAGACATGGAACTGCTCCAGAGAAGCATGAGCATCCACAGGGATTTTTCAGCCCTGTTCCTGCACACCAAAGAAGAACTGGTATTCATTTATCCCGATCTTCTGGAAAAAGCTGAAAAGCTGCTATTTAAAGGAGAAACAGGTACAGATTTTATAATTTATACACGCAAAATGTGCAAATTAATAAACGACTATAAGAAAATGCTGTACATGGAAGGATATTTGCAGGATATTTGAATTAAACTATTGCTGAGCGATACTTGATTCCAAGATTTCACCGTAAGACATAAACTACTTTTAACTGAGAACATTTGACGGGGGTTGGTTTTATGGTAAAACGAATGATTGTAAAAATTGACGAAAAGAAATGTACAGGCTGTGGAAAGTGTGTCGCACCCTGTGCCGAAGGTGCTATAAAAATCATTAACGGAAAGGCAAAAGTAGTATCTGAAGAACTCTGCGACGGCATGGGTTTTTGTGTTGGCATCTGTCCTGAAGGTGCACTTTCAGTCGAAGAAAGATACACTGTCGAATTTAACCGTGAAAAAGCAGAAGCCCAGCCCAAGCAAAAAGATATTTCTATTAAGTGCTTCTCCTGTGGGGCCAACGAAGCCACCAGCTATCTCATTCCTCTCAGGCATAACATGCAAAGCCTTTGGGTTTGTACACGCTGCCTTCCTAAACTGATTCATGGTTAAACGAGTTAAATATAGGTCTTGTGCCCCTAAATTAGCCCTCTTGAGCGTTAGCAAAGCGGAGAGAAGTGGGCTCCATCCTCCTAGATGGAACTTAAGTTGCAGAGCAACAAATCTGCCGACTCGGGCACTTATGCTGGTTTTGTATAAGTCTCTCCCATGGTGTTCAGCCAAATCTTGAGTTCTGCATACCTTTCAGAATCTATTTGAGTTTCCATATCTTCAAAAGATTTAAGCAAATCTTTCTGGACAGCCTGCGAGAGATAGGTGTCAACCATCGGGAAAAGCCTATTCTCCTCTTTGTCAATATGCAGATTTAGAAGCCGAATATACGCTCTTAAGTATTCAACCATACTAGAGAGTTCCATATTTTCTTCTTTCTCAAAAACTATTTTTCCAATTTTACTGACAGATTGTCTTTCCTCTTCATGTTCATTTCTAAGGGAAGTTATCAGCTCTTCTGCCCCTGAAACTCCTGCTTTTTCCATTTCCGGGAAAAGGTAAGCCTCTTCTTTTGTATAGTGATGTTCTTCAATAAATTCTTTTATGAATTCTATGAGTCCTTCAAGATTATCCTGTTTAACACTTCTCCCAGATTCTATATCCACGCATACTCTGTCGAGGATTGGCAACACCGATTTAATTACTCTGTGCTCCTCTCTTAAGTCATCTGTCGGTTTCATTCGTCCCCCATTACCTTTTGAAAATGACGTCACTATTATTTTATCCCACAAGCAGGGGAAGCCCTACTCCAGTAATAAAATGTTAGCAATTTACTTTGAAAGTGATTTAAATTCCACCATGTAACAATAGGTTCTCTAAGATATAAAAGTGGGTAAATAGTTCACATCCATGATCAGTTCTCCAGATTTATAACTTATTTTTCTAGATAACGCTTTTAAAATATAGGGAAATTTTTAGATAATGTTTTTAAAATATAGGAAATTTTTTAGATAATGTTTTTAAGATACAGGGAATTGAATTCCATATGCAAAAGAAAAGGCTTCTTCAGGATATAGGGCTGACTGCTTATGAAGCAGCTGCATATATTTCTCTCTTAAAATTAGGGGTCTCCGAGGCAAATCACATCGGCAGAGACGCTGACGTGCCCTATGGGAGGATATATACCGTTCTTGAATCGCTGGCAGGAAAAGGTTTTGTAGAAGTCCAGGTTTCAAGGCCTAAAAAGTTCAGGGCGGTTGATCCTGAAATGGCCTTAGATTCCTTTTTTGAAACGCGAAAATCCGAATTTGAAAAAGAAATAACGGTCTTAAAGGGTTTTGTTGAAGAGGCAAAGCAGGTTTTAAAAACCTTACCGACTCAGAAACGAAAAGACGAGGTCTTCTGGACAACTGCCGTACCCGAGTCTGAAATCAGAAAGTTTGCCATCTCTACCTATGGAGAGATAAAAAAGTCAATATACATAATTCCTCCTGCCTTTGGAATGCCCATCGTTTCTAGCCTGCTGCCTGAAATCTTAAAAGCTATTGACCGGGGGGTTAAAATCCGGCTGCTAATATCCCCTCGCTTTATATCTCTTGCTTCTATGCTTTCAATGCAGGGAGAGGAGAATCTCAACAAATTCAAAAGAGGTATAGAAATAAGGCTTGTCCAGAACTTTAATTCCTGTTTTGGTATCGTTGACGACAGTATTGTGATGTTGTTTCAGCTCCATCCCCAGGACAGTGACCGCATCCTTTCGGTTGTGAAAATCTGGGATGCGGGGCTTGCAATAAATTTGGGTAAGGAATTCGAGCTTCTCTGGAATGGAGGAGAAAAGCTTGATCTTGAAAAAGTTACTGAAAGGTAATGTTTCCGGCTTCTTAGGAATAGATAAATAACATATATACAATACAATATTAATATTAATAACTAAACCAGTTGAATTATAACCAGTTGAATTGCATGGGGTTAACAAACATGGAAGAACGTCGGGAAGGATGTGAAGGGCATCAAGAAGAACATGGAGATCTTGAACACGAAGAGTTACTGGAAAGTATGAGTGATAAACTGGGGTTTACCCCACATATTCTTGAAATTCTTGGGGAACTTGACAGTGAGTCACTTAAAAAGTATAACAGGTGCAATAAAAGGTTATTGTCTGATGGGGCCTTGCCTGCAAAGACAAAAATCCTGGTAGCACTTGCAGTCGTTGCATCCAAGCAGTGCGAAAGATGTACGGTTGTGCAGATGCAAAGTGCACTTAAGAATGGGGCTACCAAAGAAGAAATTATGGAACTTATGGATGTTATATTCATAACTTCAGGGGCACCTGCTGTAGCAGCTTGTAGGGATGCGTTAAAACTGCTAAAGTAAAATCCTTTAATTTTACAAAGAGTTATACTCTCACTCTTGTAAATACATTTTTAAGTGCCGATAAACCTGAGTCTAACAGTTAAGTGTTAATGATACAGAAAAGCTGTAGAATTCTCTAACAATACCTTTAAATTCCTTATATTAAACTTTTTTAAAGTAGGCTAGTTTAAGACACTTCTTGAAGAGTCTATTCTTAATTCCTGGTTTTCAGTCCGGTATTCAAGAATTTTCCCTCCTGATTATTACAGAGTTGTCCGGGCAATAAGCAGTCGAATGCGAACTTTTGCGCCCTTCATGCAGGATTGTCAGGTATCTCCAGCTATTACGGTTGCGCAGAGTTCCGTAGTGTTTATCAGATCAGTTGTTTGGACTGCTTCATTTTGATTTCCAGCACCTCACCAATCTCCCCGAAACATCCCGTAATTTCTGCGGCTTTTTACACGCGTCCGTTCTCTCCCGGCACAATCTGTAGTAGGGACAGCCCGAAAAACCATCAGGCAGCTCTCCAATCTCCTCCGGCACCACAACCTCAAGCGACATATACCGTGCTGCATCCAGAAGAGCACGCGTATAAGGATGCAGTGGCCGGTCAAATACATCCGTCCCTTCCTCAACGATCTCACCTGCATACATCACCAGTACCCGATCAGAAACAGCCTTCGCTGCCTCCAGATCGTGTGTAATAAACACCAGGCTGAGATCGCGTTTTATCTGAATCTCTTTGAGCATCATCACAATAAATGCCTGCACCGACACATCAAGCATCGAGGTCGCTTCATCACAGACCAGCAACTCAGGCTTCAGAGCAAGCGCCCTGGCAATTACAACCCGCTGCAGTTCCCCTCCTGACAGCTCATGCGGATATCGGGTCTTGTGCTCCACAGAAAGCCCTACCTCTGCAAACAGGGCATCTACATTTGCCGAAATTTCCTCTTTGGAAAAAACTCCACAAATCACAAATGGCTCGGCAACCGATCGTTCAACCGTCCATCTAGGATCAACTACATCAGCTGGATTCTGGGGAATCAGCTGGATTTTTCCCATAAACTTCCGACGATTCTTCCAGCTCATCCCAGTCAGTTTCATCCCGTTGAAAAACACTTCCCCAGAAACCGGCACAAGTTGCTGGACAAGCATCTTTGCAAGCGTTGACTTACCACACCCCGACTCCCCGACAATAGCCACCGTCTCGCCCGGACAAAACTCGATATCAACGCCGCAGACAGCTGTCTTTTTGACTATTTTAATCAATCCTGAGGTGTAAACATAATGCAGATTATCTGCCTTAAGCATACATCCAGCACCTCACAAATCTTCCATTTATCTCCACGACCGGCGGATTCGTCAGGCACCTGTCCGTTTTATGCGGACATCGAGGATGAAACCTGCAACCTTCCGGCACTTCAATCATCGAAGGTGACGGGCCTGGAATCGGGTGCATGCCGCGCTCCGGCACCGCACCTAAAAGTGCCTGTGAATACGGATGCAAAGGTTCTTTGAAAAATGGCTCCTTCTCTGCAATCTCTATAATCTGCCCGCAATAGTTCACTGCGATTCTGTCTGACATCGCTCGGGCAAAACCTACATCATGAGTAATTAAAAGGAAAGCGCAGCCGTCCGAGGCAACTTTCTGAAAAATTGCTGCAATATTGCGCTTCTTAAGCACATCAACGCCTTTTGTCGGTTCATCAGCGATAATCAGTTCAGGATCTGCAGCCGTTCCCATTGCAACCATTGCCCTTTGTAACATTCCGCCACTGTACTGAAACGGGTATTCCCTTTCCCGCACTTCAGGAGGTATGATATCAAAATACTTCAGAGCCCGGCATGTCCTGGACTTTGCATCTTCTTTACTTATTCCAAGATGTGCCTGCATTGGCTCTGCAACTTGAGTGCCAACCCTTATTCCGGGGTTCATTGCAAGATATGGGTTCTGAGCAATTGATGCAACCGTTTTACCGCGGACTTTCTGCATTTCCTTCTCGGAAAGAGCTGAAATTTCCATACCTTCAAGTTCCACTTTTCCGGAAAACATCGCATTCGGGGGAAGAAGCCGCATTATTGCCTGGCCAAGAATTGACTTACCGCTACCTGACTCCCCAATCAATGAAAAAACCTCGCGTTTGTTAATCGAAAACGTCGCATCATCAACCGCGTGAACAGTTCCCTGCTCAGTCGGGATTGTTACAGAAACGTCGGATACTTTCAGCAATACATCAGACATGTCAGAACCTCCCTTCAAGCTCAATATTTTTCATCTTCTGGTCAAGTGCATCTCGCAACCCGTCGCCGAAGTAGTTGAATGCAAGAACAGTTATCATTATAAAAAGACCCGGGAAAAGCATCAGCCAGGGAGCAGTTGTGAAATATGTACGGCCTGCATTCAGCATTGCACCCCATTCCGGTGTTGACGGCTGCACTCCAAGTCCAAGGAAACTTAAACCAGCTGCTGCCAGAATCACATTCCCTATTCCAAGCGATGCCATGATCAAAACAGGAGAGATAATGTTAGGAAGAACATGCTTTACCATTACGTAAGCGTTTGAAGCACCAATCCACCTGGATGCCCGAACATAGCCTTTTGTCTTGACGTCAAGTGTTGAACCTCGTGCAACTCTTGCAAATACCGTCCACTCGACAGCAACTAAAGCAAGCATCATGTTTTCCATCCCCTGTCCAAGAAACGCGGTAATTGCAAGTGCCAGAAACATCGACGGAAAAGCAAGGAAACTGTCCGTTAGCCGCATGATAATCTCATCCAGCCACCCTCCGTAATACCCCGCCAGAACGCCAAGTGTCACTCCTATTGCAAGCGAAATGCTGACAACTACAAACCCGACTAAAAGTGATGCCCTTGAACCGTACATCACCATTGTCAGGATATCACGGCCAAGGTTATCAGTCCCGAATAGGTGGTGGGAAGACGGAGGCTGCAGACGGTTCTGCAGGTTTTTTTCCGTGTAGTCATAGGGGGCTAGAAAACCGGCAAATATGGCCATGAAGATAAGCCCGCCAAGAATTATCAGGGAAAGAGCAATCTGTCGGTTTTTAAGAAGTTTTATCATAGCGTATCTCCGGATTAGCCCAAACGTAGACCAGGTCTACAAAGAAGTTGATCAGAAGGAAAATGACGGCAACAAAGAGTACCGAGCCCTGTACCATCATATAATCGTGGGAAAGAATTGAGTCCACCACAAGATTTCCAATACCCGACCATCCGAAAATTGTCTCAACAACAACCGAGCCGTTTAAGAGAAAACCAATTGACAGACCGATCACCGTGATAACCGGAACAAGTGCGTTTTTCAATGCGTGCCTGATAATGACGATTTTTTCAGAAAGTCCTTTTCCACGGGCGGTCTGGATGTACTCCTTTCCCATGACGTCCAGCATGCTTGAACGGATCATCCGCATCATTACAGCTGCTGCCCCTGTCCCGAGAACAGCCGCAGGCAGAATCATGTATCTGATGTCTGTCCCGTGGCCGAATCCGGATGCTGGGAGCCAGTGAACGATTACCGAGAAGAAAATTATCATCAGATAGGCCTGCCAGAAGTTCGGCATGGATACCCCGAGAAGAGCGCCAAAGCGACAGGCGTCGTCAACAATGGTGTTATGTTTCAGAGCTGAAACTACGCCGAAAGGGATAGCAATAACAAGAGCAATTGCAAGGGCGAGAACGGAAAGTTTCAGCGTATTCTTGAATGCATTCAGAACAGTTTCAAATACCGACTGTTCGCTCATGTACGAGTAGCCAAAGTCTCCGACAGCCGCGTTTTTGAGCCAGTTAAAATACTGGATGTAAAACGGCTGGTCAAGACCGTGGGCTATGCGGAAAGCTTCAACAGCTGCTTCATCATATCCACCCGAGGGACTCGTCATCATAATCTCTGCCGGATCGCCCGGTGCGATATAGATGAGTGAAAAACTCATAAATGAGATAAATATGAGGACCGGGATGAGATACAGAACCCGACGGATGAAATACTCATTTAGCATTGCAGTACCCTCGACAAGCTCAACGCTTCCTTGTAGAAACGAGGTATGGAGCTACATATCCGACCATGTTCCAGCAAAAATGCGTTATATCTGTCATCTGCAATTTTGTCTTCCATTTTTTATTCCTCAATGTTTTATTCCGGTGGCAAGATACGGGACAGATAAATAGTCATAACCTTCCGGATCGCATCTCTTCATATACTCTGCATACTCGGGAAGAGATTTACAGGAGACTTCGGAAAACCCGTTATTTTCCATGATGGCTGTAACCATTTCAGGTGAGTTACTGTCATAAAGCGGAAGATATTCAATTAACTCATCATGATTTCTTTCTTCAGGGTTGTAATTTCTGTTTGGGACGTAGCCTGGCTGGAACCATTGACCATCGATTGCAAGAATTCTGCCCCCTGGTACCAGGACTCTCAGGCATTCACTGAAGAACTTGTCATGGTCCGTTAGGGTCCAGAGAAGGTGCATGTTTACGATAATATCAAACATACTATCTTCAGAAGGCAGGTTTTCTCCGTCACCTTCAACAAACCTGATTGACAAATTGCGGTCCTTTGCTCCTTCTTTTGCACGTGCAAGCATCTCTTCCGAGATGTCAAGAGCAGTGACATTGTGTCCCATTTCGGCAAAAACAAATGCCTGGATGCCAGGCCCTGTTCCAATATCGAGGACATTGAGTTTCTTACCGGCTGGCAGCTTCTCTGAAAAGAGGTTTTGCATCAGGAGAATCTCTTCATCAAGGTGGTCGCGATACATTTTCCGATAATTAGGACTAATCTTGTTCCAGTGTTCTGTAATTTTGTCTTTCATTTTTTAATCCCTCAGGCAAGTTCCATTTCCTTTGTAATGAATGTGTATTCGTTTGGATAAATTTCAAAACCTTTGAGGTTGGGGGAAAGTCCGTCAATTTCTTTCTTGTATGCGATACAGACCAGTACCGCATCATTCTGGACCTGTTCCTGAATCATGTCGTAGAGTTTTGTACGTTTTTCTTTGTCTGTTTCAGCCCTTGCTTCAAGAATCCACTCATCAACCTGAGGATTAGAATAGCGAAGCCATGTGGATGCATAGGTTCCGGTTGAAAGGAAGTGGCTTGATACGAAATAGTCAGGGTCTCCTACAGGTGCAACACCCCATGAATAGAGTGCAAGGCCATAATTTCCTGCTACCGCATCGGCACTAATTGAGTTTGCTTCGGCAATTTTTATTGTAGTAGTGATGCCAATTTTTTCAAACTGGGCGGCAATTACTTCTGCCATTGGCTGGTGTGCTGCTTGTTTTGTATAAGTCTGGATTTCAATTGTGAATGGCTCACCGTTGTAATAGAGTCTACTATCACTTCCTTGCTTGATTCCCGCTTCAGCAAAGAGTTCAAGAGCTTTTTCAGAGTTATATTCATAAGCTTCAATTTTGTCGTTCGCACTCCAGGGCATGATGTCTGGGAATATTCCAACTGCTGGAGAGCCGGCAACACCTTCAAGGGCTGTGTCAACGATTTCCTGGCGATCAATTGCATAATTAAGTGCCTGGCGAACCCTTACATCGTCGAACGGTGCTTTTCCTTCGTTAATGTACATGAAGTAGGTTCTAAGCGTTTCTTTGGATACGATATTAGTGCCAGGGTCAGCTTCAAAGGTTGCGTACTCGCTTTGCAGGACATCTCTTGTAATGTCAACGTCGCCTGATTTGAGCAGAAGAGTTCTTGCAGCGGCATCTTTGCTGTACTGGATAATTATTCTGTCAATTTTTGGCGCTTCACCCCAGTAATCAGGATTCTTTACCAGTTCTATACTGGCACCCGGTTCAAATGAGACAAACTTGTATGCTCCCGTTCCAACCGGTTCGGTGTCGAGGTTTTCTGTGTCAGGACTTACAATTGACATGATGGTGTCTGTGAACATGAGAATAGTTGGTGCATATGATTCATTTGTTTCCACGACGATTGTGTAGTCATCGGTTTTGTAGACGTTTTTGATAAAAGAGTATTCTGATGATCTGCTGTTTGAGGGGTCAAGAACTCGGTTGATGGAATAAATCACGGCATCTGCGTCCATTATAGTTCCGTCATGGAATGTTACATCCCTGCGGAGCTGAATTTCCCATTCGGTATCGTTTAACTGTTTATAACCTGTTGCAAGTTCAGGCTGGAGATTCATGTTTTCGTCATAAGAGAAGAGAGTCTCATATATTCCGGTCCTTCGCATAGGCCAGCCTTCCCATGAAATGGAAGGATCAAGGCTTCCTCCTGTATCAGGGCCAGTTGTGAGAGCTACACGAAGAACTTTTTCTTCAGAATCCTCTGTCTGAACACAACCCGAACAGATGACGACTGCAATAAAAAAAACTGCAGTACAGGCAAATGATAACTTCGTCCTTAACGCCATGTCAATACCTCTTCCGGTCGAAAAATTGTAATTATCCGGCTGGGTAATACAAGCATATCGTAACTGTCCAGCCCGGATAAAACAACATCAACATTCATTGTTCACTTCACTGATCTTTTCCGGGATGAAAAACCCTTGAAAATATCCGTTTTCAGACACCATCTGATTTCAGATATTGTTCACGGCATGTTGTCGTAAAAAGGGGAGATGGTTTAGGACTTCGCCACGTAAGCTTTATCCTTTACTGATCTCCCTCTCGGAAGCACACCTTTCCACAAATAAGATCAAAATTGCTGTCTGCAAACGGCAGTTTTCCTCATTTCCTCCTGCAAGTTTATGCAAATCCGATGTCCTTGGTGATAATTGTATACTCGTTTGGATACATCTCAAAGCCTTTCACATTTGATGACAGTGCATAAATTTCGTTGGCATAGAAAACGGGCAGTACTACTGCATCTTTCTGAATCTGTATCTGGATTTTATCATACAGCTCAGCACGTTTCTCTCCGTCAGTTTCGGTTCTTGCTTCAAGAGTCCACTCATCTACCTGAGGATTGGAATAGCGGAGCCATTTGGACGCGTAGTTGCCTGTTGAAAGGTAATGGCTTGAGAGGAAGTAGTCCGGGTCCCCTGTAGGTGCAGTGCTCCACGCGGCAAGTGAGAGATCATAAGTTCCTGCAACAGCATTTTCCGTAAGTGCAGCACTGTCCAGAATTGTCACAGTTGAGGTAATGCCAATTTTTTCTAGCTGTGAGGCGATGATTTCTGCACTCGGCTGAAGAGCTGCACGTTTTGTATAGGTCTGGATGTCAATCGTGAATGGTTTTCCGTTGTAGTACAGCTTACCATCCGCGCCTTTTTTTATTCCTGCTTCTTCAAAGAGTTTCAGAGCCTTTTCAGGGTTATAACCGTAGGATTCGATCTGATCGTTTGCGTTCCATGGCATGGTATTTGTGAATACTCCCTTTGCCGGGATACCGGAAACTCCTTCGAGTGCTGTATCAACGATTTCCTGGCGGTTGATCACATAAAAGAGAGCCTGGCGAACTCTGGTGTCATTGAATGGGGCTTTGCCGCCATTTATATACAGGAAATATGTACGCAGCGTTTCTTTGGAAGTGACGTTTATATCAGGGTTACTTTTAAGTGCTGAATACTCGCTCTGGAGAGGATCTCTGGCAATATCGACATCTCCTGATTTTATCAGCATTGTTCTTGCCGTACTGTCTTTGTTGTACTGAATGAGTATACGGTCAACTTTGGCCTCGCCATCCCAGTAATTAGGGCTCTTTTCGACTTCAAGGCTTGCACCTGGTTCGAAGGAAACAAACTTGAAAGGACCGGTTCCATCAGGCTGTTTGTCTGCATCAACAATGTTGGGACTGACTACAGACATGACAGGATCTACAAGAGATGAAATTAATGGGGCATAGACATCATTAGTTTCAATGGTAATAGTGTACTCACCAGTCTTTCGTACATCTTTGATGAAAGAGTACTCTGATGACCTGCTATTTGACGGATCAAGCACTCTGTTCAGCGAAAAGAGAACTGCATCTGCATTCATTTTTGTTCCGTCGTGGAAAGTTACATCCTTACGGAGCTGGATTTCCCACTCAGTACCGTTTAGCTGTTTGTAGCCAGATGCGAGTTTGGGCATAAGGTTCATGTGTGCATCGTAGTAGAACAATGTTTCATAGATGCCTGCCTGATGGACATACCACCCTGTCCAGCCGTTGGCAGGATCAAGACTGCCCCCAGTATCAGGACCTTCATTAAAAACTACGCGGAGGACTTTTTCTTTAGACGCCTCCTCAGTATCAACACATCCTGCACAGAGCAGTGCTACAATTAGAATTACAGCAACAGTAGGGATGGAAATTTTTGTTTTTTGTACATTAAATTTCATTATTATCACCAACACATAAATATTTAGTTTGTTAACATTGTTTTTAACTAAAGTATGCGGAGTATATTTAAAATGTGTGATTTTATTTTATATCTGTATATTTAAAGTATGTGATTTTATTCCATATCTGTCCGATAAGTGTGATTAAATACAAATTTTATTTGAATCAAAAAATTATTCAGTAAGCCGTATATGTGACTTGGCAGTATTGTGTTGCAGGTTTAATCAGACTACACCAATACCTCTGGGTTTGCTAACGCGCTTTCAATCTAAGAGAGCTTTTTCAAGACGCGGCATCCTCCATTTAGATCACTTTATTTATTTTTATCATCTATAATTATATTATGCAGAATAGATGTATGACTTTATTGTTATTCATCTCAGTTAAATTAGAAAATAAAATGCATAATTATTAATATATTGTTAATTATGATGAGTTAAGTAAATTATTATTATATATAGTAATACTAAATATTGTTTTATTCATACAAATGAAATGTAATTTTATGAAAAAAAGATACCAAAATCACAGGTTATCATACAGGCTTTCGGAATTCACTCATCGTTATGCAAATATAAAAGGGTTAAGGCAGTTATTCAGGATGAGATACCGTTAATCCCAATCATATTACAAACATTTTCGCTCTGGATAACAATGTTGTTCCGGATAGAAATGGTTTGGTGCCAACTTTGTTTGAGGAATAGAAATGACAGATGGAATATTAGAAATGAAGAATAAAATTTTAGAATACTGGGACTACAGAAGTTCTGATTATCATACAGAGTATGCCAAATGTATGGATGAAGAAATGGAAATTTGGAAATATATTTTTTATGAAACTCTGCTAACGGATAAAAAAATCCGTGCAGTAGAAGTTGGAACAGGTCCTGGAATTCTTGCAATCTCTCTTGCCGCCATGGGACATGATGTAACCGGTGTAGATTTGTCAGAAAATATGCTTGAAAAAGCAGCGGAAAATGCCAGAAAAAAGGGAGTAGATGTTTTGTTAGTACAGGGAGATGCAGAAGAAATTCCTCTAAGTGATGGAGAGTATGATTTCATTTTGAGCAAATATCTTCTCTGGACCCTACCTCAACCGGATAAGTTTATAAGTGAGTGCTCTCGGCTTTTGAAAGACGGTGGCCTTATGATGATAATTGATGGTTTGTGGTTCCAGAACCCTGATGGGACAGAGAAGAAAAGCAGTCTTAATGACAGGTTTAATGAGTTGTATTCTGGTGTTAAACCAAATCTGCCCCTTGCGAAAAACAATACACCTGAAAGGATAACCGCCCTTGCACAATCTCATGGGTTTGAAGCCGTTTCATGGAGGTTCTTGAAAGATTATGATGCTTTTTTGGAACGAAATGATCCGTCTGGTCATTCAGCAGGGTATATTCAGCCTCCACATATGATTCTTGCAAAGAAAAGAAGTCAGATTTGATTAATCTTTTTGACACTTCTTAGTTTTGTGTAATCAAGTTGTTGATTTAAAGCCTCAAACACCTGCAGGGGACTTTCTCGTTCACCCTGTTTTATCCTGAAGATTGCTATCATATGAAATTGCTATCATATGAAACCGCAGATTCCGGTTTTCTATAGTACAGATGTTTTTGCTCTCAGTTCCAGTGTAACCGGATTTGAGATATACCCAAATGAGCTGACGGTCCTGACATCAAAAATCGACCTTAAGTGAATGTTGTTCAAAGGGATAATTGCCCGGGCTCATTCCATTAACCCAGGCAATTGTCTACGTTATTGAGATAATATATCAAAAGAATTACAATATTTCCAAGAAGGGATTACAATTACTGAAACCATTAACAAAAAACTCACCGGGGCAATCACCGGACATTTTCTCATAGACCTCTATACTCCGATACTTCCGATTATCCTCCCTCTCTTGATTGACACTATGGACCTGTCCTATTTTCTTGCCGGTTTTATTGTCACAGCATTTAATGTTGTATCCTCAGTAACCCAACCATTTGTCGGTCTCTACAGCGATAAAACCGGATGGCGTGCAAGTGTTCCTCTGTGCGTTTTAATTGGTAGTCTTGGCATCTGTCTTACTGTTTTCACAAAAAATTATCTGGTACTTCTTATGATGGTAATGGGAGCTGCAATCGGCCATGCGCTGTTCCACCCATCAGCAATGGATCTTGTTTACCGGTTAAGCACCCCTGCAAAACGGGGAATGTACAACTCAATATTCACAACCAGCGGCAGCATTAGCTACTCTCTTGGACCGTTTATTGCAGGAGTTTTGATTGAATTTGCCGGTCTTCCATCAATTGTATGGATGGTGATTCCGGGTATTATAGGGGCTGCGTGGATTTACCGAAATGACCTTCGATATCTAAACGAAGAAGTTTTTGAAAAACCAGTCAAGATAGTTAAAAATCAGCCTGCGGAAAAGAAAAAATTCTGGTGGATTCCTGCAGGGCTGGTTGTGGTAATCTGTTCCCTTCGCGCCTGGGCATATGTGGGACTGATTACTTATCTGCCAACACTTTTAACTCTAGAACACAAAGAATTTGATACGGTGACAACATCTTTGATTGTCACGATTATGCTGTTCTTCGGAGTCGCGGGCCAGATTGCAGGCGGGTATTTATCGGATCGTTACGGGCGTAAACTGATGCTCGTTCTGGGCCTTTTATGCGCAGTGCCATTATTTGCCCTTATTTTTCTTGCTGACGGCTGGCTGATGTACTTTGGGATTATGATGTACTCGTTTTTTGCCTGTTTCTGCTATGTGACATCGGTTACAATGACGCAGGAACTTCTCCCCGGAAATGTCGCATTTGCATCGGGACTTATTCTAGGGCTTTGTATGGGTATTGGAGGGGTAGGAGCTGCAATTATCGGGTGGGCTGCTGATATCATGGGGTCGCTTTCGGATGCAATGTTTCTGTTGATTATTCCTACGATATTATGTCCCATTCTTGCATTGTTTGTCCGGTATCCAGCAGGGAATTAAAAATTACAACTCACAATAATCAAAGTTGAGCTGACGCATCCCGCTGCGAACAACGGGTATGTTTACGCCACCGCTCCAAATTCGACTGAAATAAAAGAACACGCAAATTATGTATATATAAATTAGGCTCTAATTAATTATGCATGGGAGTGAAGAAACATTTTTTATGGCTTATTATAGTACTTATCGGGTCTGCATTACTTTTTTCAGCTTATATATCTCCAAATCCGGAAAGCATTGCTCAAGCAAATCTGTCCGGCGGCGAAAAGAATACAGTCGAGTCAAACTCAGTAATTTCTGTTGAAACTTCAGCTGCAGGCCCATTGAGGATTCCGGCTTCTGGAAATGTTGAAGCCGGAGAGGATCTTGAGCTAACTATTTATGAGCAGGGAATTGCCCTTGTTAAAGAAAAGCGAGAAATTAACCTCGAGAGTGGGGTAAATCAGGCAAAGTATACGGATATTGCTTCCGGAATTAATCCGGCTTCGGTTATAATCCAGGACCCTCAAAATAAGGACACCAGTTTACTTGAGCAAAACTACGAATACGATCTTCTGAATAGTTCTGGTTTGCTTGAGAAATACCTTGGCAGGGAAGTCAATGTAACAGACAGGAATGGTGAAACGTACACCGGTATATTGTTGAGCCATGCAGATAACAGCGTTGTCCTTAAGATCGAAGCAGGAAAAGTCGTGGTACTTGAGGATTTCTCAAAAATTGAACTTGAAGATTCTTCGGAGCTTTCGATAAAGCCTGCTCTCATCTGGCAGATTTATTCTCCTGTGTCTGGAACTCGGGAGCTTGTAATTTCCTACCTTACGGGCGGTATGAGCTGGGAAGCAGACTATGTCCTAATAAGCAATGCGGAGAATACGGAAGCAGACATTCGAGGCTGGGTGAACATCGACAATAAAGCAGGGATGACCTATGAAAACGCAGTCCTAAAACTTGTTTCAGGCCAGATTAACCGCTTTTCCCAGCCCGCGACTCCGCGTACTGAAGAAAAAGCCGTGGCTAATGAAGTAGCGGCCTCGCAGGCGCCTTTTACCGAAGAAGGTCTTTTTGAGTACCATCTTTATACCCTCAAAAACCCGGCGACCCTAAAGAATAACCAGGCAAAGCAAATTTCTTTGCTGTCCGCAAATTCCGTTCCCATAGAAAAGAAGCTCATCTATGATAGTTCTCTGAACGATAAAGTCCTGGCTTACCTTACTCTTAAAAACTCAAACGAAAGCGGACTTGGGATGCCTCTACCAGCAGGAGTCATAAGAGTTTACAGTGCTGATTATTCAGGAGGACTTCAGTTCCTCGGGGAAGACAGGATAAAACATACTCCAGAAGCCGGGGAATTAAGAGTGGCTGTCGGCTCGGCTTTTGATCTTACTGCCAGGCGAAATGAAACCAACTACCAGCGTATAAGTGATAATGTGGAGAGGGTCACCTATCAGATCGAACTTAATAACAGTAAGTCTGAGGCTCAGGAGGTCACTGTCGTAGAACACCTTTTCGGACAATGGGATATTCTGGATAGCTCGGACAGCTATGAAAAAATTGATGCTTTTACGATCGAATTTAGACTAATGGTGCCTGCAAAAGGCACGAAGCCTATCTCTTACACCGTAGAACGCCGTTTTTAATAACTTTTCTGCAAAGACCATAAGTGACTACTCCCACGACTGAAATCGCGGGCATCTAAGCTTTCGCTACATGTAATCCCAGTCTGAGAATATTGATCGCAGCATTAAAACGACCGGGGGATTACCTTCTTTTTTCCTCAAGAGGCTGAAAACAAACAAAAAGACATTATGCCATTCAGCTGCCTGGTACTCCAAGCCCTGTATTACTTCTTAATGAACTTCCACACTCCATAAAGACAAATCAAACTTTCAAATAATCCAAAACCTGGAGTAGAGTTATTTTTACTCGATTCATTTCCACTTGAGCTACTCCCATTATCAGATTCAGAATTATTTTTTGAATTATTGAATTCGACAGCTTTTTTCTCTTCAGATGATGATAAGTTAGCTTCGTCAACGTCTGTACCTTCAGTTGCATTGGAAGCTACCCTTGTGCTTTGATCAGTCATATTAGAATCTATAAGAGGCCCTAAAGCAATTTCAATAGGAGGATTTTCTATATTTACAGTAGCTATAACATTGTTTGTGACTGTGTCAATTACAGATACATTATTGCTGTCGTAATTTGCCACATACACTTTTGTTCCATCCGAAGTTAATGCAACTCCTGAAGGATGCATTCCTACGGGAATTGTAGTTGTAACATTGTTTGTGAATGTATCAATTACAGAAACCGAATTGTCTTCCCGGTTAGCCACATAAATCTTTGTTCCATCTTGATTGATTGCAATTCCAAGAGGAAAACTTCCTACAGGAATTGTGGTTTTAACAGTGTTTGTTGTTGTGTCAATTACAGAGACATTATTGCTGCGAGCGTTCAACACATACACTTTTGTTCCATCTGGCGTGGCTGCAATTTCAACAGGAAGATTTCCCACATTTACAGTAGCTGTAATATTGTTTGTATCTGTGTCAACAACAGAGGTAGTGTTGTTATGACGGTTCGTAACATAGATTTTTTTTCCATCTAGATTGACTGCTACTGCCCAAGGATCAATTCCAGCATTTAATGTGCCTATTACGCTGTTCGTGGCTGTGCTAATTACTGAAACATCGTCACTCTCACTGTTCGTCACATATACCTTTGTTCCTGCCGGGTTTACCGCAACTCCAATAGGAAAATCTCCTACAGGAATTGTGGTAACTAAATTTGTCGCGGTGTCAATTACAAAGACAGTGGTGCTGAGTAAGGCTGAGTTCGCCACATATATTTTTGTTCCATCTGGTGTGGCTGCAAACCTACAAGGATCACCCCCTACAGGAATTGTAGCTGTAACCTTGTTAGTTGCTGTGTCAATTACAGAGATGATGCCACCATTTGAGTGGTTACCCGGACTCATCACATATGCAAACGGAGCTGCACTTGCTGCGCCAACCAGTATTAAAATCGCAAGTGCAGCTATTCCAAAAGCTCTTATACGAGTACCTTCTCCGCATGCTTTATTATACATTCTTACAGATGAGAATGGAATTGAAAAAGCGTCAATTGATATTCTTGACATGATTTTATCTTTCCTCTTTTATTCCCAGACGATGTTTGTCTTTAATGCTAGTTCATTCCGATAAGTAACGACACCAAGGCCTATTTTAGCACTTAATTCTTACTGAACTTCCATCCTCCAAAAAGGCAGACCAAACCACTCAATAATCCGAAGCCTTGAGTAGAGTTATTTTTGCTCGATTCATTTCCACTTGAGCTACTATCATTATCAAATTCAGAATTATTGTTTGAATTATTGAATTCAACAGCTTTTTTCTCTTCAGACGACGAGAATTTAGTTTCTTCAATCCCTATGTCTTCAGTTGCATTGGAAGCTGTCCTTGTGCTTTGACCAGTCATATTAGTATTTATAAAGGGCCCAATGGCAACTCCAGTAGGATAATTTATAGTATATTTTCCTGAATTTACAGTCGCTATAACTTTGTTTGTAGCTGTGTCAATTACGGAGACATTGTCGCTTTCAGCATTTGTCACATATACCTTTTTTCCATCCGGTGTGACTGCAATTCCCATAGGCTGTTTTCCTACAGACGCAGTGGCTGTGACAGTGTTTGTCGTTGCATCAATTACGGAAACGTTGTTGTTCTGCCAATCTGCCACATACACTTTCGTTCCATCCGGTGTGACTGCAATATCACCTGGGCCATTTTCTACAGGCACGGTGGCTGTAACGGTGTTTGTTTCTGTATCAATTACGGATACGTCGCTGCTGCCTGTATTGGTCACATACACCTTATTTCCGTCAGGGCTGACTGCAACATCAGTAGGATGGTCTCCTACAGGTACAGTGGCTGTAATTTTGTTTGTAGCCGCATCGATTACAGAAGTAGTGTTGTTGCGGCTGTTCGTAGCATAGATTTTTTTTCCATCTGGGGTGACTGCAGCGTTAACAGTACTTACCCCGATATTAATCGTGGCCACTACGCTGTTCGTTGCTGTGTCAATTACTGAGACATTATTGCTGTCATTATCTGCCACACTATAGCGATTAGTCACGTAAACCCTTGTTCCCGCAGGGTTGACTGCAACTCCCCAGGGATAACTTCTTTCTGCATTCACTGTGGCACTAACTGTATTTGTGGCTGTGTCAATTACAGAGATAGTGGGGTCAAATCCGGTTGCTACATATACCTTTGTTCCTGCAGAGTTGACTGCAATACCTTCGGGCCACCCTCCGACAGGCACTACTGCTGTAAGATTATCGGTTGCTGTATCAATTACAAAAACAGTTCCGGTATCAACTCCCAGACTCGCAACATATGCAAATGGAGCTGCATGTGCTACGCTCACCATTATTAAAATCGTAAGTGCCGTTATTCCAAAAGCTCTCAGAAAGGTATTTTCCCTGCGTACTTTATTAGACATTGTCGCAGATGATAGTGAAACCGAAAAATTGTCGATCAGTATTGTTGACATGGTTTTACTTTTCATATTTTTTCTCCAATAGTGTTTGTCTTTCATACCATTACCATTATCAAAAATTTGGACTTTGGATTTTTTTCTAAAATCCTCATTTATTCAAGTCAACTTCTGAATAAACAGATTAGTGGTGTGATTCCAAAATCAACTCCTTATTTCCTGTCAAAATTCGTGATTTTTGGATTTATTCAAATGTCGAGTATTATGAATCTATTTTGGAATCACAACACTAATTACAAGACAAAATAATTCAGAATAAACACATTTATACTGTTTAATTGGTATTTTTGTATGTAATTTTAAACAAATATATAAAAAATGTAGATGTTTCGATAAACTCACTTTTTGGCTAATTGTGTATAAAATATAATTCAACCTTTGAAATCAGAAGTTTATCGAAATCTCTAAGAATTTCTCAGCGTACGTATATACGTTTTTTTTCTTGACTGGTGGATACTTCAATTTTTGGTGTACCACTCGAACCAATAGGCATTGGATCATTAATATACATGTAGAAATACCCATTTTGAATTAAATATCCTTGACAAACTCGATAATGTTGTGGATCTAAAATTATACTGTAAAAAGGTCTACGCTTGTCAATCTCTGTAACAATTTCCGCATTAGTCAAAGTAGTATCTAGAGATCCCGTTTTTCCCCATTTAACTTCAGCCCATTCTTTCATGTTATTAATGCTGAGTCCAGAAGGTTTGTCTTTAGGGCCGAAGAAATAGTTATAGATAGATGTTTGTGTAGGGGTTGGTTGTCCATAGTATAAAGAAATCATTTGAATAGATGCTTCACCGCAGTAAATATCTTTTTCTTGTCCACGACGAGGAACGCCAAGTTTTACATCTGTTGAAGCCGTTATCGCTGCATCGCCACTGAGTTTTTTAATATTTTCTTCAGTAACTGCAGCATTAATATTAACTCCTTTATTAGCTGCTGCTTGTTCTATAGAGTTAGCAAGTTGATCACTTTTTTGTCATTCTTTTAAATTTTCTTCAACTCCATTCTCCAATTTCATCTAATACATTGACCAAACCCCAGGCTTGGTTTCAGTTGCAGGTTTATCTTCTACCTCTTCAAGGGTATATGCATCTACAAATATCCGATGTTCAACTCCAGTGGTCTTGTCTTTTACAACGGTCATTGCTCCTATACTCGGATAGCTGTATACAACTAAATTGGTTGATTTGATTTCTCCAGTTGGATAATTTTTGGATAATTTTTCTTGGCGATTTCTTTTGACTTTTTCATGGCTTCTGAGGCTTTATAAGGTGTAGGATCAAATGCAATGTCATTGAATGAATTTCCCAGTGTTTTATTAGCATAAATGTCAATTGTACCTATCAATTTTTTTTCTTTATATACCGAGAATTGATAAAATAATTTCTGACCATTTATGTCATAAAGCTCAATTGGTTTTGGATCAATAGATGCTCCTGCCCAGTTTTCAAAGTTTAGTGCTTTAGCTGCTATAAAACTTATCATATTCGCATTAGCATGCTTAAAGGCTTCTTCGGCAGTTACAGAGTAACTGTCCTCTTTCTGTGCACTTACGGATGGTATGAACACCATACTAACCAGCACTGCTAAAACAAGTATACCTATTCCAATTCTATTATGCTTCATTTACTTCAACTCCTAGTATTTACTCTAGGAGGCAGAATCAGGCAAGCTTAAATATGGTCAAAGCTAACATAATCACTGCCTCTTAGGGCACATTTTATGGAGCTCGGGGTATCTCGGAAATTACTTTTGAACTCCATAAACTACTTTTAATTAACTCCTTATACGTTTTATGTCCAGGTTCTCTAACAATGCAATTTTCAAGCGGATTTTGAGTCTGGATTACTTTTTAATATTTTTACTGTTTAATGATTTGGCCATAAATTATTTATTTGAGTATATGTCTTAACTCATATTCAAAAATAAGTATAAAAGAAAATATAATTTAATCTTAGTGTATAAAGGTCTTATTTAAGTTAACAAATAATAAATATAGACTTATTTGGTTACAAATTATCTAATTCTGACTATATGGTGTAATCAATTGAAGAGTTCGAAGGATGGGAACTTACCATTATTGTGCATGCACCTGAGTAAAATTGTTTTATCCTCTGAAATCCAAAAAATTTGGATTTGTTGTTTTGTTGAAGTTGACGGGCTGTATTCCACCATCAAAATGACGGGAATTGATCTTTCTTTTTTCCTAAAAAAGAGAGTAAAAAAGTGAAAAAGAGAAAATAAGGCAAAAGAGGTAAAATAAGGCAAAAATGAGTAAAAAGGATGCCATTAAGGATAATATCTGCAAGCTCATACCTAAGCAAGATAAGCTTTACAAGAAGGCAAAATTTGCAGAAATGCTGGCGGAAAGAACGTCTGATTTGACGACCGCCGGCAGATTCCTCAAAAATTTGTATTGAGGTGTAAGCTATTCTGAAGTAAAGAAGTGAAAAAGAATTTTACAAGACCGGGTACAGAGTGATTCTGTAGCCTGTCTTTTTTCTCGTTTATCCTTCGAGGACGATCTCGATGTTGATATCTTTAGGAACCTGGATTCTCATAAGCTGGCGAAGTGCCCTTTCATCAGCTGCAATATCGATGAGGCGCTTGTGTACACGCATCTCCCAGTGGTCCCAGGTTGCAGTTCCATCTCCACTTGGGCTTTTTCTTGTGGGAACTACAAGTTTCTTTGTGGGTAGCGGAACAGGTCCTGAAATATTAACTCCTGTTCTTTCCGCAATGGATTTTACCTGATTGCAGACTCCGTCCAGATCTTTGGGGCTGATGCCTGACAATCTTATTCTAGCTTTCTGCATACCTTTTTTCTCCTTAAAAAAATGAAAAAGGAGAGTGTTATTTCTGTTTAACACTCATGCACATGCCGGCGGCAATGGTCATACCCATATCACGGATAGCAAACCTGCCGAGCTGTGGAATTTCTTTTACTGGCTCGATAACCATCGGCTTTGTTGGTTTGATGGTAACGATTGCTGCATCTCCGGCCTTAAGGAAGGTCGGGTTTTCTTCCTTTACCTGCCCGGACTTCGGGTCCAGCTTCTTGTCAAGAGAAATCAGCTGGCATGCAATCTGGGAGGTGTGGGAGTGGAATACTGGGGTGTATCCGGCAGTGATTGCGGAGGGGTGCTGCAGAACAACAATCTGTCCTACAAACTCATCAGCTACTTTTGGTGGGTTGTCAACATGGCCACAAACGTCTCCTCTGCGGACGTCGGCCTTGCCGATACCACGGACGTTCCAGCCAATGTTGTCTCCTGGAAGGGCCTGTGGAATTTCTTCGTGGTGCATCTCAATGGATTTAACTTCACCAGTTGCTCCGCCTGGCATGAAGACGACCTTGTCGCCCTTCTTCATGGTACCGGTTTCGACTCTGCCTACAGGCACAGTTCCAATACCGGAAATTGTGTATGCGTCTTCCACAGGGATCCTGAGAGGAAGGGTGGATGGCTTTTCTGGCTCTTTGAGGTTGTTTAGAGCTTCCATCATGGCTGGACCCTTGTACCATGGAGTGTTTTCACTGTGCTTAACAATGTTGTCGCCTTGGAATGCAGAGGTTGGAATGAAGGGGATTTCGCTTGGCTTGAATCCGATCATTTTAAGGATACCGGAGACCTGCTCGACAACTTCCTTGTACCTCTTCTCGCTATATTCAACTGCATCCATCTTGTTGACTGCGACGATCAGCTGGTTGATACCAAGGGTTCTGGAAAGGAAAATGTGTTCTTTGGTCTGGGCCATTACACCATCAGGAGCTGCGACAATAAGGACAGCAGCGTCAGCCTGGGAAGCACCTGTGATCATGTTCTTTACGAAGTCACGGTGACCTGGGCAGTCTACAACTGTAAAGTAGTACTTGTCTGTGTCGAATCTCTTGTGAGCGATGTCAATTGTAATACCTCTTTCACGCTCTTCCTTAAGAGAGTCCATAACCCATGCGAAGGCGAAGGATTCCTTACCCTTCTGCTTTGCTTCTTCCTTGTACTTCTCGATAATGTGTGCAGGTACAGCTCCTGCGTCGTACATTAAACGTCCTACGAATGTTGATTTTCCGTGGTCAATGTGACCAATAACTGCTAAGTTCATGTGCGGTTTATCTGATGCCATATTATAATTCTCCTGTAATTCTGGATGAGTTTCATTCGTATATCAAATATTTACTATATTAAGATTAGGGCGGATCTCAATATTGATTCATCTTTTCTATATTCTTTTGTCCGATCAATATTGCCAGTTTTCCTCTTTCCGGATTCCTTCTCGAACCGCCACTTTATAAATTTTCCAGTGGTCTGGACTGCTTTCCCCAATATAGGCATACCTTATTTTAAAGCTTTCCGATTGGCCGTATTCCCGAGCCGATAGGGATTCTCTTCCCTTCCAAATCAGTCGGGTGCTCTTATCTATCCTATCTGAGGATAGGTATATCCTTGTAAATATTAAGGAAAAGCGGAAAATTCCGCTTACATTGAAAGGAAATCAGTGGCTTTAGGCAGTTCTTTCTTCAAGCCTTTCCTCTCTCTGATCTGACCTACAATTTCGTTCTGAATGCTGGTTGGCACAGTGTCAAAGCCTCCGAATTCGGTGCTCCACATAGCACGCCCTTCAGTTGCAGACCTGATCTCTCCTGCAAATCCGAACATTTCAGCTACAGGCACTCTGGCCTCAATAATTGCCAGATCTCCTTCCGTAGTCATGTTAAGAATGATTCCACGGCGGCCCTGCAGTTCCTTTGTTGCACCACCCATTAAAAGCTGGGGTACCTGGACGAAAACCTTCTGATAAGGTTCTAGCAGGGTGTCGTCTGCCATAAGCATGCCTGCCTGAATGGCCTGCCTTGAAGCTGGAATTACCTGAGCTGGACCTCTGTGGATTGCGTCTTCGTGAAGCTTGGCATCTACGAGTACGCATTTTACATTTGCCACGGGTTCCCTTGTAAGCGGGCCTGCACGCATGACTTCCTCAAACCCGTCAAGCACAAGTTCCATTGTCTCATTCAGGTACTGGATACCTTTGGTCATATCAATGAAGATATTGGAATTGAAGATCCCGACAATGCCTTTTGCCTCTTCTTTTTCCATTCCGAGATCCATGAGTTTCTGCCTGCGTTCAAGCTCGGGCAGATTCATGCTGATATCGCCGGCCTTGATAGCATCCACAATCTCAAGGTCAAGGGGTTCCACAAAGATATAGAACCTGTTGTGCCTGTTTGGAGACTTTCCTTCAACAGCTTCGATCTTCTTCTTAATGGTTTCCCTGTAAACGACAATTGGCTTGCTAGTGGTGATTTCCACGTTCTTGTCCCTTTCGATCCTGTGGGCAATAACCTCAAGGTGGAGTTCTCCCATACCTGCCATCAGGTGTTCCCCGGTTTCCTCGTCCAGAGTAATCTGAAGGGTCGGGTCTTCCTTTGCAACCTGTCTGAGCACTTCAACCAGTTTGGGTAAGTCCTTGGTGTGCTTTGCTTCCACAGCTACAGTCACAACAGGCTCGCTTACGTGCCTGATGCTTTCAAAAGGTGTCATGCCTTCGAGGGTTGTTACAGTGGATCCCACAATTGCATCTTTCAGACCGGTAACTGCGGCAATGTTTCCTGCAGGAATCTTGTCCACTTCAAGCCTCTCAGGGCCCATGAAGATACCTACCTGCTGGACTCTGCTCTTCTTTGCAGTGCCTGAGGTATAGACTTCCATACCACGGGAAAAAGAACCGCTGAACAGTCTTCCTGTTGCAACTTCACCTGCGTGGGGGTCAACAGAAATATCAGTTACCATGAATGCGAGGTCTCCGTCTGGATTTGCATGAGTCATGGACTCTCCGATCTCGGATTTCGCATCTCCGTGCCATATAACAGGTACTCTTCCCTTCTGGGCGTCAAGTGGGTTTGGCAGGAAGTGAATGACCATGTCAAGTACAGCTTCGTGCAGTGGGCACTTTTCTGCCAGGGACTTCATATCTCCGGCTTTACAGTATTCGTATACATCGTTAAAAGAAACCCCGGTTTTCTTCATCATGGGCACACTGATTGCCCAATTGTAAAGAGCTGACCCGAAAGCAACAGTTCCGGCTGCAGCATCAACTCTCCAGCCTGCCTTGTATTTTTCAGGGTTCATGTTCTTGATGAGCTTGTTCACGTGGTCAATGACTTTTCCAAGGCGAACCTGCATTTCCTGAGAATCTACCTGGAGCTCATTGATCAGCCTGTCGACCTTGTTAACAAAAAGTACAGGTCTTACATGTTCCCTGAGTGCTTGTCTCAGAACGGTTTCGGTTTGGGGCATTGTACCTTCGACAGCATCCACGACAACAACAGCGCCGTCTACAGCCCTCATTGCACGGGTGACGTCCCCACCAAAGTCAACGTGTCCGGGAGTATCGATTAGGTTGATCAGGTAGTCTTCATTATCAAAACTGTGAACCATGGAAACGTTGGAGGCATCGATAGTAATACCTCTTTGCTGTTCCTCTTCGTCGGAATCCATGAATAACTGTCTGCCTGCAAGTTCCTTCGAAATCATGCCGGCGCCGCCTAACAGGTTATCCGATAATGTAGTTTTTCCGTGGTCAATATGCGCAACAATCCCGATGTTTCTGATCTTTGCCGGTTCATTCATGAGCGTCGTTACACGCTCGACCATCTTCTTCCTTCGTCCCATGCTAATACCTTTTAAACAAATGTAATCTCGTTCTATAATGACTTTTTATATCGAGGCAACCCGCATAAGCGATTAACGTGCTGCCTTTGCAACTCTTTCCTTTGCATCCTTCCTGTTGATTGCGAAGGACTTTGTGTCACGGTTTGCAGCGCCTATTAATTCGGTTGCCAAACATTCTGCAACCGACCTCTTGGATTTAAAGGCTGCATTGTTGGTTCCCATACTGATGTAGCGCAGAGCTGTATCCACACGCCTCTGTGGTGCGGTGTCTACTGCTTTTGGCACGGAGATTCCGCCGTACTTCAGCCTTACTACTTCCTCCCTGGGGCCTGCGTTGGCAATAGCATCCACAAGCACCTGGATAGGGTTCTGCTGGGTTTTCCTGTTTATGATGTCGAAAGCTTCTTCAATGGCGCTGAGAGTCCTCTGCTTCTTTCCTGTGTTTACCTCGGTCCTCATCAGGTTATTTGCCAGACGTTCCACAATAGAAATCTCGGATTTGTTAAACTGCTGCCTCGCATGCTTTCCGCTGCTGTGGGGAACAATAACAGGAGTAAGACTGACATAGCGCTTAATTCCTAGGTCTCGGACTTCAACTTCAGTCGGGTCCCATTTGCCGAATATCTTCAAGAAAATCATCTCCTGGGTTTTTCCATTCTGCCGATAACCAGCTCGTTCAGAGATACGTTGTTTACGGCAGTCACTTTGAAGCGTACACCCGGAATATCACCCATAGCACCACCCATGCGGCCTCCAATCCTTTCCACGGTTACTTCATCGTGCTCGTCGATGAAATTCACTGCGCCGTCTCCTGGACAGAAAGCAGTTACCTGACGCCCGTTTTTAATAAGCTGGATTCTTACACATTTGCGGATAGCTGAGTTTGGCTGCTTTGCTTCAACTCCTACCTTTTCTAACACAATACCCCTACCCTGGGGTGCACCACCTAGCGGATCGGCTTTCACGTTCAGCCCAAGAACTCGCCTGCCATAGTATGAGTCTTTCCAGCGGGCATTTTTCCTGGTCTGTGTGAGAATATTAGCTGCATATTTTCCTTTAGCCATTGTTAATTTCTCCAAATTAAAAATTTATCTCAGTTTTCTAGAGGCATACTGGATGCCAGATTGTCCTTCAACGCCGGATTAATAGATCAATGTAAATTAAATTAGATTACTGCAGGATCACATCTTCTATATTATGATGGCGACGGGCAAGCATCTTTACTTTCTCAATGTTTTTGCCGTTACGACCTATGGCAAGCCCCTTTTCTTTATTGGGTACCTCTACATAAGCTAATCGCTTGCCATTTTTGTTTAGAATGTTTACCGAACTCACGGAAACAGGTCCAAAGGCATTCTTCAGAAAGGTAACAGGGTCATCTGAATATTCCACAAGTTCTATGGGTTTGTCCAAGGTCTTTTTAACGCGGTTTATATTCTCCCCATTTCTGCCTATAGCAAGTCCCATATCTCCCTGTTTTACGACATATACGAGCCTTTCCTCCTCAGGGATACAGTCAAGAATTTTGGCTCGCGTCATATTTTCAAATAACGCAATGTACTGGATGCTTTCTGCAGTAAGTCTTATTTCACCCAAGACGTTGCCAACTCCTTTTATTAAACTGTAGCTGCCAGAATATCGGATTCTCCTACATCGAGAATTGCCATGGCTGCAATCGTAAAAGGCTTACCGCATACCGGTCCGAGTTCTACACTTGTGCCTTCATATTCCAGAACAGGGACATTTGTTGCCTGAACTTTCTGTTTAATTTCTTCGGGGCAGTTTGATGCCAGGACCACCATTTTTGCAGAACCATCTGCAGCTGCATCCATGGTCCGGTTGGCTCCAACTATTACTTTTCCTGTTTTCACAGCCTTTATAAGAGATTTATCAACATTGATCTTCATTTTCATCAACTCTGTCTCAAATGAGCTCGTCTACTCTATCTCTTTCCTAATAAAGATTTTCCAAGCTCGGTGAATATATGGTACTCTAAATACCTGATGCCTTATATTTATTTTCTGGTTATGAGCCTAGCAGACTCGAGTTTCTGCAGCAGGATTCTCTAAGTTTCATAAAGGTAAGGTATACCTGATCTGAACTGGTCCTCTATCAGGCTACGCATTTAAATAATTATAGGTTGAGTTTCAGGTTTTTGCACCGGGCTGGCTTTTACCCAGAAACCTTCACTCTTCTGCCGCTTCTGCCGCTTCTGCTGCTTCTGCCGCTTCTATTGCTGCTTCAATTTCATCTCGTCTTCGGCTTATAAGGTGCACGTCTCCTGTACCCATACGGATAGGCTGGCCAACGATGATATTTTCCGTGACCCCCTGAAGCTGATCCACATCCCCGCGCATTCCTGCATCCAGCAAGTGATTTACCGTAACTTCGAAAGCTGCACGAGCAAAGACACTTGCCTTTTCTCCTGAAATTCCGTGCCTTCCAATCTGTTTTACTTCTCCGTCACAGGTCATAAGATCGGCCACAAGCATAATGTGACGGATGTCCACAGTAAGACCCTGTTCACGCAGAGTATCTGTAGCTTCCTTAATTATCGCATTTCTTGCAGCTTCGATTCCAAGCACTTCATAAATTTCATTGATGTTATTTGTACTTGTCCTTGTCTTATCCACGCCTTCGAACTGAAGCACTTCACGCAGGGCCGAACCTTCAGTGTAGAGTGTATATTCTTCCCCTTCCTTACGGACCACTACACGCTTGATTCCTTCTATTCCTTTCAGGGTGACATTATGGATGCTTTTTGCAAGCTGTAGAAGCTCCCTGTAAGAAGGCTCTCCCGGTGCAATGATAATTTGGTTATCTATATCCGGAGAGATGGTAACCATCACGTTCAATTCTTCATTGAACTTTTCTTTTACCTGATCTATAGTAATATTCCTGCCTTCCATTGCCTTCTCATGCAGGTCAATTATCAATTTCATCTGGGAAAGATCAGTGGTTACGTCAGCGATATGATCAATTTTTGTGGCTTCAATCTCCCAGGCAAGATATCTTGTCTTTTCCCTGTCGTAAGCATAGTCCTCAGGATGTTCTTTTGAGAGGGCAATTGTCATCATAGGAGTGCTCGGAATTTTTCGAGCATCCACAATTTCAATAAGACGGGGCAGACCGAGTGTAACGTTAATCTCGGCCACACCAGCGTAGTGGAAGGTACGCATTGTCATCTGGGTACCCGGCTCCCCTATGGATTGGGCTGCAACCACACCGGCAGCATCACAGGGTTCCATACATGAGGTATGATACTCTTCCATCACCTGTTCTATAATCTCTTCCATTTCCTTCTTGCTTACTCCGGCTTTGATAACATCTGCCTTGAGAGCATTAAGGATATTTGAAGGGAGAGGCAGATCTTTTATCATGCTATCGATTGTAGCTTCACTAATACTCATCAGGCCACCTCCCGGTTTACTACGGAACGGACAATCCTGTGGATTGTATCGGGCTTGCTGAAATCACTTTTTGTGGGGTTAATCCCATCTTCTCCGAACTTGAACTGCACAAGCACACCTCTGGTATCCCTGACCGTAAGATCGTACTGGACTTCCAGGTCCTGAAGAGCATTAACAAGCCTTCTCTGCAGGTACCCTGATTGTGATGTCCTGACTGCAGTGTCCACAAGACCTTCCCTACCACCGATTGCATGGAAGAAATATTCAGTCGGGTTAAGCCCGCTCTTGTAGCTTGCCTTAACGAACCCGTGGGCATCAGAACCCAGGTCTCCTTTCTCGAAATGGGGCAGTGTCCTGCCTGCATATCCTCTGCGGATACGTTCACCACGAACTGCCTGCTGACCAACACAGGCTGCCATCTGAGTAAGGTTCAGAATGGAACCTCTGGCTCCTGAGCGGGCCATGATAACTGCCGAGTTTTCAAGTCCCATATGGCTGTCTGCGATATTACCGGTCTCGTCTCTGGCCTTTCCGAGCTTCTGCATGATGCTCATTTCAATTGTCTCATCAAGGGTTCTTCCAGGAAGAGGTTCAAGTTCTTTATTCTGGTAAGACTTGATGAGGTTCTGCACAGCACCTTCAGCTTTGCCGAGGACTTCATTGATCTGGATTCTGGCTTCTTTCGGAATATCCTCATCAGCTATCCCGAAACTCAGGCCTGTTCGCATGATAGCCCTAACTGCAAGCATAGTCATATTGTCTATAAAGCGGGCTCCGGCTTCAGGGCCTATTTCCTTGATAATACGGTCCTGAACTTTTCCTTTGAATGCTCCGATGGCCGCCTCGTCTATCGTACCTTTAATGAGTTCTCCGTCCCGGATCACCACATAGGCATCGTTAGGGCACTCCTCTTTCTTGCAGGTATCACAATGCGAGCAAACCTGAGCTGTAAACTGTGCATTCAAATTTTTGGGCAGGATCTGGCTGAAAATCTGTTTTCCTGTCCAGTAGGGCTTTCCGTCGGGATCATACCCTGCAGGGGAAGGCAACTCACGGATATCACTTTTCCGGAGCATATCATAAGCATCATTAGCTGAGATATGATCTTCATACCGTGTCAGTAGGAAAAGCCCAGAGATGTGGTCGTGAATCCCGCCTATAATAGGTCCTCCGAAACGCGGGGAGAGAATATTTTCCTGAACCTGCATGAGGATCTTTGCCTCAGCCCTGGACTCTTCGGTCTGAAGGGCATGCATGTTCATCTCGTCCCCATCAAAGTCAGCGTTATATGGAGGACAGACCGCAGGATTTAACCTGAATGTCTTATTCGGGAGTACCTTAACTGAATGAGCCATGATACTCATTTTGTGTAGAGACGGCTGCCTGTTAAAGAGTACAATGTCTCCATCCTTTAACTGGCGTTCAACTGTCCATCCGAACTCCAGCTTTTCGGCAAGGTCATCTTTGTTTACATTAGTAACTTTTATACGCCTACCGTCAGGCCGCAGCACGTAGTTTGCTCCGGGGTGTACATCTTCCCCATTGCGCACGTAAATCTTTAGCTGTTCTATATTCCTTGGCGTTACCACTGCGGGCATTGTCAGGGTCCTTGCAATGGGCATAGGAACCCCTACCTCATTAATGCTAAGGTTCGGGTCCGGAGAGATTACCGTACGGGCTGAGAAGTTAACACGCTTACCTGACAGACTTCCTCTGAAACGCCCTTCTTTACCCTTCAAACGCTGGGAAAGAGTCTTTAAGGGCCTGCCTGACCTGTGCCTTGCAGGAGGTATCCCTGAGACGGAGTTGTCAAAGAAGGTTGTAACGTGATACTGAAGGAGTTCCCAGAGGTCCTCAATAATGAGCTGAGGTGCACCGGCCTCCCTGTTTTCCTGGAAGCGCTGATTAATCCTAATAATATCTACAAGCTTGTGAGTCAGGTCGTCTTCACTGCGCTGTCCGGATTCAAGGGTAATTGAAGGACGAACCGTAACAGGAGGTACTGGCAGGACTGTAAGGATCATCCATTCAGGCCTTGCGTTCTTCGGGTCCATCCCAATAACCCGGATATCTTCGTCAGGGATATTCTCGAAACGGTCCCTTATCTCTGTAGGGGTTAATTTCTCTCCGTTTTCAAGATACTCAGTGGGTTTTTCAAATTTAATATCTAACTGTTCCTCGTTACAGTAAGGGCAGACCTTTACTTTACTGGCTTCCTTATAAGCCTCGTTAATCAGGTCATCAGGCATATGCCCGATTTCCTCAATGCCTATAAGCTGATCCAGAAAATGCTGTTTCTGTGCAGGTTCAAGCAGGATCTTGCTGCATTTCCTACAGGTTGCCCTGAGAAGTTTTCGGATTACTTTATTGAAACCAACGTGGACCACAGGGGCGACGAGTTCAATGTGTCCGAAGTGGCCTGGACACTCGCCTGCTCGTCCTGAACAGGTTTTGCAGCGAAGCCCGGGGTCAATAACCCCGAGTTTTGTATCCATAAGCCCCATATCTATTGGAAATCCGTCATCATCGTAAGTGTCGGCTGTGATGATCGGGGTTGAACTCATTTTACGGATCTCTTTTGGGGAAAGTAAACCGAATTTAATAGAAGAAATTCTTTTTGGGATTGGAGGTACGTTTGCCATATCTGCCTCACCTCATACCGCGTCTTCAAGTTTAAGCCTGGGCGCAACTCCCAGGGATTTTATTTCATCAAGCAGCAGCTTGAATGCGTAGCTCATCTCCACAGGATATATGTCCGTGTCAGCTCCGCAGGTTGAGCAGAAAGAGACATTCCGCTGCTTGTCATACGTTGCAATCATTCCGCAGTGGGAGCAGACAAGTTCCACAACCTTGTCCGACTCGTCGAGCAGCCTTTCTTTTAATGACATGGCAGCTCCGTGCCCTACAAGCACATCACGCTCCATTTCTCCGAATCTGAGACCTCCTTCTCTGGCTCGACCTTCAGTTGGCTGGCGGGTAAGTACCTGTACTGGTCCGCGAGACCTTGCATGCATCTTCGAAGTGACCATATGGTGCAGTTTCTGGTAGAGAATAACCCCAACAAAGACATCTGCAGGAATCATCCTCCCGGTTGCTCCATCGTAGAAAACCTCTTTTCCGGTGTGGGCAAAACCGTGCTTTTTCAGGGCTTCTCGAAGATCTTCTTCATTTTCCCCGGAGAAAGCTGTTGCATTAACTCTTCGGCCTTCCATGGAACCTACTTTTCCACCAATCATTTCCAGAACGTGGCCTACAGTCATACGTGAAGGAATTGCATGCGGGTTGATCATCAGGTCAGGAGTTAGGCCGGATTCCGTAAACGGCATATCGGCAATCGGGACTTTCAGGCCGATAACTCCTTTTTGCCCGTGTCTTGAAGCGAATTTGTCCCCTATATCAGGAATCCTTTCATCTCTTACTTTTACCTTGGCAAGCCTGGTTCCGTTAATGGATTCGGTCAGAATAACCGTATCAACAATTCCGGTTTCATTTGACCGCATTGTGATCGAGCTTTCTCGCCTCTGCTCGACTGCAATCCCGAAGTCCGACGGTTCTTCAAGGAACCTTGGAGGACTGGTCTTTCCAATCAGTACATCGTTGGGTCCAACCGGAGTTTCGGGATTCACAAGCCCATCAGTATCCAGGTTAGCATAGGCTTCTGCACTGCGCGCTCCACGGTATTCAGAGTCAGGAATCTCAAACTTATCTTCCTGTCCACCCGGATACCTGCGTTCTTCTCCTTCGAAAGTTCTGAGGAAGTGACTTCTCCCGAGACCTCTATCAATTGAGCCTCTATTGAAAATCAGGGCATCTTCAATGTTATACCCTTCATAGGACAGAATTGCAACCACAAAGTTCTGGCCTGCAGGCCTGTCATCAAAACCTATTGCTTCCGAGGTCCTGGTTTTGGTCATTGCTCTCTGAGGATAGTGAAGGACATGGGCACGGGTATCAGGTCTGAGTTTCTGGTTTGCGGTTGCAACTCCAATACATTGCTTTATCATGGCTGCACCCATGGTATTACGCGGAGACGCATTATGTTCTGGATAAGGAACCATTCCCGTAGAGATTCCGAGAATAAGTTCAGGATCAATCTCCATGTGAGTATGCCTTGGACCAATGTCAGCCTCGTAGAGTGCGATATAGGCATTTTCCTCTTCTTCAGCATCGAGATACTCTATGCAGCCTTCTTTCACCAGGTCATCAAAATTGATTTCCTTGTTCTTAATTTTCTTTACGTGCTCTGGAGTTACCTTGAGAGCTCCGTTCTCCACAACTAGGAGGGGCCTTCTTGCTCTGCCCATATCGGAGTTTATAACTACTTCTCTAGTGCTGTCGTTAAGAGCGACATTAACCTGTCTGGATATGAACCCCTGCCGCCTCATTTTTCGGAGCTCGTCTACAAGCTCCGCAGGGTTATCATGGGTCCCGACAAGCTCCCCGTTTATGAATACTTTTGCTTTAGTCATCTAACATCGACCCCTCAATCACCGAACATTGATCCGGCATCGTCCATATCTGAATAATCGTAAAAATCATCATCTTTGTATTTGCTTTCGACTTCTGAAGGCTCTTCATACTCTTCAACAATCTCTTCTCCAAACTCATCAAGTAGGGTTTCCTTTATTTTAGCTGGGAGTTCCGGTACCTTTACAACCACACGCTCAACGTTAAGATCATAGAGGATTTTCTTTATTCCGTCGATCTCCTCTATTCCTGTTGAAAGCTCAACCATCTCGGCAAAATTTTTCACCAGACCACAGTTTGGACCTTCAGGGGTTTCCGAAGGACAGAGTCTTCCCCACTGGGTTGCATGCAGGTCTCTGGCTTCAAAGTGAGGTTGGGCACGGGAAAGAGGAGAAATTACACGGCGAAGATGAGAAAGCGTGGAGATATAGTCGTTTCTGTCAAGAAGCTGAGACACACCTGTTCTTCCTCCAACCCAGTTTCCGGTTGCTAGTGGGTGCTGCAGGCGGTCAGTCAACACATCTGCCCTGACTATTGTTGCGACATTCAACTCCCTGTTCCTCATGTTTGCACGTTCGAGCTGATATTTTATGTCTCTTGCAAGCCTGTTGAAAGATACCCTAAAGAGATCTTCCATCAGGTCTCCTGCGAGTTTCAGCCTTTTATTTGCGTAGTGGTCTTTATCGTCTTCCGAACGCTTACCAAGCGCCAGCTCGAAACAGGACTCCGCCATTCTTGCCAGGAAGTGAGCCTTGGAGATCCTGTCTCTCATGTCGTTTCCAAGATGAGGGAACAGGTACCTGTCAATAACATAGTTTGCTCTTTTTATCTGGTATTCCTTTGCCTGGCCTGCAGCGACCCTAGCTCCAATTTTCTCGATTGCCTCTTCCTGGGTTTCGACTTCGGCTTCTTCGAGGTTTTCCAGCATGAATTTGATAATTTCGGGATCGCTTGAAACTGCATTTACAATATCTTCATCAGTTACAATCCCAAGAGCTCTCATCAGTGTAATGAAGAAGACTCGACCTGAAATTGAAGGGAAAGAAACCTCAAGCAGGGATTTTCTTCCTCTTTCTACGATTACGAGGGCTCTGTATCCGCGTTTCTGTGAGAAAACCTTTGCAACTTCTATGGTATCGCCGTACCTCTCTCCATACTCTACAAGAATTTTGTTAGGAGCGAGGTCTTCAAGAGTCATAACCACTCTTTCGGTACCACCGATAATGAAATATCCCCCAGGATCAAGGGGATCTTCCCCATAACGAACTTTTTCGGTTTCGCTGAGCCCAGGAAGGTTACAGATCTTGGATTTGACCATGATAGGAAGCTGTCCGATTTTTGCTTCCATTACTTCGGACTCAACTCCGTCTTTTACTACGCTCATTTCGAGGTAGAGAGGGCCTGAGTACGAGAGGTTCCTGAGCCTTGCCTCGTTGGGATAAAGTTTTTCGATTGCCCCGTCGGCTTCTTTTACCACAGGATGTTCTACCCGGATTTTGCCAAGTTTGAGGTAGGTATCCTCGATATCGGTTTCTATTATTCTCTGTTCATCTATGATTTTTTGCAGCCCGTAATCTATAAACTTGTTAAACGAGTCTATATGGTGCTGCACTATTTTATCCCGTGTAAAATAAGCCTGCGACAGTATACTTGTTTCTAACGCGATGATAGCACCCTCTTTGCTTTATTAAAATGAAAATCAAGAGATTCTGATCCTTAGATCGGTATGCAACTGTTGAATTTTGCCGTATGATGGTGCGTGGAATTCAAAAAGACACATTCCGTGAAGAAATTCAATCTTGCAAGCGGTTTACCCCATGCCGCTTACTCGATCACAAGTCTGTAGTACTCTGCCTCCCCTGCAGTTTGACTTTTTCTTGTGATTTTCACTACGTCTCCGACAACAGCTCCTATTTCTTTACTAACAGGATCCTGCACTTTGATTTTCGGAAGTTGCTCCTTTTCTATGGAATATTTGCTCAAAACAGATTTTAACTCGCCTTCAGACATAATTTCATGTTTAGGGACCGACTCATGGTCGAGCAGGCTGAATTTTGTCAAATCCTTTCCTCCAAAAATAAAGTATTCAAAAAATTTGTCAGGTCTGATTTTCCCGCGAATGGCCTTTCCGCCGGATATAATAAAGAACATGGCGGGCCCGTAGGGATTTGAACCCTAGGCCGACTGGTTAAAAGCCAGTCGCTCTGCCTGACTGAGCTACGGGCCCAGTTACTTTTTTTACATCATTTTACTTCTTTGCACCTGGAGCTTTTTTCATGCCACCCTGCTGCCCCGCTGCCTCAGGGAGCACCTCTCACACCGGTGCAACCCTCTAATTATAGCTATTCTATAAATAGTTTATGGTGAGATCCTTTTTTCTCCCGGAATTCCTGTATATTTAAGCTGAAATTATTTCTCACGTGACGTGTTTTTACGGGATTTTTTTAGATTTTGCCAGTAAAATATATGTACGATAATTTTTAACTTTTTAAAAGTAAGGCCAAAAATTCAATTTATTTCTCTTATTCCCGGGTAACTTGAGACTTTTGCCCCAATTCTGAATAACGTCCCTATTCCCGGTAGTCACCCTCTCCAAAATAAAGTATTAATTAGTCAAATCCAAATTTCTAAATTTAAGTATTTTAAAAAATGCAAGCAGGGTATGTATATCTCAGCTCTAATGCCTCTATCATCTATAATAGAGTGATCTATAGAGCTATCTCGAGAGCCACTTGATTAATGATATAAATATGTAAAGATGTACATCCTGAAAATTTTACTAATTCTCCTATACTGTAAGTTTTATAACAAATTCAGTTCCAGAATCCCTGTTTAATTCAAGTTCACCATCTAATTGATCTACCAGGATGGTTACCAGCTGTATTCCAAGCGTATCGGAGTCTTCTATATTAATGCTTTTAGGTATGCCTACTCCGTTATCCGAAACGGTCAGGGTATAACCGGTAGTTTTACTCTTCCCATTGCTGTCTTCAATTGCACCGTTTTCAAAATTTCCGTTTTCGTTCCTGGAGAGTTTTATCTGGATTTCTCCGGTTCTACCTCCCGGAAATGCATGTTTAAGAGAATTTGAGACAAGTTCGTTAACAATCATACCTAACGGAACTGCGGTGTCCATATCAAAAAAGGTGTTTTCCTCTATTTCCAGAACCTTCTGGGCTCCTGAAGCTCCAATGTTGTAACACTTGAAAAGGTCCTCAGTCAGCTTCTGCAAGTACGTTGCAAAGTTAAGTGTACTTACTTCTCGGGACCCATACAGTTCTTCATGGATCAAGGCCATAGAAATAACCCTGTTCTGACTATCCCTGAAAGCTGAAAGGACTTTTGAAGTATCATATACATCATTGCCAGCAAATTTTTCAGCCTGGAGATCAAGCAGAGATGAGATCACTTGCAGGTTATTCTTTATTCTATGATGAATTTCCTTTTTACGGGCTTCTTCAATCTTTTTCAAGGTGTTTTCTGCCTTTTTCCTTTCTGTGATATCCTTCATTATCCCAAGGACTTTATTTGTGAGATAATTTCCTTTTTGAAGGTAGACTCCATGATCTTCTATATGGATATAACTTCCATCTTTCCTTCTCAAACGATATTCCAAATGGAAGTTTCTTTTATTTTTTCTTTTATTTTCAGTTTTTTTTATGCTTTTACCGCAGTCTATTATTTTTTGATTCCAGACATTTTTCTGGTCGTCAGGATGAACATTGTTTATCCAGAGCTTAACTCCGGTGCTCAGTAATTCTTCCTGAGTATATCCTGTAACCTTTTCTATGGCACCTGCCCAGTAAATTTTATCTTCTTCAATGTCATACTCGTATACGAGCTGGCCGGTCTGTTCTGTTATGATCCGATATCTTTCCTCACTTTTCTGAAGCTTTTCTTCGGCTTTTTTACTTTCAGTTATATCTCTGACAATAACTGAGATAGCTATAAGCTCTCCAGATATCTCTAAAACCGGAGAAAGAGTCATTGAGATATCAATAATCTTACCGTCTTTTCTTAACCGTGAAGTCTCATACTGGTGAATCTTTTCTCCCTGTCTTACCATTTCAGTTAGTTTTAGTGTTTCGTTTTCCAAGCCGCATGGTATTAGGAGTGTTGCAGGCTTTCCCAATATTTCTTCAGCTGAATATCCGTATATTTGTTCTGCTCCCTGGTTCCAGCTGGTAATGAAACCGTCAAGAGACCGGGTTATAATAGCATCATTTGATGATTCCACTATATTTGCTAAGTTCTGAACTCTTTCCTCTGCTTTTTTACGCTCAATGGAATACTGGATAGAACGTTTCAATAACCTACTGTCTACCTGCCCTTTGACCAGGTAGTCCTGAGCACCTTTCTTTACAGCATCAATTCCTATTTTTTCATCACTTATCCCAGTAAAAATTACAATGGGAATTCTTGAATTCCTTGCATGAATTTCAAGAAAAGTATCAATGCCATCACTATCTGGCAATCCCAGGTCAGATAATATTATGTCAAACAAGTTCTCTTTAAGAAAACTCAAGCCTTCTTTCAAGGTTTCAGCATTTTTAAGTTCATATCGAAAGTCGGCGGATTCTTCGAGCATCTCTTCAATTAAACCTGCATCCCCGGGATTGTCCTCGAAAAGTAAGATTTTTACTTTTTCTTCCATAGCCAAACCGTCCTATCCGGGTTAACTTGACTTTACTTCGATGGCAATTTTACAATCTCAAGCCAGAAATTTTCTATAGATTTAACTACTTTTAGAAACTGGTCAAAGTCAACAGGTTTAGTAATGTATGCGTTGGCATGAAGATTATAAGATCTCAGTATGTCCTCTTCAGCTTTGGAAGTGGTTAAAACCACAATAGGTATATTTTTTAGTTCATCGTCGCCTTTAACTTCCTCAAGAACTTCACGCCCGTCTTTTTTTGGTAAATTTAAATCCAGTAGTATTATATCCGGGCGTGGGGAGCCTGAAAACTGTCCTTCGCCACGTAGAAAAGCGATTGCTTCTTCTCCATCCTCTACAATATGAAGAACGTTCCCGATTTTTGCGTCTTCGAAACCTTCTTCTATTAGTCCAATATCGCCTTTACTATCTTCTACTACAAGAATCTCTACCGGTTTAAACGCTATCCGAGTTTTCATACCTATTTCCTTCCTAAATGATGAAGCTAAGCAAGAACCTTGAACTTTTCTGAAATTGATTATCGAATTTAAACCCAAATTTCAAAGAGGTCAAATTTTTTACGATATTTCTTTATTATAAAATTTTATAGGAATTATTGGTAGAGTGAAGTAAAAGATCGAACCTTTACCTGATTCAGATTCTACCCAAATATGTCCTCCATGTCTTTCTACGATTTTTTTACAAATTGAAAGCCCTATACCTGTTCCAGGGTACTCTTCTCTTTTATGAAGCCTTTTAAAGACTTCAAAGATCTTATCATAGAATCTGGAATCAATTCCAATTCCGTTATCCTGTACTGAAAATAGCCATTGTTCGGCCTTTTCCTCTGCAGAAATCTCGATTTTCGGGGCTTTTTCACTGCGGAATTTTATAGCATTACTGATAAGATTTTGGAATACCTGAGCTAACTGGATAGAATCTGCCATTACTACAGGTAAAGAACTATAGGATATACTGGTTTCACTTTCTTTTATGGATACATCTAAATCAAATACTACCTGATCCAAAATAGATTTGCAGTCTGTGGGCTCGAATTCTCTGGCTTTTGTAGTCACTCGAGAATATTCTAGAAGATCATTTATTAGATTTTGCATACGGGTAGCCCCGTCTACCGCAAAATAGATGTATTTGTCAGCTTTATCGTCAAGCTTTCCCTGATATTTTCTTTGCAGAAGCTGTAAGTAACTTGCTATCATTCTTAAGGGCTCTTGCAAGTCATGGGATGATACATAGGCAAATTGCTCTAATTCTGCATTTGAGCGAGCAAGTTCCTCTAATTTTAGTTTTAACAGTTCTTCTGCTTTTTTTCTCTCAGTAATATCTCGTGCTGCAGCAAAAACCCCAATAACCTTACCGGTTTCGCCTTTGTAAATCGAAGCATTATACAAAACAGGAGTTACTTGACCATTCTTGTGCTGGATTTCAAGAGGATAATCCCAGACTTCACCTTCTATAAACGCCTGTCGATATCCTTCACTGGCTTTTTCAGAGTCTGTAAAATAATCCGAAAAATCAGTTCCTATCAATTCATTTCTGGAATATCCTGTAACCAGTTCTGTAGCCTTATTTAAATCGGTTATCTTTCCGTCAGGCCCTATAGTAAGCAGGGGGTCGAGACTGGCTTCAATAAGGCTACGGTTATAAATGTTTGATAACCTCAGAGCCTCTTCTGCCTTTTTCTGTTCACTGATATCACGTGCAGCTGCAAAAATTCCAATAACTTCTCCAGCTTCATCTCTGTAAACCGATGAATTATACAAAACCGGGGTTATATGTCCGTTTTTATGCTGAATTTCCAATGGGTAATCTCGCACCAGCCCTTCCCGGAATACATGCTGATATCCTTCTCTGGCTTTCTCAGGCGCGGTGAAATAATCTGAAAAATCAGTCCCAATTAACTCCTCACGAGAATAACCCGTAGCAAATTCTGTTGAATTATTCACATCAGTAATTTTACCATCCGGACCGATAGTTACAAAGGGATCTATACTGGCTTCAATAAGACTGCGATTATATGCGTTAGCCAGTTTTAATGCCTTTTCTGCCCTTTTCTGTTCGGTAATATCCTGAACTGTTCCTCGCATCCAAACAGGAATTCCTTTATCATTAAAAATAGCTTCAGCCTGTTCATGTACTATACGTTCTTCTCCATTGGCTGATATAATCCTGTGATCAATACTGTAGGTCTTTCCGTTTAAAGCCTCTTTAACTGCATTATTTACATAATCTCGATCTTCTGGATGTATATACTCCATAAATGCATCGTAAGTTACCCCAAATTCTTGGGGAATGCATCCAAAAATGCGATAAATTTCGTCAGACCAGTAAAGTTCATTATTTATAATATTCCATTCCCAGTTTCCAAGATGCGCCATTCTTTGAGCTTCAGCAAGGCCTTTTTCGTTTTCTTTCAGTGATTCATAAGCCTTCTCAAGCTGCATTGTACGTTCTTCAACTAACTCTTCCAGGTTATCAAGTGTTTCATTCAGTTTTGCTTCTGCTATTTTTATGTCTGAAATATCACGGGAAATTGAAAGAATGGAAGCAATTTTCCTGCCAATAAACTCAGGTACTATTTTTGTGTTAAAATAGTATTCTTTCCCTTGAGGCGATATGTAATGGAATTCCATTGTCATAGGTTTTCCTGTGGCGAAAACTTGCTGATGGTGTTCTTCCCAGAACTTTACATGCTCAGGATCTCTTCCCAATTCAGTTTTAGTTTTCCCGATAATTTCTTCCTGAGGAAAACCATAAATTTCGGTAGCGGTAGGATTAATGTACATATAGCGGTTTTGTGTATCAAAACGAGCAATTATGTCAGGAGAATTTTCAGCTAATGCACGGAATTCATTTTCGCTTCTAAGTAATGCTTCTTCAGCCTGTTTGCGTTCGTTGATGTCACGTGCTACATGAACGCTACCGATTATTTTTCCTTCAGAGTCATAGAGTGGCGAGACACTCACTATGAAGTAACCACCTAGGCATTCCTCGCAAATCTCCGCAGTGTGTTCAAGCCCATCCTCAAGCATCCTCCTATGCGGACAAAAAGAAGGAGGCCTATCCGTCCCATGTACAGCCTGGTAGCAGGTTAAGCCTGTACATTTTTCGGGTTTCAATCCAAATCGTGCCGCCATTGCCTTGTTTGCACGAACAATTTTATATTCATTGTCAAGTATGGCTATCAGGTCTGGCACAGCATCAAAGGTGTATCCCCAATGCTGCTCTATTCCAAGAGCTTTTTTTCCTTCTTTTTTGCGCCTGGAACTCTCGATCTGCTCCCATTTTTCTTCCTTCTTAACCAGAGCAAACTGATGGTTGCTGACAACGTCAATTATGTTAGTTGCGCTGCATTTCTCAAGGAAATAAGTGCATAGAGCCATCATCTGGTAGTTACCAATAGTAGTATCTATTAGTTCTTCATATTCGATGAAATCATTCCAGCCTTCTTTTTCCAGCCAAAAGGTGTTTCCGCTCAATCTCAGGCCATCGTAGCCTTTAGCTAGAGCCTGATCGAGTTTTTCAATCCACCCATTAAGTATTCTTTGCGGATCGAAAGTCCCATCTACTACATACCAGCAGTCATAGGGAATAATTTCGATTTGCCCTCTCTCCAAGTAAATATCAATCTCGGAATAAGCCTTTCTCAGGGCTTCTTTTGCCTCTTCCTCATCGAGAGGCTGTGATGTAATCCACATACAAAATTCATTATTTTCCAGTCCTGCTTTGAAGTAGGGGATAAGTATGTCAATTAAATCTTCTTTTGTCTGGTAGAATTGACAGAAGTGAGTTCCCCAGGGCGCATCTTCAATAATATCAATGCCAGATTTTCTCAAACTTTTTTGCATTCCAACCCTTTTCCGAATTTCAAAGGTAATTTAAAAGTTTGTTTTTAATCAATACAATAATTGGTCACCCGTGAGTGATTTGTTACTTATAAGATCAGGCAATTTTCTAGACAATTTTCTAAAATTTTGTCATATAAACCAATTTATTCATTATCCCTTTGCCAGGACTTTCAAAATACGGAACCTGATATCGAAATATTTGATGTAAGCTTTTGATATAATTGTTTGATTTAATTTTTGATGTAATCGTTTGATGTTTAATGCCCAACTTTTAACCCACTCCTTGTCAAAGTTTTTAGCCTTTGAATGTTTTCTTGTACATCAGGTATCCATTATTTTCTAACCTATTTCTCTAACCTCTGTTAATCAATACTTCATGTTCTAGGTCTAAAGAGTAATTTACGTATTTGCTGCTATCGATTTCACCTAAATTTCCGCTACTGAAATCGAATTCCACCATTTTTGTAAAAAGTAAAAATATGTTCTTTTTTCAAATGTATTTCTAAAATAAATTATACATTTGTTATGTTCTTTGCAAATTATTGGTTATAAAACTGCCTATGATAAATATCAAAATATTTAACTCTCGACAAAAATTCTTAAAAAAGAAATTCAATAGTACTATATCAGTTAATAAATATTCAATAAGTTGAACAATGTTTATGAAGTAAAGTAATTTAGGAGATAAAATTTTATTTAGAGACCATGTTAAGTGGTTATAAAAATATGATAAAGATTCTGAGATGCGGTAAATATTATTGCCTTGTGAAAATGGAATGCAATCAAAAATTAAAGCAGTAAGATTACTGCACTTTAAATCGTCAGAATCTCTTGACTGCGGAAAGTACTCTTTTTGTTTTCTTAATTACGTCCCGCACTCCCAGCCGCTCATGTAGCATTCCTGTGCCGGTGTGAGTTCATCTATACTTATGCCCATTGATTCAAGTTTCATTTTTGCCACAAAAGTATCAAGTTCAAGAGGTACTTTATGAACTCCGTTCGTAAGCTTGTTTTCGGCAATATAACGCACACAGAGGGCCTGGTTTGCAAAACTCATGTCCATAACTTCGGCAGGATGCCCGTCGCCGGCAGCAAGGTTAACCAGCCTGCCTTCAGCTATAACATTGATGCGCCTGTCGCCGAGATCGTATTCTTTTATGTTATGTCTTACGATTCGGACGGATTTAGCAAGGGAGGCAAGGGCTTCCATATCGATTTCCACGTTGAAGTGCCCGGAGTTTGCAAGGATTGCTCCGTCCGGCATGGTCTGGAAATGTTCGGCTGTGAGGATATCGCGGTTTCCGGTAGTGGTCACAAAGATTTCCCCTAATTTTGCAGCGTCTGACATTTTCATTACCCTGTACCCGTCCATCCTGGCTTCAAGGGCCCTTATAGGATCGACTTCGGTAACGATTACATTTGCTCCAAGGCCTGAAGCTCGCATCGCAACACCGCGCCCGCACCAGCCGTAGCCTGCAACAACAACGTTTTTGCCTGCTACTAAAAGGTTTGTGGTTCTGTTAATTCCATCCCAAGCTGACTGGCCTGTTCCATAGCGGTTATCAAAAAGAAATTTGGTCATGGCATCGTTTACCGCAATAACTGGCATTTTCAGGGCTCCTTCCTTTTCCATTGCATGAAGCCTGTGCACACCGGTAGTTGTTTCCTCGCAGCCGCCCAATATGTTCGGAAGTAGGTCGGTCCTTTCCTTATGCAGTTTAAATATAAGGTCTGCGCCGTCGTCTATGGTGATATCGGGTTTGATGTCCAGGACCCGGTCGATTGCTTCGTAATATTCCTGGCTCTCGACTCCGTATCTTGCAAAACAGCTTATATTCTTGCGGGTACCGAGGGCAAGGGCCACATCATCCTGCGTGCTGAGAGGATTGCAGCCGGTGATCGATACCTCTGCACCTCCTGCTGCTAGGGTCTCTACAAGGACTGCAGTTTTTGCTTCCACATGCAGGGCCATTCCTACCTTCAGCCCTTTCAGGGGTTTTTCTTCCTCAAACTTCTCCCTGACAATAGCAAGTACAGGCATATGGTTTCTTGCCCAGTCCATTTTCATGTTTCCGGATTCTATGAGTTCTTTTTCGGTCATGTTGATCCCGTAGTATCAGATAGGCAATTGAATTCAATTTATATTAAATCAAACATATTCGATTTCTTTAAAAATCAAACAGAAGTGTTTACATTTAATTCATTGAGGTTACACACTGGAACATTATTTCAACTTATTTATCCACTTCTGGTATTTAATTACAGCATTATATCTGGGTTTCATATCAAAATATTTCAATGTAGTCTGGTATCAAGATCCTATTTCATTAGAGGGTTAGGCATTTACCCTTGCAACAAGTTCTTCTGCAGCTTTTTGAGCTTCTTCCATTACTTTCTGCTCGTCCAGGGCCAGTACCCTGTAATCGTCCATCAGGATTTTTCCGTTTACAATTGTTGTCCTGACATCGCTTCCTTTTGCAGAGTATACTAGGTGGGAAGGAACATCAAAGCAGGGGGTAAGATGCGGTTTTTTCATGTCCACTACTATCAAGTCCGCTTTCATTCTGGGTTTCAACATGCCGGTTTCCGTGCCTAGGGCTTTTGCACCATTCACTGTTCCCATTTGAAGTACCTGTCTCGCAGGAAGGGCAATAGGGTTGAAAGTATTGACTTTGTGCAGAAGAGCAGCCGTTTTCATCTCCTCAAAAAGATCAAGGTTATTGTTTGAGGCACAGCCGTCAGTGCCAAGGCTCACATTCACTCCTTTTTCGAGCATTGTGTGTACAGGTGCAATCCCTGAAGCCAGTTTCATATTGCTTATGGCATTGTGGGAAACATTCACCCCTCTTTTCCCAAGAATTTCTATATCGCCTTCCGAAAGCCAGACACAGTGAGCGGCGAGCACATCAGGCCCGAAAAATCCTATATCTTCCAGGAGATGTACCGAACATTTACCGTACCTTTCTTTCATAGCTAGGAGTTCGGCTTCCGTTTCAAGGACATGGATATGGATGCCGGCACCATCCCTGTTAGCCTCTTCCCTCACCTTTGCAAGGAATTCCTCAGAACAGGTATTCGGGGCATGGGGTCCATACATTGTTTTTATTCTGCCACCGGCAGCTCCCTGCCAGGCTCGAACAAAGCGTTTACCTTCCTTAAGGTCGGTTTCTCCTTTTTCTTCGTTCCAGAGTTCTATGAGCCCATGACAAAGTGAAGCCCGAAGTCCTGATGCCTCAACAGCTTTTGCGGTTTCGTCCATATAGAAGTACATGTCTGCAAAAGAAGTAGTGCCCGACTTGATCATTTCCAGGCAGGCAAGCAGGCTGCCTTTATAAACATCTTCTGCAGTCAGTTTTGCTTCGGCAGGCCAGATATGTCCCTCAAGCCAGTCTGCAAGCTGTAAATCGTCGGCATAACCCCTAAAAAGCGTCATTGCGGCATGAGTATGCGTATTTACAAGCCCTGGCATTACTACCGAATGTTTTGCATCAATTACAGTCTCGGCACTTTCACTGGTCTTTTCTCCGATCTCCGTAATCTTTCCGTCTTCAATAACAACAGTCCCGTTTTTGAGGTCTCCCACTTCAGGGTCCATTGTTAAAACGTAAGCATTTTTTATAATTATGTCAGCCATATAATCAGATCCGTCAAGTAATGAACTGAAGCTGTTCAACTATTCTGAATTTAAGAATCCGGTCCAAATTTAAGAAATTCTGGACTTAATAAGCAACTGAAATTAAAAGGTATTGAGATTAAGAGGTTATCCTAAAAAAAGTTGTCCTGAAAATTATGCTAAAACCCAGTGAAGAAGGTTCTTCGCTGTTCTGTATGGGTTTAAAATAATTGATTAGTTAGCAAGTATTCAACTCAAACATGAAAACGTCAAGCTTGAATGTGATTTTCGACAACGATTATTTCTATATTTTAGGATGTTACTTAAACATTTAAGAGACAAATGGGAGTTACCCACTCGAAATAGCGAAGAGCCAATTTTTGCAACACAACCTTTTAAAAAGAATGTGAAAAACATAGAACTACTGAACTGCAACATGTATCTGAAGCTCCAAAGTTATTTTAATTTTTTTGACTGATCTTCAGATTATGGGTGCTGCAATAGTATATTGTCTTTGTCATTCTGCCGAATCACTTGGAGCGTGTCTTAAAATTAAATCTGGTTCTATAATTGGGTAGGACTTATGCATTTAAATTGATAAACGGAGTGCCAAACTGTTAATGCCCAAAACGAAAGTTTAAACCATGATGCTTATTGTGTTTGATTTTATATATCGAGTACGCAATATGAATTTAAACAAAACGTTGCCTATTATCCAATTGTATAAATGATTTGAATTTTAAGACAGCCTCTTAGCAAGGTCACAGGCGAGAGTAAATATATTCAGTTCTTGACTAACTTATGGCTATTGATTGAAAATATATACAGAAATGAATACTTTCACACAAAATTTAATATTTATATACTAAGTATTCGTATAATATATCATGAAAAAAAGTACCATATCAGAACAAGAAAAATCAATCTCGATATGTAATCACATGATTACGAAGACCACATGTAAAATGGAAAAGATGTTTGTAGAGCTCGAAAAGGATTTAGGTAGTTTAGTTGAAGATGAAGAAAAAATGAAAAAGTTATCAAATAATCTACAAACATTAAACAACATTATCGAAGTTTTAAAACAGTCAAAACTTTATATTCAAGAACATGAGAGTTCAATAAACGAACTTCATTAATATCTAGTCCTACTGTGACCTCTATCTTGATTTAATAGAAAGTCACAGAAAAAAAGGCTCTTCGCCATTCTCTATGGGTAAGATGATTTTCAATTCAAGACCGCATTGGTTTTTATGAGGACGTCATGAGGATATCCACACAAAACAACGAAGAGCCGAAAAAACTCTCTTTTTTCACTTTATCTCTAACCTTTCCAACCTCACTCTTTCTCCATGGATAGTAAATGTCTAACCTTTCAAGGAAAAAAATTAAAACATTATCAACATTATAACGATTTATTAAGTTATATAAAATCTAATAAATTTATTTTGTTTCTTCGTCGTATAATATGGGTAAGATGATTCTCAATTCAAGACCGCATTGATTTTTATGAGGACGTCATGAGGATATCCACACAAAACAACGAAGAACCTTTATTTTAATTCAAAAGTTAGTATTTGTTGGCTTAGTTGGCAGTGTGATATAATGAACGATGATAACAAAATATTCCTTTCCTACTCTCATAGAAACGCGGATTTGGCAAATGAAATTGATAGTGCACTTTATTTAAAAGGAATTAAAGTCACAAGAGACATAAGAGACGTAAGATGTTCCCAAAGCTTCAAAGAATTTATGAAAACTGTCGAAAACCATGATATCGTTTTGATGTTAATTAGTGATCAGTATCTAAAATCACAAGCTTGCATGTTTGAAGTCATTGAGACTATGAAGGAATCAGATTACAAAGAAAAAATAATAGCAGTTGTTAATGACGATGTATGTTTTGACTTGAAGGGAATAACGTATCTCAAATATTGGGAAGAAAAGAGACAGGTGATAGAGGAAGCTATAAAGGAACATCGCCAACAAACAATAAGGCCTCTAGAAGAAGAAAAAAACGAAATTATACTTATTGAAGACAACATTATGGAATTTATTGCTATAATAAGAGATCTAAAATATATACCGTTTAAAGAACTGACCAAACAATATACAGATTTATATGAAATGCTTGGACTAGAAAATGTTAATATTCCACCAAATTATGAGACTGTTACTGAAAATAACAATAGTGTTGGGCCCACAAGAAGATATTCTATTAATGTTTTAATAAACAAAAATTATCCCAAATGTGAAATAAAAGAAGCTATAAAAGAAATAATATTTTCTTTGAAACCGAATAATGATGTCATTTGGATATTTGCTTATAATAAGCTAGATGATATCGTAAATGGAAATTGGTTTTGTAAAGGATATTGGGTCTCATCCAATCTTGATAAAAGATGGCGTCCGATAGAAACGATATCAAATGATCAGATTGAGGATATTGAAATTACATGGAATAATGAATATGAAAGCCATAGAGAAGTATATAACTCATATTCAGGAACTAAAAGAGAATTACTAGAATTTACGGATTCATTAGTAAGGCAAGTGGTTCCAATTGCAGAAACTGCAATTAAGAAGTTTGATCAATTTCAAAACGGCGAAATTGCTGAAAATGATTTTCTTGATTATATGCACAAAGAACGACCAATCGAGAGTGAGTTATATTCACAGTCTATGGAAAGAAAGTTTGCAACATATGAATGTAATGACTATATCCAAAGATTCGACGGTTTATTTGCAATTGTCGACAATATGTTTTTGTATTATTCAGTAGAGTGTACAGATACGTGGTCTAGTGAAAATAAGAGAATAATGATGAACATTGATAAAGGTAATTTTTATCGAGAATTGACTGAATTGAATTACGAAAGAAAAAAGTTAAAATAAATTGAGAGAAGTTAAACAAGCAAACTTTTTCTGACTTTAACTTTCCTTTCAGATTCTTTCTTTTTCGTTCAACTCCTTTTCCAATGCTTCTCTAATTCTGCTTTCTCCTTCTCCCATTGTTCTCTTTCGATTTTTTTATCTTTCTTTTCTTAGGTGGATAAAATCAATTAACCGTTTCAAGATAATTTTTAAAACAATACTGTGACGATGAAATAAATCTTTTGAGAGGATTAGAAGAATAAATGAGAAAGAGAAAAGAGAGAGGTAGGCGGCTGCTTCATAAGAAGTCAGTCCGATATCCTGAAGAAACCTCTTATTTTGCATGTATAACTCAACTGCTGATAGTAAAATATGTTTCAAATCTGGGATTCACTTTTATATGAATAAAAAACCAAAAATAATAAAAAGTCTCTGAAAATTACAATAGGTAACAATAATTTTCGGATAGACTCTTAGACCTCTCTTTCATCAATTCCTGTCTCAATGTTCAGGGCTTTGAGGTAAAGGCGCATGATTTTCAGCCTTTTTTCGGCAATCTCTTTCGCGGTATTGGTATTCAACTTCTCAGGAATTGTGAAAGGTTTATACTGCATATATTCATTAAAACCTTCAATAGGGTCTTCAATATACACGGTTCTTTTTGAGCTTCCCTTATCCATACCTGTTGTATGCTTTAGCATCCTAAGAGCTCCCATAGAAAGAACAGCCCTAAAGATCCCTACTGCTCCAAGGGCATCAAGCCTGTCGGCATCCTGCAAAATTCTGGCTTCTAGATTTTCCGGGCTTTTCCCTGCGCTGAAACGATGTGTCCGGATGCAGTTTGTAACAGCTTCAATAACTTCTTTTCCAAGCCCTGCTTTCGAGAGAAATTCAGATGCGATGTCGGCACTATATACGGCATGGTCGCCACCTTCTTCATGTTCCTTAATTACACCGACATCATGGAGGAGAGCTGCAAGCTGGAGTACAAGAGGATCTCCTCCTTCTTTTTCCCTGATTTCCAGACAGAGGGATTCTACCCGGTTTATGTGGGTCATATCATGGGAACTGGGCTCTCCTTCAAGAAAAGAGGCTACAAATTCTCTCGTTTTTTCTATTAGGTCCATATTCAGTATTCCACTTCTGCAGCCATGGCTTTAAGGTGTTCCTGGATTTCAGAAATAGCCTCAAAGAGAGCTTTTTTATTATCATAAGTAGTGATTAATTTCACAAGTTCTTCTTTTCTCTCTTTTTTCAGTTCTACCCCGAGCTTGATCATGTTTTGGAGTGCTCTGGTAAGATTGTCTACTATTGAGATTGTAGCCATCCTTGAAGTCCGTGAAAGAGGGTTCAGGTCAATGGTTATAACAGTCTTTCCCATTTCTACAAGTTTTTCACATCGGTCGCCGTCTTCCAGCGGGACAAGCACAACGTCCGCAGAATAGATCCCTCGGCTCTCTACCAGTCGTCTGTCGTGAGAGAGTTCAAGGATTGCATCCGGATTTTTCCCAAGCACCTCGGAAGCCCCGTTGGCTTTGAGTTGTTCTATTATAAGGTGGACTCGTGTTTCAGTCCTGTGAAAGAGATTTACCTCAAGCTTTGCCCCTGTAACGTCTGCAAGGGCAACAACTTTCTCAGGAGCGAGAGCTGCGACATTGCCGTTTACGGAAATCACAGGGTTTTTCGCCAGAAGTAGGGCAGCAACTGCTGCTCTTTCAGCGTACAGGGCAGACTGTGTACTTCGCTCACCTAGAATGTAATCAAAGCTTTCACCTCTTCCCTGAGCAATTAGCCCCTGAATGCTCGTAATTCCCATTTTTACCCCGGCTGCAACCTTTTCTCGGGCTAGCAGGGATTCATACCTCGGGTGGTCTTTGGGTATCTCGGTCATATCGGTCTCTTACCTTTTTTAATTTACTTTATCGTACCTTTTTTATTTGTTACCTGAATTCGTAAATGAGTTTCATCAGTTTCAATATTTGCCTGATTAGTTCAGAGCACTCAGAGAAAACACTTAGATGAATATTCTGAATTATATATTATCTATTTGATCTCAATTTTCTATTTCTACTCTCTTTAATCTATAGGGGGATTAGTTACGTAGCAATTTTCTGCAAATATTTTCCTTTCCTTAGCCTATTCAAAGTATTTTTTTGTCTTGGACTTATTCCTTCATTAGTTTTGGTACACAGGTACTTATGCCATACTCTAATACCTGCCCGAATTCCTGGAGAGCTTCGTAGAGAGCGAATTCTTGAGAGTTAGGGGCAATTGCAAAAACCGTATCACCTAACATTGCCTGAGAAGCAAGTCCTCCGCATGCTTTTGCAGCCTCTATTACATCTTTTGCCCTACTGCTCATAAGGCCGGTCTTACTAGCGAAATCTTTTGATTGTTGCATAAAGTTCTCAATAGTGGGTTTTTTAAGCAGTTCCGCCATAGCTGCTTTTCCCGCACTGTTAATTCTTGCGGATGCAGCTTCATTCCTTAGGACCGAACCGGTAGAGATCTCGCCAAGCACGATGCAAAAAACCCTGGCTTCAGGGGCCGGAATCCTGTCAACAAGCCCAAATTCGGGCCCACCTGGCTGCATTCTGACTACTACTCCACCGCTGGACTGGGCAGCAATATCTCCAAGTCCACTGCAGTTGACAACTTCAGCTACATGGGCATATTCAGTCAGACATTTTACGGTCTGGTTCAGGGAAAGTGCACTGTTCAGGGCATAGGCTGTCCCGAGAGCTCCTGCACCTGAAGCTCCAAATCCGCATCCTGTTGGGATTTCTGCCCAGCTCTTTATTCTTACAGGCAATTCAGTCATCATCTCTGTGACTGTTCGAGTAGTTCTGCCTTCAACCTTTTTTCCATTAAGGAAGATCTCGGTTTCTTCTACAGATTTTCCGACCTTTACTTCGGTGGTGACGCCTCCATTCAGGACGATTCCGCAGCCTGTAGAACCCTTACGATGAGGATTTTCATGCTCGTGAATCTGGAAAAAACCTGTAATATGTCCCGGAGCATAGGCTTTTGCCAGAAAATCCTCTCCTTCACTCTCATATGTATACATAGAAAACGCCTTTTTACAATTTCAATCATTTTTTCAAAGTTCGTTCCTGTTTTGTAGAATACTTTGCAGAATGATTTTGGATTTTATGAAATACTCTAGAATATTTTGCAGGAAAATTTTTCTTTTAACAGATTTTTTACTTTAACAGATCAGCTATCTCTGCAAGGATAAAGGCTGCAAGTTTGCGTTTATTCCCTCTTGCATGCCTGGGTTCATTTTTTTCTCGCCCAAGCAAGTACAATTCATTCTCCTCAGTGCCCATTCCGCCTTTTGCGACGTCGTTTGCTGCAATCAGATCCAGCTTTGATGCTTTAAGGGTTGAGGCTGCTCTTTTTAGGAGCTCGTCTTTTTTAACCCCGGTTTCAGCCTTGAAACCTATAATTACAAGGTCAGGGTATTTTTCACGGCATTCTTTTATCAGTTTACGGGTCGGTTTCAATTTTAATACAAGTTCCCCTCCCGACTTTATCTTTTCGGGAGAAGGGTCGGCTGTATAATCTGCAATTGCTGCCGAACTGATAAGGATATCGTATCCTTTCTCAAGTTCCGAGAGTACTGCATCGGTCATGTCGCCGGCGCTCTCTGAAAAAATTTCTCTAATCCCTGCAAATCCAAGCCGATTTCGATGGACCAGCGTTACATCAGCCCCATTGCGGTACGCTTCAAGGGCAAGTTCCCTGCCGGTTTTGCCTGAAGCCCGGTTCGTAATAATTCTTATTGGGTCCAGACTTTCTGCAGTGGAGCCACTTGTAATAATTATCTTTCGGCTTTCAAGGGTTTTGCTTCCGAGAGTTCTTTCTACTTCGAGCACGATTTCTTCGTTTGCTGCAATTTTCGCGATGCCTTCTTCAAGTCTGGGGCCCACAATAGAGATTCCCCAGCTTTTCAATTTTACCAGATTCTCAGCTACAGCCGGGTGTCTGAACATTGATTCATGCATGGCAGGAACAACCATTACAGGCACGCCCGAGCCAAGAGCAGTCGTTGCAAACGAGGTGACTGGGGTATCGTCTATACCGTAAGCGATTTTTCCTATAGTGTTTGCAGTTGCAGGAGCTATAAGGAGAAGGTCGGCCCTGCCCTTGAGCCCGCAGAACTCCACATGTTCAACCCTGCCTCCAAGTTCGGTTATTGTAGGGTTTCCGGTAGCGTAATGCAAGGCGTCCGGATGCAGGATACGCGTGGCAGCTTCTGTCATGACAGCGTGGACTTCAGCCCCGTTTCTTATCAGTTCTCTTGCAAGCTCAACGGTCCTTACCGCCCCAATGCTCCCAGTAATGCCAAGAACTATGGTTTTCCCGGCAAGAGAAGCGCTTTTTTGTCCCTGGATCCAGAGTGTGGGATGGAATTTCTCAGCTCTGTATCCGGCAGTCTTTTGCCTGTCCTCTTTATCCATTTCATCTACTCGATCCGGTTCTTCTTGACCGGGATTTTCCTGGTTCGGGCTCTTTTGGCCTGTTTGGTTTTGAAAGTCTTTCAATGAGGTCTTCATTCAGGCACCGGAGTGATTTATAGGTTATAAATTGGAAGTAGGTTATAAATTGAAGGTTATAAGCTAGGCAATAATTTCTTAAATCAACTTGCTTTTCAGAAAATGCTCCTGAAAGCAAAGTGACATTCAATACGATATTATTAAAACTTTCGAAATAATAAGGATTAAAATTGACAAAGAAATTTTATAGAAAGCTTTTATTTTATTAACTCGGTATCTAAGTCAAAAATAACAGAGTGCGAGGGAGACAAATCAGCGACAAAAAAACAAAAAAAGAAGCCACTGAAGTTCCAAAAAAGGGTCTGGGAGCATTTCTAGGGAAGATTTCCGGAAAAGGGCAACTCGAACTTGAAATCGACCGGCTCAACTCGCAGATTGTTAAACTGGAACTCGACCTGCAGAGTGCAAAAACCCAGCTTGAAAAGAAAGAGGCTCTTGCAAGGCAGGCAGTTGCGGACAGGCAGGAAGCTGAGGCTCTTTTAAATCAGGAACGTACTCGAACCCGGACTCTTGCCTACGAGCTCGAAACAATCAGGGCTGAATCCCAGGATAAACTGAAGTTTTGCGGAATTGAAACCCTGAGTCCGCAAGCTATTGAGGCTTACCTCTCCAAACTCAAATCCTTTCAGACTCCTGCAGGTGGCCTGCTGACCGCTTATATGCCTCCAGGCACCCGTCTCTCAGGTGTGCTAAGTGAAAAAGTTCTTGATCGAGTAGAAGAAGAAACCCGTACGCTTCTTGACAGGCTTGATTCTGATACCGGCCTTGTACTTTTTTATGATTTTCACCGCATGGTCTGCGAGGCTATAGCTCCTCCTTTTCCGATCACTTCTGCAGCCTGGCAGCTTGGGCACAGTTTTGAGGTATCTTTGCTTGAAGAAAGTTTGAGTAAGGACTACCACATGCTCGTGCTTGTCCTGCATGCAGGCGAATCCTTCATAGGCTTTGCTCCCAATGCGCAAGTTTTCGATACTGAAGAGCTTATCCGCAGCAGTGTGAAGGAAAAGCACAGTAAAGGAGGCTTTAGCCAGCGCCGCTTTGAACGCCTGAGGGAAGAGGATATTGCACACCACATGGACAAAGTCCTCGAGGCCCTGGATAGGGTTCTTGAAGAAAACAAGTTTATTGACTGTGTTATCCTGAGCGGGGATTTTCAGCTAATTGGAGAAATCCGAAAGCGCCTTCCTTTCAATCTTGAGATAATTGAAAAGCCGTCTGACATCAGGGTCGAAAAAGCAGGCGGTGAAGATATCCTCAGGACTGTTTTAAGCTCCAGAAGATATCTGCTGTGAAACTGAGAGCATTTGCTGCAAATTGCTAGGAAAACATGTTTTAAAGCCTCGAAAAAGGTAGAAGTGAGACAAATTTATATCAAATCCTGAGCATGACTAGTGCAACAATTTCTGAATATCAGTTTCTGAATATCAGTTTCTAATATCAGTTTCTAATATCAGTTTCTAAATATCCGTCTATGAATATTAATCAGGATTGTATCATGTTTAACTTAATACATTCACATTTTTTTCATTTTACCTGCAAAAAACTACAATCTATCGCAAAAAATATCATTTATTACAATATTGCCAGGAAAGAACTTTCATCTTTGAAAAACTGTTTTTAATAAATTAATTTTATAGGATTGAGAATTCTCTATATGAAACTATCCCGAAATTAATATTATGGTGTAATTATATCTATTGTGGTGAGTTATATTTAGTATTATGTCATTTTATAAAATTTATTCTAAAATAATTTTTTAAAATAAATTTATTTTAGAAACAAATTATTCCCTATATATCTATTGTCTTTATATAAGGTATAAATATATTGTATAGATCCGTATTCTATTTATGTAATCCTGATATTCATCAGGAAATCTTTAGTGAAATTTAGATAAAACTTATGATTTTGATAAGTTTGAAGAAAAGTGACAGCTGACAGAATGTATGATACTAATGATACAGAAACGAACATGAAAATCTTCGAATTACAGGCACAAAAATATGAAAGTACTTTCAAGTACTTTCATGCCGAATATAATCGAATAAGAGAAATAAAGTCCAACATTCAATAAAGAGAAGGTATCGAAAGAAAAAAGAAGAGGAGAAGATCAATAAAATAGATTGAAATGAGTTAAAAACGAAAAGTGCAATAGAGAGATTCTTTAGCTGGATAGAGTTTTGTAAATGAGCTTTTTCAAGGTACGAACTCAAAATGCATCATACCCTGAAGTTGTAGTGTTAGTAGAAATAATGAGGTTGAATCAAATTCTGGATGAGTTTTATAATATAAAACAATTTATATAATTAGGAGAAAGGTTAGTTACTATTAAATAAGGTTATTTGAATTCAAATGGTAAAGATGCAAATATTAAAAAATGAAAGAAAAATACGTTTATGTAATTTCACTTCTGAATCTGTGGAACTTGGAATACTTCTTGCGATTGTAGGGGGATTTCTTGATGCTTACACGTTTGTTGGAAGAGGTGGGGTTTTCGCTAATGCCCAGACAGGAAATGTTGTGCTTATAGGCATGGAGGTTGCAACAGGAGAATGGGGGCAAGTGGTGCTTCACGCGATACCTATTCTGGCATTTATGATCGGGGTAGTGGTCGCCGAGATGATTAAAAAACCTTCAATGCGCCTGTTTATACCGGATTCCGAAAGAGCTGTTTTAATTCTTGAAATTGCAGTCCTTTTTATCATAGGTTTCATACCTTACACAAGTCCGAATATCATTGTAACCGTTGCGATTTCTTTTGTCTCTTCGGTTCAGGTATCTTCATTTCGCAAACTTGTTGGTTCCACATATAACACAACAATGATTACGGGAAACTTACGTTCAGCTACACAGGAAGCTTATTTTGCTTTCACAAGTAAAGACAATGAATCGGCCCGGCGAGCCATTCGATACTCTACAATTAACCTCTCGTTCTTAGCAGGAGCCATTTTGGGAGGGCTGCTTACGTCATTTATTGGAGTTAAAGCAGTATGGGTAGCTGTGATAATACTGATATGCTCTGTAATTTTGTTCAGTACAGACGATTGTAAGAGTAAGAATACTCATATTGAAGTATAAGATTCAGTGGACTATTAACAGTAGGTAAATGAATCAGTGACAATAAATCAGGAGATTTGACAAAGATCCGTGATTTATGACAAAACGAATTTTGCGTAACCTATATCAGCTTTCAGTGCAGGGAAAGTAACAATGGCAAGAGACAGAAGAGATTATTATTATCATCAGGCAAAAGAGGAAGGGTACCGATCCAGGGCTTCCTTCAAGCTCAAGCAGATTAACGAAAAACATCATGTTATCAAACGAGGAGACTCGGTTGTCGATTTGGGTGCAGCCCCAGGCGGCTGGCTCCAGGTTGCAAAAGAACTGTCCGGGGGGAAAGTCCTTGGCATTGATTTGCAGAGAATCGAGCCTATAGAGGGTGTCGAGACCATTCAGGGTGATATCAACGCCGAATCTACAATAAAAAAGATTATTCAGAGCGTAGGGACAAAAGGAACTGATGTTGTGCTCTGTGACGCAGCCCCGAACCTGTCAGGAAACTGGTCTTATGACCATGCAAGGTCAATTGAACTTGCGACTTCGGCCCTGGAATGTGCAAAAAAAATCCTCAAGCCCAAAGGGAATTTCGTTGTGAAGGTCTTCCAGGGAGACATGTTTAATGATTACATGCAGAAAGTAAGGGATAACTTTGTCCGGACAATGGCTTATTCCCCTAAAGCATCGAGATCCCAGAGTGCCGAGATCTACGTTATCGGAAAGAAGTTCCTGACAGCTCCACTCCGCAAAGGAGACAAATTCGTTGTGGATATCGAGAAACTGGGCTCAAGCGGAGACGGCGCAGTGCTCATTGAAGGGTTTGTTGTTTTCGTAAAGGAAGTTGAAGTAGGGGAAAAAGTCAGGATTAAAATAACGGATGTCAAGCCAAATTTCGCTTTTGCCGATGTCGCAGAAAGGCTTGGAAAAACCGAGAACCCTGAGCAATGAAACCTGAGTAATTTTAGAGTTCTGCTTAGTAAAGGGAAAAAAGAAATTAAAAGAAATATCGGTATGAATACGGAAAAATAAGCAGTAACAGAAAAAATAAGCAGTAATAACAAAACAAAACTAAAAAATTAAACAGTAATAACTTCACAATAGTAGCCAAAACAAGCAGTAACAACTAAGCAGTAATAGCAAAAATAAACATTAATATTAAACAATAAAAGATATAATGGCTTCCAAACACGGTGATCCGGTTGATTGATCTTCACACTCACACGATTTTTAGCGACGGGGAACTTATCCCGAGCGAACTTGTCCGGCGGGCGGTTATTCACGGCTATAAGGCTATTGCACTTACCGACCATGCCGATTATACCAACCTTGAACAGCTTATAGAAGCTGGACAGAAGGCAAAATATCTGGAAGAAGAATGGGATATCCGTGTTCTAGCTGGAGTCGAGCTGACGCATGTGCCTCCCAGAAAGATCGCTCCTCTTGCAAAGAAAGCAAAAGAGCTGGGCGCAGAAATCGTGGTCGTACATGGGGAAACCACCGCCGAACCGGTTGCTCCCGGAACAAATGCAGCGTCTGTAGCCTGTGAATATGTGGATATTCTAGCTCACCCTGGCCTGATTTCCGAGGAAGATGTCGAGAAGGCTAAAGAGAACAATGTCTGCCTTGAAGTTACAGCCAGGAATGGGCACAACCGAGCCAACGGCCACGTCGCCCGGCTTGCCCTCAATATCGGTGCAACGCTTCTGGTAAATACCGACACACATGATCCTGAAGACCTTATCACCGACGAAACTGCCATGAAAATTGCAATGGGAGCCGGACTTACCGAAGCAAGGGCAAGAGAAACGTTAAAAGCATCCGTGAGAAAAATAGCAGAGATCGCCTGAACTGTGGTTTTGTACCCAGTTCCTATTTCTTTCAACGCTTTTTCTTATTAATTTTATCATTTTTTGATTTATTCCTATTTCATGACCCTCTCTATCACCCTTATTCTTTCAATAATTTGTATAACCAATTTTAAATAAACTTGATACCAGCCCACTGAAACAATTTCTAGTGCATCACTTCCAAATTCTGGGAACAAAGCTGGAATTTTAGATTAATACTGGTAAATGGATATTTTATAGAAGAACCGTAGATGGATACGGATAAAACAGATACTAACGGGTTGAAAAACTATCTTTATATGTCTGTATCCATCTGTGTTTATCCATGGTTTATTGAGAATATAATAAATGGTGACTAGTTTTGAATAAAAATCGATATGTAAAAAAGATCAGAAGAAATTTTACACATTGAATAATATATTGAACAACTACTCTACTTATTGGACATCATCACAATTAATTAAAGAATAAGTATAATTTTAGATGTATTTACGATATTTATTCGAATTTATATTATAATGTCAAAATCGAAGATTTACAGTTTACGTTAAATGTATATTAGTTTTGAGAGATCGAGAATAGATGGGGGAAGTCAAATGAAAAATAAGGGGAAGTTAATAAGGGGAAGTTATATTCAATAGCCTTAGCTTCAGCAATCTTAATTTTTGCATTTTAAGTTTTAATCTTGCCAGTCGTATCAGCTACTCAGGTGACAAAAATTAATAACACAATGCTGCCAGTTGCTGCATTTACTTCCAATGTAATTTCAGGAAATGCACCTTTAGTTGTGTTGTTTACTGACACCGTCACCGGTGGAGTACCGACTTCTTGGCTCTGGAATTTTGGAGACGGTGTTACTGAATCTTACGTAGTAGATAGTAACCCTTTAGCAACTCCGTATGCAACGCACACCTACGAAAAACCAGGGAAATACTCTGTGACCTTATATCTGGATAATCGCGGCGGGAAATTATTCCCCTCAAGTAAGTTTTGCTTATTAACGTGATTTTTTTCTCTCCCATCTGACTTTTCTTGCTATTTCAGCTGCTTCCTGACTTATAGTATTGAAAATGCAGTAATTTCTGCTTCCTTACTACAATTCGCTCTGTCTCTATCTTCTCCTAGAAAGGAATATTCCAAACAGACTGACGATACAACTAATTACTTCAAACCCAGGCATGCTTTTATTCTTATTCACCTGGGATTGTTGTTCAGTATCCGGTTCTGTATCCTCTCCCGGAATGGTGCACATGTAGATATCAACTGTTGAATTGTTACCAGGTGCTTTATTTTCACCACTCCATACTATTATGTTACCGTAAGTAGCAAGATTATAAATTATATATTCACTGGTGGAAATCTTAGTTCCAGTGGAAGCTGAGAGATCGTAAACGTAGATGTTATAGCACAGATTTTCACCGGGCTGCAGGTCTTCAATATGTGGCCGATCAAGCCACACTATTCTGCTCCCGTAGATGGCAAGAGAACCATAGCCACTGGAAGTACCGTTTGCTGTCTCATTGGTAGTGATCTTAGTTTCTTTTTTTGTAGAGAGATCAAACGTGTAAATGTCAGGCTTTCCATGACTCGCATTATAATATACTATCCTGTCACCATAGATGACAGGAAGCACTGCTGATCCACTTGTGTTGATTTGAGTTTCCTCTGAAGTGGATATATTGTACATTTTGATATCAGAGTGTTTGAGGAGTCGACTGTCCCACTCATGAAATACTATCCTGTCACTGTAAATGGCAGGAATTCCTGGATATCTATTGACGACTATAGGAGTTTCCTTTTTTGTAGAAAGATCGTACATGTAGATATCACCTCGGCCTCCGAGACTATTAATATACACTATTCTATCCCCGTAGATGTCAGGAAAGCCTGAGATTCCGTTGCTGGTTATCCGAGATTCTTCAGAAGTGGAGAGGTTGTACATGTAAATATCAGCCCTTCCATTACTCATATTTAAAGCAGAGTATACTATCCTATCACCATAGATTTTAGGAAAGCCTGTTAATCCGCTGGTGGGAATCATGATTTCCATTTTTGTAGATAGATTATAAACATAGATCTCAGAGAGTTCGGTTTCGTTACTCCAATTCATATACACTATCCTGTCTCCGTAGATATCAGGAAAGCCCGCTGACCCACTGGTGGTGATCTTAGTTTCGATGATCTCAGGCAAAGAGTTTTGTGCAGTAGCTGCTGATGACGTAGATGATACGAGAACAAAAAATAACATCAGAGCTATTGTAGCTAAAGCTACTGAATATATTTTTTTATTAGTCTTCATTTAGTTTTCGTCCTTTCCATCATTCAGAAAATCTTAATACTTAAAGATATAACCATAAGTTTAAATCATTTCCTTAAACATTCAAACTTATAATATTATTTATATATTTGATTATTTAAATAAAATGTTTATAAATAATTAGAAAAACATTAATTTAGATTAGAAAAACAATTCAAATTTAAAATGAATTTTTATAATTTATTAGATAATTTGTATTAAAATAGAAAAATGCGTTTTTTTATTAAAATAAATCCCATTAAACAGGAATAATATATAACAGTAAATTCAAAACTGTTTTACATTATAGAAGATTCCAATAAACTTTTGAATTCAATTAATTGTAAACACTTTTAGATTCATTATAATCAACCAGGTTGAGAAGTTTTACGGAGTACACTGATATCAGAATCGTTATGTTGAGGATTAAAATGAAAGAAAAGAAATGTGATAAAATACGCAGAAGACATGTTCTCATAAAAGCTTTAGGAATATTGTCGCTGGCGCTTTTAATGGTAAGTATCGCAGGTGCGGAGTCGTTTGTATATGTTACAAACGCTGACGGAAACAATGTCTCAGTGATTGACACTGCCACAAATAAGTTTATAGCAAAAGTGCAGGTGGGAAGTAATCCTCTAGGAATTGTAGCCACACCGGATGGAAAAAAAGTATATGTGGCGAACTTTGGGAGCCTGGATTTCCCCGGCAATACTGTGTCTGTAATTGATACAGCAACTAACACTGTCACAGATACGGTTACTGTAGGTTTCTTTCCTTATTATGGAGTCACAGTCAGCCCTGATGGAAAAAATATCTATGTGCCGAATATGGGTAGCGGCAATGTCTCTGTAATTGACACAGCAACAAATAAGGTTACAGCCACAGTGGATGTAGGATACCATCCTGTTGGAGTTGCAGTTAGCCCTGATGGAAAAAAAGTATATGTGTCAAACTTAGACAGTGGCACTGTATCTGTAATTGACGCAACCACATACACTGTTATTGACACGCTTGATATAGTAGCTCCCTTTTGGATCGATGTCGCCCCAAATGGAAAAAAGGTATACGTAGCTAACCGCCTCAATGACACTGTATCTTTAATCGATATAGCAACAAACAAGGTTGCAACCATGGTGGTGGATGATGGAATCTATCCGCACGGAGTAATTAAAGTCAACCCGAAAGGAACAGAGGTATATTTCAATGGAATAAAGGAAGGAGTAAATGAGACGAGAGGGAATACCAACGCTGTCTATGTAGTTGACACAGCTACAAATAAGATTATAGCCAGGGTAAAGTTAGGAAACTGGCCTACTCAAATGGTAGTCAGTCCTGATGGAACAAAGGTGTATACAACGGGCGGAAAGACTGTCTCTGTAATTGATACAGCGACAAACAATGTTACAGCCACAGTGGATGTAGGAGATGAGTCTTTTGGAATTGCCTTTGCAAATTTTACAGATTCCAATTCAAGTGATCTGAATACAAAGACAAACTCTGCTAAGAGAATACCTGTCGGATTTAATTTTTTGATTATCATGATAATTATTGTATTGTATATCCGGAAGAGGTCTACTTGAAGTTCAAGTGGAAAACTGCATGTATTTGTACAATGAAGAACGAACGGAAATGTGCCAAGTTTTCTGTAAAATTACAAATTTAGGAAAGTTTTTGATTCAAAAATCTATACCAATAGATCAATTTTTCCTATAGTATACAAAAACTTGACTTAGAATTTACAGCAAATCGCGACACTGTCACTATTTCTCTAAAAAATTGGTTTTTAGAGTGTACCTTTATTGGGAAAAGTCTAAATGCATATTTATTATCTAAAATAAGCATTTGATATCCTTAGTTTTAACACTGATTTGGAAGGACTCTAATGAACTTTCTTTATGCGCTTATTGCCCTGAAGTATACAGCATTTGTTTAAAAAATACACATGAAATTCTTCGAATAATAAGCATAAATAAATGAAAGTGCTTGAAAGCAATTTGAAAACACTTTCATACCAAGCTAAAGGTGAAAAAAGTATAGAAAAATCAGGTTAATTCAAAAGCCGCCTGCAAAGCAAATTACCGCGTAAGTCCTATACTATAAAAGCGTATAATATAGAAATCAAGATTTCATTTTTCGAGGTGTATTATACATGAGCGTTTATGTAATGCACTTTAATGAAGTCGATAGGACAAATTTGCCTGAGGTAGGGGGAAAAGGCTCTAATCTGGGAGAAATGAGCAAAGCGGGCTTTCCTATCCCGTCTGGATTTTGCATTACAACATCAGCTTATCGTGATTTCATTGCAGCAAGCAATGAGATCGGAAAATTCTTGGATTTGCTTGACCAGTTAAAACCGGAGCAACCTGACGAAATTAGCAAGCTGGGAAAGCTGATCAGGGACCACTTACTAACTATCTCCATACCCCAAACAATTGAATCATCCATCCTTGATGCATGGAAAATTGTAGGTGAAGAAAAGGCTTATGCAGTTCGGTCAAGTGCTACAGCTGAAGATTTGCCGACTGCCTCTTTTGCTGGCCAGCAGGAGACTTATTTGAATGTAAAAGGAGCAGATCAACTCCTTCAGGCCGTGCGGAAATGCTGGAGTTCGCTGTTCACTGACAGGGCAATTATCTACCGTATTAAAAATGGATTGGATCACCGTTCGGTTTATTTATCTGTAGTGGTGCAGCAAATGGTATTTCCGAAAGTTTCCGGGATTATGTTTACCGTGGATCCGGTCACCGGGAACAGGAATACTATTTCCATTGATGCTAGCTTCGGGTTGGGTGAGGCTCTCGTCTCAGGAATTGTTTCCGCCGACTCTTATCAGGTCCGCGAGGGTCAGATTGTCAAAAAGCAAATTGCGGAAAAGAAGAAAGCGGTTTATCCGGTCATAGAAGGGGGAACAGTGACTCAGGAACTCGCTCCTGAACTCCAAAGCAAGCAAGCTCTTTCTGATGACAAGATTTTGGAGCTAGCCCAACTCGGCCAGAAAATAGAAAAACACTACTGCTCGGAACAGGACATTGAATGGTGTCTGGCAGAGGATCGGTTCTATATCTTACAAAGCCGTCCCATTACTACTCTTTATCCCGTTCCTAAAGTGTATGAAAATCAACTTCATGTATTTCTATCGATTGCTCACCTGCAAATGATGACAGATGCCATGAGACCTATGGGGATTTCTATTTTTCGGGGAATATTTCCCTTTGGAAAAGACTCTGTATCCTTTTCCAATCCGATGATAGCGGAAGCGGGAGGCAGGCTCTTCCTCGACGTCACTCCTCTTTTGCACAATAAAGCTTTTCGGCGATATTTTATCTGGAGAATTGCTATTGTGGATGAACTAATGAGAGATGCTCTGGCAAAAATAATATCAAGCGAGATCTTTCAACAGGAAGCTAAAGCAAGCAAAGGCACAACGAAACAGGTTTTTGAATTATTCAAACCAATGCTTCCATTTTATCTAAAAGGTATCCCTGTGATTGTTGACAATTTATTCTTCCTCGATCCCTCTGGCATTATTGAGCGAGCCACATCTCCTATGGAACAGATCATCAATAAGTATAGATACAGTATAACGCAGGTCTCAGGGACAGAGCAGATTAAAAGGGTTCAGGAAAGTATGGAAAAGTTATTTCAGGAACTGAATAGCAGCATGATGTACGTACTGTTATCATTCATTGTCCTGCCAATTGCTGGCCGTCTGACCAGACTATGGTTGGATGAAGACCTTGATGTTGACGCGCTGAGTAAATCTCCTCCTGGAAACGTGACCGGTGAAATGGGGTTAATGATTGGGGATCTGGCCGATACAGCACGAAAATATCCTGAAGTGATAGATTATCTGGAAAGAGCGGAAGACAGAACTTTCTATCAGGGGCTCAGTAAAGTAAAAGGTGGGAATATATTCAGGACCGAGCTGGACAGGTTCATGGAGCTCTATGGCATGCGTTGTCCGGGTGAAATCGATATTTCAAACACTCGATGGTGGGAAGCCCCTACCCTGCTTGTTTCATCCATTCTAAACCACATAAAAAGTAATGCTCCAGGTGAACATCGAGACCGGTTCAGACAAGGCCGGAAGGAGGCTCAGGAAGCTATACAAAAACTTCTGGAACGTATTAGCAACACCCCTGCTAGAAGCCTCAAAGTAAGACTCATATCCAGACTTCTTTCCATTTATCGAAATTCTACAGGCCTACGTGAATTTCCAAAGTATGTCATTATTCGATTTTTTGATATCTATCGGCAGGCCATCCTGGCAGAAGCACAAGTTTTACATCAAAAAGGAGTTCTGGAGAGGAAAGAAGATGTATTTTATCTTTATTTTGATGAGCTAATTGAATTGTTAGAGGGCCGTTTTAATGAAGACCTGAAGCAACTTATAGACTCCCGTAAAAGAGCCTACGAACAGTACCAAAAGTTGACTCCTCCCCGGGTTATGACCAGTGAAGGGGAAGTTATTACGGGGGTTAGGAGCGATGTCGAGGCTCCGAAAGGTGCTTTAATCGGGACTCCTGTTTCAGCCGGGGTTGCAGAAGGATACGTAAAGGTTATCCTCAAACCCGAAGCTGCAAAGCTGAACAAAGGTGATGTTTTAGTAGCGCCTTTTACTGATCCAGGCTGGACTCCCCTGTTTTACTCTGTTAAAGCTCTGGTGGTGGAAATTGGTGGAATGATGACACACGGCTCTGTCATTGCCCGAGAGTATGGTATTCCTGCTGTTGTCGGCATCGAAAATGCTACCAAAATTTTAAAAGACGGCCAGCACGTACGTGTTGATGGTACCAGAGGTTTTGTACAGATTCTGGAATGAGAATAATCTTAATCAGGTACTTCAAAAAGGGCAGGATAATCCTGTTTTAATTGCACTAGAAGTTCTTTATCTAATTTTGTATCATAAAGGCTTTTCACTTTAGAAAGCTGGTCAAGTGATAAGCCATAGACCTCTCCAAGATTAGCTCCTTTAAGGTTCGTCCGCTTAAGGTTAGCTTCTGTAAGGTTAGCTCCTTCAAGATTAGCCCTTTCAAAGTCAGCTTCTTCAAGATTAGTCTGTGTAAGATTAGCTCCTTCAAGATGAGCCTCTTTAAAATTAACCCATTTAAGATTAGCTCCTTGAAGGTTAGCTCCTTCAAGATGGGCCTTTTCAAGGTGAGCTGCTTCAAGATTTACCCATCTAAGGTCAGCCCATACGAGATTAGATTCTTTTAGGTTAGCCTCTTTAAGATTAGCCTCAAAAAGGTCAACTCCTTTAAGGTTGGCTCCTTTAAGGTTAGCTCCTCTAAGGTTAGCCTCTATAAGGTTAGCCTTTTCAAGGTTAATTCCTTGAAGGTCAGCTTTTTCAAGGTCAGCTCCTTTAAGACTAGTTCCTTGAAGGTCTTTCTTCTCTGAAATATCCATTAATAAATAATCGTTTTAGGATTAAAATAAAGATTACTATACTGGAGAAATATCTTCTACTTCTCAGTATTACCTTCTACTTCTCAGTATTACCTTCTACTTCTCAGTATTATCTTCTACCTCTCATTATTCAATTTCTCATTATATTTTCCGTTTCCAAATTACTCATCTATTTTCCAGGTTTTATGCTATCTATACTTCTTATTTTTATTCTGTTTTCATTCTTGTTTATTTTTTCTTGTTTATTTTTTCTTGTTTTACAGCATAAGCTTCTAAAAAATTAATGAGTGCAGTTATCCCTTCATCAAAATTTTCTTTATATCTCTGGTATAATTTGCTATTCACGTCGATAGGATATGCTAAATCAATTAATTTTGCATGTGTATTCTTCGGATGCTGAAGATCAATTACAATCAGAACACTAGACGCGATAAACGTTTTTTGATTTTGATTTAACTTCTCTTTAATCAGATTTAGTTGAATTATAATTTTTCTTAAAGTAACGTCTTTACCTGCGTTTATTTTATCAAATTGTTCCCGCAAGAAGATCTCAGAATTTCTACCTATTTTTGCCCTGTTTCCATCCTCTATTGGAATAGCACGCCAGCCTCGAGTAGAAGATTTAGTGTAACGATCATATAGACTCATTTTTATTTTTTTAAAAAAAGTGCCAATCCGGTTTTTTTCTCTGGAGGTTGATAGTTGGGATCTAGATGCCGTACTTTTCCCTATTTTTATATCCAGAGCCACAAGTGAATGTTTTTGGATTCCGTAAAACATATTTTGCATTACTATAACATTCTTACCCATATTCCTTATTTCTTGGTTATCTTGATTGGTTCGTTCTGTATAAGGTATAATATCTTGAAGTCCATCTGGATTCTTATATATCTCATATTCTTTCTGATTTGTTCTCTTTGCTATTTTCCTTCCCTCATCTATTTTCCGAAAATTTCCAGCATGTCCTGCCATTAAAATGAGATTTTGAGTAATATTTAAAATGACATTTAAGGATTGTTTTCGGATTGTTTCAAGTCTTATACCCATTACCCATCATATCTACTTCTTGCTTCTTATCGGATAACTTTACCTGTAATAACTTTACCTGTATTTACTGAACTCAGTTAGTTCTGAGGGTTTTAATCCAGGATTTTGGAACTATATTTATTACTATATTTATTACAAGAAGATGCCAGAATATCTATTGTTATAGGTTTGATGGGGGTTGAACTAAAAATTCCTTATACCTATACTTTCAAAAATTGGCGGTCAGTAGCACCTATGCTTTAAAATAATAGGTTAATTAAAGTTTTTAGATTCATTCTAACCTTAATTTGACATTAATATAAAAATAAGTACTCTTATTTTCGTTATTGATT